>Ga0315274_10010107_pt1 | contig 13589 bp, 11 predicted proteins | sample YL17G02_20_MG_FD_203700 | JGI IMG/M metagenome (GOLD analysis project Ga0315274, IMG submission 203700) | Sediment microbial communities from Yellowstone Lake, YNP, Wyoming, USA - YL17G02_20 | ecosystem: Environmental > Aquatic > Freshwater > Lake > Sediment | place: USA: Wyoming | collected...
TTGGCAGCAACCTCACCTTCATGCACGGCGATGGATGTGACCGTGCCGCCGATGGGGGCCACGATGCTCATCTGTGCCCGCTGGGACATCAGCGAGTCGAGGGTCGCCTGCGCCTGCTGTACCTTGGCCTCCAGAGCAGCGATCTGCTCGGGCGTGGTCCCGGCTTGGAGTGCATCGACCTGGGCCTGGGCAGCCTTGACCTGTGCCTCAGCCTGGGCCAGCAAGGCGACCGCTGCGTCTGCCTGGGCTTTCAGGTCTTGCGGATTGGTGCGCTGCGCCCAAAGCAGGTTCAGTGTCGCGTCATAGCCTTCTTTCTGGGCAGCAGCCGCATTGACGCCCACCCAGGCCTGCCACCACATGTTTGGAGCCAGGTGCGCCTCAAAAGGCAGGTCGACATTCACTGTGATCCAGCGGTAGAGCGTGAACGTGCCTCCGTGGATCTCTAGCTCCAGGTCGCCCAATGTGTACCGCCCATCCCCCAACACGGGGGGCAACCGATTGCGGATGTCCGGTGGGATCTGGCCAATCGGGCCCTGGGCGATCTGCACCCGGATTTGATGCTGCCCTGGCCCGCCCATGTCCTGGATCGCCTCTTGAGCCTCCTCAAACTTGTCCTTGCCGATCTGGGTGGCGTCTTTGCGGGCCAGAGCCTGAGCCAGCTTATGTTCCGCCGACTGGATCTCTGCCTGTGTCACCGCGATCTGCAACTGAATGTCCTGGGGGTTTGCCACCAGTGCCTTGGTGTCGCTGACAGCCTGCATTGCCGCCAGGCGGCCAGCCTCTGCCTGGGCCAGTTGTGCTGCGGCGACGGCGATCTGGCCTGGCCGGGATCCTGCCCTGGCCTGAACCAACCCGGCCTGTGCCAGGGCGATACCCGCCTCGGCAGCCTGGATCTGGGCGTCGAGCAGGCTGGTGTCGAGCTGCACGACGACATCGTTGGCAGCCACAGATTGCCCTTCTCGAACCAGCACCGTGGCCAGACGCCCACCGTATTCGCTGGCAATCAGCACCTCTTCGGCCCGGATCGTCCCGGACGCCTGGAGGGCCTTGGCCGCGAGGCCGCTGTCGACGCGCGACCGGGCTTGCGCGGATTGCCACTGCAGCAGCGGCGTGGCTGCGCAGGCCAGCGCCACAGCGATCAGAGCCAGGAGAAACGCCCTGCGACGCACAGGGATGGTAAGCCTGCGTCCAGGTTCATGCTCGCGCGCCGAGGCCGGCGGACCTGGCGAATGGTAGGTCACGCTTTGGGCATGACTTTTAGTACCGCCTTGATCTGTCACGCTACAAGCATGACCTACGGCCGCGTCGGGGTTGTTCCGGAGGTCCCGTCCCAAACGACCTATGCACCGGCGCTGATCGAGCTGCCGGACACGCTCCCGGCACTCTTGCTTCCGGCGTGGGTCGTCCAGGCAGCGGCTCAGCCATAGCCAGGCTGTAGAGTTGGTCGGGTCGGCAAGCACGGCCTGAGCAAGCACATGCCGGGCCTGCTCCCGCTGCCCCGACTGGTACAGGGCTACGCCCCGCAGAACCTGGTGGGTGAACTCGGGGTTCAGTTTGCGAATTTCCAAGATGTTCATACGGTCCTAACCTTTGCTGCTGGCTTGAACAGAAGAGATGAACACATCCTCGAGTGTCGGCGCGATCCACTCGATGGCATGCACCTCAAGGCCTGCTTCGCTGAGCAGGTGCCGCACCTTCTCCCTGAAGGTTGAGGCATCGGGCACCACGGCATGGATCTGCGCGCCGTACAACGCGATGTCGTTCAAGGGGACCAGGCCGTTGGCCCAGGCCTGGCGCAAGACGCGGATGGCTTGCTCGCTGTTCGGACAGGTGATCTCGAGCACGTGGCCTCGCATCTGCGTTTTCTTGAGCTGATCGGGTGTATCCAACGCCACCAGCTTGCCTTCGCTGATGAACCCAACCCGCTGGCACAGCTCAGCCTCGTCCATGTAGTGGGTGGTGACCAGCACGGTAACGCCCTCTTGCGCCATGGCATAGATCAGGCCCCAGAACTCGCGGCGACTGATCGGGTCGACGCCGGCCGTCGGCTCATCCAAGAACAACACCTGCGGCCGGTGGACGATGGCGCATCCCAGCGCCAGCCGCTGCCTCCACCCCACCGAGAGGTTGCGGGTCAGCTCGCGCTCGCGTCCTTGCAGCCCGGCCATCTCGATGAGCTCGTCCTGGCGACGGCGCAGCTCCTGCCGGCCCAGGCCATAAGCCTGCCCATAGAAACGGATGTTCTCGACTGCGGTCAGGTCTTTGTACAGCGTAAAGAGCTGCGACATGTACCCGACCCTGGCCTGCATCTTTTTGGCTTCTCGGGTCGGGTCATAGCCCAGCACCCGCATTTCCCCCTCATTGGACTTGAGCAGGCCCAACAGCATGCGGATCGTCGTCGTTTTGCCCGCCCCGTTGGGCCCCAGCCAGCCATAGACCTCACCCCGGTTGACGGTGAAACTCACGTGATCGACGGCGACAAAACTGCCGAACCTCTTGGTCAGATTCTGGACGGTGATGGCATAGTCCTGAACTTGCATACCTCCACCCTCCCGCAGGTTATGCTTGACACACTCGACGGATTGTGATGCAGCGACACCTGTTCCTCACGGGGCGAAAACTGTTCAAACCTGCGGGAGGGTGAGCAGTTACCCCCGGAATGTTCAGCGCGCAGACTGACTCTGCACGAGCGAGATAAACGCCTCCTCCATACGCACCTGGATCTGGCGCATCCCCTGGCAGGCGATCCCCTGTGCTGCCAGCATGGCCTCGATCTCTGGTTGCCGCCGAGGTACGTCGTCCACGAAAACGTGCAGCATCAAGCCATAGGTCTGCACTTCCAGAACGCCCTCCATGGCGGTGACCAGCTCTTGGGCGCGCGTTATGCTGGAAGGGGTGAACTCTAACAGATGACCCGGCACCATCTTTTTGATGTTCTGCGGCGAATCGTGGGCGATCAGCCGGCCCTGGTACATCAGGCCAACCCAGTTGCACCGTTCCGCTTCGTCCATGTACGGCGTGCAGACGAAAACGGTCAGCCCTTTCTCCACGCGCAGGTTGCCCAGCAGGTTCCAGAACTCACGGCGGCTGACCGGGTCCACGCCCAGGGTTGGCTCATCCAGCATGACCACCTGTGGCTCATGGATCAGGCTGCAAGCCAGAGCCAGTTTCTTCTTCATCCCTCCCGAGAGCCGCCCCGCTACCAGGTGAGTAAAGCGGCTCAGCCCGGCAAACTCGAGCAGCTCGGGGATGCGCCTGGCCTGATCCTGGCGGGGGACGCCATGTACCTTGGCGAAAAAATGCAGGTTCTCCAGCACGGTCAGGTCATGCGGCAGGGCAAACTGCTGGGCGATATAGCCGACGCGCTCGCGAATGGCATAGGGTTCGCGCATCGAGTCAAAGCCCAGGATGGTACTCTCGCCGCCGGTGCGCTTGAGCAGGCCCAGGATGACGCGCGTGATCGTCGTCTTGCCTGCGCCGTCTGGCCCGATCAGGCCATAGGTTTCGCCCTGGCGCACCTGCAGGGTCACCCCGTTCACGGCGTTGATGCTACCGGCCTGCGTCTTGAACTGCTTGACCAGGTCCCGAGTCTGAATGATGGTCGTAGCCATGCCTAATCCAACCGCTTCCGGAAAGTCACGGCGGCCAACACCATCGTCAGACCGCCATAGACGAGCAGGGCGACCACGTCGCTCCACAGAAAGGTTATGCCCACTCCCTTGGTGATGATCCCACGGGCGATGCGGATAAAGTAGGTCAGGGGGATCAGGTTGCCAATCGCTTTGACCGCCGGCGGCATCGGGCCGCGCGGGTAGATAAAGCCGGTCAGCAGTTGGCTCAGCAGCATCAGCATCGATGTGAGCTGCTGGGCCTGGTTCTGCGTCTGGGCGATGGTCGAGATGAGCAGCCCCAACCCCAGGCCAGACACAATGAACAGCAGCGCCATCCAGGCAAAGAGCCACGGATCCCCCTTGAAGGGCACGCCGAACCAGAACACGCCGGCCAATGTGATCGTCAAGAGGTCTAACAAAGCGATGAGGATGTTGGGCACCAGCTTGCCCACAACCAGCTCGATCGGGCGTATCGGCGTGATCAGCAACTGCTCGATAGTGCCCATCTCGTGTTCGCGCACTACCGATTGTGCGGTCAGGTTGACCGCCATCACCTGCAACAGCATGGCCACCAGCCCCGGCATGATAAAGGCCAGATCGTCGCGAGTGGGATTGTACAGCACGCGCACCGACGATTGGATCGGCGTCGTGACCATCTTGCTGCCCGTGCGGTTGAGCTTTTCCACAACCAGGCCCAGCGAATAGGCCTGGGCGACGGCGGTGGCCGCGCTGTATCCTGACTGCACGGAAAAGGAATCTGACCCGTCCAGGATCACCAGTGCCTGGGCATCCCCGCGCTCAATGCTGGGGGCGAAATCGGGCGGGATGATCACTCCAGCTCGCACCCGCCCTTCATCGATGGCACGGACAACCTCAGCCTCGGTTTCCACGTAAAGCTTGAGGTCGAAAAAGCCGGAGACAGACAGGGCGCTGAGGAAGGCCTGGCTTTGTGCGTCGGGGCTCATGTTGGCTACTGCAGTGGGCAGGTGATCGGCCGTCAGCTTGACGGCGTAGGCAAAGAGGAACAACTGGATCATGGGGAATGTCAGGATCAGCGCCAGGCCGCGCCGATCTCGCAGCAGTTGGGTCAGCTCTTTCTGTACCACCGCGCTAAAGCGGCGGAAGCGATCTCGAAACCGGTTTCTCATTCCTTCACCCTCAGGTGCCCGTCACCTGGGAGGTGACGGGCACCTGGACCTAGTCAAGCCTTTGCCTGAAGGCGCGTATGGCGACAAACAGGATGACCACGATATATGCCAACAACGACACGACCTGTTCCCACAAGGACTCGATGCCGATCCCTTTGGTCACGATCCCTCGGGCGATCGGGATAAAGTAGGTCAACGGAAACAGGTTGCCGATGATGCGAATCGCCGGCGGCATCAGGTAGCGTGGAAAGATAAAGCCGCCCAATACCAGGCCCAGCAGCATCATCAGCATGGTCCACTGTTGGGCCTGCTTCTGGTTTTGGGAGATAGTCGAGACCAACAGCCCCAACCCCAGGCCCGAAAACACGTACATGAACGCCAGCCAGCAGAAAAGCCCGAAACTGCCCTGGAACGGCACGCCAAACCAAAAGACTCCCAGGGCGATGATGGTCAGCATGTTGACAAAGGCAATGACCAGGTTGGGCGCGACCTTGCCCAGCATCAGTTCGCCGGGCATGATGGGGGTTACCAGCAACTGCTCGATGGTGCCCATCTCCCGCTCGCGCACCACTGCGGCCGCCGTCAAGGCGATGGATTGAGTCTGCAGGATGGTTGCTACCATGCCAGGGAGCAGGAACCAGAGATCGGCCAGGTTTGGGTTGTAGAGGATGCGGATGCGAACGTCCAGGGGGAGTAGGCTCTGCTCGGCGGTCAGCCTGCCGGAACGCCTGGCCTGCGCTATCATGACCTCGGTTGAGTGAGTCTGGGCGATCGCCGACATCGAGTTGTACGCTGTCTGCGACGTAAACAGGTCGGAACCATCCACCAGCAGCAGCACCTGGGCCTCGTTGCGCATCACCCGGGCCGCGAAATCGGGAGGGATGACAATGCCGGCCTGGGCTTCCCCGTTGTCAATGGCCTGTATGACGTCGGCCTGGCTGGGCACGTAAGCGACGACGTCAAAGTACCCCGAGGCCACCATCGCCTCCACATAATCCCGGCTGGCTGCATCGAGGCTTTGATCGGCCACTGCCGTGGGGATATGTCGCACGTTCATGCGAATAGCATAGCCCAGGATGAACAATTGCATGATCGGTATCGCAAGCTGAATGGACAGCGTACGGCGGTCGCGCCATGTCTGGATGAACTCTTTTTGGATGATGGCCCAGGTTCGCTTTAGCATCGAGCTCCTCATGCCTCGCGAATGCGCACTCCGTCGAGCAAGATGTCAACGACCATCTCGGCCATGGCGCGTCGCTGCTGCGGTGTGGGCAGCGGTTCGATGCCCCGCAGGATAGGCAGGATCGGGGCAATGAACATGGCCAGGATCATCCGCGTCACCATCCCCGGGTCCATCGCACGAAAGCCCCCCTCCTCCATGTGTTGGATGACATATCCCTTGACCTGCTGGCTGATGCGCTGCAGGTTCTCCAGAAGGAAGCTCTGCAGGATCACTTCATCGATCCAGGACTCTAGCAGCAGCGTGCGGGTGAAGGGCAGGTCAGACAGCAGGAGCTCGTACCCCTTTTCGACCAGATCGACCACATCTTGTCGCCCTCGCAGCTCACCGGCTTCCCTAAACATCGCTTCGATCGTTGTTTGCGTCTGGTGCACGATGGTCAGCAGGATCTCGCGCTTGCCGCCAAAGTACAGGTACAGTGTGCCCTCAGCGATGTCTGCGGCTGCGGCGATCTCCTTGGTGGTCGTGTTCGCATATCCCTTTTCCGCAAACACGTGGGCTGCAGCGCGGAGGATCTCTTTCTTGCGCCGCTCGATGCGACGCTGGCGGCGAACGCGCGTTTGCGTGGGTTGCTCGGTCATCAAGCCCGTCCCCTGGACTCAAGCAGATGCTCATTTTATGAGCACTCGCTCATTCTGCGAGCACTCGCTCATTTTGCGAGCACTCGCTCATTTTGCGAGCACTCGCTCATTTTGCGAGCACTCGCTCATTTTGCGAGCACTCGCTCATTTTGTCAGTGGATTATACGGCTCTTGGCTTTCTCTGTCAAAAAAAGGCTCGCCGTAGTGGTAGAGACGCCCGTCCGGTTTTGCCTTCAGCCACAACACGTAGCGATCCACCTGAACAGAACCCAAGAGCCATCCCGTCCTGGGCAGGGATGGTCGAACCTATCATCCTGCCATAGTCAGGAGTTTCACACCAGGAAGGACGGTGGTATAATGTCCCCAGGCAACATCTTTCTGCCACAGGGTTCATCGCGCTGGAGCTAGGTGATGGAAAAGAGAACGCTATGCAAGGACTAAATGACGATGCGGCAGGGGGCCTTTTGAGGGAGCTGGTCACCTGGGTGGAGGCACAGCAGGAAATCCTGGCCCTTTACCTGTACGGCTCGCAAGTCGCAGGCCGAGCCACTGCATTGAGTGACATAGACGTAGCAGTGCTGGCGCATGGGGAGCTGCCTCGACAGCAGTTGTGGCAATTGGAGAAACGGTGCATGATCCGCTGGCCTGAGTCGGTAGACATGCGTGTGTTGAACCTGGCTCCTCTCCCCTTCCGGTACGAGGTAACGGTTCGGGGCCGGAGATTGTGGGCAGCCGACCTGGGAAAGGTAGCGGACTGGGAATCGCTGACCTGGCGTGAGTACTGGGACCTGCATCCCCGCCTAGAGCAGGACTGGGTACAGTACGTTCAACGTGTCTTGGAGCAGAAAAATGAAACTGAACGTCAGCAGTATCAGGCAGCGCTTGCTAAAGTTGGAGTCGTACATCGCCGAGTTAGAGAAGCAGCGAGCAGTCGCGCTAGAGGCCTTCAGGGCTGATCTGACGCGCCAACTGGCAGTCGAGCGCGCCTTCCAGGCGGCTGTTGAGAGCTGCACTGACATTGCCGCGCATATCGTCTCCATCTATCAGTTGGGACACCCCCAGGAAAGCCGCGATGTGTACCGTTTCCTGGCCGAGGCCGGCTACCTGGATCCGGCTTTTGGCGAAGCTATGATGGCCATGGTCGGATTCCGCAACCGCCTCGTACACCTGTATTGGGAAGTGGATGTGGAGAGGCTGTACCGGTATCTGCAAGAGGATGTTGCCCTGCTGTGTCGGTTCCGTGACTTTGCACTGCAGATCCTGGCCGCAGAAGACGAACCATAGTAGTGTGTGGGCCATAGTCCGACACTCGGAGAATCATCTACAGCCGGTAGGCCGCGCATAGAGATGCGCGGCCTACCATCATTTTGGTGAGCAGGTCGAGGGTGTGGCGGGAACGATCCGCTTACTTGCGGTTCGCCTTGCGCCAGTCGCGTACGGTCTTCAGCAGGTCCAGGCGCGCCTCTTTCAGAGCAAGCTGGGCATCGCGCAGCGACTCACCCGCATCTCTCACCGTCTGGCGAGCCTGCACTCGATCCGTGACCTTGCCGCTGTCATCAAACCCGGCGGGCTTGGCCAGGATGCTGGCCGCTTGGTCGTGCGCAGCCTGCGCTGCCGCGATCTGTTCCTTGATGGTAGCCAGCGCGGCTTCCAGCGCCACGGTGTCTTTGCCCTGGCTTTTCAACTCATCGATCCGGGCCTGTGCTTTGGCCACCATCTCGTTCGCCCGGCCCAGGTTATCGGCCTGGACCTTGAGCCAGTTATGCTCGCGTTCGTACAGCCTGGCCAGCCGCTCGTCGATCCTGGCCCCACTGTTAGACGCGGGTGGAGTGCCCGTGTCTGCATAGGCCGGGGTCGTGGGGGCCAGCAGCAGGCCGCCCAGGGCGACAGCCAGCGCCATCACTCCTGTCAACAGCATTCCGCCAAGTTTCGCGATCCGAACTGTGGATTTCATGGTTTTCTCCCTTCTGAGTGGTTACCCACCGAGTGATTCGCTCTCCTTGAGCGTACACCTACATGGTACGGCCATGGTGTTATCAATCGGTTTTCCAGGTGTAAAAAGTGTGTAAAATGGCACGACCGCCGACCGTTGACGGACGATCGTTGGCCGCCGACCGATGCCGCTCATTGGCCCGACCACCGACGGACGCCAGTCCTCGGTCGGCGGTCGTTGGTCTCCGGTCATCTTCCTCCCCCTGGCGCACGGCTAGGCCGATTGTCTTTTCGAGCCTTGCATGGTATACTGAGCCCGGCATCCCTATGCCGGTAGGCAGCGCATAGGGATGTGCTGCCTACCGCTATGCTACGGCGACGATCTAGCAACCCGAGCTTGCCAGTGACTTTGCAACAGCCGTGGGCGCACGGCTAGGCCGATTGTCTTTTCGAGCCTTGCATGGTATACTGAGCCCAGCTATGAACGAATCCGAGACCGCCAACAGAGAAGCAGTGCTGGCTTACCTCGAGGGTGCTCGCGATGCACTGCAGGGCGCTGAGTATAACCTCGCCGGTGGCTTTTACGGCATCGCCGTGAATCGGGCGTACTATGCGTTCTTTTACGCCGCCACAGCCCTGCTCTTGACGCTAGACATCTCTCGAAGCAAGCATGCCGGTGTGATGGCAGCCTTCCGCGAGTGCTTTGTCAAGCCGGGCACCTTCTCACTTCAGGATAGCCGCGCCTATGGTGAGGCGTTTGAGCTCCGGAACGTCGCAGACTATGAGATGATGACGAACGTGGACCAGGCGCAGGCAAAAGCTGCCGTCGACAGCGCGGCCGGCTTTGTCGAGCGTTGTGCTGCTCACCTGGCGGCAAAGGGGTACCTATGAGAGCGTCATCCCTGCCTCACCTGGCATCTCAGGAGCGAAGAGCCATCGATCAGTATGTAGCCTGCATCCGCGATCGGTTTCCTGGACGGATTCTGTCGGTAGCCCTCTTTGGCTCCAAGGCCCGGGGCGATGCGGACACGGAATCCGACATCGATCTGATTGTGCTGGTGGATAGCGAAGATAGCCAATTCCGCTCTGAACTGTGGCGCATCGCCTCTGACCTTTCCCTGGAGCATAACGTAGTGCTTTCGGTGCGTGTGTATGCTCAGGATCGTTGGGCTGAGGCCAAGCGGATTCACCTTCCCTTTTCCTGCGCCATCGCGGCGGACTGCATTCCACTGACGCCAGAACTGGCCTCAGTCTGAAACGTACCCCTCGTTGGTCACGGGTCGTTGACCGACGGACGACGGTTGACTGGCGACGGATGGCAATCATCGGTCGTCGGTCGCCGGTCGTCGGTTATGTTCCTCCCCCTCGTGCAACGCCAGCGCCATAGCCCCTTCCATGTCCAGCGCCTGGCCATCGGGAAGACCTTCGAGGTCTCCAAAACGTCGAAGGTCTTGGCTTCGCGCAGCGCGCACAGCCTCCAGCGCGTGCTCGTGGCGCGGGCGGTCGATGGGCGGCAGGATGATGCCCATGCCTGTTCGCTCCCGCTCGGCAAAGGCCAGCAGGCGCGCAGCGTCTGTATGCTTCCCGTCGGCGGCCAGCGCCCAACCCAGGAACTCGAGCACCTCGCAGATGTCCGGCCGGGACTCGCGCAGGCGCAGACGGACCAGCGCAGCCCGGTAGTGCCCCATGGCGCGCGCTGCCTCCCCGCGCAGCAGCGCGATGCGCCCCTGCGCGCACAGGGCCATCACCCACCCCTCGTCGTCCGCTGGCGGCAGGTCCGGCAGGGCCTGCTGGCACAGGGCATCGGCCGCATCGTATTCGCCCCGCTCGGCAGCGACCAGAGCGAAGACGATGCGGGCCGCCGCTGCCTCCCAGGGATAGCGGTGCTCCCGCGCCAGGTCGAGGCATTCCTGGAAGCGGGAAGATGCCTTTTCCAGGTCGTTGCATTGCCAGGACAGGCGGCCCATGAGCCGCGTGATCCAGATGACGTTGCGATAGTTGCCGGTCTGACGGGCCAGGTCACGGGCACGCTCCAGTAATTGCTCAGCACGCGCATGGTCGCCACGGCGCACGGTGATGTCGGCCAACGAGATACAGAGCAACCCTTGCGCACCCCGATTCTCTACCTCAGTCCAGCCAGCCAGGCTTTCCTGGCTATGGGCCTGCGCTGCCTCCAGGTCGCCTAGGGTCCAGTCTGCGCCAGCGAGGAATTGGAGGATCCACGCCCTTAAGCCGTACGGCGCCTGCGACAGCAGTTCCCCAAGCAGCGCCTGCCTTCTGGCCAGAGGTTCATAGCTGGTCAGCACCGTTGAGGCATAGAGAGCCCTGATGTGGTCACCACACTCGCGGGCCACCTTCAGGCTCTCCTGGTAGTGTGCTCGCGCCTGGGTGTAATCTCCCCCCTCGGCTGTAGAGCTTCCTACCATGAATAGACCCGCGGCGACCCGTTTGTGTTCCCCTGACGCCCGGGCCGCATTGAGCTCTGCCTCGGCTGCTGCTGCCATCTCGTTATAGCGCCCCCAGTTCCAGGCCTGGCAACTGATCAGGTCCAACGCCTTGGCCTGGTACAGCGGTAGCACTGCCTCGCCCTGAGCCAGCGCCTGGCGCAGCCACTCTGCGTATTGGGGATAATACGGGCGGTACATCGTCCAGAGATGCAGCGCGCCGCCGACGCGCATGGCAACCTCTGGCTGACTCCGGGCCAGCGACCAGCGCATCGCCGCCGCCAGGTTCTCCGCTTCGGCGTCCAGTCGCCGGAGTGCAGGGATCTGCTCCTCTTCGTTCGACCACAATACCGACTCTATGGCCTCGGCCAGGGAGACATAGTGCCAGGCGTGGCGCGCGGCGACCTCCTCGGCTTCTCCGCGCTCACTCAGCCGGTCTTCCCCATAGGCGTGGAAGGTCTCCAGCAGCCGGTAGCGCGTCGCGCCCTCTGGTCCCTCGACCCGGCTCACCAGCGACTTGTCTACCAGGCCGGCCAACAGGTCCAGCACCTCCTCATGGCGCACTCCATCCCCGCTGCACGCCGCCTCTGCTGCCTCCAGGCTGAAACTGCCAGCAAAGACCGACAGGCGGGCGAATAGCAGTTGCTCCGCTTCGCTGAGCAGGTCATAGCTCCAGTCTACTATGTTGCGTAGCGTCTGCTGGCGGGGCAACGCAGTGCGGCTGCCGGCGCTGAGAAGGCGAAACCGGTCGTCGAGGCGGTGAGCCAGGTCGGGCAGCGAGAGGGCGCGCAGCCGCGCCGCGGCCAACTCGATGGCCAGCGGCATGCCGTCCAGCCGCCGACAGATCTGCCCAGCCAGCGGCGCGCCCTGGTCGTCGAGGGCGAAGCCGGGACGCACAGCTGCGGCGCGCCGGCAAAAGAGCTGCACCGCGTCTGCGTCCAGCAGGCGTTCGGTGGGGTCGCTGGTCGCGGGCAAGGCCATGGGCGGCGCCTCGTAGAGCTGCTCGCCGGGAACGCGCAGCGGCTCGCGGCTGGTGGCCAGCACCGTGAGCTCGGGGCAGCGGCTGAGGAGCAGGGCCACGAGCGGCGCTGTGCCCTCCAGCACATGCTCGCAGTTGTCCACCACCAGCAGCAGCTTGCGCGTCTGTAGCGCGCCGGCGATCGTCTCGGGCAGAGGGCGGTCCGGCTGTTCCTGCACGCCCAAGGCAGCGGCCACGGCGCGAGGCACCACTGCGCCGTCCACCGCCGGCGCCAGGTCCACCAGCCAGGCTTCGGCAAAGGCCGTCTGGTCGAGCGCGGCGCGCGCCGCCTGCAGGGCCAGGCGGGTCTTGCCCATGCCGCCAGGCCCCACAACCGTGACCAAGCGCACATCGGGGTCGGCGAGCAGGCGGCCCAGCTCCATCAGTTCACGCTCGCGGCCCACGAACGAGGTGACCTGCGCTGGCAGGTTGTGGCGCGGGCCTGCCTCGGCCACCACCCAGTCCGCTAGAAACCGGGTTTCTCCCAGAAACCCGGTTTCTGTTCCCAGTGTGCCGTGGCGGATCTGCTCCCACAGGCGCGTCGTCTCCTCCGCCGGTGCAACGTTCAGCTCTTGCTTCAGGGCCCGCTCGCACTCTACGTACTGGCGCAGGGCAGCACTGCGCTGACCCGAGTGGGCATACAGCGCCATCAACTGGCGGTGTGCGGGTTCGTGCAACGGGTCCAGCGCTAGCCAACGCCGCGCAAAGGCAATGGCCACCTCATACGCACCTTGTGCGTCATGCCAGCGCGCGAGCCGCTGCAGCGCCCCTGCCACCTCGTCGCGCAATGCCTCCGTCTCAAAGAACTGCCACTCGTCAAATGCCGGAGCGTCGGGCAAGGTAAAGCCAGCCAGGAACCCACCCCGATAGAGCTCCACCGCTTCTGTCAGCAGCGGTACACATGCTGAACAAGCCTCTTCCAGGGGATGGCCGTGTGTCTTGCACGCTGCCAGGCGCTGGCGCAAAAGGTCCACATCCAGCCAGGCCTCTGCCTCCGCAGCCCATCCGGCCAGCTCGCGGTCTGCGGTGAACCACTCACTGCCCAGGGTGCGGTTGAGCAAGGACAGGGTGCGCCTCAGCTCGGCGCGCGCAGCGCTCTGGGCGAGGTCCGGCCAGAGCATGGTGGACAGGGCGTCGCGGTGGTGGCCGCGGCGGGTGAGGGCCAGGTAGGCCAGGAGGGCTACGGCCTTGTGCCGGCCCAGTTTCACGGGCTGGCCGTCCAACTCAACGGCAGGAGGGCCTAACAAGGACAACGACAGGCGCGCCATTGGCTGACTCCTGAGGAGGGAGGACTGGAAGGATGGAAGATCGGAAGGTTGGACAGTGCCTCCTGCAATCCTCCAAACTTCCATCCTGCAATCTTCCATGGTTCAGAGTTGCGAAGAGGCTGCGATGCTGGTGAGTACAACCACGGAATTGTGTGATTGTACTCCACCTATTATACCACGATTGTGCCAACACGGGCACAAGGGATTCTGTAGGGGTCACGGCTTGTATATTGGCTAGAAACTATCTATTACCCACAAGTTGGGTCTGTTCGTTAACAAGATCCCAAGTAGCGGCAATGTCTTGCAGACGTAGCCAACCACGCCAGAGAGTGGTCACTCCTGGTTCA
>Ga0315274_10010110_pt1 | contig 13587 bp, 9 predicted proteins | sample YL17G02_20_MG_FD_203700 | JGI IMG/M metagenome (GOLD analysis project Ga0315274, IMG submission 203700) | Sediment microbial communities from Yellowstone Lake, YNP, Wyoming, USA - YL17G02_20 | ecosystem: Environmental > Aquatic > Freshwater > Lake > Sediment | place: USA: Wyoming | collected...
CACCTGTGATAGCGCGCTCTTGGGAAGGGATTGCTGTTGGCTGAGTGGCGTAGGAATCTACGAGATTTCTCCCATCATGACTGATATCCTCCACTGAATCGTCCACGTAGTCTCCCTCTTCTCTCCATGGTTTCCTCCAAGCCCGGGAGAGGAATGTCAGCTAGTGTTCTCGTAGGCTGCCACACTAGGTCCAGTAGTATAGTGATGTAGCATACAGTGGTACTTCCCTGAGGGGTGGAGAAATCATGGAGACTTTATGGAGGAAACGTGGAGAAACGTTCCCGCATGGAGAAAACTTGGAGACTTTTGTCTCTGGTCATGGAGAAAAACAGGCATCCATGGAGGAAACATGGAGATTGTTACAGAAGCGCGCTCAGAGGGGAGGAGACTGGACGTCATCAGCCGAAGAGACTGGAGGAGCGTCAATAACCGAGCGAGCATGAGGTCATGGCTGCAGGGCTCATGTTCATCTACTCTAGGCAATGCCACGATTTGTATGATGATCTTCAGGCCGGGTGTACCATATTCAAATGATCCTGGGCTTGTTCAAGTCAATAGATACTACTCCCTTGTGGGGATCATGGGAGGTTACCCTATTACTACCGTATGTTGTAGTCCGCGTAGCACTCTTAGGGCGCGCGCGCTTTCCCGGTTGAACATTTGAAAAGCCATCTGGACATTTGAACGATCACCCGACCCCCTATGCCTTCACAGAAGAGCTGTAGAAACAGGGAATTTCGATTCGATCGAGAGGTTTGGGTATTACCCCAGCGAAACGCATGGGCTCATCTCGCGTACACTACATAGTTGTCAGATGAATGATCATCATTGTTCTATAGAGTCTATATTAGTAATAGAGGCTCTGTTTATATTGAGCCAATCAACGAATAGGCGGAGGGTTCCCCCAGCGGTGCGACATATGATGATTCAACCGACTAAGTTCCTCGACAAGTCCACATGTCTCACCCATGGCCTCGGCAAAAAGGGCCGGAAACCAGTCTGGGAGACTGTTATATGAAATCGGAGATCAGCGCGCGTCACGGGCCGTTCGAGAAAGTCCTGGCATCCCTTGACGAATTAAGCTCAAATACTGTTGTCAGGAGAGGCGTCTACGCAGGGACACTATTCTTTTTCATATTCATAATAATGATCCCGCCCCTGGTCGGAATACTCCTAAAGTGGAACCTGATCGGAGAAACGATACAGGACCCGATTTTGGTAGCAAGGGCGCAGAATGCGATCGCTGCGTCCTTCGCCATAGCCTTCGTTGTGTCCATGCTTGACCTCTTGGCGGGCCTCCCTATGGCTTGGCTCATTGTCAAGAGAAGGGGCCGCCTGATAAGCGTCGTTGACACGTTGGCAGACGTGCCGTTCATTATACCGACTGTGGCCTTGGGCTACTCTGTTCTGACATTCTGGAGCGGACCCAGCGGAGTGTCAAGCCTTCTCGGCGTTCAGCACCTACTATCACCCGGCATTTGGCTGGTGATTCTCCTCCACTTCGCGTTTTCTTACCCCGTAATCGTGCGCCTGATGGTGGGGGAGCTTCAAGGGTACAACCAAGTATACGAGACCGCTGCCAGGACACTTGGGGCACCGGCTTTCACAGCCTTCAGAACCGTAACCATACCGATTCTCAAGCCGGCACTCATCTCGGCTTTTCTGTTAGCATTCTCCCGAAGTTTATCGGAAACAGGTGCGACAGCAATCGTCGCGGGAGCCTTTGAGAACGGGTCAATATTCATAAGAAATGCTAGGGCAGCAGGCCAGGACGGGCCGATGGTTTTGGTAAGCTCAATACTAATGGGGGTGTCCATAGCGATATTCATCCTGATAAGTCTCCTCGGGCCTAAGTTGAGGTCACCAACAAAGCATGTATGGACAGGACTCGAGTGGGCTTTCAGCACGCGGCGAGCGGCCAACATCAAGGATGTCTCAACCTTAGCCATCTTCGCCGTCCTAGTGGCGATCCCCTCGCTATTCGTAGTTCTGCCAGGTACGGCGGGGCTGCTTGATGGAACGCTCCAGAAGGCAGTGTCGAGCACAGGCGTCTGGGCAACTTACTGGTCGAGCCTGGTAACGTCATACGCTGTTGCCCTCCTCGCGACGCTTCTCAACCTCCTCACTGGTTTTCCAATAGCCATACTAATTGCGCGGAGAAAGCTCGGAGCCCGCCTGACAGCGGTCTTGGACGCTCTTGTGACCATCCCGGTGATAATCCCATCAGTTGCCCTGGGCGTGTCTCTCACCATATTCTGGAACGCCTTGGGAAACCTTCCCGAGTTCTGGGTACTCGTACTGGCACACACCACGATAACCTACACATATTTCGCGAGGCCGATGGCAGCCGCTATTCAAAGTGTTCCGGAGGAACTGGAGGAGGTCGGTCGGACATTGGGAAGCAGGCCCTTTGGCACTTTCAGGAAGATCATTATCCCTCTAACAAAATACTCCATCTTCTCAAGCGCCGTCATGGTCCTGACTAGAAGTGTAGCGGAGACAGGCGCGACGGTCGCGGTCGTCAAGAAGCTTCAAACGGCTCCGGTGCTCCTCGTCGCCTGGATAAACAATCCGGCGGCATATGGTGCCTCACCAGTCGGGTTAGGAATACTATTCTTGGTGCTGCTAGCATTCGTCTCTCTCTTGCTGATCAGAGTTGCGATGAGGAGAGGTGATTAGAGGTGCCCGAAGTCCATCTCAGAGAGGTCTCAAAACGATTCGGATCAATAGACGCTATCGAGGATTTCGAGATCGAAATAAGGAATGGAGAATACATCTGCGTCCTCGGCCCAACTGGAAGCGGCAAGACTACTCTCGTACGCCTGATAGCGGGGCTTCTGAGGCCAGACGAAGGTGAGATTCTAATCGATGGGAAAGTCGTAAATCGCGTTCCAGCCGAGGAAAGGAACGTCGCCTACATGCCTCAGCAGTACGCCCTTTTCTCGCATCTCACTGTGCTCAAGAATGTTGCCTATGGTCCGCTGTCGCGAGGTAAGGACAACGAGACTGCTTCACGAACTGCATTCGACGCGCTGAAGATGGTCAGACTGAATGGTCGGGCCGAAGCCTTCCCAAGCGAGCTTAGTGGAGGGATGCAGCAGCGCGTGGCCCTAGCAAGAAGTCTAGCATCTGGGTCCAAGCTTCTACTGTTGGACGAGCCTCTATCTGCCCTAGACGCCCGTCTACGGGTTGAGTTGCGCTACCGTCTCAAAAGCATGGCTAAGAGTCTAGGCCTGACGGTCATCCACGTTACGCATGACCAGAGGGAGGCCATGATCGTTGCCGATAGGATAGTTGTCCTGAGAGCCGGACGATGCCAGCAAGTAGGCACACCCTTTCACGTTTATCAGCGTCCGGATAACCTGTTCGTCGCAAACTTCGTGGGCGAGTCCAACTTCCTAGAAGGTACGGTCACGAGAAACGACTCCACCAGTGCCATAGTTGAGCTAAGGGGGGGCCTCAATGTAGTAGTTCAAGAGACGAGTTTTCTGGCTGGAGAGCGCGTAGCCCTTATGATACGCCAGGAATCCACCGCCATGACCTCCATCGCTGAGTCTACGAACGCCCTGCCCGGCACAATTCAAGCTATCCGATTCTTGGGAGATTCTCTGCGAATAGAGGCTAGGTTGACAAACGGAGACATCTTAGGAGCAAGGGTTCCAGTCCCTAGTGTCGAAGCGTATCCGAAAGTCGGCGATGAGATAATGACCTCCTTCAACTCCGCTGATGTCGGCGTTTACCCGGTTCCCGCCCGTGGGATAGAAAGAGAAATCGAGGTGGCCTAGCTGACGAATGTCAAGGTAGTCAATCTTGCTAAAAGATACGGCAAAATAGTCGCACTAGACAAGGTAAGCATCGATATTAATGATGGAGAATACGTGGTCATAGTCGGGCCAAGTGGCTGCGGCAAGACGACCTTCATAAAGTGCCTCGCGGGAATGGTCGCGCCTTCCGAGGGGGAAATCTACTTTGATGGACGGCTCATGACAGATCTCCCACCAGAGGAGCGTGGAGTCGGCTACGTCTTCCAGGAGATAGCCCTCTTTCCAACGATGAGCGTATGGGACAATGTGACTTATGGTCCGCGAGTTAGAGGCTGGTCAAGCGAAAGGACCCGGAGAACAGCAAGAGAGTTCTTGGACATGATCAAGCTTGAGGCCCGGGAGGACTCTTATCCCCGGGAGTTGAGCGGCGGAGCCCGACAGAAGACCGGAGTCGCACGCGCGCTGGCCTCAGGATCCAACTTGATATTGTTTGATGAGCCACTCGGGGCCTTGGACGCGAAGGTGAGGGTCGAGCTGAGATATGAGATTCGGAACCTTGTACGAGACCTCAAGTTGACAGCTATTCACATCACCCACGATCAGGAGGAGGCTCTGTCAATCGCGGATAGGGTCGTTGTTATGAAGGCCGGGAGCTTTGTTGAAGTTGGGACCCCTGACGAGTTGTATGAGCATCCGAAAACGATCTTCGGCGCGAACTTCGTGGGAGAGGCTAACTTTCTGGAGGGCACTGTGTTGAACGCGGATGGGGAAACCTCGACAATTGAGTGGGGCGAAGGCCTTCTTCTGGAGTCTCAGAACGCTTCGCCCGGTGAGGGGGAAAGAGTGGTAGCAGCGATCCGACCGGAGTCGGTAATTGTGCAGAAAGGCAATGACGAAGAAGGAATACGTGGTTTCGTGGAGACTATGGACTTTGAGGGAGAGACAGCCAGATACGAGGTGAAAATCCCAGGCTACGGCCTGTTCGCGGTCAGAATACCATTCCATCGCGGCAGTAGACCATACGATGTCGGGGATCCGGTCGTCATCAAAGCGCCCCCTAACAAGGTTTTGTTATACCCCTACCCAAAGGAAGGACTACAGAAGGAACTGGACATAGAGAGTAGGGGATAGTTACCTCCCCACCAAGGCTTTCAGCCAGCGGGAAACCTTTTTATTCGGGCCGAGTTGTGAAGACCCAGCAAATAGTTACGGTTGATTTGATATGTCTTCTAAAACAGATAAGTTCGTTCTATGGTTCGACGAGCTCGGCAATCAGGATGTGCCCCTTGTCGGCGGGAAATCCGCTAGCCTTGGCGAGATGACTAGCAAGACCAAAGTCCCAGTACCCTATGGTTTTGCCACAACCGCTTTAGCTTACCGATACTTCATGGAACAGACAGGACTCGACAGAAAATCCGCAGAGATCCTGAAGGAACTGGTCGACCCGGAAGACACGAGGACCCTCCAGAAGGTAGGAAGGGCACTAAGGGAAACCATCGTGAAGGCCAGCATGCCCAAGGACTTGGCGCGAGAGATAAGTGATGCTTACCAAGAGCTCGCACGCCGCACCAAGATCAAGGAACCATTCGTTGCTGTGCGATCATCCGCAACGGCGGAAGACCTGCCTGATGCGAGCTTCGCAGGACAGCAGGAGACCTACCTCAATGTGAGAGGTGGGGAAGAAGTCGCAGTCAGGGTCAAAGAATGCTACGCAAGCCTGTTCACGGATAGGGCGATCTTCTATCGAGTCCAGAAAGGTTTCGATCATATGGCGATAGCTCTGTCCGCAACAGTCCAGCTTATGGTGTTCAGCAAGGCCTCCGGTGTGATATTTACCCTCAACGTCTCCAACGGTGACCCGAACGTCGTGCTCATCGAGGCGGGGTACGGTCTCGGAGAATTCGTTGTGCAAGGGACAATAACCCCGGACGAGTACTATGTTGACAAGGCGACCTTGAGGATAGTCAACAAGTCCGTCCCAGTCAAGAAGATACAGCTAGTCAGGAAGCCGGACGGCGGCACAGAGCAGACAGAGGTGCCTACCGAGCTTCAAGACAAGCAAATAATGTCAGACGCCCAGATTGTAGAGTTGGCAAAGTATGCCAATGCCATTCAGGAGCACTATGGGCGCCACATGGACATCGAGTGGGGCTTGGATTCAAACCCAGAGTACCCTGATAAGCTCTGGATTCTGCAGGCAAGGCCAGAGACTGTCTGGTCGCTTAAGAAGGCTGAGACAAAGGCCGGTGAAGCCATAGTGACAACTGAAGAGAGAGTAATGCTAACCAAGGGCCTCCCCGCGTCACCTGGCCTGGTGGCTGGCAAAGCTCACGTCATTATGAGCGTCGAAGGTATCAATGAGTTCCTGAAGGGAGAAATCCTCGTTACAGAGATGACTGCACCAGACTGGGTCCCAGCCATGCGTAAGGCGAAGGCAATTGTCACCAACAGCGGAGGCATGACCTGCCACGCAGCCATCGTTTCAAGAGAGCTCGGCATACCCTGCATAGTCGGCACAGCGAGCAAGGGCAAGTCGGCGACGGAAGCCGTACCCGACCAGTCAGACGTCACAGTAGATGCATCGAATGGAATCGTATACAAAGGAATCCTCACGGAAGCGGTGAAGAAAGCCGAGGAAGCGGCGGCCACCACGACAATGGTTGCAGCAGAATCTTACCCCGTCACCGGGACGAAGATATATGTGAACCTTGGCGAACCGGAACTGTCGGAGAAGGTTGCTAAGCTCCCCTGCGACGGCGTCGGGCTAATGCGTGAGGAGTTCATCTGGAGCGCCTTCATTGGCGAGCATCCTCTCTACCTCATAGAGACCGGCCGGCCCGAGAAAGTGATCGAGAGCCTGGCCGACGGTATGGCCAAGCTGTGCCGAGCCATGAACCCGAGGCCCGTGGTAATGCGGTTCAGCGACTTCAAGAGCAGCGAATACAGGGACCTCAAGGGAGGAGACAAATACGAGCCTGTTGAGCCCTCAGCTCTATTGGGATGGAGAGGCGCCTCACGCTACTACGATCCAAAGTACAATGCAGCCTTTAGGTTGGAGGTCAGAGCAGTCAAGAAGGTGAGGGATGACTTCGGCCTCAAGAACTTGTGGGTCATGCTACCCTTTGTGAGGACTGTAGACGAGTGCGAGAAGGTCATCAGAATCATTGAAGAAGAGGGCCTCCGCAGGAGCCCAGACTTCAAGATCTGGCTCATGGCCGAGATACCCAGCGACATAATACTAGCGGACAAATTCAACAAATACATCGATGGATACAGCATCGGCTCCAATGATCTCACCATGCTGATACTCGGAGCTGACAGAGACAACCCCACGGTTTCAGCCATATTCGATGAACGAGATCTCGCGGTAAAGAGGGCGATAAGGCACCTCATCGACATTGCCCACAAAGACGGTAAGACAGTGAGCATCTGCGGCCAAGCACCGAGCGTCCATGGTCCGGACTACATTAGATTCCTCATCGAGAGCGGAATCGACTCCATAAGCGTCAGCCCTGACACCGTGGTCCAAGTCCGCAAATGGGCAGCCGCAATAGAACAGAGACTAATGCTCGAGAAGGCCCTGGGCCGAGGTATCGCTGAAGACAAAGACCTAACGTGGTAATGGCAAAAGGCTAATCCCACGTCCCTCTCTCTTTCCTCTATTTCCTCTTGTCTGTTGCTAAACATCATTTGAACAATGACCTGACTCCATCAAAGGTCTTCAAAATGCCTGAGGGAAAGTCTGGGTCCGCTCAGGGCTGTTCTACGTTGTTGCCATTGAGACGCAGTCGCGTAGGCTAAGGAGGGTGGCTCCGCACTTGTTATTGGTCATTCTTGGGACATAGAACGCGGCCTTTGCGGAGTTAGTCGTGACGCCTGTGATCCCCATCTCCTCCAGGGGAGCGACAACCATGCAGGTATGCTCAAAGACCTTGGCGCCGGAGGCTTCTATCTCCGCAATGCACCCAGTACCTTTAGCATCCTCGAAGACCTTGGGACTGACAAAGACCCATAAACGCACTCCATCCCTGACGCGTTTACCCCTCAACCTATCGGCTACATCCTTGACCTCTCTCAGGGAGCAGTGAGGGCAACCAACTGCGACTAGGTCACATGGCGCTTGGCAGGAGAGCTCTTCATAGACCCTCCTACGGGCAGCATCGTCGAAGACTATGCTCTCAGAGATTCTGCCATTCATGCATAGTTTCTCTCTCCCTTTTCGGGCTTCTGGAGTGAAGCCTAGGACATGGTAGAGTGCCACGGAGCCAGAGGCGGCCGAGGCTGCACCAAGGAGCTTCAAGCGGTCTCTTGTCGTTTTCATCTCTGGATAGACCGGTACCTCATCCATCTCGACATTCTTGCCGACGAAATATCCCAAAGCCGCATAGTCCGCTTCGTTTCTCAGTGAGCAGTCTATTCTTACCTCTACGTCTCCGAGGCGGTTTTCATCCAGTAGGTAACCCATGAGAGGAACTCTCCCTACAAGAGCCGCCGCTAGGGCGTCGAGTCCCCCATGTCGGTTCGACCTTGCACCCAGTACCGAATTAGAGTAGGCGACTGCCGATGACTCGGAGAAGCCTACTATCTCACCAAACGCCGGCCTGTTCCCAGAGAGGTAAGGTGTGCAAGTGCATGTGGGTCTTATCCCAAGTCGCTCATACGCACGACAGATTCTCCTCTGCTTTTCTGCAAAACCAGCGCTGATCCCCATCTGCGCCCACCGCTCTAAATCCATTCCCGCTGGATTCAGGGTTGCGATCGTTTTGACCTTGGTCCCCGTTGAGGCGAAGCTCTCAAGGAGTTCCAGAGTGGGCTCGCCAGCTGTCTTGTAGGAAACTCCGGCCACCTGTGACCTGCGAATGCGTGCCAGGCGCTTGGCTCCTCCAGTTTCCCCCAGTGTCACAAGCAGCCGCATTGCTTTGGAAAGGAGTTCCCCCTCGTCGCCATCAAGCATCCGTTCCTCGGTTCTGGTCAAGAACAACGCAAGTCACCTGGTAGAGGGAATCATCTTGAGATAGTCTCCCCTTCAGCACGCTTGAGGCAGGCCTGTGTCCCGTCGATACGGGCGCTTAATGAGTCTCCACTCTTGAGCTCTCTGAAGATGGTCTCCTCAAGCTGCGAGACCATGGGAATGTTGCCGAAGATGGCGCCGGAAGCTGTAATTGGCTCGACCCGTCGAGTCCCGATGAGCTTCGGCGCCAAGCCGTTTCTCGAGAGCCCATAGAGGACATTTGAGCCAACAGTGCTGCCTCTGCCCTCAGAGAAGACAAGTATTTTTCCTTTCATGTTGTGCCCTCTAATATCGAGGTCTGCGCCTACGATTGTGCCCGTGCTCATATCCACGTCGCCCAGGAATGAAATCCTGGAACTCGTTATCAGCACCTCTCCCACAATCTCGCCATACCATGGCTGGATAACCCTGGCCCTGTAACTCATGATCTTCTTCGAAGCCTGCTAACTCGGGGTAGACCTTTAAATGCTATTACTTTCTGCCTGTCATGGGACATGTCTAATGAAGTGTGTTTCAGGAGCAAGACACTGCAGAATCCGGTAACGCTAGTGCGCCCACCGATATAACTTGGCCAGAGAATGAAACATCGAAGGTGCCCTAATTGCCGTTTCTCAAAATAGATTTACACGTCCACTCAAATCGTTCGGACTCTCAGAGCACGATTCAAGAGGTGGTGAGCAACGCGAAGGAGAAAGATCTTGACGGCATAGCCCTAACTGATCATATGAGGATGACTCCGCTTGGGCTGGTCTCTGAAACGGACAGCTTCCTCATCGTTCCAGGTATGGAAGTCGAAACGACGGATGGTCATGTTTTGGTACTTGGAATCCGGAAAATGCCTAAGAACAATCTCTCGCTTGTAGAGGTTGTGTCGTGGGCTCGAAGAGAGGAGGGTGTTACCGTAGTAGCCCATCCCGCCGTGCCAGGCTTCACCGCTCCTGAGGAGATTATTGAGCGTGCACAGCCCGATGCGATTGAGACCATGAATGCTCTTGTCCCCTTCGAGATGTATAATCAACGTGGCCGTAGAATCGCTGAGAGATTGATGTTGCCTCAGACTGGTGGTAGCGACTCTCACAGGTCCAAGACTGTGGGAGACGCGTACACCCTCGTCGATGTGGCTCATCGAACAGCTGATGATGTTATCTCGGCGATCAAGGAGGGCAGGGTCCAACCTGCTGGCGGGCGTTCGAGTCTCGCCAATAGGCTCCTTTCGATCTTAGGGGGCTTGTCGACACGCGTGTCTGGGAGGGAAGCAGTATAGGGGAATCTTTGCTTAGGCCTTGAGTCGTTCCAAGAGACTAGCCACGGCCATGCTTTGAGGAATCCTCGCAGGCTCGAACTTCTCTCTTGGTTTGGAGAAGGGTCTGGTCGCATCTATCCCTGTTTTGCAGCCTAGTTCAAGATCCTGATCTGCTGTCGGGTCGAGACTTGAGACACGGACATTCGGGACGACCAACAATCCTCTGTCTCCTCTAAAGCGGGTCGAGATGGCCCATTCAACCTGATTCATATCATAGACATCGATGTCCGAATCGACAACAACCGCATGCTTGATACTGGGGTTAGCGGCGAAGATACTCATGAGCACGTTCTTTCCGTCGCCGTCACGGAACTTCTCGACGCTGACCACGCAGTGAAGCCAACCGCAGCCACCTAAGGTCATGTTCACGGCTTTCGCTGTGGGCAGAACGTTTCTAGCATATTCCCAAACTCTGACCTCTTGGGGCATACCCATCAGTAGCCTATGCTCCGGACCTGCTGGCAAGAGAGCTTGGTAGATGTAGTCATGCCTGCGCATGACGGCTACGACCTCGACCAATGGTTGCTGCCTCTGGATATCATAGGTTCCAGTCAGATCTGTGAAGGGCCCTTCCGCCACGTTTCTATCCAGCAATATCCTGCCTTCGAGGACTAGTTCAGCATCTTTGGGTGCGTAAGCATCAACGTGCGGGCACTTTACCAGTTCGAGGCCTCCTTCGAGGAGCTCGTTGGCAATGTCGAAATGACTGACGCCAGCACGTATAGGCGAGGAAGCTGCCAGCATGACAACAGGGTGGAGCCCAATGCTCACGGATATGTCAAGCGTTCTCGATCCCTTCTCCCGAGCCATTTGGCAGAGGCGATAGAGATGCCGCGGGACTATTCGGATTGCCAGATGGCTGTCATCGAGTACTTGCAGACGGTGTATGGAGACGTTTTCAGCAACGTTACCTACTCTTGCATAGACGGCCCCGGCTGTTATGTAAGGGCCAGCGTCTCTCTCATAATGGGTGAGGATGGGGATGCTCCGTAGGTGAGGCTCCTCGACGCACTCAAGGATGGGGCCGTCATCGACTATGGCGGGGCTCCTCGGCTGGATCAACGCTTTCCCGAGCCGATCATAGAACTTCTCGCGGGTCGTGTTTAGGGCTTGGTTTAGCCGTTGCCTCGTTCCACAGACACCTGCAACGACGGGGGCCTTGAAACCTTCTAGATGGTCCAAGAAGACTATTCTGTTCTCAAAGTGTTTGAGAATGGCAGCTGCGTCGTATATTGCCGAGACCTCGTCCCCAACATGAACAACGTTGCCCTGTTCTTCTGATCCTGCGAGAAACGATCTGAGATCGGCCATACGGATTCCCGACGATTAGTGTGAGAGAACGGGTTAAAACAGTATTCCCAGCTGCCCATTAGATTAGGCAATGTATGTCCCTGATTTGGCAGCGAGATACACATCCCACAGGGCGGCTTCTGGGACAAGTATATGGCGAGCAAGTGCTGGAGGGACATCCACGGTGGCTGTCAAGTGGTGGCTGTGCCCAGTGACATCTCCGAGGTGCGCGGGTGTTTCTAGCCGCCTTCACATTGTTATCCTGCCAGAGTAGGGTTGTCTGCCCAGTATCTTAGCAGCTGCCTCTGAAACCCTGCTTGTGTACTGGGGAGCAGTGTAAACCCTCAGGACGTCTATGTAGCCTATCAGCGCAGTGACTATAGGTGAGTACTCTGATAGAGCATGGAGCTCCTTCTTACCGTCGGTGAGAATCCTGAACACCGGGAGGTCGGACGGCTTCTCTTGCAGAGGATAATAGGGAACCGAGGCGACGGTTGGGACGTCGATCACTACATAGTCTGGATCTACGCCTGCCCGCTCGCCTATCTCCTTGGCCAGTTGTTGCCTGATGTCGTCTCTGTTCATGATATTGGCGAAGAGGTCATCTTTCCTGTGATACAGAGTCTGGTGTGCTGCCTTGAACAAACGTCGGTTAACGTACATATCTGCCAGCTGGCGGGCGACCTCGAGTCGCTTGTCGCTCGACTCCTTGATGTGCAGCAGACTGTGGACAACGCTGTAGTCATCCAACCGTAGGAACTCATCTGGTGTCCGAAAAGATGTGAACCCAAGGTGTTCATTCGCATAATCCATTGCTCTGACGATCATGATTTCAGCAGCGCGTACTGCACGATGAAAATAGACGGCCTTAAACATCTCGTATCTGGCGATGACGAATGCTTCTAGAGCAAAGAGGGCCGCGACGTCCATCGCCAATCTCCCGTCAACGACATCGAGGGAACTGATAAGACGCTGGATATCTATGTTGCCGTATTCAGCGCCGGCGAAGTAGGAGTCCCTCACGAGGTAGTCCATGATATCTGCGTCGAATTGGCTCGCAACTATCTGATTGATAAACACCTTCTCTCCAACATCGAGTTTGCCAACTGCGAGAGCTGAGAGCTCCTCAGGAGAATAACCATAGCTAACAAGGATGTCCTTGATTTCTCCCTCCCGAATCAACCATTCGGTAACGTCCTCGTGTGTCATATGTCGGTGCTTGTCCAAGACCTCCTCGAACATGTGGGAGAAGGGGCCGTGACCGACGTCGTGTAGGAGGCCTGCTATTCTGACCTTCTGGTACTCGTCTTCTGTTAGATAACCGCGTTCCTCGAAGCGCGAGGCAATTCTACCCGCAACATGCATGACCCCGAGGCTGTGGAGGAACCTTGAGTGCTCAGCTCCGGGATAGGTGAAGTAGGCGCCGCTGAGCTGCTTCAATCGCCTAAGTCGCTGCACCGTCCCAGAGTTGATGAGGTCTCGCTCTAAGGCGGTCATCGAAATGTATCCATGGACAGGGTCCCGTATTTCGCCGACGATTTTCAGCATCTAGTCCGCCTCACATGCCATCTTCTCTGAGTAATTGATCATTCTGTGGATTTGTTGAATCCACATCAACGCGCTTGGACTGAACCATGGTTTCGGTGCCACTAATAAGTTAGCATGACTTCCCAGATCATCATCCTCCTTTGAAGGGGGTGTAATAATTCGAGACACCCCCACATGGTTCGTCCATGTCTCAGAGTAGGGAAACCACGAGACAAAGCACAACCTAGGTGTTTACGTATAATGAGCGCAGAATGGACAAGAGAGCCGGGTTATCGTTGTGGGATGCGGGAATCCTTGATTTTTTCACACGTTGAGGCGCATACGATAAGCTTACGGCAAGGCTGTTAAGCCTAAAAAACGTTCGCATGAGGGGTGAACGGTCTGTCCCTAATTGTACTCGAAGGTATAGACAAGGCTGGCAAGGATACGCAGACAAGGCTGCTTGCGGACAGCCTTCGGAGAGCTGGAATGACCGTCAACTGTGTCTCCTTCCCTGACTATGCAACCCCCCTAGGACGAGACATCAAAAGGTTCCTCGCAGGGACAGTCTGCTTCGGGCCAGAGGTCAGGCAGCTTCTATACGTAGCCAATCGCTGGGAACGAGAAGCGGACATCCGCAGTTGGCTAGACGATAAGCACTATGTCCTTGCAGATAGGTACATCCCCGCTGG
>Ga0315274_10010112_pt1 | contig 13585 bp, 6 predicted proteins | sample YL17G02_20_MG_FD_203700 | JGI IMG/M metagenome (GOLD analysis project Ga0315274, IMG submission 203700) | Sediment microbial communities from Yellowstone Lake, YNP, Wyoming, USA - YL17G02_20 | ecosystem: Environmental > Aquatic > Freshwater > Lake > Sediment | place: USA: Wyoming | collected...
TTCTCAGTTGACCGCCCCCCCCCCCCCCCCCCGAGATCTCGTCTCTCTTTTTCTTCTCTTCACCTCCCGCTCTTCACAAAGACAAACTCCTCGCTAGGAACCCTGCCCGCGGCGCTCCTAGCAGCACTCCCGCCGCTCCTCCCGACCTCCCTCCCGTCCGCGTCGAAGATCACGAGAGCTGGGGCCCTCAGCGCAGAGGAAGGAGGAGGAGGAGAAGCAGTGCCAGAGGCGGAGGAAAAAGAGGCCGGAGTCCAGGAGGCCTCGACGACGGCCGCCGAGCCCGGCACGGCGCGGAGCCGGACCGTGCCTCCGACGGCGGCCTCTCCTCCTCCTCCCTCTTCGCCTTCGCTCTCCTCGTCTTCTCGTTCTCCTCCTTCGCCGGAGGAGGAGCCGGGGAGCTCCCAGCCGCCTCCGCGAGGCGCTCCAACCTCGAAGCGGAAAGAGGAGGCCGGAGCCTCCCCTCCCTGCCCCTCCCCGCCAGAGGCCCCCCCCCCCGAGGAGAGAGGGGACGGAGACGGCGAGGAGAGCCTCTCCAGCCTCCAGCAGAGCGTCGTTGGGACGCCGGCGGAGGCGGAGAAGGGCCCCAGGAAGCGCACGGCGATCAGGGGGGCAGGCGCGGGGGCGGAGGCGGAGGCCGTCGCCGCTCGCCCGCCGTCGCCGCTCCCTCCCGCTCCTCCTCCCTCCTCTTCCTCTTCCGGTAGGGGGAGGGCGTCCGCGAACGGGGCGTCGACGAAAAAGTCTGCCGCGGCGGTTCCCGAGAAGAGGACGGACGAAGAGGACGAAGAATTTGCAGACGGAGGGGGAGGCGGCGGCGGAGGAGCGGGGAGGTGCGACGACGACGGCGGCGAAGGCGAGCTCGCCGCTGCCTTGGCCGCCGGCAGCGTCGCCGCCGAGGGGTCGGCGGCCTCCCAGCGCACAGAGACCCGCGACGGCCTGAGCGCTGCGGCAGCGGCTCCATCGGCGAGGAGGAGACCGCTGCTGCCGCCGCTCCCGCCTTCATCGTCGTCGGAGAGCACGCAGGCGAGCGAGGCGACGGCCCCGGGCTCCAGCGTCAGCGGCAGCAGCGCGCAGAGCGAGGCGCCGCCGGCGAGCGCGACGGTCCCGGCTTGCGGCGCCAGGGCCGCTTCGCGGAGGACAACGGGCCACGGCAGCGCCGAGCGGACCCGGAGCTCGAAGACCGCCGCCGCCGGCGCCGCGGTCGCCGCCGCCGCGGGTGCCGTCTTGAAGGCGGCGCTGCCGCGGGGGAGCAGCAGGAGCCTCGCCGAGAGGTGGAGCGGCGGGGCCGCCGGGACGGAGAGGCGCGCCGCGAGGGCGCGGATGCCGCCGCCGTCGCCGCCCTCGTCGCCTTCTTCACCTCCGACGCCGTTTCCGCCCGCTCCGTGGTACTCGAGCTGCACGTCCGCCTCGAAGACGCCGCAGCGCGGGAGCGTCAGCGGCAGGGGCAGGAGAGAAGGAGGGGGCCGAGGAGGGTGGGAGTGGTGGTGGTGGTGCTGCTGGCGGCGGCGGTGCTGCTTCGTCGCCGCCGTGGGAGCCTCGGCTCTCAGGAGCGGCGGCGCAGCTGCGGCCCAGCCCGCGTCTCCTTCTCCTCCCTCCCCGTCCGCCGCGGGCTCCAACCACAGCCACACCAGCGTCCCCTCTCCCTCGTTCTCGCCCGGGAGCGGCAGCGAAGAGGAACAAGAGGAAGAGCTGCTGTTTTTGGGCGCGATGCGGAGCCAGGCGCCTCCCCTGTCGGCGTCGGCCTCGGCGGAGCACGCGACCGATTCCTCGCTCGAAGGAGAATTATTGACTTCGGAGAGCTTCACCGCAACGGCCGCGGCGCCCGGGCGGAGGGACCACGAGGCAGATGCAGGAGCGACCCGTTTTGTCGTCGTCGCCGCAGAGAAGGCGGAGACAGAGGAGACGGAGCGGGAGAGCGCCGCCGCTGCCGCCGGCCCCGCTCCCCCTCCTCCGGCGAGGGAGGCCCTCCTCCCGTCGCCGACGCCGCCCTTCGAGCCCTCGCCCCCGCCCGCCGCCGAGCAGTGGGCGCCGAGCCTCGGCGCCCGCGGGGACACGAAAAGCGACGCCGAAGAGATCAGGCAACTCAGAGGAGGAACAGGGGACTCGGATGCCGCTCCCCGCTCCCGCTCCGGCTCGAAGAACGCGGCCACGGGGAGCCACTGAGGGACCCCCGCGACGAGCTTCGTCGCCTCGCCTCCGCCCCCCGCGAGGAGCGACACCCGAAGGCGCGCCCCCGGGCGCGGCGGGACGGCGAAGAGCAGCACCTCCGGGCGCGGGACGGCGGCCGCCGCCCAGAGCTCCGGGCGCGGCCGCCGCGGGGCGAGCACGGAGAGCGCCGCCGGAGCCCCCGCCGGCGAGGGCCGGGGGGGCAGCAGCTCGAGCCGCACGTCCCGGAGGGCGTAAGCCCCGCTCGCCAGCGGGCACAGCGCGAAGCGCAGCCTCGTCTTCGTCCCCGGGGCGAGCGTGACCAGAGCAGCCGGCGAGCGAGCAGAGGCGGAAGAGAAGGGAGGAGAGGCGGAGGAGGAGGGAGGAGAGGCGGAAGAGGAGTGGAGGGAGCACTCGACGACGTCCGTCTCTCTCCACTCCGAGGAGAAGCGCGGCGGCGGCGGCAGCGCGCCGCCGCCGCCGCCGCCCCCCGCGGTCGCTCCGGCTCCCGCCCTCGGCGACGGACGTGAGCAGCCCGAGGAGGCGTCGACGACGACCTCCTGCAGCAGCGAGAGGCGGAGGACGGGCCTCACTCCCTCGAGGGGGTCGGGCAGGCGCGACGCGACGTCGACCTCGACGACCGCGGCGCTGCCGCCGACGGCGCACACGGCGGCGCCTCCTCCTCCTCCTCCTCCTCCTCCCGCTGCCGGAGAGAGCGGCGGCGTCACGGGAGAAGCAGCGGAAGGAGGCGAAGAGTCCCCCCCGCGGCGGCGAGGCATCCTAGAGAAGCCGCCGGGGACGGGGAGGACCGAGAGCGCCGCCCCGCCGTCGAGGGCGAGAGGAGGCCCCTCCCGGGCCCTCCCGCCCCTCTCCACGGCCTCCGCGAGCGCGCGCTGCGCCGCCCGCCTCGCGTCGAGCGGAAGGAGCCCCTCGCGCAGCGACAGGGCCGCGAGCGCCGTCTCTGGAGAGACGATGGCGCTTTCCTCCCCCTCCTCCTCTGCTCGCTCTCCCTTCTCGCCGCCTCTCGTCGTCTCGAGCAGGGCGGGGAGCACCGCCGCGCTGAGCCTGTCCCACTGCTCGCCCGAGGCCAGCGAGGCCTCCTCCCGCAGCGCCTCCCGCGCCCTCTTCAGGTCGCCGGCCGCGGCGGCGGCGGCCGCGGACGACGCCGCGGCGGCGGCGGCCCTGCGGCTCCTCCCCGAGATCCGATAGGCAGTCGCCGCGGCTTCCGACAAAGCGAGCCATAAGCTCGTGCCCTCCGTCGAGGGCGAGGAGAGGGCGAGGCGGAGCCGCGGGTCCGAGAGCCAGGGGGGCGGGAGGAGAGCGAGGGAGGCGGGAGAGCGAGAGGGAGAGAGAGGGAGGGGAGCCCGGGGCGTCGTCGCCGTCGCGGTCTCGTCGCCGCCGCCGTCCTCGTCTCCTCTCCCTCCTCCTCCGCCGCCTCCGCCGCCTCCGCCTTCCTCCCCCTCGCCCCCGATCTCGGCCTCGAGAGCCGAGGGGTCCGACGCCCAGTCGGCCACGGAGGGAGCAGCGAAAGCGGAGGAAGCGAGAGGAGTGGAAGCCGCGGCCGCCGCGGCCGGGGGCGGCGGCGGGCGGAAGCGGAGCTCGGCGGCCCTGGCCAGGAAGGGGCGGATGGTCCCCGCCGCCGGCGCCGCTGACGCCGGGGCCGGGGCCGGGGCCGGGGCCGCTGCGGGCTGCTGCTGGGACGAGGAAGAGGCCGCGGAGGCCCCCCCGTCCGAGCCGGAGACGGAGGCGGGTTCCCCGTTCTCTTCCGCCGCCGCCGCCGCTGCCGCTGCGGCCTCTTCGCCGGCGGCGGCGACGGCTGCGGGCTGCAGCGCCCGGGGCAGCGGCGAGACGTGCGAGAGCGAGGCGACGGACATCAGCACCCCTCCCGCTCCCCCCGCCGCGCCCGCGGGCGCGAGGAGGTGGCCGTCGCTTCCGCCGCCCGCGGAGGAGGCGGCAGCGAAGGAGGCGCCGGTCCCGGTCCGAGCGACCACAGGCCTGCCGCCGCCGCCGCCGCCGCCCTCCCTCTCGCCGCCGGCGCCCTCCCTCTCGCCGCCGCCGCCGCCGCCGCCGCTCGCTCCTCCCCCCGCGCCCGCGCCCGCGCCGGCCCGCGCCCTCGTCGGGGAGGGCGAGAGTCCGGCCACGCTGCCTCCTCCCGCCAGGGACGCCGCGGCTGCGGCGCTGTCCAGCGGGGGAGGGGGAGGCTGCCGCTGCGAACTCTTCTTCTCCTTCTCCCTCGGGGATGGCAAAGAGGAGAAGCAAGGGAACGGCAGCGCCGGCGGCGCGCCGCCGGCGGCGGCAGCAGCAGTGGCGAGCAGCAGCAGCCTGCCGAGCTCGTCCCTCGCGGCCAGGTAGAGGTCCCCGGCGCGCGCGGCCAGAGCCCGGTCGAGAGGATCCGCGGGGGAGAGAGGAGGCGGAGGAGGAGAGAGGGAAGGCGAGGGAGGCGGAGCGTCGCCGAGCGCGAGGCCCCAGCTCCTCCTCCCCTCGCCGCCGCCGCCGCCTCGGCTCCTCCTCTCGAGCAGCGCCGCCCTCCTGCCTTCCGCAAGCTCCCGCATCCCCCCTCGGGGCCTGCGGACCGCCGCCTCGGCCAGCGCGATGCATGCGGAGGCCGTCCAAGCCTCCGGCAGGAGGGACAGAGAGACGGAGGAGGGGGAACGAGAGGCGGGCGGCCTCCCCTGTCCCTCCCTCGCGCCCCTCCTCCTCCAGTTCCTCCTCCTCTCGTCGCCGAGCGCGGCCGAGGCCGCCGCGACGAACCGCGACCCGGCGTCTGTCAGCTCTGCGTGCCTCCCTGAGCCCGAGAGCAGGGCGGCGCGGCGGGCAAAGATCCCCTGGCGGATTCCCAGGCCCTCGACGAAAGAGGAGACGCTGCTGCTGCTGCTGCCTTTTCGACTTTCCTTTTCGGAAGAGGGGAAGGAGGAGGAGCAGGCGCGGAAGGCGGCGCGGCGCGTCTCGCTCCAGGGGGCCGCGAAGGCCGCGGTGGCGTCGACGGTCAGCGTCGAGCAGGGCGAGGGCGAGGAGCCTTCTGCTCCTCCTCCTTCTCCTCCTTCTTCGTCCTCTTCCTCTCTTCCCGTCACGCCGGCGCCGTCGTCGAAGAAGCTCGAGTGCAGCGCCTCCAGCTCTGCGTACTCAGCTACGGCGTCGTCGACGATCCCCGAGGCCGAGAGCATGGCGGCGCGGGAATCCTTGGCCAGGAATAGGGGGGCGAAAGAAGAAGAAGAGGAGCCTGACGTTGTCGTCGTCGCCGCTCTCTCCGCCGCCGCCCTCTCCGCGCTCCGCGCCGCGGCCAGGGCCCTGCCCGCTTTGGCGTAGGCCTCCGACCTCGCCGCCAAGGCCTGCGAGGCCGCCGCGGCCAGCAACCTCGAGAGCTGCACCGCCCAGGCCGGCGTCGGCGGCGACGAGACGGAAGAAAGAGCGGCGGAGGCCGAGGGGTGGGAGGAGGAAGCGGCGGCGGAGGCGGCGGCGGCGGCGGGAGGGAGCAGGAGCTCGGTCCCGTCGTCGCTGACCCGCACGCAGCGCTCGTGCCTCCGGGTGGAGAACTCGGCCCTCAGGGCAGAGAACATCCTCAGGGAGGCCTTGCTGGCGGCGACGGAGTCTGCTGCGGCGGCGGAGGCGGCAGAGGCGGCGGCGGCGGCGGCGGCAGGGGTGCTCGAGGGAGGAGGAGGAGCCCCTTCCCCTCCTCCCTCTGCCGCCGCCCCAGTCCCCTCCCCGTTGCTCCCTCGGCTCGCCCTCCCCTTCGCCGCGTCCCTGCGCGGGGGGACGTAGAGAACGCACCAGTCTCCCGGGCCAGAAAGGGGGTCCGGGGCGCGCTCCGCGACCACCTTGGCCGCGGCGCGGCCCGAGGAAGAAGAGGGCAAGGGCAACGGCGAGGGAGAGGCGACGTCAGTGACCCCGCTCCCTCCGCCTCCTCCTCCGCCGCTGACCCCGCTCCCGCCGCGCTTCCAGTCTTCCGCGTCATTCCCACCGACCACGACGAGCGTCGAGAGGGGATTTCTGAACCAGCAGGAGGGAGAGGACGCGTGCTTGCGGAGGCGGGCGAGCCTCGGGTCTGACGACGGGACGAAGCTGTGTTTGTCGTTTTTTATTTATTTGGTTTCCCCTCTCGAGAGGTTAGAGAGCCAGGTCGAGAGAGGCGCAAGAAGAAAGAAACATCCGCTCTCTCTTTCTTTCTCTACCCTGATTCGCTCTCACCTGATCGGCAGCGGCTCCAGGTCGACGAGCGTGCCCAGATTGTTGGCCAGACGCACCCCGGGCAGCGGCGAGCAGAGCACGGCGAGTTCCTGTTGGAAGTTTTGAGGGGGGAGAGAGAACACCGTGAAGCGTTGAGTTGAATGCAGATGCCATCGGTCGATCGACGGGGTCGACGCCAACGATTCTTTCCTCTCCTCTTTATCTCTCCTTTACCTGCTCCACGCCGGCCCACGCGCCGTTGACGTCGACTACCTCGACGACGAAGCGGAGCAGCGATGCGTCCCGATCGGGAGGCATGGCTGCCGCTGCGCAAGGCGCCTGCCGCTCCTCGAAAAGAGAGGGGGCAGGAACAGGGAGAGCTCTCTTACAGAGCGAAGAATGAAAAGAGCAAGCATGCTCTTTTCATTCGCATTCCGACTTGTTCACTTTCGACGACTTTTTTTTTCTTTCCAATCGACTCCTCCCTCTCTCTTCCTTCCTCCACTCTCCACTCGCGCGTGCCTTTACGCCGCGGAACTCCGAGCAGGGCTCCTTCTAACTTTCCTTCTCACTCCTGCTGATCCGAGAGAGAGAGAAAGAAAGAGAGAAAAGGGTTGAAAAGCAGGGTCGGAGAACGGAGACAAGCAAAAAGAGGCCCTCTGTTTCTCGACCTCGACCCCTTAGTCCTCGAAAAAAGATGGGCCTCCTCGCCCTCCGCCCCTCGACGGCCCGCTGGCTCTACCTCTCGGGCTTCCTGGTCTCGGCCCTCGTGAGCTGGGCCCTGCGGGACTACGGGGCTCCGGGCCTCAAGGTCGCCCCGGCTCTGGCCAAGGGCTGCGGCAGCGGCTCGGGCGCGGGGGGCGCCGCCGCCCTGCTCGCCGCCCCGTCGGCGGCACAGAGGGCCTGCCTGGGGAAGTCGGCGGTGCTCCGCGTCGCCTTCGGGTCGGCCGTCTTCTTCGCGGCGCACTCCCTGTCCCTGCTCTGCGTCACCCGCACTGGCAGCCCCCGCCTCCTCCTGCACACCGGGTGCCCACCGCTGCAGCTGGCGGCGTGGGCGGCGCTCGCGGGCAGCGGCTTCGCGCTCCCCGCCGCGGCCGTGTCGGGGTTCGGGCACGTGGCCCGGATCGGCGCGGGCCTCTTCGTGCTTCTGCAGTCGCTGATCCTCCTCGAGTGTGTGTTTTCGGCCAACGCCTCCCTGGTCGAGAGGTCCGAGGAGGGCTCGACAGCGGCCAGCGTTTTATTGATTGTCGGGTCGCTCGTCTCGTTCGGCGCCGCCCTGGCGGGGCTCGTCCTCCTCTTCGTTTTCTGGGCTCCGCGCGCGTCGTGCTCGCTCTCCACGCTCGTCCTCGCCGAGACGCTCGTCGGGATGCTGGCGTTCACCGCCGTCTCGCTCACGCCCTGCAGGCAGAAGGCGGCGGGGCTGTTTACCAGCGCGGCGATGGCCGCGTGGACAGTTTTCCTCGCCTGGGGCGCGCTGGCGTCGCTGCCTCCCGGTTTCGAGTGCGCTCCCCGGGAGGCGCTGCTCGTCTCCTCGAGCGGCGAGAGCGGAGGGAAGATGAGGACGAACGGGAGCGTGCTCGCGCTGAGGATAGCGAGCCTCGTGATGACGCTGCTCTCCCTGTGCCACGCGACATTCTCGGCGTCGGCGTCCCACGCGGCGCTCAGCACCGCCAGCGCCGCCGAGCGCGGCGAGGACAAACCGGGCGGAGACGGCAGCGACGCCGGCGCCGACGCCGAGGGGGACGCCGAGCTGAGCCACCGGCCGGACTTCTTCCACGCGACGTTCGCGCTGGCGGCCTGCTACCTCGCGATGATCCTCGTGTCGTGGTCGTGGGCCGCGGCGGGGTCCAGAGAGGACCCCGAGGGGCTGCTGCTCGTCGTGGACAGGTCGATGGCGTCGTTCGGGGTCAAGGTTGCGTCGCTGATCCTGAGCCAGGTGCTCTATCTGGCGGCGCTGCTGGCCCCCGCGGTCTGCACGGGGCGCGAGTTCAATTGAGGCGGGTTCTTCAACTTGTAAACTAGGGAGAGGGAGGTCGAAAAACTCAGTAATCCACAGTTGTGCGGATCGGTCGTGCAGACGCGTGCTTCAGGTGCGAAAAAAGGGCCTGCTCAGTACCTCGTATGGATTGAAAAACCGATCCATGGGCGAGTCATGGATCGGCACAACTGTGTAATCGCAGTTCGCATTCTCCGTTTTCTCAATTCGACGGTCTTTTCTCATTCCTCTCCGCTTTTCGTGGCTTTCTTTCTCACTACCACGGGGAAGCTCCAGGAGATCACAGAGAGAACGACAGCGAGGCGGCGGAGAGGCCTGCGAAAAGAAAAGGCATGCGCACCGCGGACGACACCGGGGTGCGAAACATCGTTGTCCTCTCTTCGGACTCGGACGACGACGCCCCCCTCGTCGTCGCGCCCGGCGGCAAAAAGGGCAAGAAGCCCTCCCGCCCCGTCGTCATCAGCTCCGACGACGACGAGGAGGATGAAGAAGTAGACTGCGTCGCCATCGCCGCGGCCGAGGCCGAGGGCAGCGCCCAGCTCGCGGCGTCTCTGGGCGCGCTCACCGTCGGGGAGGCTTCCTCCTCCTCAAACTCTTCGGCACAAGCAGCAGCAGCAGCTCCGTCTCCTCCCCCCCTGCCCCCCGTCGCATTTGGCGACATCCTCCTCGACGGCGCCATCGCCTCCAAGCTCTACCCGCACCAATTGGAGGGCATTTCGTGGCTCTCATCGCTGGCGTCCGGCGTCGCCGCCGTCGCCCCCCCCTCGAGGAGGGGGGAGGAGGAGGGGGGCGCTTCTCCTTCTCGCGACCCGTCCCTTCCTCCTCCCGGTCGCCGCCTCTTTCGCGGGGGCATCCTGGCCGACGAGATGGGCCTGGGGAAAACGCGGCAGGTCGCCGCGTTTCTGAGGGGAGCCGTCGACAGCGGCCTCGTCCGCAGGGCGCTCGTCGTCGCGCCAAAGTCGCTGCTGCGGACCTGGGCCGCCGAGCTCTCTGTCGTCGGCGTCGAGGCGCGGGAGTTTGGCTCCGGCGCTCCCGCCGAGAGGGCCGCCGCGCTCGCCGCCGTGGGCCCCCCGCGGGGTTCCGGCGTCCTCCTGACGACGTATGGGATGCTCCTGCACAATAGCGACGACCTGCAGAGCGGCGGGAGCGCCGCAGCGGGGAAGCAGCAGCAGCAGCAGCAGCAGCAGCAGCAAGTGGCGGCGGCGGCAGCCGCTTCCTCCTCCTCCTCCTCCTCCTCCTCTTCTGCTGCCGCGGCTTCTCTCCCGGAAGACAACGCCTGGGACGCCGTCGTGTTCGACGAGGGCCACTGCCTCAAGAACCCGAAGACGAGGATCGCGGAACTGGCGCGGTCTCTCGACTCAAAGATGAAGATCCTGCTCTCGGGCACGCCGGTGCGTCCGCACCCCCCCCCCCCCCTCCTCCCCCCCCTTTTCTGTTTTCCTATTCCCTTGATTCCTTTTTTTTTTAATCCGGGCGCAACTCTCGAAAAAGCTCACTCTCTCCTCTCGCGCGATCCTCATTCTTAAAAAAAATGCCCCAGGTCCAAAACGACCTCGACGAGCTGTTCGCGCTCTTCGACCTTGTTGCGCCGGGGCTGCTCGCGGCCGACGCGAAGAGGTTCAAGGCCGAGTTCTCGAGCCGGATCGTCGCCGGCTCGAGCCGCTCGGCCAGCGCGGGAGACAAGGCCGTGGCGGCCGGCGCGGCGCGGGCCCTGCGGGAGCGGATGGCGCCGTGCTTCCTGCGCCGCGAGCGGGCCGCGGTCCTGGGCGTCTCTCCCGTCGCACTTTCCGCGGCTGCCGCTGCGGCTGCCGCGGCCGCTGCCGCTGCTGCTGCCGGGGCTCGGACTCCCCCTTCTGGAGCGGAAACGTCGGCGAACCCAGCCGCTCTGGGGCGGAAGACCGATTTGGTGGTCTGGCTCCGCCTCACGCAGACGCAGCGCGAGCTCTATCGCAGCTTCCTCAAGTCGGACGCCGTCGCCGCGGCGCTCAATAGGACCGGGAGCCCGCTCGCCGCCGTCACGGTGCTGAAGAAGATCTGTGACCACCCGGGGCTGCTGACTGCGAGGGCGGCCGCGGCGGCGGTGGGGAGAAGAATCGGAGGGGCCGGGAGCGAGGAAGAAGAGGAGGAGGAGGAAGAGGAGTTGAACTCTGGCGACGATTCTATCGGCGGCGGCGACAGCGACGGCGGCGGCGAGGACTCGCCGACGTCGAAGCCGAAGAGGACCCCTCCCCCCGGGAAAGAAAAGGGAAAATCGGGAAGCAGCAAGGGAGGCGAAGCCACTCTTTGCCCACCTTCTGCTCCTGCTGCTCCTCTGGACCCGGCGGCGCTCGCGTTGGAAGAAAAGCTTTTGACTCTGATCGCCGAGCGAGGCCCCGCGGCCTCGTGCAAGACCCAGTTTGCGCCCAAGCTCGTCGCCAGGCTCGTCGCCGAGGGGCACAGGGTGCTGGTGTTCAGCCAGTCGCGGGTGATGCTCGACATCGTCGGGGCCGCCCTGCTGAAGAGGATGGAGGAGGAGGGAGGAAGGAGCGGCGAGACACGCGGCGTCGAGAAAGGCGGCGGCGACAAAGGCGGCGGCGAAGAGGAGGCGGAAAGGACGACTACAGAGCCCTTCCTGCGCATCGACGGGACGATCGCGTCCGCCGCGGCCCGTCAGGCCATCGTCGCCCGGTTCCAGGAGGCGAAGGCCGGTGTCTCGCCTCCCGTGCTGCTGTTGACGACGGGCGTGGGGGCGCTGGGGCTGACGCTCACGGCGGCGACCCGGGTCGTCCTGGTGGAGCCCGGGTGAGGGCCTTTTTTTTTCCGTCCCCCCCCCCCGCCCCCTTTTTTCTTTCTTTCTTCGAGGTCGAGAGTTTTTTTCCCCTTTTGAAACGGGGAAAAAACTCACCTTTTTTTTCCTCCTCCCTCCCTCTCTCTTCCCTCCCTTCAACCCAGCTGGAACCCCTCCGCCGACTCCCAGGCCGTCGACCGCGCCTACCGCATCGGCCAGGCCCGCGACGTCGTCGTCTACCGCCTCGTCTGCGCCGCGACCGTCGAGGAAAAGGTGCTCCGGAAGCAGATCTTCAAGCAGAGCTTGGCGAAATCCGCCACCAAGGCCGGGATCTCCTTTCGCTATTTCAACCAGCAGGAGCTCGGGGACCTGTTCTCACTCGGCGACGATGCGGAGCTCGACGCCTCGCCGGCGACGGCGGCGGCGATGCTCGCGGCTCTGGAGCAGGGCGGCGGGGGAGGCGGCGCGCCGCGGGACGAAGAGGCCGACGCCGTCGTCGCGAGGGAGGCCGCGGCGCTGGCCGCGATCGACGACGACGAGTCTTTCTCTCCTTCTTCCCCCTCTCCTTCCTCTTCCCCTTCTGCTCCTCTCTTCGCCGGCGTCAGCGACCATGGGAGGCTCTACAGTGTCGCCGGGGACGGCAGGGTCGGGGATCACAGGCCCCCCTCGCCGGAGAGGGAGAGGAGGAGCGACGGGAACGGCAACGCGACGAGCTGGCCCCCGGGCGCGACGCCGCGGCCGCCGACGGGCCGCGGGCGCGGCGGCCGCGGGAGGGGCGCCTCTTCTCCTCCCTCTGGCGGCCATGTCGGCCGCCGCCGGCAGCGCTCGCAGGAGCCTCGGCCCGGGGACGTCGCCGCAGGGTTCCTCGCCGACGTCCTCGGGAGGGCTATCGGCTGGGGCTTGAACAAAATATTTTCTCCGAAACAAAACCTTCAGCAGCAGCAAGAACAAGCGCCGCCGGCGCCTTCGCCGCCGCCGCCGTCTTCGGGCGCCTGGCCGCCGCCGGCGTTCTTCTCCCGACCTCCTCCTTCTCCTCCTCCTCCTTCTCAGCAGCAGCCTCCGCAGACCGAGCAAGAGCTCAAATCGACGATCCAGAGGATGGACGCGCTGCTGTCGGACCCGTCGCTGCGGCTGCCCGACGGCGGCACCGCGGCGAGGAGGAAGCGCGCCGCGGCGGCCACGGCGCTCGAGGAGCTGCTCCGCTCGAGGAGCGGCGGAGGGGGAGGGGGAGAAGGGGGGACCGCTTTTTCTCCTATACAGCAGCATCAGCAGCAGCAGCTGATGCCGACGGCCGGGGCAGCCCCTTCTTGGGGGGCCGCGGCGGCGCCGGCGGACGCGTTCAGGCAGCAGCAGCAGCAGTAGTGTAAGAAACGAAAGGAGAGGCCGAAAAAAAAAAGAAAAAAATCATAAGGGCTCGAGTTTACTTTTTTTCCCCCTCATCGAATTGAAAAAACATCCGGCACTTCCCGACACGGAGATTCTCCGCGATGATCGCTCTAAATCATCGGACGCGGATCCCGGCGGCGAGAGCTTGTCTCCCTCTCTATCCTACCGCGAATCTGCGGCCAAGCGCGCCGCGACGAGAGAGCCGGGGACCGCCAAAGATGTCTCGCGTCGCCGTCGCCGCCGCTGCATCGTCGCCGTCTTCCGACGACCTGCGTCATCTTCACCAGGGCCCGACCTGCTCGAGTACGAGAACCCTGCTCGTCGCGGTTGACGAATCGTCGGCCTCAAAGAGAGCCGTGATCTTCGCGCTCGATCATATCTACCGTCCAGGCGGTGAGCGAGATTTTTACCTTTTTTTTGTTTTTGTTCAAGATAAGAATCGGCTTTCCAAGACCACCTCTTCCCCCGAAAAAAAAAAAAAAAAACCCTCAATAACAAACAGACGTCGTCCACCTCCTCCACGTCGTCCCGCGAGTCCGCTCCACAGCCGCCCCCTCGGGAGCCCTCTACTATGCCCCACCGCTCAGCTGCCCGGAAGCCTCGAAAGAGGCTTTGGAAAAAGCCGCGAGGGCCTTCATCAAGAAAGAGTTCTCGAGTCTGATCGCCGACCGGGCGCTCCCCGCCGCCGCTCTGGCCGTTGACGTCGTCCACGAGCTGACGGGCTCGAGCGCCGGCGAGTCGGTCGGGGACGCCATCCTCAGGACGGCCGAGGAGCTCGACGCGGCGGCGCTGGTGATGCTGTCGCACGAGAAGAAGAAGCTGGAGCAGTTTATCTGGGGCAGCGTGAGTAAAGAGGTGGCTTCGAGGACCAAGAGGCCTGTGGTGTTGGTTCATTGAAAGAGGGAAATGAGAGAGAAAAGAGAGAGAGGGGGCTCTGCTTTCTCTTTTTTTATTCTTCCGAAAAGAGAGAAGAAGCACCCGTATCGAGGCTCTCGCTTTTTCGAAGAAAAGCGCGTTTCAAGAGAGAGAGAGAGAGAGAGAGAGAGAGAGAGAGAGAGAGAGAGAGAGAGAGAGAGAGAGAGAGAGAGAGAGAGAGAGAGAGAGAGAGAGAGAGAGAGAGAGAGAGAGAG
>Ga0315274_10010113_pt1 | contig 13585 bp, 8 predicted proteins | sample YL17G02_20_MG_FD_203700 | JGI IMG/M metagenome (GOLD analysis project Ga0315274, IMG submission 203700) | Sediment microbial communities from Yellowstone Lake, YNP, Wyoming, USA - YL17G02_20 | ecosystem: Environmental > Aquatic > Freshwater > Lake > Sediment | place: USA: Wyoming | collected...
CACCCCTTCCTGCCAGGTGGGAAGGCGGTGGCCGTAGATGTGCGCCAGCCTCGACGTGTCCAGCAAGCTGTTCTTCGGTCTGGGGGCAGCGGTTGGATACTCGGAGCTGGGGATGGGAGTGATGTCGGGGGCCAACCCCCGTCCGGGCAGGCCCGCGGCGCGGAGCACCTCGCAGGCGCACTCGTACCATGAGCAGCATCCCTGGCTCACCGCATGGTACACGCCATAGCACGGCTTCGAGATGATAACCGCCAGCGCCTCCGCAAGGTGGCCGGTGTAGGTGGGAGCTCCCATCTGGTCGTTCACGACCCGCAATGGCTGGCCGGACTGGGCAAGGGTCAGCATGGTGCGAGGGAAGCTCTTGCCGTGGATGCCATGCAGCCAAGCGGTGCGTACGACATAGTGCTCGGCGAGCGTGACCTGCACCGCCAGCTCACCCAGCAGCTTGGAGAACCCATAGGCGTTGATCGGATTCGGCTGATCGTCTTCCCGGTATGGACCCTCCTTCGACCCATCGAACACGTAATCGGTGCTGATCTGCACCATCGCCGCGCCGACCGCGGCCGCGGCCTCTGCAACACTGCGCGCGCCGCCGTGGTTCACACGGAAGGCGGTGTGGTAGTCCGTCTCCGCCTGGTCCACGGCGGTGTAGGCGGCGCAGTTAATCACCACCGACGGGCGGCAAGCGCTGACGAACTCCCGCGCGGCGATGGCATCGGTGATGTCGAACTCGCCCACATCCGCGGCGACCACGCGCCAGCCGGCCTGGGCGAGGACCCGGCACAGATCCGTGCCCAACATTCCCCCCGCCCCGGTCACCAGGACAGTCCGTTGCTCAGTCATCTGCCCAGACCGGTGGGGCAGGTCCGCGACCTGCCCTGCACGCAGGAAGACGGATCACCCATCCCGCCGCGCCCAGTCATGCGGGATACTGCTGTCATGGGGATCGACCCGGTACTCGTCCGGCGACTCCCGGTGGTACGGCTCGGTCGGGCAGTTGAGGATGATCGCCTCCTCCAGCCCGATGTTCTTGAACCCGTGGTACACCAACGGCGGCACGTGGATCAGCATGGGCTGGTGATCTCCCACATGGAAGACGTTTACCTCGCCCTTGGTGGGAGAATCCTCCCGCGCATCGTACAAGGCGATCTCCACCATGCCGTGAACGACAGCCAGATTGTCGCTCTGACGCTTGTGGTAGTGCCACGCCTTCACCACCCCCGGATAGGCGGTGGTGATGTAGACCTGGCCGAACTTGCTGAACATGGGATCATCGCAGCGCAGAATCTCCATCAGCCGCCCGCGCTGATCGGGGATCACCGTTAGCTGTTTGGTCATCACACCCTGGATCACGGTCAGCTCCTTCCGTGGGCCTGTGGCGCACGGGGTGTTGTTCGACGCAGAGTTCCGGTAGCCTTTCCTCGGCCGACGGGAAGGGCAGGAGCAGGCGGGAGACGGTGGAAGTATGCCCTCACAGGCGGCGAGACCCGGCTGCCATCGGAGGTTGAGGATGCGGCTACTGGTCACCGGCGGCGCCGGTTTCATCGGCTCTAACTACGTGCGGTACGTGCTCAGGGAGCATCCAGAGGACTCCGTCCTCAACCTCGACAAGCTCACCTACGCCGGCAACCTGGAGAACCTGCGCGAAGTCGAGTCAGATGCCCGCTACGCGTTTGTGCGGGGCGACATCTGCGACGAGCGCGCGGTGGAGGGGGCGATGGCAAGGGTGGAGGCGGTGGTCAACCTCGCCGCCGAAAGCCACGTAGACCGCAGCATCCTCTCCGCCGGCTCGTTCGTTGACACGGATATCAAGGGATTGTACATACTCCTGGAGGCCGCCAGAAAGCAGGGGATCGAGCGCTTCCTCCACGTCTCCACGGACGAGGTCTACGGCAGCATCGAGCAAGGGTCGTTCGCGGAGGAAGGCCCGTTCCACCCATCCAGCCCCTATGCCGCGAGCAAGGCCGGCGCCGAGCTGCTGGGATGGGCCTACGCCCACACCTTCGACTACCCGATCCTGGTCACCCGCGGGTCGAACACATACGGTCCCTACCAGTACCCGGAGAAAGTGATCCCCCTGTTCATCACCAACGCCATTGACGACCATCCGCTGCCGCTCTACGGCGATGGGCTGAATGTGCGAGACTGGCTCTATGTGGAGGACCACTGCCGGGGCATTGATCTGGTGCTGCGGGAGGGAATCCCGGCCGAGGCCTACAACCTCGGCGCTGACCAGGAGCGCACCAACTTGGAGGTGACCCGGCGGATTCTGGCGCTGCTGGGCAAGGGAGAGGACCTGATCGAGCCCGTTGCCGACCGGCCCGGCCACGATCGCCGCTACTCCCTCAACAGCGCCAAGGCGAAGGCCCTGGGCTGGACGCCCCGCGTTGGGTTCGAGGACGGGCTCGCACAGACGGTCGGCTGGTACCAGCAGAACGAGGCCTGGTGGCGGAGACTCAAGGACGAGTCGTACATGGAGTACTATCGGCGCATGTACGGCAGCGACCGGCGGCCGGGCTAGGCAGATCCTAGTTCCGACTCCCCGCCCAGGGACTCGCCACTGGGCGAGTGCCGCGCGGCCCCTCGCATCACGATCCCCCGCATCGCGTTCGAGACGGCCAGGCGAACATCGGGATCGGGATCCTGCAGGCATGTCGCCAGTGCAGGAAGGCAACCAGAGTCTCCGATGCGGCCGAGCGCCCGGGCCGCCTCCCCTCTCACCATGGGCTCGGGGTCGTTCAGCGCGGTCTGCAGGTAGCGCAAGGCCGGCGGACCCGCTTCCGCCAACTGCCGCGCCGCTTCCGCGCGCTGGCCCGGGTCGCGGTCTCTCAGGCTCACGGCGAGGGAGATCCAGCCGTCGTCCGGCTGGTCCGTCCTGGAGGGAGGGGGATCGTCTGCCTGCCCGCCCAGGGCTGGCAGTTCCTCGTAGGAGGCGGCGGAGCTACGCTCCTCCGCAGATGGTATCGGCTGCACTGGGGGACGGGAGACCGCGGCGATCTCCGCATCGCTGAGTCCCAGCAGCCTGAGCCCGGCGAGTGCCGCAGAGCGGACCCGGGGCAAGCCCTCTGTCACCGCCTCCACATCCTCGCTGCCGTTGCTCCAGTGGGCGAGGTCGGCCTGCGCCCTCGCCAGCACCGAGAGCAGGAACTCCTTCGCCCCAGGCGCGCCCATCTCTGCCATCAGGAAGACGATCCGGGCCCGCACGAACCAGTCCGGGTCTGATTCGGCGACGCGGCGCAGGTGATCACAGGTCTTGTCACAGCCCAGCCGACACAGCGCCTCCGCCACCGCCCCGCGCACCGAAGGGGAAGGATCGCTGCTCAGCAGGGGCATCAAAGCGGAGGCGAAGGAAGCATTGCCAATGGCGCCCAGAGACTCCGCCGCCAGTCGTCGCGCCTGGGCGCTCAGACTGCTGAGTTCGCCCACCAGGGCCTCGGCAGCACTGTCTCCCATACGCACCAAGGTGGCGGCGGCGGTCTCGGCAATCCGCCGGCTTGGAGAGACCAGGGCCTCCGCCAGCCGATCAGCCGCGTAGTCCGGATCACGACCCACTATCGCTTGCGAAGCCGCGCGGGCGACATCGGGATCGTCATCTCCCAGGGCTTCGACGAGTGTGTCAATGGCGCGCTCATCCCCCACCTCGGCCAGGGCTTGGATGGCGCGCAGCTTGGCCCGATAGCCGCCCTTCTCCAGGTCTCTCGCCCACAGGTCCAGGGCACGGCTGCGCCTCAGGATCTCGATGGCCGCCGACCGCACGGTCGCGTCCATCACGGTCAGCAGCTCCCGGGCCGCCTCCACTGCCGCCGGGATGTCCGACAGCTGACATAGCTCCTCGATGGCGCTCGCCTGATCTTCCACCGCCGCCAGGGTGGTTGCCGGGGCCCGCAGTCGCCCGACTATCCTGCGGGCGCGCGCCACCGCCCGCGCGTGCCACCATTGGAGCAGCCAACGGAGAACAAGCGCCCCCAGAAGGAGCGCGACGAGGAACAGCGAGACTGTCTCTACCACACTAAGCCGTAGAATCGCAAACGCCTCCGGGGAGGCCGCCTAGCCCTGACCGGGCAGGCTGCTCTCCGCTGTAGCGGCTATTGGCGCCCACCCGTACCAACCGGCCGGGGAACACGCAGCGTCTTATCCCACCGCAACCGCTCTTGTTTTACCACATCGAGGTAGTGGGCCTTAGCGCAGACGTATATCCACACCTGGCAATAGGTAAAATACATCACCGCCGCGGCCAGCAGATTTGTCGGCGTGTTCTCACCCTCAACCGCGAGGGCTATCGCCATCTGGAGCAGAAACACCGCCACCGCCAGCCCCCACAGAGCCAGCAACGGTCCTCCGGCGGAACCTACCGCCACGCCCCCGATCAGCCCCACCGCCAAGATGAAGTCCGACAGCAGCAACACGAAGAAGAACACGTGATACATGGTAGCCAGATGCAAGACCTCTAGCAGCAGGTTGCGGCGCCTCAGGCGCCACAGCCTGGGGAAGAACTTGCGTACTACATAGGTGCCGCCTCGCGCCCAGCGGAGTCGCTGCCGCAGCCATACCATCCAGTCCTGTGGCTCAGGCTCCCAGGTGACCGCGTAGGGCACGAACTTGATATGGTACCCCTCCTGGCTGAGCCGTACCGTTAGCTCGGCGTCGTCGGCAATGGCGCCGGGATCCCACCCTCCCGCTTTCTCCAAGGCCTCTCGTCTGATCACGTAGTTGGTGCCGGGAAGGGAGGCGAGCCGGAAGACACGCCACCGCCCAGCCTGCACGGTCCACTGGAAGCTGATGAACTCCACGTTGATGCACCGGGTGAGGAAGTTGGTGGCGCGATTCAGAGTTCTCACCTTCCCCACCGCCGCAGCCAGAGTGGCGTCGCTCACCAGCTCCCGGATCAGGTCGCGCAGGGACTGCGGCTCGGGCGAGTTGTCCGCATCGTAGACTGCGATCAACTCATGGCTGGCATAGCGCAGCCCAAGGTTCAGCGCGTGCGACTTCCCTTTGCCTCCGAACCCGTGCGGGATCGCCACCAGCTTCACCCGCCGGTCCGTGGCCATCAGGTGCTCGACGATCTCACGGGTGCGGTCGGTGGAGGAATCGTCAACGATGATGATCTCCATCAGATGGGGCGGATAGTCCAGGTGGAGCAGGCTCTCGATGGTGCCCGAGATCACGATCTCCTCGTTGTGCGCGGGCACCAGAATAGAGACCGGAGGCCACTCCTCCAGACCTTGCCTGCGACGGGGAGCCCGCGCCACCTCGCGGTAGTAGAGGTAGCCGGCGAGCGACAGCACTGCGTACAGCAGGATCACCAGCCAAGCTGCTGCCAGGCAGATGGCGAGCAGGCTATTGTGGACAAGCAGCAGTATGCCTGACGTCACTCAAGCTCCTCATAGGCTCGCCTGAGGACGGTCCACGCTGACTTCCTGTCCAGCGCCGCGGAGTGGTAGCACTCCACGCCATCGGGATTCGCCTTCATGACGTGCCTGATAGTCTCGGCCGTCTTCTCGGGGGTCATATGCTGATTCCCGAAATCGGTTATCTCCACATGGATGATTGTTCTCGCCCGGCCATCTACGCGGTTCTTGAGGCGTTGCGCCGTCTCCGACGCCCAATCGTAGTTGAATACCTCGGTGCCGTAGAGGGCGGCCCACTGCTGCCAGATCACCTCGAAGTTGACGCCATCCGGCGGGTGCGGCGAATCCAGCAGGGCGTCCAGATCAAATCCCGACTCTTCGGCTTGCCGTCCGGGCGTCAGCAGCGCCCCGTTGTTCCAGGCGTCGCAGATGGTCAGCACATAGGCGTCCACGCCCTGTTCTGAGATCGCGCCCATACATTCCGCCATGAACTCCGTCAATCCTTTCGTGCGGTTCTGCCGCCACTCAGGGCCTCCCAGCGGCTTGCCGGGATACCGGGACGCCAAGCTCCTGACGCAATAATCGCAGTAGCAGGCGCTGTCTCCCCACCAGTTTACCAAGGGCTCGCTCAACTCAATCCCATCCAGGGTCGGGTAGCGCTGGGCGAGGTCGCGGAGAAGCCCTGAGTACCACACCCGCACCTCCGGGTTACGAGGGCACAGGAAGTAGGTGGCATGCAACCGCAGTGGGTTATAAGCCCTTCCATCCTTCATCCGCTCCCGCCAGGAGGGATGCTTTGTCCACATGGCGCGGTCCCGGCCGCTGTACATCCAGGCGATGACGCGGAGGTTGCGGGCGTGGCAGGCCTCCAGCACCTCCTTGAGCAGGTCCTGCCGTCCCCACTCGCTCACCGTCGCGCCGGGGTACCGCGTCGAGTAGGCTGCTCCCTGCTTTACATTATAAGCGTAGAAGAACACCGTGTTGACCCCGTTGCGAGCATATCGCTCGGCCAGCGACTCCGCCAGCACCTTGGCCGACAACCCCTGCCACCCGTAGGGCCAGGGATCGAGGGTGACGCCCTTGATAAGGGCCGGCTTCCCCTCCTGTCGGATTGGCTCCAGCACCGCCACACCGCGCTTGGGCGGCGACGGGGTGACCCTCCAAGCCACCGGCGGGCCAGCCCGCGCCTGGCCCCTGGAGGCAGCCTGCCCGGCCAGGGGAGCGGACAGCGTGCTTTCCTCTTGCACCTCCCATCGCGGCCCCAGCACCCGCTCCCGCGTCTTCGTCCCCCAGGGCAGACCGACCGATGCTGACCCCGACACCATCAGGCGACGCGGATCAACCACCGCCACCTCCAGCTCCCGCAGATCGGCGCGTCGCCAGCCTTCGCTCTCCCGACTGCGCACGAACTGCAGGAACGGGTCTCGCGGCGCCCACAGGCTGAAGGATACCAGCACCACCCCATCGCGCACCACCGACCGCATGTGCACACGCTCCAGGTCATCGGCCGCGATATAGCCGGCGTCAGTGGTGGGGATGGGAGCGGGCAGCACTCCGCCAGCCGAAAACGGAGGGGATGCCTCTCCGCCCGCGATCCGCAGCCGGAAGGGGTTATCCTCCCCGGACGGGCCCGCCCAGGCGACCGGATGGAGGCCCACCTCCCAGGCCGAACGCAGGTGGTCCCGCGCGTTCAACTCCGATTGCGCCCACAGCACCACCGTTCCGCCCATCGCCTCCGTGGCGCGCAACCCCCTCACATCCATGGGCCGGTCGGCCACGGCAACGTCCTGGAACTGCGTCAGCGCCAGCACGGCCACCGGCAGATCGGCCCCCAGCATGGGGCGCACCGCATTCGGCACCTGTGTCTCGGTCACCCACACTGGCACATCTCGCAGGCAAGGAACCAGATAGCGGTGCCTCTGATGCGGTATGCCCAGCACCTCGTGCAAGGCATCGGCCCAGATGCAGGCGGTCCATGCGTGCTCGGGGGCCAAGCTTGGGCCTGTCGCCACGTACCAGCGGTTTCCGTTCCCTGCGGCGAACACCCGCACGTGCCCGTCGCGGTGGGCGCCGGCGAGGAGCTTCGCTCCCTTGCCAGCCTGGATGTCGGGGATAGCCAGGCGCTCCCCGTGTTGTTGGCCCCCGTAAGGGATCAACCATTGCGCTTCGGAGGCGGCCTCCTCGGCGGCAGGCACGGAGAGACCCATTTTCTCCAGTGTCGGCCGGCCGACGTGGGACACCCCCTCTCCCACCCACACCGCGACCCCAGGGAAGAGGCCTAGATCGGCGACGAAGTCCGCTGCCTCCTCGCGGGATGCGCCGGCGGTGTCTCCAGAGAGGTAGAAAGCATACTTGTAGTGGTCCACCTGTCCGCGCCGATAGGCGGAGGCGGCGGTGAGGTCACAGGCAGCGTCGAAGTGGGCCAGCAAGGTCTGCACCGCGCGAGCCTGAGGATTGCCCTCGGCCGCCGCCCTGTCATCCGCCTCTACCACGATCAGCGCCTGCGGCCTCTCCTTCGCCGGAGACGTGGGGAAGGGGGCCGGCCTCGGCGCGGGCCGGGGAGGGGCTTGCCGGTGACAGCTCACCAGAAGAACGAGGCCGAGGAGTATCACCACTTGCGCGGCGGAACGCACCGCCGCTGGCTTCGTTGGCAGGCGGTCTGCTTTCATCTATGGCGGAGCTTGCCCGCCCTAGCCGGGCGAACTCCGCTGCCTCCTTCCTCGGCTCTGTGGTCCATCCCTCGGCTCTATGCTCGTCTCCAGAAGATCTGCATCAGATAGACCAGGGCGAAGGCGCCCGCCAGAAACACCCCGACGACCATGGCCGCGGCTGCCACCGCGGACACCAGGCGATGAGACGCAGCCTCCGGTCCACCCTCGAAAGCGAAGACCGACCTCGGCCTCATGTCTGCGGGATAGGTGACTAGCAGTGCTCCGGGCTTGAGCATCGCCTTCTCCCGGCCGTCTCGCCCGGGGCTCTCGAAGCTGGTCACCTGTACGCCGGCGCCTCCGCGCCGCCCCTGTCCGGAGGCGGGATCGAGCATGAACCCATCCCATCTGCGGCGGGGCTTGCCCGCCTCAGGCGGGCGACCTCCGCTGCCTCCCTGTGTGGGCAGGAGTTCGCTGAGTCGGCGAGGCGTTTCTTCCGTATAGATACCCAAGTTCTCAAGGCGCACCCAGTTGGTGGCGCGGCGGAGGTCGGCCAGGCGGTAGTCCATTCCCCGAAGCTCGGCGAGCATCATCCGCACCGCGTCCACAGGCGCTTCCGGAGAGATGGCGACAGTCACCCAGGGATCGGGCACCAGGCTCTGAAGGTGGATCTGCTCCAGAATCGGTTCCACGTCGCCATCCTTGCCGAGGGGCGGCAGATTGTCGGGGAGGAGGCGCTGCCCGTAACTGTCCTGCAGGATCACAAACGGGAAGACCTGGGGCTCCCGCGCCGACTGGGCGGGGAGCCTGCGCTCCCAGGCGGTCGAGAAGACCTCGGCGATCTGTGTGTAGTCCGCCGGAGTTGCCCTCCCCTCCGGAGTGGACCAGGCAACCGGGAAGAGCCCGCACTTCACCAGCTCCGCCACTGAGTCTTCGATCCGGCGCGCGGTGGCCATCCCCGTCCTGCCAGCCACGGGAAGATCCCTCTGCACATCCCACCACTCCGCATCCTCTCCCGTCCGACCAAACGTCTGGTGGGTGAATCCGTCCGCGATCACCGCCGCGCCCGCATGCTGAGCCTCACGCAGAATGCCTACCAGCCGACGCTCGCTGCTGAGCGGCACCTCCAGGTCGCGGCCGGGATCGCGGTACACAGGCGTCACGGAGATGGCGAAGGGGACCTTCTCGCTCCGCAGCAGGTTGGACAACTCCCTCACCCTGTCCGGGCTGGTGCGCGCATGCACTCCTTTGATGCACACCAGGGCGGTGCGAGCCAGCGGATGGCGCACTCCCAGAAATGGATGCAACTGGTCGCACAAAGCGAGGTAGGAACCGCCGGGAGCCGACACGTTTGTCGGCGGATCGGCGAAGTACCAGAAATGCCCGCTCCGCAGCGCATAGGGAAGGGCAGCCCGCTCGGGGATGGCGCCTCTCTCCACAGACGCGGCGCTGTCGGCAGGCTGTTCCACCTCCGCCAGCACCTGGCAGATCTTCGGGTCAGTCACCTTCAGGGCTCTCAGCGGCCCCTCGCCGGGCAGGCTTGCCGGCCTGGAGAGCACCTGGCCGCGGTAGAGGACGCGATCGTACTCCTCCACAAGGTCCGCGGAAGTCATCTCGAAGCCGTACTCACTAAGGGGAAAGCGAGCGGCGAGCTGATCCAGGTTCTCACCCAACCAGCACACCGGCTTCGCCGTCTCGTGGATGTCCCTCAGCAGCGCCTCCGGCAGCCTCGCCCCGGTGTGCAGGCCCACGTAGATGGTAGCATCGTACTGGTCCACCTGTCCGGACTCGTACGCTTCGCTTTCCACCACCTCGATTCGGCAATCGAAGTGCCCGAGCAGGTTGACCAGAGCGGGGACCATGGATAGCACGCTGGGGGTGACTGGCAAGGGCGGATCATGGACGATCAGGACGCGAGGCCCCCTACCCGTGCCGGACCCGATGGGCGCGTTCGCCGAGGGCGCCTCTGCACCGGCCCCCACGACCACGCCTAGCAGCGCCAGGCACAGAACCCAGCCAGTTCTCCCCGTCAACCAGCTCAGGCGCGGCGGACCCGCGCGGCCGGATCTCCTGCGCATGTCGTGCCGACCTCCCTACCTACGGCGGGGCGCCCGCCTCAGGCGGACCGCCTCCTGATTACCATCATGCCATGATCTCAGGCTCTTGCGCAACAGGTACGGCCGAGCGCCCGCCTCCCCGGCCGGACAGGTCGGGGGGTTACCTCCTGCGGACGACGGCTGACTGACCCTTGGCCAGCCCACACCCTTTCTTCCTTGACGCAGGCGATGACCTTCGATAGAATACGGCGGCCGCTGGGCCGGGCGCGGCGGCCGCCGTCCTGTTCCCCCACACAGCCAGCCGCCTTGGTGGTGCTGGAAGGGTTGGCCCGAGGGGCGGCGAACCCCACAGTCAGTTCAGCCTGCCCGGCCAGGCGCGCGGCGCAGCCGTGTTGCCCTGGCCCCGTGTGGGCTTGTGCCTGGCAACTCTGGTGTATCTTGAGGAGGATGGAGCATGGCCCTGAAGGTAGCGATCAACGGTTTCGGCCGGATCGGACGACTGACGCTGCGCGCGATGATGGAGCGCAAGATCGCGGGCGTCGACATCGTGGCGATCAACGACCTCGCACCGCTGGACATCAACGCGCACCTGCTGAAGTATGACTCAAACTACGGCCGGTTCGCCGGCACCGTCGAGGTGAAGGGTGGGAACCTGGTGGTCAACGGCGACGAGTTCGTAGTGAAGGCGGAGCGCGATCCGGCCGTCCTGCCCTGGAAGGAGCTGGGCGTCGACGTGGTGATCGAGTCCACCGGCGTATTCACCGCGGTAGAGAAGGCGAGCGCCCACCTCAAAGCCGGTGCCAAGAACGTGATCGTCTCGGCCCCGCTCAGCGGCGAGGCGGGACCGGACAACCCGACCATCGTGCTCGGCGTCAACGAGGAGATATTCGATCCGGCAAAGCACAAGGTCATCTCCAACGCCTCCTGCACCACCAACTGCCTTGCCCCCGTCTGCAAGGTCCTCCAGGACAGCTTCGGCATCGAGAAGGGCTTCATGACCACCTGCCACGCCTACACCAATGATCAGCAGGTGCTCGACCTGGTCCACAGAGACCCGCGGCGCGCCCGCGCCGCCGCCCTCAACATCATCCCCACCTCCACCGGCGCGGCGAAGGCGATCGGCCTGGTCATCCCCGCGCTGAAGGGAAAGCTGGACGGCATCTCGTTGCGCGTGCCGACGAGCACCGGCTCGGTCGTCGACCTGGTATGCGTCCTTCAGAAGAAGACCACCGCCGAAGACGTGAACAAGGCATTCGAGGAGGCGGCGGCCGGCCGGATGAAGGGCTACCTCGAGGTCACCAACGACCCGATCGTCTCCATGGACATCAAGGGGTATCCGGTGTCGTCGGTCGTAGATGCCCGCGAGACGAAGGTGCTGGGCGACAACCTCGTCAAGGTGCTGGCGTGGTACGACAACGAGTGGGCCTACTCATGTCGCCTGGGCGACCTGGTAGAGCTTATCGCCAGGAAGCTGAAGTAAGGACGGACGCGAATCGCGGATGAACGCCGGTGGACGCAGATGGGGCGGTCCGCTGACGCGGACCGCCCGTGAACCACAGGCGCGAACGGCCGGGGGAGGTGGCGATGAACAAGAAGACGATCCAGGACATTGACCCCAGGGGTAAGCGGGTGTTTGTGCGGGTGGATTTCAACGTGCCTCTGAAGGGCGGCGAGATCAGCGATGACACGCGCATCCGCTCCTCCCTGCCCACTCTGCAGAATCTCCTGGGCCGGGGAGCTAGCTTGGTCATCGCCTCCCATCTGGGTCGGCCCGACGGGAAGCGTGTCCCGGAGATGTCGCTGGCGCCAGTGGCCAAGAGACTGTCCAAGCTGCTGGGCAGGCCGGTGAAGATGATGCATGACTGCGTCGGCCCGCAGGTGAAGGCGGCGATGGCGGCGATGCAGCCGGGCGACGTGGCGATGCTGGAGAACCTGCGCTTCCACCCGGAGGAGGAAGCAGGCGACGAGGGCTTCGCCAAGCAGCTTGCCGAGCTGGCGGACATCTATGTGAACGACGCCTTCGGCACCGCCCACCGCGCCCACGCCTCCACCGCGGTGATGGCGAAGTTCCTGCCCGCGGTGGCCGGGCTGCTGGTGGAAAAGGAAGCGGAGATGCTCTCCCGGGTGCTGGAAAGCCCCGAGCGGCCCCTGGTGGCGATTCTGGGTGGCCTCAAACCGAAGATCGGCGTGATCACGAACCTGATGAAGAGAGTAGACACACTGCTTATTGGCGGCGGCATGGCGTACACGTTCCTGAAGGCGCAGGGGAAAGAGATCGGCAAGTCAGTGCTGGACGAGAAGAGCCTTGACCTCGCCAAGCAAATCCTCGAGCAGTCGGCGAAGTCCGGCCCGCCCGTGCTGCTGCCGACGGATGTGCTGATCACTACCGAGCTGAAGGAGGGGGCGCCCGCGAAAGTGGTGTCCATGGACGAGATCCCGGCCGACTGGATGGGCGCCGACATCGGCCCGGAGACCAGGCAGCGGTTTGCCGAGGTGATAGAGAGCGCCAAGATGGTGGTGTGGAACGGGCCGATGGGGGTGTTCGAGATCGCCGCCTTCGCCGAAGGCACGCGCGCCATCGCCCAGGCGGTGGCGGATTCCGCGGCGATGAGCATCGTGGGTGGAGGGGACTCGGCGGCGGCGATCGAGCAGATGGGCTTCGGCGAGAAGGTCACCCATGTCTGCACCGGAGGCGGGGCCTCGCTGGAGTTCCTGGAGGGCAAGGAACTACCGGGGATCGCAGCGCTGGAAGACAGGTAGTGTGTAGGGCGAAGGCTCCATCCCCCGCCGGCATGGAGCGTGAGGAGGTTACACGGTGGGTCGCACGCCTTTGATCGCGGGCAACTGGAAGATGCACAAGACGGTGTCGGAGGCGGTCTCTTTGGCAAAGGACCTGGCGCCGCGGGTGGAGGGGTTGGAGAAGGTGGAGGTGGCCCTTTGCCCGCCGGCGACGGCGCTGTGGGCGGTGGGCCAGGCGCTCGCCGGGTCCTCCGTCGCCCTCGGCGCGCAAGACGTATTCTGGGCCGATCAGGGAGCCTTCACCGGAATGATCAGCCCAGTGATGCTGAAGGAGACGGGCTGCAAGTACGTCATCATCGGCCACTCGGAGAGGCGGGGTCGGTTCGGGAAGCCGGATGAGAGCCTGAGCGAGGAAGCGGCGCGGGTTTTCGGCGATACCGATGCCAGCGTCAACCTGAAGGTCAAGGCCGCCCTCGCCAACCACCTGATTCCCATCATCTGCGTGGGAGAGACGCTGGGCGAGCGGGATGAGGGACTCACCGATGCCACCATCGCCGAACAGATTGAGACAGGCCTGTCCGGGCTCTCCGCCCAGCAAGCCGCGGGTCTGGTGATCGCCTACGAGCCGGTGTGGGCGATCGGCACCGGTCGCGCCTGCGAAGCGGAGGAGGCGAACCGCGTCATTGGCGTCATCCGCCATACCATCGAGCGAGTGTTCGATAAGCAGGCTGGCGCTTCCATCCGCATCCAGTACGGGGGAAGCGTGACCGACGCGAACGCGCACGAACTGCTC
>Ga0315274_10010114_pt1 | contig 13584 bp, 18 predicted proteins | sample YL17G02_20_MG_FD_203700 | JGI IMG/M metagenome (GOLD analysis project Ga0315274, IMG submission 203700) | Sediment microbial communities from Yellowstone Lake, YNP, Wyoming, USA - YL17G02_20 | ecosystem: Environmental > Aquatic > Freshwater > Lake > Sediment | place: USA: Wyoming | collected...
TGACAAACACACAACAGTTATTTTTCAAACTAAGAAGATAAAGCTGGCTTTAAAGCAGAATAAGTTCCAAGATATAAGAATAATTGACAGAGGTTATGACCGCTATTTTTTTGCAAAAAAATAGAAAAATGATGCCTTTTTAGGCACTAATACTTAGGAAGCAAAAACCAACAAAAGGTGACTTATAATGATTTGTTCCCCAAATGACGTTCAAAATCATTACATAGCTTACCAGCTTATCCAAGAGTGGCTGCAAAAGAAACAAAAAGAGAAGGAAAGATTTACAAATCAGGAAATCGCTGAAAAATACCTTCGTAAATGGAGTTTCTTAGAAAGACTATGCGCAGAATGTACATTTAACGATTGCACAGCAAGGTACCATGCGGCCAAAGAGTATCTTAAAGAGAATAAATACTAAGCTTGCAATGCAAATATGTTCTTAATCAGAAAGGTTTTAACACAATTCTTTAAGGCTTGTGCCCGGACTCGAGTGAAACACTCAAGTCCCTCATTCGGGATTGAAAAAACAGGTGTTTTGTCGTCGATAAAATAGAAAATAGTCCCCGCCCCCGGGCTGGATATATACACTCAAATCCTGACAAAGAAGGCATTGTAGAGGTAGAAACACTACGTTTTCTGGCAGTCAATGTTTAAAATAATTTCGGTTAGTAATTTTCGTTAGATATGCCGAGTAGAAAATGATTTAAATAGAGAACGCCTATACATACCTATGACAGAGCCTGCTGACCAAGACACTAAAGACCTTCTTAACAAGATTATAGAAAAATTGAATTGTATTGAAGAATTGCTGGAAATCCTTCTCAAGAAGAAGACGTCTTCAAAAGCAGACAGACTAACAACCGAGGTTATGCGAAGAGGAAAAATGGATACCCGCGAGGTTATGGAGTTCTTAAAAGTTGGCCGTAAAACAGCCTTGGATTATATGATGCAGGTTGCTATGTCATGGGAGTTTAAGATGATCGATGATAAGAAAAAGTTCAGGACTAACTCGATCCTGATGTATTCTGAGTCTTTGGCTATCAAGGAACGCCATGCAAGAATCAAGAAGGTATTGGAGATGCAGGGTCGTGTGACTTTTAAAGAACTAATGAATGAACTATGGTTGGATTCCTACAACGTAAAAGAATTTGTTAAGACATATCTTGAGCTTAATAAGGACTGTATTGTTGAAGGAAATGTACTAAAAAAGCTCAATTGGTCTTCTAGTCATAAAAATAACCTATTCTCTTCAAAATGAGCCTTAAACAGAATAATAAAAAAATTTACGCAGAAAATTAATCATAACCAAGTCATTTTGAATACTAATAAGCTTTTTCAACCATCAAAATGACGCCAATTCATTTTTAAATGTAACTACTACTAATGCCAAAACACCCCTTCCAATAGCATGAGATAGACAAATTACCTAGTCTCCAGAAGCCTCAGAGTTTTCTTGCCTTTCGTAGTCAGTCTATAGTATTTAAAAGTGTGAGCATCAGGATTGATAACCTCAACGTAACCTTCCTTGACAAGCTCGGCAATGGCGTTGCTGACATTGCTAATGCTGATCTTACAGCCAGCAGCAACCTCCTTGGGAGTCCTAGGCTCTGCCAGAGAACTAAGCACAGCCTTGCGCCTCTTGCCGCGCTGGAAGAAACTGAGCGTTTTATAATCCTTAACCATCAATCTTGATGAGTTATCGCTGTTTATTTAGGTAGTCATCACTGACTTACTAATGAATTACCAAAAAATATATAAACAAGAAAGAACAATAATTGATCGAAATGAAGATAAGAACTTGGCTGGGATGTCTGGGTTTGTTTGGTATTATTGCTTTATTATTAAGTCCGCTGCTCGTTGTTATTAATAATTTGTTACTATCTTTTGCTATTTCCGCCATTTTTGGCGGTGCTGGTTTAATCATTATTTACATAATCTTGTTTTTAATCCCATTTTTTTTGTTTTGGTGGGGGTTGGCAATCCCTTTTATTTATCCCTTACTCAAAAAGAAAAAATGATATATACATGGACCTTCTCAGCCGCAAGAATGTTGGCATTTTCCTTCCTTGTGTAAAATACAAGCCCTGCATTTGTTAGGGTGAGTACAGGGAATTGGTTCAATCTCTTTTCTGAAGAGTTTGTTCATTCTTTCCATCACATCAAGAACGTGCTTTTCATCTGTTGCATCAAAGTCTTTTTGCCAAACCTCAGCTTCAGTGTCCCTGTCTCTTAGTATCGCAATTATTCTCTTATGAATTTTAGGGAAATTCCCTTTGAATAATAAGCAATAAGCCCAGATCTGCCTCTTAGTGCCCAGCCAGGGGCGTGCATTTGGCTTATCGTCTATCACATACACATTGCTCTGGTCAACAGCCAGCTCATCAACTTTTCCTACTAATAAGAATTCTTTGAATTCTTTCTTCAAAGGGATTTCTTTAGTGATGGTGTATTTTGTGCTTGCCAGAAACTTCTCAACTGTTGTTTTCGTAGCGACTTCAAGGAACTTATCTTCTTTTTCCTGATGCACTTGGGCTCCCTTAGCCATCTCCTTTGTGGTGGGAATTTCTTCTCCAAGCACGTTTTCCAAATACCACTTCCATTCGCAATAGTCATGCGTGCCGAATCCTGAAGCCTTAATGAGGAGCTTATTATTCATTTTATCTTGGCGCGTAAGGTATTTCAATGTCTTCTTTGCTGAATTTTGCTAAGTTCTGCACAATATGAAGCGGTAGAATCGTCTTTGGCTGCTTGTAAAGGGACTCCCAATCTAAAAACCTAAGATCATTAAAAATTCTCACAATATCAATTATGTTCAGGTCGTTTTTTATCTGATATTCAATATTCAATCTTAGGCTATCTGGTGTGCCTTTAAAAGGTTTGGCAGTTACAAGTATTGCTTTATCAGTATCTCTGATTAAAGCAACATTAGAAGCTCTCATATCATAAGAATCGCTATAGATTCTGTGAGGACCCATTTTAATAACGGTTATTATCCTAATATTACCTTCCGGTTTCATCAGGTTGTTTTCAACAAGAATATTTTTGGCTTCAGATACGCCTTCTTTCCAAGCGGGGAGTTCATAATACCTTATGGGACCATCTTTGAAGACTACAAGTTCATCAATCAACTCTTTACCTGTGTCCGTAGCAATTTCAAACAACCAATCTCTAATTGCCTCTTTTCCCATGACTTCGCCTCTGTGGCTTTGAATGACTTTTCTGTAAAGTATCTTACCATAACTGTCACAAATAGCCGCATAGGCAGCAGCTTCTTTTCTGGATTCAGGATTTCTGGATACATCAAATCCGATGAAAAGTATTCTCAAATCAGGATGGAGGTTACCGGCTGGTTTGTCCAGAAGCCACATCACCTCTCCAGAAGCTAGGTTTTTATCATATATGCCCGCGACGGCATTATAGATTAAGGGTTTCGTATATTTTCCTTCAGGATCATTTATGATTTTATGGAACGTGTCTGTATTAATCATTTGGCTGCTAACCAATTTTTTACCTAAACCTTTCTTGGCCTTGAAGTGAATGTCCTGTCTTTCTGGATGAATAACGACTGCTATACCATCTTCTTTTTCAGCTTTCTGGCATGCAAGCATATATTGGAATTGGTCGAGTTTTTCAACAGTAATTATTTTTTCAGGATCGTAAACAAAATTTCCTAATTGAAGATCTTTGGCGTTTTTGGCTATGATATTATGAAAAGTGGCTACCTGATTCATCAAAATCAATGGGACAATATAAAGAATCCTGGTCTCAATTTTCTTTGTTATGGGACCATATTGCTGCAGATATTTAACAACAAATGGATCTGGACCAGCTGTTTTTAGGACTTGATTTTCGCCAAATTTGAGGTCTGGCACAATTAATGACAAAATTTGTCCATAAAGTTTTGTATTTTCATTCCATGTTATGATTGAGCAGTTAAATGGGATGTTTATGGTTCCTACATTTAATCCATCTCCAAGAAGCTTTTTTGCTAAATCTTCGGTTTCTCTGATTCTCACTTTTGGTTCGAACATTTTCTTTTCATGTGTTGCTTCAGTAGGAGTTTTATCAAGATCGATTATCAATTCAAGCACTTTGTAAGGATATGCTCTGGGATATCCTTGAACTTTTACTTCGACTATAATATCATCTTCTGGGTTAATTGTAATATTATTTCTTTTTAACCAGTTGACGCACTCCGGAGTTTTGGTCCACCAATCATAAAGACTTATGTCTTTACCATTTAAGCTAAAGGTATACTCTGTTATTTTTTTCAAGTAAATTTGTGATATTTTTGCTGCAAAGAATCTACCTGTTTGTGTTGATGGACAGTTAACATCTCTACCTATAAGTTCATTGGCTAATTCTTCTTTGGTTTTGCCTCTTTTTTTCTCGTACTCAATAAAGTTTGGCAGAGGGCATTTCCATCTCGTGGATGGGTCCAACCAGATTCCTATGGAACCATCCTCAAACACTTCGACCTCATAAGAAAAAGCATTATGATAATTGAAATAATCCGATTTATAGGGCGTCTTTTCTATTAGCTTTGTCCCTTCAGGTCCTATATAACCAAGAGAGTAAGCTTTTGCTTTCAATGCAGAAAGAAAAATATTTCTGAATATAGGCAGATTTTCTGTTAACTTTATTTCTTCAGGTGTTGGGTTTAGTTTAAATACATATACCCTAGCCGCAGTGATCGTTTCAGGCAAAGGCGTTTTTCCTTGAAAAGCATGTACTTTTTGCCCTGTAACCGTAGCTACTATTCCTCTTCTTAGTAAGCTAGTTTCTAATGCTCTTAACACTTTATTTACTTCTTTTGGATCTATTGGTGCTTGAAGTGAGTAAGTCAGAGCAGTTAGCCCTTTTATTTTTTCATTGCTTAGGAACAGGTTTGATTTCATTTACTACCTTTTATGAGAATTTGGAAATTCTCCTGACTTCAAATATTTTGTGATATTTGGCTCTAATGCCGTCATCTTCTTTTCCAGCAGTTCTATGAGTTCCGGCTGCATGTACCTGTAATTATCTGGTATGTCTAGGATTATTATCTTCTTTTTCAGGTACATGTCCGGATGTAATAGGCTTATTTCTTCCCTGTGAGCTGGTTCCATGACTATCACTATATCTGCCCATTCAAGCTGCTCCCTAGTTACTGGACTTAAGTTGTACAAGCCTGTTGACTTCGTCTCGTATCTGTCCTTGAATAAGTGCTCTGCAGTCTTGCTTCTGTTAATGTTCTGGGCGCAGATGAATAAGAGCTTAGTTTTCATCTCGTATCCCCAAGTGATATTCTTTGTCTCCTTTGATCCCTTTGAAATCATGCTCAAAAAGTATTATTTGTGTTTTAAGAGCTAGCATTATCTTTAACAAAAGATCTCTGTTTTGTAGATCAAGGATGGCGAATAGGTGGGCGTCTACGACTAGTGGCAAGTTCTTCTTCAGAGCTACTCTCCTTAATAGGATTGATATGAAAGCCAAGAGACTCCTATCACCTAAGCTCATATTATTTGTTAATGATTGAATGGCATCTGCACTCTTTCTTATCTGTTCTTCATCAATAAATATTAATTCCAAGTTATTTTTGAAGTCATCAATCTCTCCTTCCAGACTTATCTTAACGCCAAGAACTTCACTAATAATGCTTTCCCTTAAGGCATTGAATAGGATAGTCTTTCCAGAGCCATTTGGCCCGCTTATCAAGTTTAGTCTGTCGCTGAACTTAAAGACTCGCTTGCCTTTGAACACCTTATAATCTTTTAGTTCTATCTTCTTTATTTTCATGTTTTCACCTTTGGCATTCTGTCTTGCTAGCCCCAGCTTTCTGGTATGGCTGGTTCTGGGAGAGGATTGCTTATTCTCTCCTTATTTCTGCTTGGGAAGAACCCTGAGATGTTGAAGATTATATTTTCTGTTTTTCCGTCTTTCAGCATTATCTCCAGCTGGTCAAACCAGTCGTTCTCCTTTTTGAATAATAATTGTGTCATTAACTGCCAATCTCGGTTCTTTATCCCAAATTTAAGCTGCAGATAAACATATTCCAGTAATATTCCGAGTTTATCGTCCTCGGTGCCTGTTATTTTCACAATTCCGTCTTTTTCTTCGAATATATTCATTTTTATGCTACTTGTATTTCCTGATAAGGAAGAGCTCTTTTTGAGAGATTTTAGAATGCCTTTTCTTGTTCATGACAGCTCACCCCACATAGTCAGGCACTTCAGGCAGGTGCACTTCGAGCTGCTGCTCTTCTTTCTTTGCTCCTTGCTGGTTTCTGCGCTTCTGCAAGGTGTTCTCAATATTAATTATGTCTATGGTTTTTCCTTTGTCACGAATCCCTACTGTGAATACTACTGTGTCATCAAGCTCTCGTTGGATGTTGCACATCTTCTTTATTACGTCTGCTTTACGTATATTTTCGGTTTTTGCCTTCATTTTCAAGCCCTCCGCATTCCTATGACTAGTTAGGAATGCCTTCTTACGTTGCAAAGCAAATATTTTTCAGAACTCTGCTCGGAAATTGTCGATGAGAAAAAGCCATTAAGGCTTTATTGTTTAAAAGTATTGTTGAACTAGGAGTTGTATTTCTAATAATATTTTTTGCAAATGCTTCTTGCCATAACATATTTTGTGAAACAACTTCTGCAAGCATCATATTCCCCCTTCCTCATCGCACCTGGCAATCATCTCCTCAGCATAACACTCATCAATAGTCTTAGGATAGTAATCAACAATCTTTGAGTAATACTTCTTTGCTTCCTTGTACCTTTCTGTGTTGAAGTAGATGTCACCTAATCTTAGCAATGCGCCAATATCCACTGAGTCAAACTTCAGTATGAGTTTTATGTAATGTATTGCTTTGTCAAAGTCTTCTTTTTCCCTGTAGAACTCTGCGATGTCAGAGAGAACGAAAATGTCTCCTTTTGAAAGCTTGTGCTTTTGCAGGAATCTTATGCTTTGATTCATGAAATCTTCTGCAGCTTCCTTCTTTCCTATGGCTTGATGGCAAAGTGCTGCTTCTGCAAATGCTATGTCAGCGTACAAACCCTGCTTTAGAATCCCGTCAAGTATCATTAAAGCCTCAGCATGCTTGCCTTCATGCCTTAGCCCCACCGCGAGGTTAAGCACAGCATTATATTTTTCAGATTCGCTGTTTGACAAGGAACATATTGTCATCACAAAAGGCCTAGACTTCTTGTATTCACCTTGAAGGTCATAACACTCTGCCAGCATCTTCAAAAGATCAAGATTATCTGGACTGAGCAAGAGGTAAGGCTCAAGAATCTCAAGAGCTTTCTTAGGCCTGCCAAGCTTGATTACTGCTCTTGCTTCTCTCATTACAAACGATAAGTCATTATTCTTCATCATAGATCCTCTCGTAAACATTAATTTTTTCCAAGTTCTTTGTTAATCTGGTCCAAGCTTGGTGGATGCGCTTGTCACTCGGCTTTCTTTTATTATGCCAAAAGTTAAAGGTGACATTTGAAGTCGGATGCTTATTTCTGCGTGTAAACTGAGTCTTCCAGTCTTTCTTCCTGCGCGTAAAAATGGTTATCCAACCAGACTTTTTGCCAATATCCTTGAACTGGTGATAAACGTCCTTGTTCCTGAAGTCAGAATAACGGATACGGATTCTTCTTCCGTATCTTACAACTCCCTTTGGCATTTGAATCATAAGATAAGAAAACCTGCTCCTGTTTTGATTAGGTCGATGATCAGCAACTGTTGAGGAACAAGAACAAAAAGTTTCATAGCCTGCAAGCCTGATCCTATTGATGAAGTGCTTGATGCTTTTATCAATATCAATCCTTTCTGAAAGAGGCTTCGGAACAGGCCTTGTTCTTTTCTCTGGCTTAAATGCAGGTTTCATTTTTTCTTCTTCTCATCAAATATTCCTCTGTAGGCTAATCCTTTCCTGTCTTTTTTCTTGCTTAAACCCTTGATTCTCTTGTCAATCTCTTTGAGAACTTCGGTTTTGCCTTCTTTGAACTCATTCTCAATCTTCCTTTTGATCCTGAGCTGGGATTTTGCAATCTGTTTTCTGAGCTCAAGAAGCTCTTTCTTGCTTTCTGCGTGGCCTACAACCCTGAAGAGGCCGTTAACATAATCCATTATCTCTTCCAACGCAGAATGCTTGATGATGAAATCATCAGTTTTTTTAAGAGGCATCTTCCTTAAGGCTGAGGTTAATGAGGAGGCTCTGCCTATCTCAAAGATCTTGTTCATGAGTTCAGGCTTAGAAGACGCTTTAGACATATCGCCTGTGTGGTGGAACTCTAGGTATGCCCCGCACTTAGGGCACTTGGCGTCTATCTTAATTTCCATTGTATTAACCTCAATATTTCTCCTTTAGCTTTGTTTCCATGGCCTCGTATACATTGCCGGACTTGATGGCTTCATTAACTCCCTTGAAATATTGGTATGCGAATCTCTTAGCTGTTTTTGCATCATTGCTTAGTATTACAGACTCCCTGCCCCACCTGTGCCCTCGCCATTCAATCAGGTTACCTTTGTTGTCAAGCGAAAGAGCACCGTAGCCAGAACCAAACAAAAACACCTCGTCAGTGAACTTCTCCTTTAAGACTTTAAACAGGTCCTTGAACTGCTTGGTCTTGACAAATCCATCTCTCCAGGCAAATATCTCATTTAATAGCTGCCTTTTCTTGGGGATGAGCTTGTCTTCTTTCTCCCAGAGCTTCCTTGCTGCTTCTTTGGCTTTCTTCGCATTCTCCCTTTCTTTCCTTAGCCTAGCGCTTTTTCTTCTGTAGTAGCTGTCGATTTCCGACTGTAATCTTTCTAAGTTTTTCCGTTGCATTTCCGATCCCTCCAGAAACGCATTGGAACACTATACTATTTATATGTTTTTCCATTATTTAGTATAATGTTCTCATGGAAAAGGAAAAGTATTTAAAAAGTGCAAAACTACGGTTATTTATGCAAAATAATATAAATCCTGACAAGGTTCTTGCTGCAGAAGGAGGGGTGAGTCATAACATGGGTAAGAAAGTACTTATAGCAACATTATACAGTCCAGAACCTGTTCTTTTAGCAGCTAACAGGCTAGGGCCTGACAAGCTGATTCTATTAATAGATAAGGAACCTGATAAGGAGCAGCAGGAAAGCTTCAAGCTCATAAAGAACTCTCTAGGAAAAGTTATTGAAGTGATTGAGGAAAAGACAGAAGTATATGATGTGGTAGAAGTAGCCAGGAAATGCGTCAAAATCATAGATGAACAGGGCAAGGACGACTTAATATTCGTAAACATCACTTCCGGCAGGAAAACCAAGGCAATAGGGCTATTACTGGCAGCATATGCAAGGCATGACATGGTAAAGAAGATAGCCTACAACCCAGAAGAGGACAAGAGCAGCGTGGTTTACCTGCCAAGGCTTAGCTTCAAGCTCACAGAAAGTGAGAAAGAAATACTATGCAAGCTAGAGAAAGGAAGCTACAAGAACACTACAGAACTCGCAGAGAAGATGGAATTAAGCACAGCCATGGTTTATAGACTAGTAAGCGACCTGGAAGACATGGACCTGGTAGAGAAAGACGACGAAGGAGTAAGATTGACAGATGCTGGGAAGATAGCGAGGCTGTAGAGAATGTTAACTGTTGGAAGAAAGATTTACAGTGTTGAAATTCAAAAATCAGGAGAAAAAGTTCCTGACTCAGGAAAAATTTATTTGGATGGCTACGTGGTATATATTCAAAATGCACGCTTAGGAGAGATAGTAGATGTTGAGATAACTTCCATCCATTCATCTAAAAACGTTGCGTTTGCTAAGGTTATCAACTACAGAAAGACGCAGGGCCCGATAGATTTTAATCGCAAGTTCAATTGTCCTAAAGAAGTCAATAGCGTTGCTTTCGGAGGAGGAAATAGAGCAAAATGCGTTTCAGTCATCTATCCTGATGAATGGAAAAACCGAAGACCAATAGAAAGAAGCAAGAAACATCCGAAGAAGTTACAAAGAACATTAATAAGACCACTATAAAAAGTTTTAAAATGATAAATTATCAAATCAAATTGAAAATTCAGTAAATGGAGTGGATGAAATAACTAAGGAGACAAATACAATGAGCGGAATTGATGATGTATCAAAAATAAACCTATCTAAAACACCAATCCTTTCTTTTGTAAAGAAGAAAATCACAGAAGCACAAATAAGAAGATGGGGTGAATGGCAGACATTAGGTTATATAGGCAAAGCCAAGGATAATTTCCAAGATAAGCTTAATGATGACCAAATTGATTTTTATAATACTGTAAATCTTTTAGCGGAAGAGATTTCTGCTCTTCAAGAATATAATCAGTCTAAGCCATTCCTTTCAATGAATAAGTATCAGGCATGCGTTCTTGCTGGAATCAGAGCCTTTCAGCAGGAACTAGGAATAAAGCCTAACCTGAATGAAGTTAAGTATAGAGCGGTTAGAGATGCCTTGAAAATGAGGAAACAGCGTAATATATGAATACTTCGAATCATGAAAATGAATAAGAAACAAGTTCTGGCAGAAGTTAAGAAGAGTATAAAAAAACTTGAAATTAAGTTTCGCAATAATCACGATTATTTTATGGACATGAAAGAACTTGATTTGACGGCTTATCTCTATCACTTAATAGCTAGTGAGAAAATCTCTAAGAAATATTTTTTTCTTAGGGAAGTTGATGTGAAATATGAGAATGATAAACGAAATTATAAGACAAAAATATTGCAAGTAGAATCATCAACTTATAAGGAGGTTAAAGTAAGAAAAGGAAGATTTGACTTGACCATTTATGATCCTGATAAATTATCTGATGCTTATTGCGAAACTGAGCAAAGTTATTTCATAGCTATAGAACTTAAATGGATAGGTTCTTTAGATTCAAAAACCAGCATTAAAGATATAAAAAAAGACATTAAACAAAAGATAAATAAGGACGAAAATCTCGTTGAGCATGGTTTTCTGCTGATATTTAACAAAGATGAAAAGTTTACTAAGAAATTCAAGGATAGGATTCGTGGATATAATAAAAACCGTAGAAAATTGACGATACGTTTCATTAATGCAAAGAAAATAGAAAAATGAACTCTGCCAAAATGCCCACAACCCTTTCCAAATCAAAGTACCTTGCTGGCCTTAAGTGTCCGTTATTACTTTGGTCTTACTACAATGCGCCAGAAAAAATCCCTAAGGTGGATGAAGCTACGCAGGCTTTGTTTGACCAGGGGCGTGAAATAGAGGTATATGCCCATTCTCTTTATCCTGGCGGAATATTAATACCTTATGATAAGCGCCTTGACAAAACCGTTGAAAAGACCCAAAAAATGCTTCCTAAGCGAAAGACCCTTTTTGAAGCCAGTTTCCATTACAAGCATACTTATGCACGCGTAGATATTCTTGTCCCTGTCAACAAGGATGAGTGGGACATCATTGAAGTCAAGAGCGGTACCGAGGTTGAGGAGGTCCATTTTTATGATGTCGCTTTCCAGAAGTATTGCCTTCAAAAATGTGGTTTGAAAATACGTAATTGCTTTTTAATGCATATAAATAATGCTTATGTGCGCCATGGCAAGATAAATCCGAACGAGCTAATGAAAACAGAGGACATAACAGTCAGCGTTGATTCTTTAGTGCCTAAAACCGAAGAATTCATTGATTTGTTTGTTCAAATCATTGCCCGTGAGAAGGTTGAGTGGCCGATAGGACCTCAATGCAAGGATCCATACGATTGTCCCCTTATTGAGCAGTGCTGGAGCTTCCTTCCAGAGCACAATGTGACTGAGTTCTATAGGTTGGGGAAGAAATCCTTTGAATTCATCAAGCAAGGCGTCTTGTGCATAAAAGACGCAGAAAATGTCAGGTTGTCTGAAATTCAAATCATTCAAAAGACTACCGTACTAGAGGACCGGCCTCATATGAAGAAGGATAATATAAAAGCATTCCTGGGAAATCTTTCATATCCAATACATTTCTTTGATTTTGAAACCATACAGACTGCGATTCCCTTATACGATGGAATTCATCCCTACCAGCAGATCCCCTTCCAGTTCTCCCTTCACATTCTAGAGAGTCGTAATAAGAAGCCTAAACACTACAAGTTCCTGCACTCAGGGAAAAAAGACCCTCGTCCCAAATTATTAGCTGCTTTGAAGAAATCATTGAGGAAAGAAGGCACTGTGCTTGTATTCAACGCCTCATTTGAAAAGAATATCCTAAGAAAACTCGCAGAATCGTTTCCAACAGAAGAATCCTGGCTGAATAATATCCTTGAAAGGACAGAAGACCTTTTAATCCCTTTCAGAAGCTTTTGGTACTACCACCCTAAACAACATGGGAGCTGTTCAATAAAAAGCCTTGCGCCGGCATTAATCAACAAAAGTTACGAAAGCATGGAAATCAAAGAGGGTAAACAAGCAGGTCTAGAATGGCTGAAAACGAACTTCACAAAGATTGCAAAAGAAAAAAAAGCTAAAATCAGGAAGAACTTGCTGGAATACTGCAAACAAGACACACAAATCATGATTGATATTGTAAGACTATTGGAAAAGGAAACTAATAGAGAATGATTTGCCAATTTCACGAGATGAAACCAGATACGAATGAAGATAGTTGCAATCGAAAGGTTATGCGAACCGCATTTTGTTTGGTTTAGAAATTAAAAACGGAAAAACATTAGAATAAGAGAATATTACCGTGCCACGAGGAGAAGATAAGCAAAAGCACAGCCATGCTCTACAGAGCTATAGAGTCACTGAAAGACATGGACTTGATAACGACTGAAGACGGATTAAGATTGACAGATGCTGGGAAGATAGCGAGGATGTAAAATCATGATTAATTATTGGCTAAGAACCAACAAAAAAGAGAATTGGAAGCCAGGACAGAAACTTTGGCCTGGCACTCAAAAAGTTGGAAGCTATCAAATAGGAGATCAAATAATTATATACGTAACTGATGGGACTAAGGGCGGCTATTATTTGGCTGCCGTATTAGAATATCTCGGGCTTGATAAAGTACCAAAAGAAGTAATAATCCTTCCAGAAGATAAGTGGGTGCGAAGGCCGAAGCCTGAAGAATGGGATAATTTAATAAGAAGAAGTCTTAATATATATTCGCCTGGGATGCTAAAAATGAAAAGAAATCAAAGAATGGGCCTTGTGGTACAGCAAGGACAGCAGCTAGTAAAGGAAGATTTTGAAGCGTTAAAGATATTTATTACTAGTGAAGTCAAAATCTAAATATTAGAACATAGAGAAAACATGAATAAAATGAATCAGCAGAAAGAACTTGAATTTGAAGAATTAATAAAAAAAACGATTTTACAATCTGAAGAATTTACAAATCTTTTTTCCAAGAAAAATTATGTTTCCTTATTAAAAGTTCCATTAGAATATTACATTCTTACAATTGAATCTCTTAAAGAGAGAGGATTTACCGATAGTTCAATTGATTCAAGAAAAATCATCATTTACATAGATGAAAAATTCAAGGATACAACGGAATTATTTTGTTTTTTAAATCAATTTAAAGATAAAGTAATTATTTTAATGAATAATACTTTATTTGATGAAAATTATCTATATCGAGAAGGTATACGAATCCTGGAT
>Ga0315274_10010119_pt1 | contig 13582 bp, 12 predicted proteins | sample YL17G02_20_MG_FD_203700 | JGI IMG/M metagenome (GOLD analysis project Ga0315274, IMG submission 203700) | Sediment microbial communities from Yellowstone Lake, YNP, Wyoming, USA - YL17G02_20 | ecosystem: Environmental > Aquatic > Freshwater > Lake > Sediment | place: USA: Wyoming | collected...
TGCTGCTTGTCGTGCTCGACGGCATCGCCATCGGGTTGATGTCTGCCGCCGGGACCTTTATCTCGGTGCTTGTCATCCACCTGGGGGCGTCTCCTGTGTGGGTGAGCCTGCTCTCCTCGCTGCCCAATGCTGTCGGCCTGGGCATGACCCTGCCGTGGTCGCGTTTTGCCGAGCGGCAGGCGCGGCCCCAGGTACTCTATGCCTGGTCACGCCTTGCGGTCCACCTGGTCTATCCCCTGGTTGCCCTGGTGCCCTTTTTCTTGGCTGGGAAGCTGTCGGCTCAGGTGATCGTGGTGGTCTGGTCCTTGTCTGCATTTCCCAGCAGCCTCTCCAACCTGATGTTCACCGTGGTCATGGGCCATTCGGCGACTCCGGAGCGGCGCGCTTTCCAGATGAGCCGCCGCTGGATGTTCATGGGCGTCGCCAACATGGTCTCCCTGCCTCTGGCGAGCCTCTTGATCGGCCGCATCGCCTTTCCGCGCGGGTACCAGATCCTGTATGCTGCCAACTTTGCCGTCGCTTTTTTCGCCTTCTTTTGCGCTCAGCATATCCAGGTTGTGCGCCGGCCAAGGCAGGCTGTCTCCAACAGGCTTCCTCTGGCCCGCCGAATCCGGCAAGGGATTGCCGACCTGGCGGGCGAGAAACCCTTTCTGACCTTTATCAGCGGGAAAGCAGTGTACAATCTGGGTCTATCCATGGTTTCGGCACTCATTCCCATCTTCTGGCTCAAGCACCTGAATGTCTCGGACTCCTGGGTCGGCTATTTTTCCACCACTGCTGCGGCGGCCACGCTGATCTCCTACGTCCCGTGGGTCCGCCTGAAGCGCAAGTACGGTACCAGGCCAGTGTTGATCGCTGCCGCCGCTGGCAGCGCTCTCTATCCTGCCTTGTTGACTCTGGCCCGCACCCCCATCGTCGTACTGCCGGTGGTAGCTTTCAACGGCCTGGTCGCAGGGGGGCTCAACCTGGCTTTGTTCGACGGCCTCCTCGATGTGTGTCCACGGAACAGGGAAGAGCTCTTTATCGCCATCAACCTCACTGCCCTACAACTGGTCGGCGTAGCCGGCCCGCCCATAGGTGCGGCACTGCTCAGCATCCTAGACATCCGCTGGGCAATGGCGATCGCGTCGATCGTGGCACTCGTTGGTGCGGCCATCTTTGCCTTCACCCGCTCAGGAAGACAGGCTCCCGTTTCCAGCGCCGGGTCTGCTCAGCCCCAAGCAGCAGAGTGCTAGGACGAGGGCGCGCAGGTAGAATAGGGCCTCGTGCCCGTATTGACGCCCGGGGATACATGCCATATACTGCATACGGGTGTACTCACCCGCCTGGATCTGCGCAGGTTGCATACGATTGGACAAGGAGGTCGTTGGACACAATGAGCACCAAAGCACGCATTGCGACGGTCTGCCAGGGTGGCCAGTTGTTCAACTCGGTCGAACAGAACCGGGAGTATGTGCTCAGGCTCCTGGATCTGGCGGCCGCACAAGGAACCGACCTGGTATGCCTCCCAGAAACCTTCACCACCGCTTCTGTCCCGGCTCAAGCCGCGAGCGAGGCCATAGAGAGCGTCCCCGGCCCAACCACTGATGCTGTTGCCGAGCGGGCCAGGCAGCACCGGTGTTATGTCATCTGCCCCATCCAGACTCGGCGCAATGGCTACTCCTGGAACTCGGCAGTGGTGATCGACCGTTCGGGGGGCATCCTGGGAATCTACGACAAGATCCATCCTGTCACCACCTCCAGCAGCTATACCGCCTTTGAGGATGGATTGCAGCCAGCCAGCGGATTGCCCACTTTTGACCTGGATTTTGGCCGGATCGGCATCCAGATCTGCTTTGACATCGGCTTCCCGGAGTGCTGGGAGCAGTTGGCTCGACAGGGAGCGCGCATCGTCTTCTGGCCATCAGCGTACAACGGTGGCTTTCCCTTGCAGGCCTACGCCTACCTGCATCACTACTATGTCGTCTCCTCCGTGCGCTCCGACAAATCCAAGATCATTGACCCTTGCGGTGTCATCCTCGCCGAGACAGACCAACTGGCCAACGTCATCTACCGCGACATCAACCTGGACTATCTCGTGTGCCACTATGACTTTAACCAGGGCATCCCCGACCGCATCCTGGCAACCTATCCCGGGCGGGTAGAGATCCGTTCTCACCGCGACGATGCCCATTTTCTCGTCGAACCGACGGACCCTACGTTAGCGACGGCACAGCTCCGACGCGAACTCGGCTTTGAGCCCACTTGGCAGTACCATGGGCGGCACAGGGAAGCATACGCCCGCATCCTGGAGGGCAAGCCTCCGCTTCCTCAGCAGGCCGCCCACGGCGACCGGGCAGAGTGGTCGAAATGAGGATTCGCTCCTAGTCACCTGCAAAACCTCCTGAAGCCATTTCACCGCCTTTGGGGCTGCAAGGGGTATGGGATCGAGGAGGACACACGATGAAAACAGTGAGGGAGCCCGCGCGTCCGATCCCAGTTATTGCGGAAGCAGACGTGATCGTCGCCGGCGGCGGGCCAGGTGGCCTTCCCGCGGCCATTGCCGCCGCCCGCCACGGGGCCCAGGTCCTGCTGATCGAGCGCTATGGATTCCTGGGCGGGCTGGCTACTTCCGGGCTCATCGCCCCGATCCTGGGCCACACGGCATCCAGGAGCCACACACCGATCGTCGAAGGGATCCTCAGAGAGATCACCGAGCAGATGCATGGCCTGGACGGCGCGCCCACGTGGGAAGAAGCTTGCCAGGAATGGGGCATCCGCTTTGATGCCGAAGCCCTCAAGCGCGCCGCAGACGTGATAACCCAGGAGGCCGGAGTCCATCTGCTTTTGCACACCCTGGTGACCGATGCTATCGTGGAGGATGGCCGCATTGCCGCGCTGGTCGTCGAGAACAAGTCCGGACGCCAGGCTGTGACCGGTCAGGTGATCATTGATGCCACGGGTGATGCCGATGTCGCCTATCGAGCCGGGGCGCCGACCCGACAGGGCCGCGAGTTTGATGGCCGCGTCGAGTCGATGGGCTCATTCGTGCACATCGACGGCATCCCTGAGCTGAGCGAAGAGCAGAAAGCGGCGGTCCAGGAGCAGGTAAGGCAGGCAATGGATGATGGGTGGTTCCATTTCTATAACAGCGGCTTTACCAGCACCAACACCATGCACCGTGACCACTATTCACCCAACATGACCCGTTGGGCCGGCGACCCCACCAATGCCACCTACCTGACAGAAGCCGAGCTCAGCGTCCGTGGCGAGGTGTGGGCGCTGATCGCCTTCCTGAGGGAACACGTGCCCGGCTTTGAGCGATGCTACGTGCGGCAGACGTCGCCCCAGGTCGGGCCGCGCGAGAGCCGACAGGTCATGGGCGACTATGTGCTCACTGGCGAGGATGTGCACGAGGGGCGCAAGTTCGAAGACGCTATCGCCCGGGGCTCCTGGTGGATCGATATCCACTGTCCCCTGGGACAGACCTATCCCGTGCACCTCTGCGTCACCGAGTGTCCCAGGCAGCAGGCATGCCCCTTTTGGGTCGCCGAGCACGACAAGAGCATGCGCTCGCGGGCGGATCTCTACCCGCCGGATGACGATTGGTATGACATCCCCTATCGCTGCCTGACGGCCCGCCAGATCGACAATCTGCTGGTATCCGGGCGTTGTATCTCGGCCACCCACCAGGGCATGGCCGGAGCGCGGGTCATGGGCACGTGCATGGCCATCGGCCAGGCAGCAGGCACGGCGGCAGCCCTATCTGCCCGCGCCGGCATCGCCCCGCGGGCGGTCAACACCGAGGAACTGCGGCGTATGCTCCATGGCGATGGGGCACTGGTCTGACCCCGCCCATCGCGCCGTCCGAATGCGCGCTCAGTGTGAGCATCATCTCGACAGCGTGACCCCTCGCACCGCGGCCACGCCGTCTCTGGCCACCTGGAGGAAAACCGCGTGCCCATGGAGACGCTTGTCACATCCTGGGGCAAGATGGCCTACTCACAGTTGACCGGCACAGGAGTGCCGCTCCTCTTCTTGCACGGCACGGGCTGTGACTCGACAGATTGGGCCCCGACCCTCATGTCGCTGCCCGTGGGCTCGCACGTGGTCTCGCTCGACTTCCGCGGGCACGGCAAGAGCGACGTCCCCCAAACAGGGTTCACACTGGAGGATCTGGCCGACGACGCAGCACGTCTCGCCGATCACCTCCAACTCCCCCATGTGATTCTCGTTGGCCACAGTCTGGGGGGCATGGCAGCAATGGCGCTGGCCAGACGCTCAACTCGCGTCGTCGGGCTCGTCTTGCTCGAGGGATGGACGAGCCTTCCGGCCGCCAATGCCTTCGACAGCGGGCGGTTCTACGGGACGCTGCCCCAATCCACCGTTGAGCGGATCCAGCGCAAGGCCAGTGAAACAAAGGTGCGCTTCAGGCCCCGGATTTGGGACGGCTTCTGGCATTCCGTCGAGACGTTTGATGCCTTCGCCTACCTCGAGCGTGCGTCCATCCCCATCGTAAAAGTCTACGGCGAGATGGGTCGCAACCGCGCTACCGAGCAGGAGCTATGGGTGCCCTCCAATCCACGCATTGAGTGGCTGTGGATTCCGAATGCCGGACACTATCTGCCACACGAACGGCCTAGTCAGGTGGCGGCTGCCTGCATTCGTGAGCTGCAGAGAGTGCAAGAGTTTATGCCCCCGCTAGTCTCAGCGTAAAAGGAGTGTGTCCATGAGGCATGTTGTACATCGTGCAGACCTGTGCGTGGTTGGCGGCGGGCTGGCTGGCATGTGTGCGGCGATCGCCGCCGCGCGTCACGGGGTCCGTGTCGCCCTGATGCACGACCGCCCAGTCCTGGGCGGCAACGCCTCGTCTGAGATCCGCATGTGGATCTGCGGGGCCCATGGCGAGAACAACCGCGAGACCGGGATCATCGAAGAGATCGCCCTCGAAAACCTGTACCGCAACCCACTGCGCAACTATTCCATGTGGGATACCGTGCTGTATGACAAGGTACGCAACGAGGACAACATTGCGCTCAGCCTGAATTGCTCCTGCACCGACCTACAGATGGACGGTAACCGGATCCGGTCGGTCAAAGGCTGGCAACTGACCACGCAGACCTGGCATACGGTCGAGGCTGACCTGTTTGCGGACTGTTCCGGCGACAGCATCCTGGCTCCCCTTTCCGGAGCCCAGTTCCGCATGGGCCGCGAGGCTCGACGAGAGTTCGGTGAGGATATCGAGCCCGAACAGGCAGACGGCAAAACAATGGGCATGAGCCTGCTCATCCAGGCCAGGGAGACCGATGGCCCGCAACCCTACATCCCTCCTCCGTGGGCCAAGAGATACCCGGCCGACGCCGATCTGCCGTACCGGGATCACGACCTGCCGCAGAGCAATTACTGGTGGATCGAGCTGGGAGGCGAGCATGACTCGATCCACGACACGGAAGACATGCGTGATGAGCTGCTCAAGGTCGCTTTTGGCGTGTGGGACCACGTCAAAAACCAAGGCGACCACGGCGCAGCCAACTGGGTGCTCGAGTGGGTGGGCTTTCTGCCGGGGAAGCGGGAGAGCCGCCGCTATGTGGGCGACCACACCCTCACCCAGAACGATGTGCGGGCAGAAGGCCGTTTTGATGACCTGGTGGCGTACGGAGGATGGCCGATGGACGACCACAACCCGGGCGGCATGCTCTGGCCCGGTGAGCCGACGATCTTTCACCCCGCCCCATCGCCCTTTGGCATCCCTTATCGCTGTCTGTACTCCCGGAACATCGCCAACCTGTTCTGCGCCGGGCGGAACATCAGCATCACCCACGTCGGTCTCAGCTCGACTCGAGTTATGGCCACTTGTGCCACGATCGGCCAGGCTGTGGGCACGGCAGCGGCCATCGCCGCGCACAACCGGTTGACGCCGCGAGCACTCTACAAGTCCCGGGTGCAAGAGCTTAAGCAGGCCCTGATGGAGGACGACTGCTATCTGCCCTGGAATGTGCGGAAGGTTCCTGCCCTCGCCCGGGCAGCCAGTCTAGCGGCCTCGGAAGGCGACCCTGAGCCGCTGCGCAACGGCCTTGACCGGCCGATCGGCGGCATCGACAATGGCTGGAGTGGAAGCATGGGGTCATGGGTGCAGTATACCTTTGCTGAGCCCAGGCACATCGGGGCGATCCGCTTCGTCTTGGACAGCGACCTGAACCGCGCGGAAAAGAACATGCCCTGCCACTATCCTCTCCACATGCAGCCTGTCTCGGTGCCCGGGACCATGCTCCGTGCCTTTCGCCTGGAAGCGCTGAATGCCACTGGGCAGTGGGCCACCGTGGCCCTCGTGCAGAACAACTACCAACGACTGGTGCGCATCAGGGTCGACTTGCGGACCCGGGCGATCCGCTTTGTGCCAGAGGCGACCTGGGGAGCGGAGCGGGTCCACGTCTTTGGCTGGGACATAGACGGTTAGGCCGCCGTCCCGTCTGGATCGGACAGGAAAGGGGAGAGAACATGGAATCCTCATACGCCATCCGAAGTGAGGCACTGAGCAAAACCTACCGCCAAAGAAATGGTGTGCCGATTCACGCTGTGCAAGATCTCACTCTCTCGGTTCCTCCCGGCCAGGTCTTTGGCTTCCTCGGGCCCAACGGAGCGGGCAAGACGACCACGATCAAGATGACCTGTGGCCTGGTCAAGCCCACGTCGGGCCGCGTGTGGGTTGGGGAATATGACGTCTGGCGCAGACGAAGCGCTGCCATGCACGAGATCGGTGCTGTCCTCGAGGGCACGCGCAACGTCTACTGGACGCTGTCGGCTTGGAACAATCTCATCTACTTTGGCAACCTGAAGGGGATGCACGGGAAAAAGCTAGCTCTGCGCGCAGAGGCGCTTTTGCACGAGCTGGACTTGTGGGACCGGCGCAACGACCTGCTGCGCACCTTTTCCCGCGGCATGCAGCAGAAGGTGGCCATTGGCTGCGCGCTGATCGCCGATCCCCCGGTTGTATTGCTCGACGAGCCTACGCTGGGGCTCGACGTGCAGGCCGCGCGTACGGTCAAGGAGATGGTCAGAAAGCTGGCCCAGGAACAAGGCAAGACGGTGGTGCTGACGACCCATCAACTCGACATGGCCCAGGAACTGTGCGATCGCGTGGCTATCATCAGCAAGGGGCGGCTGATCGCGGATCAGCCGGTCGAGGATCTGCTCGACCTCTTTAGTGAGGATTACTACCAGATCAGGGTCCAGGGCTCAATGCCTCCAGACCTGATCGCCCGGTTTCCCGAAATGACTACTCGCGAGGACAATGGAGACACGATCCTGTCCGGCCCAGTCGCCGACCAAGGTACCCTGTTCTCTCTCCTAGGCCGAGTGCGCGACCTGCACCTCACCCTGATCTCGGCAGCTCGAACTGAGCCCGATCTGGAAGAGATCTTTGTGCGCTTGCTGGACGCGGGCGAGGCAGGTGAGATGGCACGCCCGGGGTCCCAAGGCTCGACGCACAGAGGAGAGGAGTAGGCAGATGAAGACGGCATGGACCGTTGTACTGGGCGAGGTACGCAAGAGCCTGCTGGTATCGTGGACCTACAGGGTGAATATGCTAGCCACTCTCCTTACACTGGCCTTTATCTTTCTGGCCATTGTCTTCTTGATGGGAGGTGGCAAGCTCAAGCCCGAGATGGTCACCTCCGCTCTGGTTGGGTACCTGACCTGGAGCTATGCCGCGCAGACCATCAGCGACGTGAGCTATGGCCTGAGAGGTGAAATGCAGGCCGGGACATTAGAGCAGATGGCCATGAGCCCGGCACCCATCGGGCTGATCTTGACCGGTCGTGTCCTGGCCACCCTGATCATCGGCACCGTCCAGGCGCTCATCCTGGGGATAGCGCTGGTGCTACTTACTGGGGCTGGGTTGCCGCTGCGCTGGGCGGGACTTCCGGTGCTCATCGCAACCCTGGTGGGCGTGCTGGGCTTTGGCTTTGTCATCGCCGGCGCCGTCCTGGTCCTCAAGCAAGTCGAGTCCATGTTCAACCTGCTGATCAACATCCTGGCTTTCCTCAACGGCACCCTGCTGCCGGTGGACGCGATGCCCACCTGGTTAGCCGCCATCGCTCGAACGCTGCCCAGCACACAAGGGATCATCGTGCTGCGCAAGATCCTCCTGGACGGGCGTTCACTGACCTCCACCTGGCAGGACCGGAGCCTGGTGTGGCTTCTGGTCAACTCGGCCATCTATTTCGCCGTCGGCTGGATCGTCTTTGCCACCTGCGAGCGGGTGGCCAAGCGGCAAGGCTCGCTGGGGCAGTATTAGGCGCAGCGCTGATCGCGGGAATCTCACCGCAGGCAGCGATCCATGTTCACGAACCCGCTCATCGAGGCATAGAGGGGCTGTCCTTGCTCGAGTGCCGACGCAATGTCGTCCACAGACTCGAGGCGCATGACGAGGACCCCGGTAGTCTCCATGGCGAAGGCGGCAAGGGTTTCGGACTGGATCGCGTTGTTCACCCGGATGTCGCTCAGATTGGTCTTCAGGCGGGCATTGATGCTGGCGCTATGCCCAACGACCTCGATCTGCTCGATCTGCCAGCGCGCGGAGAACAGCATCTCCTGAGTGAATGGGTCCGTGATCACCATGTCCACCGCCTGATTGACCGGGACCGTGATCACCGGGCTGGCCTTGACCGGGCTGCCGGCCGTGTTCCCGGGGATGCTCAGCGGAAAACTGGCGAATTGGACCAGCTTCCACGCAGCCAGTGGGTCGCTCTTGCCGTACGGATCGGTACCGGTCACCAGATTGAACCGCCCAAAGGAAACACGCCCCTCCTGGATGCTCGCCGCCCCTCCAAAGCGAAACGCTGTACATGGTACTTTGGACGTCAGCGTCTGCGTCGAAGGCAAGATGGCCATCAGTGGGATTGTGGGCACTGCCGTAGGCAGGGGAATGGATGCCACCGCCAGAGTCTCCGTCAGGGTCGCAGGCGCCAACCCATCGGCCAGGGGCTGATGGTCGCCTGCCAACAACTCGCGCAGCGCATCGTGCACCTCCGCCGGAGCTCCGCCGATCCGTGGGCCACCGGCAACCAGCAGCGCAGTGCCAATGAGGATGGCCAGCATCGCCACGGGCGCGAACCACAGCACCTCTTGACCCCGCTCCTTCATCTCACATGCCTCCGCCGGCAAAGGTGCCGACGCGACACAGAGTGGACCAGATACCACGTGTCACCCGAACTATGGACAAGTGCTCAGCCCCTTTTGTGCAGACTCGAGATACGGATCGACGCGCAACGCTGCCTCGAAAAGCCCTTTGGCTTCGCTACAGCGCTCTAGCTTGGCATAGCACCACCCCAACCCGGCTACAGCTTCCGCATCCCCGGGGTTCATCAGCGATGCCTGCTGAAAGAGGACGATTGCCTCGTCGTAGCGCTCCTGCGCATAGTAGGACCAACCCAGGTACAGGCGTGACTTGCTCAATACCTGGTCTGCGTGGCTGAGGGTCAGCGCCTGGTTCAGGTGAGCGATCGCATCACCGTAGAGCCCCTGTTCGTACAGACACTGGCCCATGTAGGCATACCAGGTCGGGTCATCGGGGTGCGCCGCCTGGAGAACACGGAACTGCTCCAGCGCCCAGTCACACCGTCCCAACTCCTGCTGCACCAGCCCCAGGTGCTCGAGCGCCGCCTCAAGGTGAGGATCCAGTCTGATGGCCTCTTGCAGCGGGAGAAGGGCCTCGTCATAGCGCTGGGTGGCGTACAGAGCCCGGCCCAGGTACTCCTGGGCTACAGCATCCGCAGGCTGCTTCTGGACCATCGTCTGGAGACCCTCGATCGCTTCGTCGTACCTCTGCTCCTGGAGATAGACATACCCGAGGTACCGGGTCGCCTGCGGATCGCCATGGCGAATGTCCAGCGCTTTCTTTAGGCTGGCCTCCGCTTCCGGCCACATATAGACCCCACAGTAGGCCACTCCCAAGCCCAGATGGGACTCGAACGACTTTGGTTCCAGGGCCAGCGCCTTTTGCAGATGGGCCACCGCCCGTCCGGGTTGCCCCATGTTCAGATAGCACCACCCGGCGCCGTTCTGAGCCTCTGCGCGCTTTGCGTCGCGGTCCAGAACACGCAGATACGCCGCCAGCGCCAGTTCGTACTGGCCGGTATCATAGTGCCCCTTGGCCTGGGCCAGGTAGTAGCCGGGGTCTCGGCGCGTGACCGAACGCAGAGCGACCGCAAACGTCGCCGCAGCGATCAGGAACAACACCAGAGTGAGGGCCAGGACCGCCTTTCCCAGCGTTCCCAGACCCTCGCCCTCCTGGCTCCGGGTCCTGGAGGGCGAATGGGAGGCCGGACCTGCCTTATCCTGCTCCCGGCCGTCTGCAGCCGCGGTTTGCAGGTCCGGCGGCAGCCCAGGAGCCACGGTCTCGCCCGCTTTCTGCCGGACCGGCGGCGCAGCCAGGCGGGTCAGGCAACGCGGACATACCATGGGGGTTCCGCTCAGTTCAAGGCCACATTCTGGGCACTGCATTCCTGGCTCACCTCGCTTCCTGCGCCCGCTTCCTGCGACATCCACCAGTGCATCACTTCTGGTCAAGCTGGGCCTCGGCCTCATGCCAGAACACCGTAGCCGTCTCGGCATCGATATTGCAGGCATTCACCTCTCGGACACTGCTCTCGGGGTGGCCGACTAACCATGCGCGGATCGCCCGGATCATGACCTGCGCACAGAGCGGCTTGGGAAAGCCGAAAATGCCCGACGAGATGCCTGGCATGGACACCGAACGTAGCCGGTACTGGTCAGCCAGATCCAGCGCGCTGCGCACGGCGCTGGCCAGCTTGGCTTCCTCGTCCCCGCTGCCCCACACCGGACCTACCGCATGGATCACGTAGCGGCAGGGCAGGATTCCGCCGGAGGTGATCGCTGCCGAACCGGTGGGCACCGGCCCGTGCTCGCGCACCCAGGCTGTGCTTTCCCGCTGGATCGCCGGCCCGCCCTGGCGCGAGATGGCCCCGGCCACGCCGCCGCCGTGCGCCAGGTGCTCGTTGGCCGCGTTGACGATGGCGTCCACTGCCTCTGCCGTCAGGTCGCCCTGCACGATACAGATCGCCTGCCCCTCCGCCGTGCGGTGCTCAAACAACACCTCGCGCATACAGCCTCCGTTGCGGACGTGCACTCTGCCCCGAGCCAAGAGAGTGCCCCAACCGGGGGATGACCGTGTCCCCATCTACAGCTAACGCACGTTTCTGATCTTATCATAACCGATATCACCGACTTTATCAAGCTGAACCCATAATGGCAGACCCGGCTCCCGACAGAGTCCGGAAACCGGGTCTGCACCTGCCGGCCCGCTCACCTGCCGCGGACGCGCTTCTTGGCTCGGCGGGCATCAGCCCGCGCACGAACGCACAACGTCACCCGCCGGAGCGTGTGAGCGCGTCATTCTGCGCGCGCTGCGCACGTTGTGCGCGCTACGCACGTTGTGCGCGCTACGCACGTTGTGCGCGCTCAAAGGACGCGCGATCGAGGTCGGACGTACCCGTCCGCGGCGATAGCAGTCCATGCCAAAGTAGCGGTTGCGGTCCAGAAATGACATCCCCAGCTTTTCCACGACACGCTGCGAAGCACTGTTCTCTGGATGCACGATGGCTATGATGCTCTCCAGCCCAATGGTCTGAAAGCCGAACCACACCGAGGCCCTGGCACCCTCAGTGGCATACCCCTTTCCCCAGAAGGCTCTGCCGAGCAGGTACGCAACCTCCACCTCCCCGGTCTCTGGCAGGAACCCCAGGCCATTCCAACCGATCAGCGAGGCCTGTCCGGGCAACCACGGGGGGTTGCCCCTACGACCGCCACGCACCCATATCCATACGTCTCCCAATGCTCGAGTTGCCCAGAGACGAGCCTCTGGACTGCCTCCGGTGGGGGTGGGCTGGCGTTCGGGAAATAGCGCATGACATTGCCAACGCCGAGAAGGGCATACAAGGGCTCGACATCCTCGTCCGTGAACGCGCGCAGAACCAGGCGGTCGGTCGTCACAGTAGGGATCGTCATCTGACATCTCGCTCCTCTACTGGAAAGCCCAGGTCTTCGATTGGCCGCCCAGCTATCGGGATCTGGTCTTGGTACATATCATCGACCCGCCCGCATGGTCAGCAGGGCTCTCACATCGTCCAGGCTCCCGCGCCATGGGCCCGGCTGTTCCTGTTTCAGCGTCGTGATCGCCGCCGCCCAGCGGCATGCCTCTTCCGCCGATGCGGTCAATCGCCTGCCGACATAGGTCGCAAAGCAGGTGTCTCCTCGCCCGGTACGCCCGGCCAGAGAGCGCGGCGTAAAGGGCGCTTCATAGACCTGACCATCGACGTACACCGTCACCCCGGATGACTGGGTGATGATGATCTCCCGTGGGCCGTAGCCGGCCAACTGCCGGGCTGCTACCTGCAGGTCGGTCTGCCCGGTCAGCAGCTCGGCCTCCGCACGATCGACCTTGAGGTAGGTGACCAACGCCAACCCTTGAGCCATGTCGGGCCATGCGCGAAAGACCAACGAATCACCCTCCCGCACGCGCACAAAGCCCTGCACATCCAGGCCCACCGGTCCACGAGCCGCCAGCCAACGCAGCATTGGCAGGTCCACTTCGCCGGCCATGATGGGCACGACCAGGTACACGCTCGCCGTCAGGCGCGGCAGATCACTGACCTGGAACGGCCCGGCAAAGCCCAGCGGCCTGCATATGCGTCGCTCCATGTCCGCTGAGCGGTACACGTTCTCGATGCCCGAGGTCTCGGGTGCTGGGGTAGCAAAGACCTGGATCCCCTCTTGCTCCAGCTCACCCAGCCGCCCCCAGTCGTCCGGGTGCAGTCGGGTCACAACCGCTACCCGCACCCCCATGCGCCGCAGAGCGATCCCTCCATAGTACACCGCCCCTCCAGTGGCGACCTCACCGACCCCGTCCACCACCAGCCGGTCTCTAGCCAGGTGCCCGATCATCATCACATCAACGTCATCCATGGTCTCTTGCTCTCCTTGAACGCACTCCAGATGCCGGACCAAGGGGAGGACATGCCCCTCTCGGCACATAGCAGACATCGGGCACGGATCGCCGCCGACCGCTGACTGCCGAAGGCTGACCGCCAGTCGCTAGACGCCGCTGTACGCGGAAAAACCACCGTCGACGGGCACCACTATCCCGTGCACGAACGATGCGCCACCCGAAACCAGCCACAGCACGGTCCCCACCAGGTCGTCTGGCGTGCCAAAGCGCCCCATGGGCGTGTGGGCCAGGATCCGCTGCCCTCGTGGGGTCAGCTCGCTCGTCTGCTCGTCGGTCAACAGGAAACGGTTCTGCTCAGTGAGGAAAAAGCCCGGTGCCAGGGCATTCACCCTGATCCTGGGGGAATAGGTCTGCGACATGTGTGCCGCCAACCAGAGCGTGAAATTCGCAAGGGCGGCTTTTGCCGCTGAATAGGCCACGCTGCGAGTCAGGGGCCGCTCTGCGCCCATGGAAGAGATGTTCAAGATGCAGCCGCTTCCTTGCTCCGCCATGATGCGGCCAAAGACCTGGCAGGCCAGGAAAGCGCTGACCAGGTTCAGGTCAAAGACCCAGCGCACAGCATCTTCGGGCAGGTCA
>Ga0315274_10010120_pt1 | contig 13581 bp, 17 predicted proteins | sample YL17G02_20_MG_FD_203700 | JGI IMG/M metagenome (GOLD analysis project Ga0315274, IMG submission 203700) | Sediment microbial communities from Yellowstone Lake, YNP, Wyoming, USA - YL17G02_20 | ecosystem: Environmental > Aquatic > Freshwater > Lake > Sediment | place: USA: Wyoming | collected...
GTATTCCAAAAATTTCCATCTTCATCAATGTGATAAATATCCCCAATTATGTCGTCGGGTTCAATGGGAATCGTCTTAAAAACATCAACTTTCCCATTGTCACCTTCTTGAATTATATAAGAAACAAAAGAATCATTAGATTTTACCATTTTACCTTCTTGCTCATTTATTATCGACTCATATAGCGCCTCTGGTGGATCTCCTCTTAGTTTTGGAATTACTCGGAAATCATCGTCCGTTTCATCAAGAAATATGGCATCAAGATTGTGTTCCTTGGCAAACATAAAAATAATGTCTTTAGCATTTCTATCAAGTTTATAAACCTGAAAAGAATTCTGATCAACTCGAATCCACCCGCGTTTCATTAGTTCATAAACCGGATCGTCAATATTAGTTAGGCCAACGCCCATCTTCTCTAATCGTGCTGCCGCATCCGTTTCATGTTGTGGGGCGGCATAATATGAATCCCAATCCGAGATAGGTTCACTATTAAGCGATATACCAACAAATTTTCCTTTAGGATCTATCCAACCGAACAAAGATTTGGCGGGTCTTTGTTGTTCATTAAGATTTCTCACAAGTCCCCCAAATTGATGTATTGTTTCAAATTTTTTATCATTCGCATCCATCTCACAATAAGAACAATAGTAAGAATTTGGCTGCTCATCATAAATTAAATAGGCATTTTCATTTGGGCCATCAAGAACATCAATACCGGAATCTCCATAATTTGGATCTTCTTTGTCATTAGAATCCTAAATTTTACAAGAATCAGCGCATCCACATATCAATTTGTTAAGAATTCGATTTACACGATATTCTTTTGAAAACAATAATTCGATTTTACCTTCATTTACAACTTTAATACTGTTCGGGTCAAATGATTCTTTAAGTGCCAAGTATGCTCCTTGACAACTCGCTTCTGAGACTAGATCCCAACATATCCACTGAAGATCTCCCTGAACCATAGAAGACCCGGATGATTCTTCCTTCAGCGATCCAACGGCACGAGAAGAAATTCCCACTTTTACATTATTGTTTATTAATTCTTGAGCAATTTTACCCTTTGGAGTATTCAACAATTCTAATTCACCGAAAACTTCGTTTCCATTCCACCAAATTTTAGTTACCAAATGAGAAACATCGGACAATTCTACCAAGCTCGAAGTTGGGTGGTCGAGTTGGCCTAGTGCTCTTCTTTCATTTACAAGAACTTGATAATTTTTCATTTCACGTTCAAGAATTGACTTTGGATAAATACGGCCGTTAAAATTCTTGCTGTCGGCACGAGTAAGCAAGCCAGTAAGAATCATATGATCGTTTCTCTTTTCGCTTTTATATTCAAACAAAGAATTTTCTACCAATAATTGTTGCTTTGTATCGCTCATCATTTTTGTTCCTTCTTTTTTAGGCCAATGGTTGTTTTAACAATTTAAACAATTCATTCCATTCGTCTTCATCCCAATTAGTCATGTCCTCTAAACTCTACCATTCTTTTTAGTTTTTTAATTGAATCTTGTAATCCAACTATAACTTCCTCATATGCCCCAATGTAATCGGCCACAGCATCTTCATTCATTTCGTTATAATGAATCGAATCATCACCCTCGTCCCAATATTCAGCATTAAGATCATCCGTGATCCCTTGATAATGTTGCCTCCATTCGGATGCTTCGTGAATTATACTTTCAACCTCACCAATAAAATTCACAAGGTCATTCGCCACACCATATAAATTCGCTATTTTATTCCTGCGAAATTTTGACACGCGATTTTCTTGATCCATTTTTACACTTTCTCCTTTACGCTTTCTCCAGATTGCTAAGAATATTATTATACACGACATCAAACATAACCGCTGCTTTTCTTGGAATTTCAAGACCATAAACTTTCTTAAGCTCCGCATCATTCGCAATCATTTCGGACACATGTGTGGCAACGGCTTTTGCGAAAGACCATAACATTGAATTTCGTTCATCCTCTGTTGGCGGTGCCACAAACATATCATTCATTGGCGGAGGAATTACAACATTAACCATAGAAGCCCCAAGATCGCTGCCACAACCGCATTGTTCAGTTAATTTCATTCGTTTGTTAAATCTGCCGGTCCCCATGTCTAAGTCCATTGATTCACCAATCTTTCTCGGCTCATAAGTAATACTTGGCGGGTTAGTAACTTTCACTTCGCCAGTTGGCTCGTCCAACCACGCTTCAAATCTGGCAAAATTATATTTATCTTCCAATTTTTCGGCAAATTTGTCCCTCTGTTCCTTTGTATCAAAAAATTTCTCCCTTTTAACTTGCCGAGAATTTTTATCAAATTCAGACCATCGAATCCCCCATTGACCATATGATTCTCTTAGTGTTTCATATTTATCACTTTCACAAGTTCCCTCGGCCTCACCGGCATGGTTATTTTTTGAATGGCTGTCTTTTGGACATGAACCATCTTCCTCTTTATCAACTGTTAGTTGTAATTCTTCTTTTACCGCAACTGGCTTGTCTTCGCAGTCATGAAGGATCTGAAGATCATCATCGATCCCATCTTTATTTTTGTCCTTTTCGGGAGGAACATCTTTATCTTCCTCGACGGCAAGATATTCGGCTAGTCTTTTTTTATTACCACTCACCATCTTATTCTACTCCATTGTTCTCTTCTTTAATTATTTTCTCGGCCCTACGCAACTTCAATACCTCCTGTGCTTTCATCTCCATATTGGCAACTCGTTCACTAGTCTCTTTGGTAAGCCCTTTATTCCATGGATCAATTTTATGTTGTTTATTATATTCACTAATTCTAGCTATTCTCTCGTCTGTTTCTTTAGTCAACCCAGCATCCCACGGTGGAACCTTATTTGCTTTCCTGGATTCTTTGACCTTATGTTCGTTCCTGGCCACTCTATCATCAGTTTTCGCGGTTAAACCCTTATTCCAAGATGGAGTTTTGTTGGCCTTCCGTGGCTTACCAAAATGGGCTTCATATTGCTTTCTTTTCGTCTCTGGATTATTCATTGCGATTTTCATAATTTGCCTATGGCGCGCTCTATATTCTTCACTTTGAACCGCCTGTTTGTGTTTTTCGGAATTTTTTATTGCTTCGCTAAGCTTCTTGGAGTGTTCTTCGGAGTTATATTTATGACCCATGTTGTTATTTTCGACGATAGGTTTGATATTATAACCACGATCTCTATTCGCGGCACTATAATTGTCTAAATAAATTTGTTCCCAAAATTTGAGATTATTTTTTAATGCCGATTTCTGTTCTTTAGTTGGCTTATCAAACCAAATAACTATCTCTTCAAGAATTTTGAATTCAAAATTTTCGGGGCCGTATTTATGCCAAGCATTCTGTAGATGCGGACTATCGTGATTATTGTTTTTTAGATCTCTTCTGTGTTCTCGCCATCGATTATCAATATTGTGGCTACTACCAACATAGACTTTTTCATTTTTAGTATTTCGTATATAATATACACCAGCTACTTTTTTCAACATCTCCCCTTAATTATTTTGGAATAAGTGAGAAATTATTGATCGGAGAACAGGTCCTTTATGGTCTTCATCAAAAGTTCTTTGTCAGCTTTAATTTTTATCGAACCACCAAAATCGTCTAAAATTATTAACCAACCGTCCATGGTTAAATTAAATTTTGGGCAGCAGCTACCAGGGTGACAGAAAGTGACGCTTTTTAATATTTTTAATTCATTGTCAAGCATTTTTAATCCTCTTTTTCCAAATCCATCACTTTTCCGGTTTTATCCCACATTATTTCATTATCCGGGTCATATACCTCGGTCATTTCTGGTTCTTGATCTTCACCAATAGAATCGACTTCCTCTGCATCTTCTCCCCCGCCCGCCATCCACGCCTTAACTGCTGATTTAAAGTCAGACGCCATAACAGTGGCTTTATATGGAATTTTCTGCCAAAAATACACAGTAAATCGGCGCAATTTTTTACCCCTTTGTTCTTTTATCAATTTTCTTACTTCGCTTAAAGTTGTTCGATAAATCTTTGTCATTTCCTTTATTTTTCCTCTCCCAAAATTAACATCTTTTCTTTTATCACAAACACGAATGATGAATAAATTTTCATATTATTTACACTGTAGCTGAGTGTTCCGTTTGCTTTTCCCGCCGCACTATCAAACTTATCTACTTTTATGGAATTGTCTTCAAGTTTAAATTGAGCAAAAGATGCGGCAAAACCCTCTTTTATCTGGCCCTCAAGAACACCGGCAGCTTCCGACTGTTCGTTTACAATTGATAAAATTTCAGTTAATTTTTTAGCCACGTATCGCCTCTTTGGGAAGGCCAGGGCGCTCTCCCGGACGCTCTATTTCATCTTTTAACATTTTATTAATGTGTCGCTTATTTGTTTGAATATATTCCCTAAATAATCGCTTTGCCAATTTACCAAATTCACTACCTTTTTCGTCCATAAACCATCGAGTGTTTTTACTGCGGAAAATTGACTCAGCTTGTTCAAGAGAATATCCGGCATCAAGACAAGCCTCAAGAATCGCATCACCAATCACATGTCCAACACGACCAAAAGAATAAGCATCCTGCATGTCATAGGTAGAACGACCAGCAAGACGGTCATCTTGTTCACTTAACAATTTTTTAAATTCACTGAGAGTTATTTCTCTATTTTCTTTAACAGGCGGTCTTGAATACTCAATTGAATCGCTAATTTCGATTACTTTCTCTTTCGGGGCATTGGTAATAACACGAAACGAAGACATTAGGCCACTTTTAGGATCGGGATCTCGTGGACCGATTCTCTCCATTTTAACTTCCGCTTCAAAACCATGTTCTTTCAAGGCATCCGCAAGCATTTGGGCATTACCCATGCCTCTAGATGTGCCATCAAATGTGAATATCATTTTCGTTTCCTACCAGCACCATTAACGAAAAATCCTTCGTTTGCCAAAAAATCGGCAATCGTATCCCCAGTTAACATATCCATTATTTCATCATCGGATGCTTCATCGTTTTGCGGCGTAACAAGGACATAAAATAATCGTTTCTTCTGCTCTTTTATTAATTTCTTTACTTCACTTAAAGTTGTCCGATATATTTTGACCATGTTGTTTCTACTCCTTCATTAAAAGCTCGTCGCACAATTCTTGCGACTCAAGAAGAGTTATAAGCTTGTCTTTCATTGTTAAACAATTTTTTGCCTCTTTAATTTTTCCCGCAAATGCTTTCATCTTTTTGTTCGTATCTTCGCCAAATTTGTTTACACTATTTTCGATAATTTTTACATTTTCGGCCAATTTCTTATCGATGAAACTAAAGTCACCATTCTGCGGCACATCAAGATATTTTAGAATCAATTCCTTTTGCGATTGCGGGACTTTTTTAAGATCTTCAGTAATTGAGTCCACCATCATAAGGAAATGAAAGTTTGGCTGTTTCCCAGTGTATCGACCACTATCATCAACATTTTCATTAAGTAGCAAATTAATGATATTTTCTTCGAGATGAATGCCATCAAGAGACTCATTAATTCCCTTGTTTCGGGCGCTATTAATAAACATCTGAATTGAAGCAAATAATTTGTAATCTTTTACTTTGTGATTATACATTTTTTCGCAGCCGAGTTTTCTGGCGTCCTCGATAAGTTTTGTTTTCTCGGTGTCCAATTTCTTTTCATCAATTTTGTTCGCAAATTTTTTTATCTCGTCAAGAACTTTTGTTATTACATTTCTATCTTTGCGACATTTAAGAATGACATTAAATAAATTGTCTTCCTCACACAGCATAGTTCCGGAGGCAAAATATTTCTTGGTCAATTCTATAACTTGTTTGGGGTCCTTATTATCGATAACTAATTTGGCAATTTCACGAGTGAGAAACTCTTTCAAGAGGTGTGAATTGCGCCGCTTATTATGTTTAAGCATTTTGGCTCACTACCTTTCCTTTTATAATTATTCTTTATTATTTATCTTCTTCAAATTCTAGTTCTATCTCTTCTTGGTCATCCTTCTCGCTATTATCATTCTGTTCATAAATAATGTTCTTTTCTTCTAATTCTTTTGGGTCAAAATCCATTGGAAGATTTATCTGCTCAGCAATTATAATCTTGTCAGGAATTTTGTTGACTCTTCGCCAATCCAACATCTCCGATAGAATTTTCTTATTGCTCACGCGCCATTCTGTTTTTCTTCCACCAATTAATCTACTAAATGCGCCCTTGTCATATGGATCATTTGCCGTGTCGTCCTCATCACTTCCAACAAGTTTCGCGATATCTACCAAACCAGCATTTTGTTTGTTATTTGTTCTCTTTCTATTCTGACGATATGTAAGTTTCTGCTGGCGATCTCTCTTCATCTGTGCTTTCTCAAAGCCATCATTCGCGGCAGTTATTGTTTCCTCACCACCGCCTATTTCTGGAACTTCTATGCCGCCGCCAGCTTCTCCGCCGCCCCCAAGCTCAGCAGCACCTCCCCCGCCACCTAACTCTTCTTCCCCACCACCAGTAGTAAGTGGTGTTTTCTCGCCCGCTCCCTCTTCACCGCCACCTCCACCAAATCCTCCACCACCTCCACCCCCACCTTCTTCACCACCAGCCGCACCTCCAGAAGCCTCGGCTTTTATATATTCGATTTTGCCGTCTATGTAAGCATCGCGCATTCTGCCGTTGACTATCCTATCGACTTCATCTTCGCGAACATTAAAGAATTCTCGGTAGATATATCGTCTATCAAAAAGATTCTCATCGTGGAGAGCGGAAGCAACCTGAACTCTTCTTTCCATAAGTTCAAGCTTTTGTAGGGCTGCCATGTTTGATGGATTTGTAAGACCGAGAGAAAAACCAAATAAATCTTCTTTCGAAAATCCACCGATGGCGATAAGATGGACAAGGGCAATCTTTGTCAACTCATTTACGAACGATCTTTGAATTCTTTCAATCGTCCTCGAAAATCGAATATCAAGGGATGCGAGAGTTGATTTATTTGCGAGATCCTCCTCGTAGGTAAGGTAGGCACGCGGAATACCAAGAGCAGCTATCAATTTTTTCAGTAAATACTCAACATCCTCAATGTCATTCACATGCTGACCACCGGGAAGTGATTCAATTTTGTTATTTGTCTCACCACCACGAACAGGGATGAAATAATCTTCAGAAACATCAAGCGGATCAAATCGTTGATCAATTTTACCACCACCAAGGGTCGACACAATATTTGTCTTGCGCAATTTTTCCTGGGCTTTTCGCATATAATCATCAACCGCTTCCGGTTTAAGGCCGGAAACATCCATATAAAATACTTTTCTCTCTGGGGCTCGAAGAACACGATAAACAAGCATCGCGTCTTCCATGAGAACAAGTTTTCTCCACAAAGGACGAGCACCCTCAAGATAGGAAGTTCCATATGGGAGGAATTTGTCTTGTCCAAGCAATCTAAAATGTGCCACCTGCCAATTTTCAAGTTCAAGATTTCTCGTCTTCCACACAAATTTAGTTTCTTTGGGATCCTGCGGTGTTCCCTCAATTCTTGTAAAATCATCAACCGGAATTGTAATAAGTTTTTGTATCCCATTTTGCGGATGAACATCGAGATACTGTGGATTTTCACCATATTTTATAAGCGACCTGACAAGATTCCACGCATAAAAATCAATATTAATAATATCATAAAATAAAATCTCAAGGACTTCTCTAAGTTTATCATTTGGGGAGTTGATATAAAGTAACTTGCCGTCCTCGGAACGAGAAGTGCACTCATCAGAAACAAGATTTAAAGCAGTATGAACTTCACCAACAGCCTCCATTTGCTGATACTCAACATATCGTGAATTTCGGGTTTGTTCTCCCTCAGTCCCATATTGATCGGAAAGTGAAAACCATTGGCTCGCATTCAGCATATGCTTCGAACCGCCGAAGTCATAGGTAAAGCTTGATATGTCTTCTTTTCTGTCAAAGGAAGGTTTGATCTCGGTCGAGATCATTGAGCCCCTCCTAAACATTGCCCATAGTCGCTTAAAAACAGGATTACTAAATTTCGGTCCACCGCTATCGTGAGTCTGATATATTGGCATCTACACTTATCCTTCTCTTCTTTTAATTATAATACCGGAAAAATAGAATGTAGGTTAATGTAAGATGTGCTACTGACTACCCGCGCCTAATCATCATGCTCATGAAATTTTCCATTTCGTTTTGAACATTGGCTTGATGTTGGGGCTGCATTACTTGGTCTAGTGTTTCCCTGATTCTCATAAAACCAACCGGTTCTCCATTGTTGATGTTTCTGAATTTACTAAGATTTGTTCCATCCCCGTAAATTTGTTCATAAACATAAATGCCAATAGCAAGAGCAAGAACAAGATCGTCTGATTTATTCCTAGGGGCGCATGGCTTATCGCCCTTCCAAGAAAATGTCGTAAACTCATCATATAATCTTTTTGATCTTACTTTAATCTTCCCAAGTCTAAGGAATTCTTCAAGCCGCTGCATCATCACCGGTCTTGTCGTTCCGCTTGTTGTATGGCCCGCTTGCGCCTTAGGAAATGATGATAGGTCCCATCTTGAAATATACATCCCATTAAAAACGAAATAAAGATTCTCATATTCAAGCTTTAACATGTCCTGCATCACTGCCGAACCATAAGCATTTCTTTCTGGAACCACAAGAGCATTGTTATACATTCGCCCGACATCACAAAGCACTTTTGCGAATTCATCTGTCTTTATCTTGTGCTTATATTCCGCAACTACAGTCAATGTTTCTATATCAATTATTTGGAAGGTTGAATGATCAGAAGAATCGCCTCTCGCAACATCACACGAACAGATGAATTGCTTTCCCGGCGATGGAAATTCCCATATCCACATTTTGTTATCATATCGATATTCAATTGGTGTTTCAAATTCAGATCTTATGCGCTGTAAAATATCAGCATCAATAAAAGTAGCACCAGATTCAAGCAATTTACATTCGTATTCTTGACTAATTTCTTTTGGGCTTTTGCCCACTTTCATCTTGTCAAACCATTCCTGGCTATATCGGCGCGACCATGGATATTCGAAAACGAGGAATTCATTTGTCCCTTTTTGGATTTGGCCATCAACAAGCCGAGAACCATTTATAACGATATCGGCAAACTTACCACTGCCCCCCTTCGGTGTGCTAAGCACTATTAACCGGCCTCCAGTATTGCCACCAACAATACCATTTTGAAGAAATGTGTGTGTCCCCGGAACAGTAAGATCATAGGTAACGTTTTTTGACTTTTCTATTGACTCAATTGGCACCCACAAAAGTTTCTCATTAAGTAGCTCCCTCAAAACATTAGAATCGCCATCAAAAATGCCTTCTTCGTCGAGTATCCTACAAAAACTATTAAGCCACGGGTATCCAACATGAATTATTCGTTTGTTTGCGTTATATAATATACAATCCAATCTACAACCACATATTCTAAAATATTGTTTCGTCTCTTTATTGCACTTCTGATATAAGGACTTAATCAAAGGAGCTATAAATTTCAGTGGAATGTAAGAATTAGAATCGTTTCTGTTTTTGTTTTGTTTAATATAACACTTTAATTTGTTTTTTTTATAAAGAATCCTAAAATCGATTTTGTTAGCGAACATTTTGAAAAATTCGCTTGATATGGTTAAGTTCCACCCCTGATGTAACGTTTTCATGGACTTACCATGGGGCGCAATCCTATTTTGTTCTCTGGCCAATGTTTTATCAACGTTCTCCCGCTTACTAAGCGAAGACACAATCCCCATATTCAATAACAATTGTTGAACTTGTCCCAATAAATTTAAACTAGTGCTTACCAGTGTTATATCATATTTTGAAACACTTCCATCACCATCAAATAGAGCAGATAAATATTGGCCAATAATTTTTTCCGAACATTCAAATATTTTATTTGGAACTTCTTTTTCCCAAGCTCTAATCCCAGGTTTTATTCCGCACTCTTTAAACAAATTTACCAGTTCTTTAGAATAACATATTATACGGTCCTTGGGCCTGCTGGCAACAACATGAAACTGTTTTATAATTGTATTGGATAAATATACGTTTCTGAATTGTTCGTTAGTGTTTGTGATGGCAACCCCGCCGCATTTTTGTGGTTTATCAATGTGGCCTTCCGCTGTATATCCGCCGAGCATATAAGCAAGTTGTCCATCGATATGTGTTATACCCGGATGGTCAATATAATCATTATTGCCCCACAAATTACCACCGATTTTCATACCAACATAATCACCGGTCATCAACGAATCGGCAGAAATCATTCTGCCGCCAAATTCGGTCAATTTCATTATTGGATGATTCAGCGTAGTTTCTAATTTAAACCCATATTTAACTGTAAATTTCAATGTATCGCTTATTTGGGAAACAAACCCATGACTTATGTTTTCACACCCATTACGCCCAATAGTCTTGATGTTCTCAATTTCAAAAAATCCATTGGTTTTCCCAATACACAAATCTTTTATTTGTTTTATCCCCCCATCTGTCATTATATACGTGTCGCCACCAACACATGACAATGAAGGAAAGAGAGCCGTATATATTTCATCGAGATTGTCTATAAGTGCTGCTTCATCAATAACGAATAAAGATGCCGCCTCGGCCCTTCCAGTGTCTTTCTTCGAAGTTGGCATAGCCCTGACCCAACTTCCGTTAGACAAAGCAATTGTTCTAGTGTTATTTTTCTTAATGACCCAAAAATTCAACCATTTTGGGCATTCTTCGATAAAAGTTCGCACCATTTCAAGAATAACTTGAGCAATTTCAAGTTTCGTTGCCATATTAAAAATGTGACGATCTTTTCTAAAAATTAGGGACCAAGCAACGAATCCAGCAACAATTGTGGATAATCCTAACTGACGGCTTTTAAGAACGGCGATATTTTTTATTGAATCGTTTCGAAGATAATCAAGAATTTCTTTTTGGTAATCGAAAAGATCAAATTTTACGATACCTTTTTCTTCTGTTCTAATATAGCCATATTCACTCAAAAAATAGATGGGCGAGTTCGCACATTTAGTCCATTCGCTTTTTATTTGTTCTATCGGTGGGCGGGTGTTTTTATCTAATGGCACATAATAATTATCAGATTAAATTATGCTTCGTCCCCTCGTAAAATCGCCACTAATTTCCTAAATCTTTCTGGTTTAAAACTACTTATTTTATTAGCTAACTCTTCCACATAATATCTACTTATTTGATTGTGCAATACACGATATATGCTCTTAACACTACCATCAGATGCCACTTTTTGGTCGGCATATTCATTGAAAAATCCTACTATTTTACGGATACTATCTGGGCCATAAACCGCCCCAATTGCATCTGCCAAATCAGATTTCGCAGAATCGTCTTGCATCGCTTCAGAAACAGCGTCAGCAAATGTTGCCACACTACCCGGTTTAGCCCCTTCCTGTTCTCTTATTACTTTTCGTAATTCACTTAGTTTTGTTCTATAAATCTTCGTCATTTCCATCCCCTATTTATTGATTTTAAAAAGACGACGAACAGTAATTTTACTGCGTCCATTTAAAGATAATGTCTCAGTATCGAAATTTTCTGACAGCATTTTCGCGGTAAGAGAAACTTTATGATCTTCTTTTACTCGTTCTTTAAGTCTTTTCACAAGAGATTCTAACATCGAATATCCATAAGCAACAGCATCATTCTTTTGTTTTCTTTCATTAATATAATTCACATAGCTTGACACGAATAGAATCATTTGACTTTCTCCAAGAAAAGTAATTCCCATACCAATTGATGGATTCGTATTTTCATTTTTTAAAAGAGCAAACGAATTTCCTATTTTCGATTTTAAATCCTCATTAAGGACATCAAGAACCTGACTTTTATCTTCGTTCTTCATTACATCTAATTTCTTTTCTTCAGCCATTTTATTCCTCTTCTCCAGCAGTATCCATCAATGCAATAATGGCCAAATTCGGCTCGTCGTCAGGAATTTCAGATATTATGGTATAAACATCATTGTATTCAAGGTGGTGTTCCCTTGCATACCGCTTTAAATTCCTTACCAATCTTCTTTTCAAAGAATCAACTAATGGCTGAATGCCCTCAACCATTGCATTATAAACTTTGGAATCCTCCAACAAATCACCATCGTCCGGGTCCTCAATGGGAATGTCTTGTTGTTCTTTTACCAATTTTCTTACTTCACTCAGGGTTGTTCTATAAATTTTTGTCATATTTTAATTATTCTTTTCCTCCACACTCGTTATAATTCTAAATTGCCGTTATCCACCAATTCAATTTCATCATCGCGTAAAATCTTCATAAATTCAACAACCATTTTATTGGTGTCATCGTCAAGATATAGTTCATCCTTATGGTTTTTCAAGAATTCAAGCAATTTCAATTTTTTATCAAATTTCTTTGCGGCAAGATGGGTTGATAAGTCCGCTTCGCACTCGCAACAGCAACCAATTCTTGAAAACATGCGAGTATCCATATCTTTTGTTAGTAAAGCTCCACACTTCTCACCATTTTCTTTTAAATTAGGACAGAAATACTCGTTTTTAATCATGAATCCACTTCTCCACAATTCCATGTTTCTTTAGATCTTTTTTAAAACGCGGGTATAACACTTCGCTAAGGAAAAAGCCCATGTTATAAGCCCGATCTTCGCTAAATGCTCTTTTAGTCTTCGTAGTGTGTCTATCTACGACTTTTGAAACTTTCTTGTCCCAATTGTCATCTTCTTTAATTTTCCCAATATCATCAAAAATCTTTTCGTGGTCGATACAATGAAAAAATTCATGAACCATCACATCTAAAAATTGGACATATACTTTATCTTTAAGCAAAATCGAATTTATTGTTATTTCGTGCCAATTTCCATCACCGACATTACATAGGCCGAAACACATTTCACCTTTCGGCGTATCTTTATCTCGCTTTATGTTTTTAATTTCAAGAACAATATCATATTCAAGCATAAATAGCTTAGCAAGATACAAGGACCACTTTTCAATAATGGATCGATTAAAATACTTTGGAACTCGTTTTACATGGATATTCATAGATAAAAGTATAACAAAAGAACTAAGAATTGTTCCGAACAAACTCATTGATCAAGCAATGGCAAAAAGTAAATTACAAATTCGCTTGTAGAATAACGGAGTAGATCGCATTATGATTATAATCGGAAATTTCACCATCATATGGCATCGTGTAAAACCATCCGGCGGACAATAGAAAATTCTTTGTAATTCGATATCCTAACAGTCCGCTTAACAGTGCCATGTCCCGCCCCACCCCAACACCAACGCCCAAAACAATATTCTGATGCCAATGCCCCTCAAAAGGAGAAACATTTATTTCACTACGAACACGGCTTATATCAATTGTTGGATCTGCTGAATCGACAAGAGTCGTCCACGAGCCATCTTCAGCTTGATTTAGCGATATTGTGAGAGCAATTTGCGCAATCCATTCCGCCTCAAGATGAAAACTCCCTGGATCTCCCAATCTCGGGCCTGTATCTGTATAGCCACGAATTCTCAGTGGTCCACTCGTTGTATCTATCGGCACTCTCAAAATGTTCGATGCCAAAC
>Ga0315274_10010121_pt1 | contig 13581 bp, 14 predicted proteins | sample YL17G02_20_MG_FD_203700 | JGI IMG/M metagenome (GOLD analysis project Ga0315274, IMG submission 203700) | Sediment microbial communities from Yellowstone Lake, YNP, Wyoming, USA - YL17G02_20 | ecosystem: Environmental > Aquatic > Freshwater > Lake > Sediment | place: USA: Wyoming | collected...
TTGGATACGGTGAATAACGCGGGGAAGTCATAAGCTTTGAGGGCACTGTTCTGACCTCCACTGGCAGCACGCCCATCTCATAGACATTGCTGTTCGTATAGGTATCATCACTGTTGAGCCTCTTGACCCAAATGGAATTAGTACCGAGCGGCATATCCATCGGGATACGCGCCTTAATGGCATCATTTGTCCACTCCTCAATTATCACCTCTCCTTCACCGCCCGCCTTGGGATAAACGATTTTACCACGCAAATCCCCAAACCCCTTGCCAACAATATCAAATTCGCTACCTCTTCTACCGTCGGTGGCGAACAAAACCAAAATGTTAGGAGCAGGCGGTACATACCTGAAACTCACGCCTCTGGCGCAATTAGCGCGTCTACCACCCTCATCAGCATAATCGATCTTAAGCTCGCCTTCGACGATATTATTCAAAAAATATGTCTTTTGATATTGCGGCCATTCTGTTGTATCAATTTCTGGAATGATTGCTATTATTCTGTTCCGCGTCCAGCTATCCGGCCTCCAATCCAAATATACGCCTCTGCTCGGGAAATAGATGGACAAAACTCTGCTGTCTTCTGGACAGTCGTTCAGATTTCTCCCTTCCACTGTTATGGTCTGCCCAGGGCTGGCCCGAGCGGGGCTAAGGGTGCTGATTGTCTGCGCCCAAGACAAGCCGGAGACAAGACTGACAACAACGAAAACCGCTGTGAACAAAACAAATTTTTTCATAAACACCTCCTTAAATATACATCGTCAACGTGTAAAAACCGGAATTAAGCTGACACCTGTAACGTCGAGATTCAATTCATTGCTATTAATCATTAATCCCCTTTCATTGGGCCTTGATATATAAATCTTGTACGGCCCTGCCAGTATACTCCTCGGCACGCAGGCCCTAATGGTTGCTGACGTCCACAGTGCGTTCGTCAACTCCCATGCCGCTGCGCCGCGCTTCTTGATAAAAACCTTTCCCGGTGGCAAGTTGGGACCAAATTCGGTACCCTTGATCATAAAGCAGCTTCCCGCATCCACCGTAGTCGGACTCAAGGAACAGAGAGTCGGCGCTTTTTCCGGTTCATAGGGAGTCAAATCGAAATTTTTAGGGTCAGAATGTTCATCATCCACTGCAACATGGATGTTCAACGAATAAATGTACTCAGGCCTCTCATAGAGCGGATACGGATATACTATATATCTTCCGCTGGGCAAGCTTTGTATGGAATCCGGCGGCGGGATTCGCGCAACGATTCTGTTGTTTGACCAAGAAACGATCTCTTGCAACGACACATTATGCAAGGGGTCCGCCTCGCCCCGCACAATAACGGAACTGTCATCCGGACTTACACCGAAACAATTGCCTTTTATATCTATGTAAGTTCCCGGAGGTCCGCTCGTCGGTTCAATACTGTCAATTACGGGTGGAATTCCAGGGTAACATGTAACCGGTGGAGAAATTCGAGGAGGCGCATAAAGCGCCTTACAACATGGGTGAGACATCAAGCTAATGGCTATAAGAGGCCTTGAAATTGCAATTGCCATTGCAACTTCAGGGGCCGGCTCAAGCGTAAAAGGCACACGATTGCTGTACTCGTCGTATGTCCTTCCATGCAAATTTGTTATCATCAAATAGCCTGATTGCGGAAGTGTGCTTTCTATGCGGTCGGGCAGTGGTCGCATATCCAAGTAATCCGGCGTAGGCCTGTAACAGTTCGAGCCAAATGACGGAATACGGGCTACAATTGTGTCACCTCTCTCGGACCAACCGGTTATTTCAAGATCGATATAGAACTCTTCAGGACGCCCGGAAAAGAAAGTGACGTTTTTATCTCCCCTCGTTCTGCCAAAATCGAATCCCCGAATTTTTATGGTCTTTCCGGGGGCAGCGCTTGTAATCGCCACGTCGTCAACATCGGTTACGCGCTCAATTGTCGCAGCCTTCAGCTCCGCCGCCGCAAAGACACATGCGATTGTCGTTATTATAAAAACCGAAATTATCTTAATACGCATAACTTTCTCCCTTCCGAACGATATATCACCAACCCTATATTTATGCATTTTTCATGCCCTTCCTGCCGGCGAACTGAAAAGGCCCCAATAGGGGCCTTTTTATTACGGAATCCTAAGCGGCGTTCGTGTCGGTGGCACACGAGGTAACGGTTTGATCATAAGCGGTTCCTCCGTTTTCCTTTCTACAATCAGAGGCCAGTCTGCAAGGCCCATCTTGCCGTCCTCTGCCCTCAACACATTTATAAAGTATTCACCCACGGTAAAGGTTGCCGGCAGACATGCCTGAACATAAGTGTTTGAATAACGCGTTGCCGCAAGGGTGCCGGGCACCATCTCCGTTACGCTCGCACCGGTTATCAATCTGTACCAGATTGAGCCGCTGTTTCCGAATCCCACACCCCTTATCACAAAGCACGCGCCCTGTTTCAGGCTGGGTGGTGTAACACCGGCGATAACCAACGGTTTAACAAATGTGAAAGGAACCGAATTGGAGCAATTGCGTACTGTTCCACCTTCGACACTAACCATCCTGATTTCCCCCGGCACGGTATTGTTCAATACATAAGGCTCCCTTATTTCATCCAATTCTTCCATCAATTCTCTGGCGCCTGGAACGCTCACTATGGCTATTTCATCCGACAGGGGCATTTCATTTTTGAAAAAAAACGAAAATTCATTCAATCCGGCTTCTTGCGGAGGATGCGCTGTAAATTGCACGTGCCATTCCGCTCCTGAACCCCCGCACGATTTTAAACGAGCCCCCTCTATTCTGATCGATTCCGTCGGCTGGCCCTCATCCGGAACAATGCTTGTTATCCTTTGCGCCTCCGCATCGGAAATGGAAAACACAACGGCTGTCAGCACTAATGCAAACAACATGTATTTCTTCATAAATGTCCTCCAATTAACCTATCACGGCAAACTGCGGGACGGCGGCTTTAGAAGCCGCGGTTGGACCCTTGTCTTATCTATGATCTCTCTATCTAAGGTAATATTTGACACTTCTACCCTGACGCGGTTGCTTTCGACTCCGGCTGCGTCTATTACACAAACATAATACGTGCCCGCTTCCAGGCTCGGTGGAATTTGAACCTTGATCGCCGTGCTCTCCCAATGGTCCACAATAAACGTATTTTCCCTGCCAAAAAAGTATGAAAGCAAACCCTTCTTGTAAACTATCCGTCCGCTCGCGCCCCGCGTCTCGCCAAAGCCCATGCCATATAACCATAGATAGCCTCCGCTTATAGCCTTGTCTGCGGCATATGTTATCTCCGGAGCGACGGCGACCGGACTTAGACGAACGGTTTTCTCGTTGGAAATTCTGGTGTCCGGCATTTTTATCATTCTCAACCTTCCCTGTATATAATAGCTGCTGGCAAAGTCATTGAGGTCTTGCGGCAGCACACCTCTTTCTTCGTAGGGAGAAAGCCTGAATACATTGGAATCCCAACCGGGGACTATGGCCGTGATCCGCGTCGGCTCCCATGAAACCACGAAAAGATCCATGTAAAATGATTGGGAAATACCTTCCGGCTCATAAGTAAAATATACAGTTAATATCTTGCTTCCCTGTTCATAAAAGTTCCGGCCGGTTATCGTAATCAACTCGCCCGGCGAAAATTCCGCGGGCGATACCGAATCTATGAAAGGCGGAAGATAGAAAGTCAGTGACGGCTGACGCGCCTCAACCTCCACGCGGTCTCTCCTTGGAAACGTGTAGGCCTCATATGCCATGGGTGCCATCTCATATCTTTCCGGCTGTTTAACTGGTTGAGCAGTCAGCGGCGCGGGGGAAAACACGACTGCCGGCTCCTCCTCTTCCCCTCCCGCCCCGGGAATCCTCGCTCGAGACAGCTCTTCCCTGACGCGGGTAGCGGCAACGCCCGGGATCGGAGGCGCAACTGTGAAGCTGATGCTATCGGAAAACGGCCCTTCACTATCCATAATCATAATGTTTCCCGTCACCGAAATCGAATGACAGGATGCGGGAAAGGATTCCATTGATGGAATTTGCACCCTTATATCCGTTCGGGACCATGACAGCACTGTGAGATCTTTATGAAATACTTCCGGAGAGGAGAACTCCATCCTCACAAACCTGTCTCCTTGCGTATTGCGAAAACCGGTTCCAGTCACATGTATGATGCTGCCATAGACGGCCCTCTCTATTACATCTCCGACAGCTCCACCGACATCGCTTCTTATTTCTGTAATGTTGCCTTCCGCCAGCGCTCCGACCGAAAGAAGAGTGACCGTAAGAAAAACCGCAAAAAACGATAAAATCTTCTTCATAAAGACCTCCTGATACAGAGTATAACAGTTTTTGGCGCCGTCCCGCTACGGGAAAGTTGATTTCCCGCCCATTTTGTCCCCCTTTCCTTTTGACGAAATTATGTTATAAACCATTAAAAATGAAGTTCCGGTCAAGATACAGAAAACAGAAGAAGGAAAAGACCCTCCGCCAAAAAGCAAGATTCTGGTGGCGCCTCGTCAAATTCGCCGCCATCGCCGCCGTAATCGGTATCGCCGTCCTCTGGGTTTACACGTTGCGGCTCGACAAAATGATCGAAGAGAAGTTCGAGCAGCCGCGCAAATGGAACCTGCCATCGCGCGTCCTTTCAGATTCCGAATATCTCTATCCCGGAATCGATACGGCAAAACGAAAGCTGATAGAAAAGCTGGACCGGCTGGGATATAGAAATGTCGGGACGACTATCGCAGGCCCCGGAGATTACGCACAGTCACCAAATAATATAGACATTTATCTCCACGATTTTTCCTATCCGCTTGAGGAGTTCAAGGGTTTTCCGGTCCGCCTGATGCTTGAAGGCCAAATAATCACCGACATAACGAATCTTACGGCAAAAGAATCGCTTTCAGTCGTAAAACTCGAACCGGAGGAAATTTCATCGATCTTCGACGAGAGGATGGAGGACCGGACGGTCGTCACCTTAAAGGACGTTCCGCCCATTCTCCTTGAATCAATAGTCATGATCGAGGACGAGCGCTTTTTCAAACATCGCGGCGTCGATCCGATAGGAATTTTGCGCGCCGCACTTGCCAACATCCGCTCCATGAGGATCGCGCAGGGGGGGTCGACTTTGACGCAGCAGCTCGTAAAAAACTATTTTCTCTATCCCAAAAAATCTATCCTTAGGAAACTCAACGAGATGCTTATTGCGATCGAGATCGAGCGCCGCCACACAAAGGGCGAGATACTGGAAGCGTATATCAATGAAATATATCTTGGACAGAGGGGCGCGTCTTCGGTTTCCGGAGTCGCCGAGGCGGCAAAATATTATTTTGCAAAAAACGTGAACCAGCTGACGATAGGCGAATGCGCGCTACTTGCCGGCATGATACGCCTTCCCAACGAATACAATCCCCTCAAACACAAAGACAACGCACAGGCGCGACGCAATTTTGTCCTGAAGCGGCTTCTGGATGCGGGCCTCATAAACAATGAAGAATATGAAAAGGCAAAGGCTGAACCCATATTCGCGCCAAAACCCGTTGTGCGGGTGGGGCGCGCGCCCTACTTCATCGATTTCGTCAAACAGCAGCTCAAGGATTTGTATCCGCAGGAGGTCCTGCAAAGCGAGGGGCTGCGCATCTTCACCACGCTCGACATGACGATGCAGCTCACCGCCGAAGACGCAGTCTCAAAAGGGTTGGAACTTTTGGAAAAGACAAATGCGAAAATACTGCCGAAAGACCATGCGGAACCGTTGCAGGGCGCTCTCATAGCGATGCAGCCCGGGAACGGATATTTGAGGGCGCTTGTCGGCGGCAGGAGCTATCAGGACAGCCAGTTCAACCGCGCCACGCAGGCGATGCGCCAGCCCGGATCCGCATTCAAACCGTTTGTCTATCTCACCGCACTTGATCCAAGATCGAGCAAAACCCCCTTCACACCGGCTTCAACAGTCGACGACAATTCATTCACCGTTCAGTCCGGCGGAAAAGACTGGACGCCTAAAAATTACGACAAAAAAGATCACGGGACGGTCACGCTCCGCACCGCGCTTGAACAGAGCCTGAACATCGCGACATCGAAGGTCGCAATCGACGCCGGGCTTGATCGTGTGGTGGAAACGGCAAAGAAGGCGGGGATATCGACTCCCATTGATCCGGTCCCGTCGCTTGCCCTCGGTTCATTCGAGGTCATACCGATTGAACTTGCGGCGGCATATACGGTCTTCCCGAACGGCGGCATGCTTGCGGAACCGATATCGATCATGAATGTGATGACCGACAAGGGCGAGGTGCTCGAGAAAAAGACGATCAAGATGAGCCGCGTCTTCGATGCGCAACCGGTTTATCTCACGACCAACCTCATGAAGGGGGTCGTGGATCACGGAACCGCGGCGTCGGCGCGCGCATTGGGATTCGAGGGGGCAGCCGCCGGCAAGACGGGAACGACATCGAATTATAAAGACGCGTGGTTCGTGGGCTTCACGCCCAACTTTCTGGCGCTCACATGGGTGGGATTCGACGACAACGCCGTGATGAACATGAGCGGCGCGCGCGCGGCGCTTCCCATGTGGGTGCAGTTCATGAAGGAGGCAGCCCCGCCGTCTGCTCAAGATTTTCCTTCACCTCCCGACATCGTTCTGGTAAAAATCGATCCTGTAACGGGAAAGCTTTCAAACAGCCATTGTCCGGACTACATCGAGGAGGCATTCATTGAGGGAACAGAACCCGCCGAACATTGCGATAAGAAACCTGATGTCGAAAGTTATTAAAAAATGGGGTTGCTTCGTTTCGCTCGCAATGACAATAATTCTTTGCTTCACATTCATAGCGTGCCCGCCCGCGGCAAAAAAGCCCGCAAAAAAAGTTCCGAAGGCAAAGCAGGAAGAAAAAAAACCGGCGGAGGTTTCAAGGCCTGCAGCCGCTCCGCAGGCGGAGACGCCGCAGAGAAAGGCGTCTGACAGACTGGTCGAAAAAGGAAAGGCGTCTATCGATTCGAAAAGCTACGATCAGGCGGCCGGGCTCTTTCAGGACGCCATGAACGTCGATCCGTCAAACGGAGTCGCCTACTATTATCTTGCGCTCACAGATCATTATCTCGGTCAGGGGGGTGCGGCGGCAGGTTTATTGGACAAGGCCGAATCTCTGCTCCGCGGCGATAAATACTGGGCCCAAAAAATCGAGGAATTAAGAACGCTTGTCACAGGCGAAAAACCGCAGGTTGCGCCCCTGCCACCCGTGATTGATCAATATTGAAGAGCAAGGTGTCGGACACCGAAGCGCTGGTGTCCGACACCTTGCTCTTCATTTTTCATATCTGCGAAAGTGCGGGAACCAGCGCGGCACGGCCTTTCTGTATTCGTCGTATTCACCGCCGAAACGCTCCTCAAGGGCCGGCTCCTCAAAGAATATCACCCAGAAGTGGATCACCCATGTGATGATGAGCGCGTAGATCATCATCAGAACCCTCTCCATGAAGATCGCCTCCCCCCACAGCGCGACAACGACTCCCAGCATGAATGGGTTTCTGACGTAGCGGTACGGCCCCTCGATTGTGAAAGCGCCGCCTGCATCATAGGGCGCGGGCCGGCTCTTTCCCGGCGTGAAAAGTATGAAGGCGCAATAAACGGTGAACAAAAAACCGATTCCGAAAAGGACCGCTCCTATATATTTGAAGGGCCCGAGATGGATCTGCGGAAAGCTTGCATCAAACTGTAGCGCGAGCCACGGACCCACGATGAGCGCCGCCAATAAAAAAATGGAGCCCCATATGACTGTTTTGAAAATGAACATCAAAGCTCCTCCTTTATTCTTCAAGGCGAAGAGAATCGATAATGAAGACCATCCCTTTGGGGAGGCCCGCGATCCGCGTTCCGTCTATGATTTTTCCTTTCGCAAGGACCGGCTTGTCCATGACATTGTTTTTCACAAAGGAGGACAGATATCCCTCGTCTGCAAATATAATAATGGATTCCCCTTCGCGCTGGCAGAAGACTCCGTATTTTACATAACTTGATCCGTCGCGCCCATATGCGGGTATTTCATAAGTAATCGGTATGGATGAATATTTCAGATCCGCAGCGTCTTTCACGACACCTTCAATTTCAAGGGGCTGATTTGCAACGAATGGACTTGGAAGCGTCGCGGCGGCGGCATAGACAGGAGCAAAGACAAAAAGAATTAAAATTATTAGGTTTTTCATTTGCATGATTGTAATAACCTGACCCCCATCTGTCAATGAAGTTTACCCCGTAGGTGTCGGACACCAGCACTTCGGTGTCCGACACCTACGGGGTAAAAACATGCAAATAAGTGTGTTTGGGATTAGCTTTCGCCCCCATGGGAATCGTCACAAAAGCCGGCGACGGCGGCAAAACGAAGCTTCTGTCCGGCGCAACGGTGTCCAAGGCCGATTTCAGGCTCATCGTCGTCGGCTCCCTTGATGAACTTGTCGCCACCCTTGGCCTTGCCAGAAGCGTCGCAAAAAAGGAGCTGGCATACGAGATAAAGGCCTTGCAACTGGACCTTATGAGGATGTCGGCGGAGTTCTCCTCATCCGGCAAGGGCCAATCGCAACTTGTCACAACCTCAAAAAATGTATCCGAAATAGAGGATAAAATTTCCAGGCTGGGATCCGAAATCAAGCTCCCGAAATCATTTCTCGTTCCCGGGACGACGCTGTGCTCTTCCGCCCTGGAACTTGCGCGAACGGTTGCGCGAAGGGTAGAAAGAGAGGCTGTTGCCATTCGCGAGGCGAAGGTATATGAGAACGATCACACTTTCGTTTATCTGAACCGCCTGTCCGATTATCTTTTTTTGCTGGCGCGCCGCGCTGAAATTGTGGAGGGTGTGCCGTTCGATGCGGCCAAGGAGTGAAAATGTCCGATCTTATCATCGCGTTCGTCACGACCAACACTGAAAAAGAGGCGTTGTTCCTTGCCCAGAAACTTGTGGAAGAGAAGCTCGCCGCCTGCGTCAACATAGTGAACGGCATCCGTTCCGTTTACGAATGGGAAGGCGAGATACACGACGATCAGGAGCACCTTCTCATAATCAAATCATTGAAGAGTAAGACCGGCAAGCTCAAGGACTTCATCGAAAAGCACCATAGCTATGAGGTCCCGGAGTTTGTGGCGATTGAACTCGACGACGCCCTGCCCGATTATCTGCAGTGGGTTCGCGACGTTACAACCTGATAATATTCCCTCCCCTTTGTAAGGGGAGGATAGGTGGGGTAGATCTACCTCCCCTGCCCCTCCTTACAAAGGAGGGGTTAACCGATACTCAACACCCGTCCAACTTTTGCACCGACATTAGAACCGAAGAATAGTCTCCTGGCCACTTCCATTGCGCGCTGCTCCGCTTCATAAGACTGCTTTAAAATTTCGACGCGCGTCGGAGTGTTGTGATATTTGTGGCACGGAACTTTCTTGTTCCGTTTTTTATCGAGCTCCTTTAAAAACTTTATCATCTCGTCGGGCTTATAGCCCATGAGAAAAAGCGCGCGCCCCGCAAATCCGTCCGCATCCGCCTCCTCTTCCCTCCTTATCGCGTGAAGCTCGTCCCATGAAAGGCGCGACCAGTCAATTCCGCGAGGCAGATCGCTCATCATGTGGCCCCATTCATGCGCGAGGATTGCGGCAATGAGCGCATCGTTGTCGCCGTATTTTTCCAGAAAATCCACGCCGACGTATAGGTTGTCTTCCTCGTCGACCGACGCAATCGTGTTTCTTGCGGGGATGATTTTTCTGCCGCGCTTGCGCGAGATGAGCGCCAGCTTCTTTCTCATCCTCTCCAAAATCCCCCCCGGCTCGAACATCTCCAAAATGTGCGGAGGTATCGTCTTGGGATCCGCGATTTGCGGAATGGGCTCGCCCAGGAGCTTCCTTATCTCCGTCGCGTTTCCGATGTGGCCGCCCGCCGCAATGATCCTCGTCATCCAAGCGGACGGCAATCCCGTGGTCGCGCTGCTGATCTTATCTACCGGCATATCTCCTACCTATCTAAATTATAACCGTTTCGCAATCAAAACAAGAAGTGAAGGTTGACATTCTTTTCCATAAACATTTAAAAGTGGACCGTGGTTCGTGCATCGTGAATCGAAACACGATTCACTATCCACGATTCACGAATACAAAGGAGGTATTTATGGTCCTTTTGGAATTTTCGCTTTTTCCGGTAGGGAAAGACGAGCACCTAAGCCCGTATGTGGCGCGTTCTCTGGAAATCATCGAAAAGAGCGGGCTGCCATACCAGCTCACGGCGATGGGGACGATGATTGAAGGCGAATGGGATCAGGTGATGGATGTCGTGAAAAAATGCTACCTGCGCATGCAGGAGGATACAAACCGCGTCTACGGCGCGATCAAAATCGATGCGCGCAAGGGAGTTGCCGGTCAGCTCAAGGCAAAGGTTTCAAGTGTGGAGCAAAAAGTTGGACACAAGCTGCATACATAAACTCCTCCCCTTTGTAAGGGGAGGATAGGTGGGGTAGATCTACCTCCCCTACCCCTCCTTACAAAGGAGGGGTATTACCAGCATGAAAGATTTGATATATCGCAGTGCGATTGACCTTGGTTTTTTTGCGGTCGGCGTGGCTTCCGCAGAACGTCTTCCGGAGCTTGATCATCTAAACAGCTGGCTTAAAAAAAACTTCGATGCGACAATGTCGTGGATGAGAAAGGATCCGGCCCTGCGGTGCGACCCCTCATCGCTTCTCGCCGGCGCCAAATCCGTGATCTGCGTCGCGCACGAATACAGGTTTGCCAGGGGACGCGACTATCACAAAATTGTTAAAAAAAAGTTGATAAGGGTTGTAGACGCACTCAAAACCAAAGTCCCGAATGCCCGCTTTAAAACCTGCGTCGATACGAGCCCCGTTTTGGAAAAGGCGCTGGCCGTCAGGTCGGGAATCGGCTGGCGGGGAAAACACTCAATCGTCATCCATCCTGACAGAGGATCTTATTTTGTCCTTGGCGAAATCATTACAGATATCGAAATTGAGCCGGACAAGCCGGTCGAAAACCGGTGCGGCGATTGCAATAAGTGTATCGAAGCGTGTCCGACAGGGACCATTGTCGAACCATATATTATAGATGCAAACCGATGCATCTCTTATCTGACGATCGAACATGAAGGGCCCATCGATAGAAAATTGACAAAACACATAAAACCGGAACAATATGGTTGCGAGTTATGTCAGGAAGCGTGCCCATATAATAAAGGAGAATGATATGACACATGAAAAGAAGCCGCCGAAATATATGGAGGCCTTTTTGATCCACGGCGAAGACGTCACGCCGAAATGGGACTACAGCCATCACGTGGTCCCGCCGATGACCGCCTCCGTCATATACAGGCTGGGCTCCGTGGAGCGCGGCGCGCAGGGGTTTGCGCAGTTCGGCGACTATGAAAAGATGGAGCATGATCCTATTTATATTTACGAACGCATCGACGAGCCGACGACCGGAATGCTTGAGGACCGCCTCGCCACTGTCGAAGGCGGCGAGATGGGGATTGCCTTCTCAACCGGAATGGCTGCTATCAGCGCAATTGCTTCCGTGCTCACGGGAAAAGGGACACACATCGTATCGAACGACTCAATTTACGGCTGCACATATTCACTTTTCACAAATTGGCTTCCGAGAAACGGCATCGACGTATCGTTTGTCCACTTGAACGGTGCGGACCTTTCAAAACATATCCGCCCTGAAACCCGTGCCGTATTTTTTGAGACGCCGATCAACCCGACGCTGGAATTAATTGATATTGCCGAGATCAAAAGACAGGTGGACATCGCAAACAAAAAACGGACGGAAAAAGACAAGATCTGGACGGTCGTCGACAACACGTTTGCAAGCCCGTTCTGCCAGCGTCCCTTGGAGTTGGGCGCCGATTTTGTCGTGGCGTCACTCACAAAGCATCTGTCCGGTTTCGGCACCGACATGGGCGGAATTGTCGTCGGGCCAAAGAAATTTTTCCGCGAAATCATGCTCTACCGCAAAGATTTCGGCGCGGTCCTTTCAGGCAAACATGCGTGGCCGTTTCTGGTCTACGGGCTTCCAAGCCTCACCTCGCGCATGCGGCAGACGATAAAATCCGCAACGACACTCGCGAAATACCTCTCGCAGCATCCCAAGGTCGAGACGGTGCGGTATCCGGGACTTGAAACGCATCCCCAATACGAGCTGGCAAAAAGGCAAATGCGTTCCTTTGACGGCGAGTTTGCGCCTTCATCCATCCTCTACTTCGTGCTCAAGGGAAACCCCAAAGAGGCGGGCGAGAGAGGCGCAAAGCTCATGAACTGGCTGGCAAAGAACGCCCTCTCCTACACATTGGCAGTTTCGCTGGGCCACTGCAAGACGCTGATCGAGCATCCCTCTTCGATGAGCCACTCCGCGATAAGCCTGGAAGACCAGTCCAAGGCCGGCATAGATCCGGGCGGAGTCCGCGTTGCCGTGGGCCTGGAAGAGCCGGCGATTTTGATTGAAGAGATGGAGCGCGGCCTCAAAGAGATTTAGGCCTCTTGACCAGGGACGCTATTATTGAAGTTGCAAGAATTGCCGCCACGACACCCAATGCAATTCCTATCGGCATCTTGTAGTAATCCGAAATCAGCATCTTGGTGCCTACGAAGGCCAGGACAAAAGACAGCCCGACCTTGAGATATTCGAAGCGGTCTATTATATCCGCCAGCAGAAAGTAAAGTGAGCGCAATCCAAGTATCGCAAATATATTGGAGGTATAAATAATAAAAGGATCTTTTGTAATGGCAAAGATTGCGGGGATCGAGTCCACGGCAAACATGATGTCCGTTGTTTCGACAACAAGAAGGACCACCAGCAAGGGCGTCGCGCAGAGCTTGCCGCCATGGCGCGTCAAAAATCTTTCGCCATCATAATCGCTGCAGACAGGGACGAGCTTTTTAAATATGCGCACCACAGGATTTTTCTCGGGATGTATTTCTTTCTCCCGGAAGAAAAGCATTTTTATGCCCGTGATCACGAGGATCGCGCCGAAGATGTAAATTGCCCAATGAAATCTGTTAATGAAAGCAATTCCGGAGGAAATGAATATGCCCCTCATCACAACAGCGCCGACAATTCCCCAAAACAAAACTCTGTGATGGTAAATCGAGGCGACTCCAAAATAGGAAAATATGACGATGAAGACGAAAAGGTTATCTACGGAGAGCGATTCCTCGATGAGATAGCCTGTCAAAAACTCAAGGGCCTTTTGATGGCCCATCTCATACCAGACAAATCCGTTGAAGACGAGCGCCAGCGCGATCCAGCCCATGCTGAAGGCGAGCGCCTCTTTGAGTTTAACGACGTGCGCTTTGCGGTGAAAGACTCCCAAGTCCAGCGCCATGAGCGCAACGACGAGTGCGCCGAACACAGACCACATCAGATATTGATTATCCCCCATAGAAATGCGTCAGCTTTGGTGCTTTCTTAGGAACTCGCGGAGGGCCTTGTGGCCGGCCGAGAAGAAGTTTGCGAACTCGACGCCCACGCGCGGCCTGGGTGCGGTCTCCACACGCGACACAACGCCGCACAAAGAAACATCGCGGGACTCGCCGTTCAAATCGAAGG
>Ga0315274_10010123_pt1 | contig 13581 bp, 9 predicted proteins | sample YL17G02_20_MG_FD_203700 | JGI IMG/M metagenome (GOLD analysis project Ga0315274, IMG submission 203700) | Sediment microbial communities from Yellowstone Lake, YNP, Wyoming, USA - YL17G02_20 | ecosystem: Environmental > Aquatic > Freshwater > Lake > Sediment | place: USA: Wyoming | collected...
TCGAAGCGAAGTTGATCCACAAGACCTATGCCACCAAAATCAAGGTGACCAAGGCGGAGTTCAACACCCTCGCCGTCAGGCACCACGAAACTTGCCCGAAATGGAACTACACGATCCAACCCCGAAATCCACCGGTCCCGCTATGACCGCCAAACAGAAAATGCGAAGTTGTTTTTGCACACTTTCTTAGCTCCGACCTCAGTTTTGATGTCCGCCTTCCGCATGGCTCGACATCACACTCATAGGGGGCTACCCCATCTACACACGATGAGTGTGATTCGGCGGATGGGCCGTCAGGACGGAGGCATTGGGAGAAGGCGGAAGGAGCCGGCCCCAAGAGGATGGGTCGCCTCGATCCGGTGGCCGCCACACCCTCTCTCCCAAAGACAAGGCTTCCCGTCTGTTCGAGGACTGGCCCGGATTCGGGCGGTGTTTCCTGACTTGACAGCGGGATTGGCCTTGATGACTATGACTAGCTATGGGATAATCGAGGCTGGAACGCGGGAGCAAAGGACGTGAAGGACCAAGCGGCGGTAGGCGCATGAACGACGACGATCCGCTGACGCCTGAAGAACAACGGGTGCTCGAAATCAGTTTCAGGCTCGATGAGGCGTTCCGGCATGATCCTTCGATCGCGGCCATGAACCGGGTCTATCGCAAGCTCCGCACGGGCGACGCCGAAACCGATCGGGCCATCCGGGATCACATCGGGATGCTGTACCTGCTGGACCGTGCCAGACCCGCGTTGCTCAAGGCGATGCGAGAAGGCGGGATGAGTCGGAAGCCGTCGAAGATGGAGGTCGCGTCGAGTTGACTAAACAGGTGGACAACCCGGAGTCATCGGGAGTGGCCGATCGACCCTCGCGTGATCCCGTGCCGTGTCTGGGGTGCGTGCTGATTGTGGACGACGATGAAGCCTATCGCCGGATCGTCGCGTTGCGGATGGGAAGTGTTGGCTGCCGCTGTCATGCTGCTGGCACCCACGATGAAGCCCTTCGACTCCTGTCCGGGCATCCTGAAATCGAGGCGGCCGTTCTCGATTACCACATGCGGGGAGCCGACGTTGCATCGCTCGTGGCCCGCATCCGAAGCCAACGACCGGACATGACGCTGGTTGGGCATAGCAGCATGGAGCGGAGAGAGAAGTTCGCGGCCTTGGGGGTGGATCGGTTTTTGTTGAAGCCGTGGACGCCGGATGAGTTCTGGGAGGTGTTGAGGAGCGATGATCGTGGCTTCACGAAAACTTAGCGCAATTGCAGGTATTGGTTGTCTTGAATCGCCGGAAAAACCGAAGGAGATGCCTCGAACTTCTCCTTGTAGCGTGCAGCGGTAATGGATAGGACGGAAGCTCGATCTCACGTTCGGGCGGGTGAGTTTTTCCCGACCCGACGCGGACGGAGAGGACGGATGCGAGGTATCCGAGCCATAGCCGCCGCGATCTTGGCGGCTTGCATTTCCTTCTGCGTTGGCTTCCTGTCCGCGAATCCCATTGAAACACGAATGGTTCCCGATGAGCGGGCGGCGGCATCGGCGAGAATCATCGAATCGCTTACTCCTGAGAAGTTCGTCACCGCCTTCGCTCTTCGTTTCGGCTCTACGACCTTTGGTTTGGGGTTGGAAACATGAAGCTACCGGTTTTCAGACTCATCACGTCATTGTCCGCCGTCGGGCTTGGTTCCGGCGGCAACCGCCTAGGCGAGAACGCAGTCGCCACGAGCAAAGAAGAACCGCAAGCCGCTATCGAGGTGACGGCATTTGCTGCGGAAGTGTCGATCGTTGAGCAACGGCTTGCCAAGGCGACCGGCGTTTCCCGCGAGGACGCGCTGGCCATGTTCGGCCGGTCCCGCTCGTTTTTGTTTGGCAATGTGGCACGGTATTTGCCGAGCGCCTCAGTGCTCGGCAAGCGTAGGCGTCCCTTGACTACGTCCGTCCGCCCCGTACACTTTGAAGCTCATCATCCGTCGTCTGCTTCCCGGCCCACGCCGCCGGTGATCGGAGGCGCGCGAGTCCCGCTGTCGGGAAACGACGACGACCGTATTCTTTATGGAGAGGAGTACCCATGCCGAAGACAACCCCCACGAATTGTCCACGAGCGTACATACAGTCCCTGCCGCCGGTCTCCTGCGGGCGGCGGAGCACATGGAGGCTGGCCCGGTCTGGGGTGATCGTTCTGGGCGGGTGCGCGCTCGTTGGGGCGGGCGTGCTGCTGCACCTTGCCCAGGTGCCGCCGCCGGTATTCGCGAGTCCGCTCCCGATCCCGTGTCAAGTACCCTTGCCGCAGCCTGGCCCGGCGCGCCCATGGGAAGCGGAAGTGCAAGTTTCGACCTACTCGTGGGTCAATACGCGCCACGGCAACCTTTTTACGGCCATCCCCATCGTGTCCTGGTCCGGCATCGGGCCGGACATGAACATGATGCTCTACCACAACTCGGCCAATGTCATCTCCGGCTACAGCGTCGCCGACGTCGTCGGGTTCGACCTCGGCCCCGGGTGGAGCATCTCCTACAGCGACCACCTTCGTTTGAACGAGCTTCCAGCCAGAGTCACCGCTGTCGCGGCTAACGGCAGGCAGGACGTGTTCTGGTGGAGTTCTTCGCAGCAACGCTGGGTGCCCCCGGCTGGCGTCTACGACACCCTTTATGAGGACACCCAGACCGGCAAATGGATACTCAAACACAAGGACCAATCCTACCATCAGTTCTCCTTCTCCGGTTGCGATGACAGCATCTGGCGGCTCGAAAAGATCGTCGATGCGGCGGAGAACGAGGCCACGGTATCGTACACCACGTGCACTCCACTGAACCCCACCCCGGTGGTGCTGCAAAGCGTTACTGCGGGCGGGAGGCCCTTGAACTTTGTTCTCGGAGAATCCGGTCCTGACGCCGGGCGCCTTCTGAACCTTGTCGATCCTCGGGACGAACCTCCGTGCGTGCCGCCGTGCAGCCCGCACGAGCGAAAGTGGACGTTCCGGCACGACGACCTACCCGGCGGGACGGGGTGGCTTCAGGAAATCGAGGACGCCATGCAGTACGAGAACCCGTATTACGGCGGGTACCGCAACGAGATCACCTACGACGCCATGGGGCGGTTGGGCTCCGTGAGTGACAAATATCACACCCGCCCGAACAGCCCGCCGAAGGACGTCTATGGATTTGCGTACCACACGGATGGAAAGGTGCAGTTAGTGAATGATCCAACGGGCAGCGGGGGCGGACGCACGCAGCAGTTCACATACAGGTGCTATGAGCCGAATCCGATGGATTTTGAACCGGAACGACATCTCCAAACCCTATACCTGAATCGACGCAGCGCCGCGTGGATTTATTCGTACGCCACGTGCCGTGCGTACACTCAGCCCGTCAATTCCGATACATTGGAATCGATCTCCGACTCGTTCGGGACGACGAATTACTTCTACGACCAGGGGCGCGATTTGGTCCGGTACACGGATGCGAACAACAATGTCTGGGAGGCGACGTACGACAGCAACGGCAACCGCCTCACGGCAACTGATCCGCTCAATCATGTACAGCAGTGGACGTACGACCAGTACAACAACCTGACCTCGCATACGGATGCGAACGGGAACCAGACGACCTTCGAGTACGCCCACAGTTTGAGTCTGGGATCCATGGCATGTTCCGCGGGTAGTGCCAATGCGGGTGCGTTATGTAAGCGATGCGAGGGGGGTGCGTTCCCCGGAGAAGCTTGTGTCCAAGACTCCGAATGCTCGGGCGGGACTTGTATCGCCGACGATCGTCTATGTTCCTTTTGTGACGCCGGTCCCTTTACGGGCGCGAATTGTAGCTCCGACGCCGATTGCCCCGGCGGTCAATGCTTACCGGGCGTCTGCGACGTCCCCGTGACCCTCCCGCCGCGGGCACCCACGTTGCTCACCAGCATCACTGAGCCGGCGGACGCGCCGGGCAATCCGCCCGCCGTCACCACCCTGGATTACTACCTGCATCGGCAGGGGGAGCCGTGGGGCCCGCGTGGGGCGCTCAAAGAGGTGATCGACCCTAACGGGGTCTGGACGGGGTTCGAGTATGACCAATGGGGGCAACAGGCCGCATATCGAGAGGGGAAGTACGCCTCTGCCGTCGCAAGTGGGGACCAGTACGTCTACGTGCTGGACACGCCCCAGGACAGTGCCGGGAACACCACGGGAAACGATTCGTCGGGAGGCGGTGGCGGAAGCAGCACGCACGACTCCACGGGAAACGAGACCAGCAATACGTGCATGTGGCGCGCGGCACTCCAAGCGCCAGGGTCAGGGCCAAATTGGTTCCCGTTTGCGTTACCGTGCAATCCACCCAACCTGCCGGAACGATCGGCGGAGTTCTTTTCCGCAACGTATAGCCCCAAGGGCGAGTTACAGAGGCTTCCGTTGCACCTGGGCGTGGGCACGCGCACCCACACCCGAACGTACGACGTGATGGGTCGCCCGCTCAGCGTCTCGGTGGAAAGCAACGAAGCGGGCGGCGCCGCGGTCACCCGGACGTTTACCCATGCCTACGATGTGCCCAACGGGAGGTATACGCGCACCGGCCCGGACGGGGTGGAGACGTTCGTGCAGCTCGACGCGGCCAATCGCGTACAGTACGTCGAACGTCGGACTGCGGGAAACCCTCCGATGGTGTTGATGTCGGCGACCTACGCCTATCAGCCCAACGGGTACGTCAGCACGGTCACCTACGGCAATGGCACGCGGGTCGCGTACGTGTACGAGGGGCATCGCTTGGCGGCCATTGAGCATCAGCGGGGGATCGACTTCAGTCAGCGGCTGTTGCGGCTGGATTATGAGTATGACGCTCGGGACCTCCCCTGGCGGATCACGGAGTACGAGGCCGGTCCGGTGAGCACTCCCACGGTGCAGGCCGTCACCACGTTTAACTATGACCGACGGGGGCGGCTGACCGGGGAGGCGCGGAGGTACTTCCCCGATCCCAGCGATGCGACGCAGAACTATTACCTGGAGTACGGCTACGACGCGGGAGGCAATCGGACGGTCAAGATCGACGGTTTCAACGATCGGCGTGTGGAGTATCATTACGATGTGGACGCGGATGCGGACCCGGCGGTGTATGCGAGCCGCAACAATCGGCTGATGTGGTACGAGACCATCAATACCGGGCCGAACCCGGAGGTGACGCTGTCGAAGACGTACTACGTGTACACCTACGATTCGACGGATGAAGGACGCGCGGGCAAGAGCGACGGCAACGTGACGCGGATTATCACCGAACATGTGGCGGAGAGCGCTGCGTCGGGCGCGGAGGCCGGGCAGCGCGGTCTGCGTGGCGTGGATCGACCCGGGTTCAAGGCGCGGGAGGCCCAAGATGAGCGTGCGGGCGATGGGTCGGGTGCAAGCACGGCCGCCGCCTGCGGAGCAGGGCAGACCCTCTACATGGCCGTCCGCTTGGGTTATGCCGCCAACGGGCGAGCGGTCACGTTCATTCACGACGAGTCGTGGTGCTGGGACCAAGGCTATCCGACAGACTACACGATTACCTGGGCCAGAGAGTTCAGGTACGACGGGGCCCGGGCGCGGTACATGAACCGTGAACTTGACCCCGCGGGGCTCCTTCTCAATCCGCCCGTCTACACGCCCTTGAGCACCACGTGGTCCGACTACGACGGGGATGAGGCCTACGGCGAGTTCACCGTGAGCGGGACGACGGTGACAAACGTCAACTCCTACGAGGCGGGCGTCTGGCGGAAGTTGGGCAGCGTCGCCGACTACCTGCACAATGACATGCTCGGGACATTGCGGCTGACGACAGGCACGTCGGGCGGAGCGGGGACTTCGCGGGTCTTCACGGCCTTCGGCGAGCGGATGACGGGTGCCAATGACAGGTTTGGTTACGTTGGTGCATGGGGGTATCAGTCAACCCCCATACCCGAATCCCCAAACCCGGACACCGCCTTCCCCTACCTCCACGTCGGCGCCAGGTACTACGACCCCTCAAGCGGCCGCTTCCTCCAACGCGATCCGATTGGGATTGGCGGAGGGACGAACGTGTTCAGCTACGTTGACAGCGGTAGCACTACTGATATTGATCCCCTCGGACTAAAAGTACTTCTGGGCGGCAATCAGAGGATACGAATTGGTAGGGAGGGTGGGCCGCCCGTGCATCAGGATCCTCCTTCGCCCCAGCCACCTAGCGGACCTACATTGGGCGATCGTATCGTTGGCGCGGCAAAGGTGGGAGTCATTGGCGGAGTCACAGGGGGTGTTGTGGGAGGGATCAAGGGAGGAATCACCGGTGGGATGGCCGGGGCCGTGGCGGGTGGGGTAGGCGTTGGACCCGGAGTAGTTGCCGGAACCCTTGCAGGAGCGCTCTGGGGAACTCTTGAGGGTTTCCTCGTCGGGACGTGCACAGGCTTCATGTTTCCGTAGACGGTGGGTCCGCGCGCGTGGTCCCAGGGTTACGAAGTTGTGCGCGCGAAGACCACCCGGTAGGGAGCGTCCGTTGTCAAAGAGGTCACGTTCGCGGTACGTTTGGCTAAGCGGCGTTATTGGATGGGGGGTTCCGTCGGGTCTCATCTCCTGCTTGCTGATGGCCTGGTTTTCCAATTCGAATGGGGACTTCCTGACGCGAGCATTGCGTCTCTTGCCTACACTACCCCTCTGGCTGTTGGGGGGATACGTTTGGGGAGTCTTGATGTGGAAAGAACGCAAGTCGCGTTTTGAATGTCCACAATGTACGTACCTGCTGCTTGGCAACACGTCTGGCAAGTGCCCGGAATGTGGGTGGACGATTCCACCTTATCTTCGGCGTTGGATCGCATCGCGCGGCACAGGCGCTGAGCCTGAACGGGGAGATTCTGATTTTTGAGGGTATTCTTGGGCATGGATCACGCAGATTGAGCATCGCAACGCGGTAGGGCTGGCGATGCTACAGATGAACTACACCTACACGGCCAACGACCTGCCGTGGCGGATCACGGAGTACGGGGGCGGTCCGGTGAGCACTCCCACGGTGCAGGGCGTCACCACCTTCACGTACGATCGACGGGGGCGGCTGACCGGGGAGGCGCGGATGTACTTCGCCGATCCCGGCGATGCGACGCAGAACTATTACCTGGAGTACGGCTACGACGCGGGTGGCAATCGGACGGTCAAGATCGACGGTTTCAACGATCGGCGTGTGGAGTATCATTACGATGTGGACGCGGACGCGAACCCGACGGTGTACGCGAGCCGCAACAATCGTCTGATGTGGTACGAGACCATCAATACCGCCCCGAACCCGGACGTGACGCTGTCGAAGACGTACTATGTCTACGCGTACGATTCGACGGATGAACGGCGGGCGGGCAAGAGCGACGGCAACGGGACGCGGATCATCACCGAGCATGTGGCGGAGAGCGCCGCGTCGGGCGCGGAGGCCGGGCAGCGCGGTCTGCGTGGTGGGGATCGACCCGCGTTCAAGGTGCGGGAGGCCCACGATGAGCGTGCGGGCGATTGGTCCGCTGGAAGCACGGCCGCCGCCTGCGGAGCAGGGCAGACCCTCTACACCGCCGTCCGCTTGGGTTATGCCGCCAACGGGCGAGCGGTCACGTTCATTCACGATGAGTCGTGGTGCTGGGACCAAGGGTGTCCGACAGACTATGCGATTACGTGGGCCAGGGAATTCAGGTACGACGGGGCAAGATCGCGTTACATGAATCGTGAACTTGACCCCGCGGGGCTTCTCGTGTACCCACCCGTCTACACGCCCTTGAGCACCACCTGGTCGGATTACGACGGGGACGAAATCTACGGTGACTTTGAGATGGTCAGCGGGTCGCCGGTCAACAAGCGCTCGTTCGAGCCGGGGATCGCCCGAACGGAGAATCCGCTGACGACGCCGGCCACGAACTACTATCACGGTGACATGCTGGGCACGACACGCCTGATGACGACCAGTCCGCCACCCCTGGGGACACCGACGGCCATCGAACCGGCAGTCTACACGGCTTTTGGCGAGCGCATTTCCGCGCCGACGACCACGGATGCGACGCGCTACGGGTATGCGGGTGCGTGGGGATACGGGCAGAACGCCGACTTCCCCTACCTGCACGTCGGGGCACGGTATTACGATTCGTCGTCGGGGCGTTTCCTTCAGCGCGACCCGATCGGGATTCTTGGCGGGCTAAATGTGTACGCGTATGCCGAGAACAATCCGATGGGTGCTGTCGATCCGTCGGGGTTGATCACCTGGAAGGAAATCAAGCAGAAGATCAAGGACATTTTGGAGGCTATCAAGGAGGCCGCGAAGCGCATCGTTCCAGGGGGTGAATTGGCTGGGGCTTTGGAATGCGCTCCCGACGCGACTCGCGCGGGGCTCGAGGAGGCGAAACGCAAGCACATACTTCGGAGCCACCCGGATGGTACTCCCGACCCAAACTGCCCGCGCTGCAAAGAGATTGACGACGCATTGCATCCGCCCAAGAAGCCTAATTCCAAGCCCGCTGGTTGACCGGGTTCCTGGTTGCCGAGGAGTTGAGAGGCCATGCCCGAACGACATCGTACGCCTCGAACACGAAGGTGGTTCGCTCTGGGACTTGGCGCATTGTTCTACCCACCGCTCCTCGTTTGGGCGGCCTTCGTGACACTTGTCCGGCGACGCGGGTGGAGATTCGCCCTTACTACGGCCAGCGTCGCCGGAAATGCTCTGTTCTTGGCAGTCGTCATCATCGCCTACGCCGTCTTGCACGGATCGTCCGATGAGGATGGATGTCCAGTCAGCGCAAAAGGCGCGCTTCCGGCGGGTTTCGTGTGTAAGGAACAGGGGCCACTGTACTTCGCCCGGGTAGCGCCGGGGCAGCCTGCATCCTCCGTCCTGCGAGGCACTGTCTTTGTTTATTTGCATGCATGCGTAGTCGCCTCGTTTGAGTTCACCGATGGAGGCGACAACCTGACAAGCGCGGAGCTTTACGACGCCGCATGCCGTCCATGCATAGAGCTCGACCCGACAACCGGTGCGACGAGCTACTCCGTATATGACGGCTGGTACACGGATCCGGAGTACAGCGTGAGGGATACGGATGCCGATGGAATCCCCGATGTGAAAATCGACTGGACGAACAACACGAGTTTCAGGAGAGCGGAGCCGATCGAGTGGCGTACGGTAAATGAATGCACAGCGGTTGGCGGGGAACAGGGTGTCGTGGTTCCTCAGAGATCGCCGTAGAAGGTTCACTGGGTGGTCCACCTTCTCAGACGTGGGGGCAGGGGCACGGGCGGCCCGACCGGGACGAACCAGTACACGGGCACGAGGTTCGAGTACGCCAAGAACGGCGAGACGGTGACCTATGCGTTGGGCGAACAATGGTGTTGGGACCCTGAGGTCGGAGGGTGTCCGACAAATTACACTGTGACCTATGCCAGGGAGTTGCGGTATGATGGGGCCAGGGCGAGGTACATGAGCGCGCCTTTGAATCCTGCGACGATGGCCCCGTACAACACCATCCAGAACCCGACCGTCTGGTCGGATTACGACGGCGCTGAACCGTACGGCGACTTCACCGTGAGCACGGCAAACCCGCCGGTGGTGAGTAACACCGACGCCTACCAACCCGGGTTGTGGAACCGCATCGGTGGAACCCCGAACTACCTCCACAATGACCACCTGGGCACACTGCGTCAGACGACGGGAACCACCGGGACTGCTGGTGCGTCGCGTGTCTTCACGGCCTTTGGGGAGCTGATCGCAGGCCCCGATGACCGCTTCGGCTACGTCGGGGCGTGGGGGTATCAGACCCAGGGCGCCTTCCCCTTTCTCCACGTCGGCGCGCGCTACTACGACCCGTCCTCGGGTCGCTTCCTCCAGCGTGATCCGATCGGGATCCGCGGGGGCATTAATGTGTACGCGTACGTTTCCAATCGGGCGGTCGAATTCGTCGACCCGATGGGGCTGATCGGTGAATCGGATTTAGGGGCAGATCGAGATTACTGGAAGCAGATTGAAGAGGAGCGGAGGAGGGCGCAGGAGGAAGCCCAAAGACGTGAAAATCAGAGATTGAATACGACACCGTATCCGTACGACGATATGCAAAGAATAATCGACAATACGAAGACAGCGCAGTGGTGGCTGAAAGTCCCGGCAACGATCATCATATGGGTCACACCACAGGGCAAGATCCTAAAGTGGGTCGCCAGGGGAGTCACCGCTTGCGGCTGGGGATTGGAATACCTGGATCTTCCGTAGAAGTCGTCTCGTCGATTCGGGGGACTTGAAATGTTCGCGCCAGCGTCTTCGGCACTCCCAGGGGTCGGGCAATCCGTGGAATTGCGGTGCGTCCGCTGCCTCTACCTTCTCGAAGGTCACTCGGCGGAACCGTCCACCTGTCCGGAATGCGGATACGCCAACTCGTTATCCGATTTGCGTGAGTTAAGTGGACTCTTGCCGGGAGAGCTTCGAGGGTTTGAGTCGATTCCGACACTGTGCGTGCTGTTGTTTTTCGGCATCGGCGTGGGCACCTGGCTCGTACAATCGGTCAGTCCCGTGGGTGGTCTTATCTTGTTGATAACGTGCCTGGGAGCGTGGATCGCGTTGGTCATTGCCTTTCGAACTCTCTGCCGTGGTCGCGTTGGGTGGGGCCGCGTCTTGGGCCGGTATCATCTCGCCGCAGTGCTGATTGTCAGTGTTCTCGCTGGCATCGGATGGGGAGCAGCGGTTTGCGGTTCCCGGTTTTCTGGGCGCGTGAGCTTCTTCGCGTACGCTGTCCTGGTGGCTGCCGCGCTTAGCGGAATTGGCAAAAAGTGGGGCGGGAAGGTGTTCTTGACGCCCTATCATTGGGCCAAGGGAGAATTAGACGATGTCTGCCGCGTAGTTGCCTTTGAACGCTTAAGGGAACGCCGCGACCGCATGTAAGTAAGCGAGGGCGAGAGGGACAGTCAGCTGTTTCTCGATGGTCTGCCCGCCGGACGATCGACCCTGAGGGTTGGGGACGGCGGTGCAATACGCCTACGATGGTCATCGCCTGGCCGCGATCGAGCATCTTCGGGCGCCGGGGACGGGGGAGCGGCTGTTGCGGCTGGATTATGAATATGACGCTCGGGACCTGCCCTGGCGGATCACGGAGTACGGGGCCGGTCCGGTGAGCACTCCCACGGTGCAGGCCGTCAGCACCTTCACGCACGATCGACGGGGGCGGCTGACCGGGGAGGCGCGGAGGTACTTCCCCAATCCCGGCGATGCGACGCAGAACTATGACCTGGAGTACGGTTACGACGCAGGAGGCAATCGGACGGTCAAGGTCGACGGTTTCAACGATCGTCGGGTGGAGTATCATTACGACCTAGAGAACCCGTCGTTGTACGGGAGCAACAACAACCGGCTGATGTGGTACGAGACCATCAACACGGCCCCGAACCCGGAGGTAACGCTGTCTGAAGACGTACTACGTGTACACCTACGATTCGACGGATCCGCGGAGCGGCAAGACCGACGGCAACGTGACGCGGATCATCACGGAGCATCTGGCGGAGAGCGCTGCGTCGGGCGCGGAGGCCGGGCAGCGCGGGTTGCGTGGTGGGGCTTGCCCTGAGCCTCGAAGGGATCGACCCGCTCCTTCGCGGCTCAGGACATGGTTCAAGGTGCGGGAGGCCCAAAATGGGCGTGGGGGCGATTCGTCGGGTGCAAGCACGGCCGCCGCCGCGCGGTACCCTAGGTGGCGGTCGCCTCGTCTCCGGGCCTGTCGAGTCGCAGGCCCGTGCGGTCGAGGATCACGGAAACCCCCGTTGCCCCCTTCTGGCGCTGCGGACAATGCGGACTCCAACGCGGTCATCGTCGTCTATCGGCGCGGTCGTGAGTATGTGCAGGTGGGCGAGGTACGCGGTCACATGCCGAGGCTTGTCCACGGGCCTGCCGTTCCGCCGCACATAGTGGCCAAAGGCCGTCTTGACGGCGGATCGCCCAAGGCGGACTCCGGCCCGGCCCCCGCCGCGCAGGCGGAGGTAGTAGGCCCCGGTCTTGGCGCTGTCTTTGGTCGGCACGATCGTGCTGGCGAGGAAGGCGTAGCCCCCCTGCTCGGCGCGGGCGCGCAGGAATGCGTAGAACGCGCCGAGCCAGCGCGCGAACCCCTTTAGCAACCAGTTCTCCATGCCGCGCCGCTCGCGGTTCGCCACCCGCGCGAAGAAGCGCTGGCGCACGGCCTCGGCCTCCTCGAAGGTCGCCCATCGGTATTCCGCTCGCTCGGACAACCGCGCCACCAGCTCCGGCACCTCGTCCATGAGCTGGGCGCGCATGGGCAGCGACGCGAGGTCGGCGCTTGCCCCGGCTGCGTGGAGGTAGAGCGCCATCACGGCGTCGCCCGCGTCGGCGAAGGACAGCCCGTCCGCGAGCGCCGTCCTGACGATGGACAGCTCCCGCCGCCGCCGCTCGCCGGATGCCAGCGGCACGGCGACCAGATCGCGGAGGCTCCAGCCGCCGTGCGCCGGGCAGGCCTCGACCCGCCCGTCCTCGCCGCCCGGCCGCGCGGCGCGGGCGGCGGACGCGGCCCCCTTGCGCCGTTGCGCAAGCAGCGCCGAGTGGTACTCCGACGCGAGGCGCATCGCGGCCACGCACCGCGCCCGGGTGTTCATTTGAGCGGCCTTGGCGAAGGCGCGCCAGATCGGCAGGCCCGTCACCATGCGGCCCCCCTTGACCCGGACGGCGGACTGGTGGTTCCGCTTGTGGTGCCGCCCCGGCAACCGCAGCCACCCACCCCCCAACCCGGCCCTCCCCGTCGAGTGGCTCGGCAATGTGGGGTAGCGGTCGACGCGCGGCACCTCGTCGTGCCTGAGCCACGCCCGCTCGCCGAGGGCGCGGGCGACCGTGGCCAGCGCGAACGCGCCGCTGGCCGGCGCGGCCTCCGCGAACGGCGCCCAAATGTGCCAGCCGCCCCCGCCGCTGTCCTCAGCGAGGAACTGGAGGCCCGTCCTGCGGCGGAGGAAAAGGCAGATCGCGTCGCGCGCGGCCTCGACGGCGGACGGGGGGATTTCATCCGTATGCCTGTCGATGTCGAGCGCAATCCATTTGCAGGCGTCGTGTTCGGAGATCGCGTGGACGCCGACGGGCGACCGGGGAAACGGCGTATGCTCCACCTGGTCGCGGAGCTGCCACTCGCCGAGGAAGGGCCTGTTCTTCCCCTTCCTGTCGGCGTCCCTGAGCTGCCGGGGCCACGGGGCCGTGTAGGGGCTGACGCGCTCCTCCGGCGTGCCGCGATCCTTGAGCCAGTACCCGCCGAAGCGGTCGGTTCTGTTGACCAGCAGGAGCCGGATCGTGGCGACCGCCTCGGCGATGGCATGGCTTGGGGGGTTGTCCTTCTTGCGACCAGCCATATAGCGGGAGGGGGGTATCCGGTTGACGCAAGTACGTACAACATGTAGTGTGGGCTCCCATGGAAGCATCTCGACTACTACCTCGACGAATACACGTTTCGCTTCAACCGTCGCAGCTCGCGAGCGCGGGGACTGCTTTTCCGGCTCTCCGCCATTTCCGCTGATGGAAGCTGGCTGACCACAAGAGCTTGCAAGAGGCGACCGTTCGATTTCGTGGGCCAAAGCCCTTGCCAGTACTGGGAAAGCGGTTGCAAGGGGGTAAGTCTCCT
>Ga0315274_10010126_pt1 | contig 13577 bp, 12 predicted proteins | sample YL17G02_20_MG_FD_203700 | JGI IMG/M metagenome (GOLD analysis project Ga0315274, IMG submission 203700) | Sediment microbial communities from Yellowstone Lake, YNP, Wyoming, USA - YL17G02_20 | ecosystem: Environmental > Aquatic > Freshwater > Lake > Sediment | place: USA: Wyoming | collected...
AAAACCCTCATGGCCCGCGCCGTAGCGGGTGAGGCCGACGTGCCCTTCTTCTCCATCAGCGGCTCACAGTTCATGGAGATGTTCGTGGGCGTTGGCGCGGCGCGGGTGCGCGACCTCTTCGAGCAGGCCAAGGCCAAGGCGCCCTGCATCGTATTCATCGACGAGATCGAGTCCATCGGGAAGGTGCGCGGCGGCATTATGGCCAGTGGGGGTACGGAGGAGCGGGAGCAGACCCTGAACCAGCTGCTCTCGGAGATGGACGGCTTCGATCCCCAGACCGGGGTGATCATCCTGGCCGCCACCAACCGGCCCGAGGTCCTGGACAGCGCCATCCTGCGGCCGGGGCGCTTCGACCGCCAGATCATGGTGGACCGTCCGGACATAAAGGGACGCGAGGAGATATTGAAGGTGCATGCGCGCCGGGTGAAGCTGGCCGACGACGTCAACCTGAGGCAGATCGCTGCGCGCACCCCGGGATTCGCGGGCGCGGAGCTGGCCAACGTGGTAAACGAGGCTGCCCTGCTCGCGGCGCGTAAGAACAAGAATCAGGTGTTCGAGGAGGACTTCGAGCAGGCAATAGACAGGGTCATCGGGGGGCTGGAGCTCAAGAGCCGGGTGATGAGCGATAAGGAGCGGCGGGTGGTAGCCTTCCACGAGATGGGACACGCCCTGGCGGCGTCCCTGCTGGAGCACGCCGACCCGGTGCACCGTATCACCGTCATCCCCCGCGGCATCGGGAGTCTGGGTATGACTATGCAGCTCCCGGAGGAGGACCGCTACATCATGACGCGGCCGGAGCTGGAGGACCGCCTGGCCGTCCTCCTGGGAGGGCGTGTGGCGGAGGAGATCGTCTTCAAACAGATCTCCACCGGCGCCCAGAACGACCTGGAAAAAGTTACCATATTAGCCCGCAAGATGGTGGAGGACTACGGGATGAGCGAAAGGGTAGGGCCTATGTCCCTGGGCCTGGAAAGGGGTTCCCGCCTGCTCATGGGCGAGTATGCCTTCGGCAAGGAAGCCAACTACAGTGAGGCCACAGCCGAAATAATAGACCAGGAAGTGAAGAAGATCATCACCAACAACTACGCCAGGGTGAAAGGTATCCTCGAGGAGAATACAGCGGCGCTGGAGGGCATAGCGGAGGTGCTCCTGGAGAAGGAGACCCTGGAGGGCGACGTCTTCCGGGAGTTGTTGGAGGAATACCGCTCCGGCAGGCAGGCGGCGACCGTTTAACGGGGCTGGAGAGCATATGCACGACGTGGTCATCATCGGGGCCGGCCCGGCGGGCCTCTCGGCCGGGGTCTACTGCGCTCGCAAGATGATGGATACCCTGGTGGTCTCGACGAATATCGGCGGGCAAGCAACCTGGTCCTGGGAGGTGGAAAACTACCTGGGGTACCACCTCATCACCGGCGTGGAGCTGGTGGAGCGCTTCCGCGACCACCTGGACGACTTTAAAGTGCAGTTGCAGGAGGGCAACACCGTATCCTCCCTCCTGATGCGTGGCGATGAGTTCGTGGTGAGCACCGACAAGGACGGCGAGCTAGCCGCGCACACGGTCATCGTCGCCTCGGGCAAGGTCCCTCGCATGTTGGATGTGCCCGGGGAGGACACATACCGCGGCCGCGGCGTGGCCTACTGCTCCACCTGCGACGGACCCCTGTTCCGCGGCAAGAAGGTGGCGGTGGTCGGCGGTGGCAACTCCGCCCTGGACGCCGCACTTCAGCTCAACCAGATCGCCGAGAGGGTCTACCTCATCGCAGTCGAAGAGCACCTGGGCGGAGACGAGATCCGCCACAACCAGGTGTTGGCGTCGGACAAGATCGAGGTCTTCACATCTTCCCGTTTGACCGCCATCCGCGGCGAGACATTCGTCAAGGCCATCGACCTCGTGCACGGGAAAGAGGAGAAGACGCTCGAGGTCGCGGGCGTGTTCATCGAGATAGGGAGCTTGCCCAGCACGGGTTTCCTCCCCCCCGAGGTCGAGCTGAACGAGCTGGGGGAGATCGTCATCGATTCCAACAACCGCACCAGCGTCCCCGGCCTCTTCGCCGCCGGAGATGCTACCAACGTGGCCGAGAAGCAGATAATCATCGCGGCGGGCGAGGGAGCGAAGGCGGCGCTTTCCGCCTATGCGTGGCTGGTGGATAACGGTTGCATGATCGCGTCGTGAAACGGCCGCCCCGGCTTTGATCCTGGGATAGGAGCCGGGGCTGCCTCGAGAAGCAACATGGCCGGCGGCGGCGAATATCCCCTTCTTGAGATGAGAGCTTCGAATTGAGATATACTTTGATTGTGGAAGGGCGGACTGCGATCATATTGAGGGAAAGGGGATGAGGGATGAAGAACTGCGCCAGGTGCGGGGCGGAAAACCCCGATGACGCCACCTTTTGTGCCAACTGTGGTAATGCCTTCACTCTGGATGAGGCAGCCCAGGGGGCACCCCCTCCGGCTCCTCCCCCGCCTGGAGCCGGCCTGCAACCGGGAGGGGCGGCTCCACCACCTCCACCCTACGGGCAGCAGCCGGCGGCCTACCCTCTCCAGGCTCCCCCGCCCGGTGCTCCCTATGGGCCGGGACACTATCCGGTGATGGCACAGGCAAACAACGGCAAGGCGACAGCTTCCCTGGTATTGGGGATAGTCGGATTGTTTATCTGTCCCATAGTCTGCTCGGTGCTGGCTATAATCCTCGGCTATACCGCGAAAAACGAGATCGCGGCGAGCGGGGGCTGGCAGACGGGAGAGTCCAACGCGAGAGCAGGCATAATCCTGGGATGGATCGGGCTGGCCATAGCGATCGTGTTCGGAACGATCTGGGCCATAATAGCCATCGTCGCGGCAGCCAACGCGACCATGCTGCCATTCATCACGCTGCTCTAGCCGCGCCCTGGAATCGCGGTTCGGGTTGAAGGGGACGCAGGGAGCCCACGCTATCATTGTCGGCGCCCATTGATTCTCTTTCTGTTAATATATTCCCGAAAGCACTGGGGGCTTGGGTTGCACCCTTAGACGGCGCATGTGATGGCTTCCAAACGGGAACGCCTTACCGGCGCTGCGTGGGGGAAGGATCTGAGACTGCTCCATGACTCTTTCGTCCTGGGAGGGGTTCCTGACTAAGGAGGAGGCATGGGAGAGCAGATAGTAGTCGGTGCCGGCCTTGCCGGGCTTTGCGCCGCCATCAACCTCAGGCGCGAGGGCCACGAGGTGAGGGTGCTGGAGAGACGGGACGGCATAGGCGGCCCGGCACGCGACATGTCCACCGGCGAACTCACCTACGTCATGGCCGACGGCACCCCCATGGAAGTGGAAAAGATTTCCAGCTATATCGGCATAGACGTCGCACCCGCCTGCGTGCCCTTGAAGACCATCCGCATCTACAGTTTCGGGAAACGTTTCGATACCTATTTCCCGAAGAACGTCCCCGCCGTACTGGTGGAGCGGGGCTCGCGCAAAGATTCCATGGACATGTATCTATACCGCATCGCGGTGGATGAGGGAGTACAGTTCGAGTTCAACTTCACCCTGAAGAGTCGCAAGGACTTCGACGGCCTGCCCTCCAAGACCATCATCGCCGCCGGCCTCTTCGAGGACGCCTACAAGGCGCTGGGCATCCCATACGTGCACGTGGAAGGGCTTTTCGGGCAGGGGATGGTGGCCGACGACTACGACGGCCCCAGCGTCATCCTGTATATGGACCGTCATACCCAGGACTACGCCTTCTTCTCCACCATCCATGGCTTGGCGGGTGCGCTGCTCTTCCAGCGCAAGAAGCCCCTCTCGGCGGAGGCCAAGGCGTGGTTCCCCGCACAGTTGGCTAAGGACGAGGGCATCGAGTTCCCGGAGTGGCACAACCTGGATGTGGGGGTCCTCCCCATGGGGTCCTTCAACAATCCCCGCCTCTTCCACGAGAAATTCGTCCTGGCGGGGACCATGGCCGGGGCGCAGGACCCCGTGCTGCTCTTCGGGGTGCACGGCGCCCTGGTCACCGGGAAGATAGCGGCCATGGCCTTGAGCCGGCCGGAGGAAGCGTACAAAGAGTTCCGGAAGATCAACTTCTTCTGGAAGCTCAGTTACATAAACCGCCTGTTCATCGAGCGTACCCATCCCTACGGACTCATGGCCACGAGCCGGGTGGGATTAAGCCTCTATCCCCTGTACGCTGACTTCGCCATGCGCTACGCCTTCCTCTTCGTCCCGGGTTGGATGAGGATCTAGGGGAACCCCCGCTGCGGGCAGGGAACGGAGATCGTCTCCGATCCATCTGAAATCCAGAAGGTAGGCTGCAGTGATCGAGCGAAAGAATAATCGACTTTAAGGACAAGCTCGAGAGCCAAAGGTATTCTTAAAGAGGACTTGAGATGAGCCAGATGGACGTTAAGGCAGTTATCAGTATTACTTTGGCGGTTTTCCTCTCCCTCTTATTGGCCACCGGTTGCGGTGCCTCACAGGGTACGGCCACGGATACCGAAGAGCTGCCGGCCGACGGCGAGACGGTGGCGCAGGAGGAAACCCCGCAGGAGAAAGCGGAGCCGGCATACGCCACGGGGCCGGTTACGGCCCTTCAGCCCATAAAGACCCTCTACGTGGAGTCGGGTCCTAAATCGGTGGAGCTCATGCCGGGCGGCGACCGTATCTTCGTCAACGACCTCTACGCCCACAAGAACTTCATCTTCGACGCTGCCACCTACGAGGTGCTCAAGATCATCCCCCTGCCGGACGAGCCGGTGGAGACGGACTTCTCCCCGGACGGGCGCTACGCCTGGGTGTCCCTCTATAACTCCTCCAAGGTGGTGATAGTCGACACCGAGGCGGGCACCATCACAGGGGAAGTGCCCACCGGGAGCATACCCAAGGAGATCGCCGTGAGCCCCGATGGAAAATGGGTCTACGTCGCCAACTGGAACTCGAACACGGTGACGGTCATCGACGCCGAGGCGCGGGCGCGGGTGAAGGAAATATCGATGTACGGCACGCCGCGAGGCATGGTCTTCTCCCCACAAGGGGACAAGGTCTACGTGTGCGTCATGGGTGGGAACACCCTGGCGGAGGTGGACGTGGCGGCCGGCCACGTGGTGGCCCGCCAGATCTACTGCGGCGAGAACCCGCGCCACGCCGTTCTTTCCTCCGACGGGAACACCATTTACGTGAGCAACAACATACCCGGCACGATCACTGTTGTGAACCGTGCCGCGGGTACGGTAGCGTATACCATCAAGGTCGGGAACAAGGCGCGCACCATCGCTATCACGCCGGACGGCGCCTACCTCTTCGTCTGCAATTACGACGACAGCACGGTGGGATGCGTGGACATCGCCGCGCGCAAACAGATCTTTACCTATCCCACACCGGATCCCATCGGCATGACCGTGGACGCCAAGGGTGAGAGGCTCTTCGTTTCCAACTACGCCCCTCCACAGGTGTCGGTTTTCGAAATCGTAAGATGACTTACGATTTCGAAAACCGACATCACGAGGAGCGCAGCGACGTGGTGATCTCATCATGCATTGTCATCACGAGGAGCGCAGCGACGTGGTGATCCCGTTTGATAGTAAACGTATCGATTAATGGGTACGACTAGGTCATCTCCATCGCCGTTGGCGCTTAAGTCCCGGATGGGCGGGAACCTCGTACGATTATCCCAAGGATCGGGCCAGTCTCAAAGAGATAACTCGGGACGTTCATTGCCGGCGGTTTCCGGATGCCGTGGAGTTCTCACTCGAAGACCTGGCCCGGGAGGCTTTGTCGGAAATATTTCGTCCCGGACGAAGAAGGGCGCGTGACGTTCGTTATTCACGACGGTATCCCAGCGCTTCTCGGAATCAAATTAATTCCCGGAGCCGCTGTCATAGGTCCTGCGTACCTACTCCACCTGGTGGCGGGAGGCTAGATAACTAAACTGCCCGCGGCACGGCGTGGTAGAATAATGCCGTCATCAGGTGCTGGCGGGAGATACCGGGATCTCTATGCCGGGACCGGACGCAGGAGGCATCGAGGCGAGGGGGGCAACTAATGGAAGCGTCCGGGGCGAGGTCCACTTCTTCCTCCTTGCGCTCAGCCCTCTCCATGATCCTCAACCCGGCCCAGGTGGTAAAAGGGGCGCTGGACCAGGTCCCCTGGCCCTTCTGCCTCTCAGTCTCCGGCCTTGCCTTCACCCTTTTCTTCCTCCAGACCGGACTGGACATGCACCGGGTGGGCACCGCGAGCGCGGGCGCCGCGGTGGGCTTCACCTTCCTGGGGCTTTTCTTCGGCACCGCCGGGGTTGCCCTGGTGGCCGCGGTGGCCTAGGCCCTGGCGCGCCTGCTGGGGGGGGAGCGGTCACTGGAGTGGACGGTGCGCGCCTTCTGCCTCGCCTACACCCCCACCCTCATCTTCGCCACAGTGGGGCTGATCTTCAACCTGGCGGCCGGCTGGAACACCGCCATCGCCTTCGGGGTCACCGGGGTGCTCTGGGCCCTGCTCCCCGTCATCGCCATCCTGCGCGAGATGACCGGGGAGAAGCTGGGAGCCAGCCTGGCCATCTCCACCCTCTGCGGGGGCTTGATCCTCTGCGGTTGGGCCCTGGTAGGGATATAGGGGGAGTGGGCTCATGATGGATACTACGGCGCGCGACAGGGTCTTCAGCGGCCTGGTCATCACGTTCTGCTTCGCCGTCCTGGCCTGGCTGAACGGCCGCTACGTAGGGGTCGGGGGAGGCCAGGTGGCCCTCTATTCTCTGCTTGGCCTGGCCCTGGCACTGGCCTGCCTGGCCGGGCTGGCCGGCCTGGTCCTCGCATCCGACGCTCCCCTGCGCCGGGAAGCGGGTTGGCCCGGGGCCCTGGACGCGGTAGCCCGGGGCTTTCTCATCCTCCTGCCCTTCACCCTGCTGGCCCTGTTGACCGAGCTCTTCTTCGGCTGGGGTGCCGCCCAGGCCTTCACCCAGGCGGGCATCATGACCTCGGGAGCGGCGGTGGGGGCCGAGGTGATGCGCCGCAGCGGTCAGAAGCTCAAGTACATGGTCGCCCCCATGCTGGGGGTCTTCACCTTCTCCATACTATGGATAGCTTTCTCGGCCCTCTTCCGGAAGGTGGCGGGATGATGGGGGGCGTGACGAGGACAAAGCGGCTGCCCCTTTTCTTCCTCATCGTTTTCTTCACTGCCGGGGCTATCCTGCTGGCCTGCACCAGCTATTGCTTCGCAGCCGATATCCAACCGCCCACGGACGAGCAGGCCGATGAAGCCGCCCAGTCATGCGTCTTATTGAAAAACGATGAAGGGTGGGAAATATACAAATACGTCAAGATGCATAAGGTAACCGACCAGAGTGATGTTGGTGGATATGTAATAAATGCTGGTGGAATTCAAGTAGATTACTATCTTTACGTTATAGTTACGACTACACTAACCGATCCGGATACGGAAATCGACTATGCCCACGCTGCCTTTGACGCATTCGTCTTTGTCGGGGTAGAGGGTAGGCCGACAACTTTAGAGAGTGATCTGGGATGCCCTTATAGAGCTTCCGAATCGATGGAGGAGGCGCTTTCCGCACTCGACAGTTACATGCATGAGGATTTTGAGACCCGCGGGCTTGAGCCGGGATGGCCGGTGGTGAGCTCAACGGGAGCAATAATCTCCCCGGGTAGTGACGGCGAACAAGCACCGGGCGGGGGGAGCAAGATACCCGGGCCGGGGAGCTGGTGGCAGTGGCTCACCGGCACGGTGGTAGCCGGCACCATCGCCTCGCTGCTCTCCCTTCTGAACCTCCTATTCGGAACCGCCCCGCCCCCGCCCCTCGTGCCCGCCGCCCCTGTCCGCAAGCCCGCCCCTCCGCCCCCTGACGCCCCGCGAATAGGGCCGGCCGGAGAATATCACTCGGAACCTCCCGGCTTGATGGAAGACACGAGGCGAGGCATGCGCGACGCCGTGGAGATCGGTTCGCTCTTCTTCCAGAACGTCATCAATGACATCAAGGACACCGCCAAGTGGGTCTATAACGGGGTAACCGACCCCGACAAAGTCCGAGACACTTTTCACCAATTAGAGGATTCGAATAGGCAGAGATATGATAGCCAGAAGAAGTATCTCGCCGATGCCTTGAACGATCCGAAAAAGCCCTTTAAGGACATGAGCGACTGGATGGAATCCGCCGCCAAATACCTCAAGAATGATCCCCTGGGGGTCTTAAAGTCTCTCCTGAGCTTCGAGTACTGGGAGAAGGCCATGGACTGGCGCCGGCCCCTGCTGGAGCGCTTCGGCTATTCCGCCATCGCGACCTTGAACACTATCGGCTTGATCGAAGGCGCCTCGGGCCTTAAGAACTGGCTGTTTGGTGGAGGAGGAGCGAAGGGAGCAGTGGGGGTGGTGGACGATGTCTTGACCAAAACCCCCGGCCCCAAGAGGAGGCTGCTGATTAATACAGCGGGTAAGGTGGATGATGTCTCCCTGGCCAAGGTCCCCAAGGTAATGGCGACAGGGCAGAAATCGCCCTTCCATTCGCTCAGCCAGCCCCAGAAAGGCGAACTGAAAGGGCTATGGAAAAGCCAGCTGGAGAAAGGGGATAGCAAGATCAAGGCGTTCAGAAAAGCTATGAAATCCGGCGATATGCAGGCCCAGGCTGAGGCAGTGGTCGGGATCCAGGGTGATACCCTGGCAAAAACGAGCCTCAATGCAAAGGACAAGAGCATGATTAAGAGCTTCAATAAACGACTGAAGAAGATACAGAACGAAGCCCTGGGGGAGACGAAGCAGCACTTCGCTAATGGTAAGGGGATCAGTAAGGTCGAGGACTTCAAGGCGACCAACCCCAGGGCCCCCGGCGCCAAGGCCAAGGTGAGAATGGACGATGACATCACCTTACGGACCACGGACGAAGGCGGCACGATTCGCGACGTGCCCGCCAAAGATTTGCAGCCGGTATATGACAAGAAATACCACGATAGCGTGAGCAAGGCCATGGGCAGGACACCGGCCGAAACACCCGGGCAGTTAGGTCAACAACATGGCAACGTGGGCGTGGACAAACATTCAGCCGAGGCCTATGACGACTTCGACAAGGTAATGAAAGGCCAGGCCCCCTCCGACCCGGCGGCAGTGGGTAAGACCATCACCTTCAAGGGGGACCAGCAGTTAGCGCTGGGGGATGAGCTGTTCAAGTCGGGCGACTTGAAAGGGGCGATGGATGCGCGCTTCAAGGGGATGCGCGAGACCGGCAAGCAGTTCAACAACCAGGTCATGGGGCGGGTCGAGGTCATAAGAGGCCAGGTAAAGCCCGGTAGCGAGGCCTGGAAAAGGGTGAACGCGAAGATCGCCGACGTCGAGGATACCATTGGGGAGATGAACAAGATGATCGCAGCGAGAGTAGATCCGTTGAAGATCGATAAATTCCTGGCATCGAGGAAAACGACGGTGGAAGCTCTGTCCAAGCGGACGGGGGAGATCTACGAGGAGCTGACCAGGTGGGCGAAGTAGGTGGTGAGGGAATGGGCGAGTACGCGTTCTACAGCTTCAAGGACGAGGCCCTGCTCGCATGGGGGATGGAGCCCAACCCCATGCCGGTGCGCCGGGAGATGGAGGGGGAGATCTTCGGGGGGGAGAAGGTGCGCGTGGATTTGCTCATAGACGAACTCGTCCTCTTCCTGAACGAATACCCCGACCTCTGGGACCTCTACGCCGGGACCATGGAGGTCTTCACTTACCTGGCGGGGGTGAACCTGAGCATGGAGGGGGATACGGAGGCGGCCGCCCGCTACCTGGAGATGGGCCTCGAGGCCCGCCCCGAGAGCCTCCTGCTGCGCTCCAACTACGCCCTGGCCTTACAACTGCAAGGTAAGGGGGATGAGGCCCTGGAGCAGTACAAGGTGGTCCTGGCCGACCCCGAGGGCAAGGAGAACCCCATGGTGCGCCTGCTGGCCGCCCGCCTCTTCGCGGAACATGAGGAATACTTGGAAGCCTACCGGCTGTTGGACGAGATGGCCCGCGGCCTGCCCGCCGACGACGCTTTCTGGGATTTCTTCGCCGAGATCAAGGAGTTGGCGGGGGTGGAGGGCGAGGAGGAGGCGGAGGGAGGGGGCGCATCGGCTTGCCTCGCCTGTGGGCAGGTCCTGGAGGAAGGGGAGAAGTTCTGCCCCGCTTGCGGGACGGAGGCGGCGGGGGCGCCCGCATCGGCTTGCCTCGCCTGTGGGCAGGTCCTGGAGGAAGGGGAGAAGTTCTGCCCCGCTTGCGGGACGGAGGCGGCGGGCAAAACGCCGGAGCGACTTCTCTGCCCCGGGTGCGGTAAGGAACTTCGGGAGGGCCTGAGCTTCTGCAATGCCTGCGGCAGACCGCTGCAGCGGGACGAACCGCAGCTGGTTTTCTGTCCCGGGTGTGGAAGCCGGGTCAGTGAGGGCACACGTTTCTGCAGGGAATGCGGAAAAGCCTTATAGGCGATCAGACCAAGGGCTCAGGCCCGGACTCGTGCCTGAGCCCCAGCGCTGAAGCGGGCAAAGGGGTCACGTGGGCGAGCTCGCTTGCGGATAAAGCGACGTTAATCCTAGGGAGGTGCAAGGTGTTCTGCAAACACTGCGGCAAGGAGTTGGACGCGGGAGCTTCCTTCTGTAAATCCTGCGGGAGGCCCCAGGGGCGGCAGCAGGCAGCGGGCGTGGGGGGCACCCCGGCCGATTCCGCGGTCGGCCTCACGCGCCAGGACTTCCTGGTCATCGCAGGCCTGGTTATGCTCTCGCTACTGCTCATCCTTATTATCGCCGTCACGTGAACCTTGAGGCCAAAAAGGGGTTAAGGCAGAACCTCGACTGAGGGAGTAAGAAGATATATTGCAGCAAATGCGGGAGGGAGATATCCGGCGATAGCGAGTTCTGCGGTCATTGCGGAGTTACGGTGCGCGCCGCGGCCGAGACCGAAACTGCGGAAACCGCGGCGGAAACCTCCGTGGTGGGCACCTTCGAACCCTCCGATGGCCATTCCATAACCTTTAAGACCGACAGTTCTTTCACGACCGAAGGTTGGGAGGGCAGGGAAGGCGGGACCTACGAATTGGTCCAGGGACAGATGGGAATGAATGTCGACCTGACCTTCGACGGCGGGTCCGAATATACCATGTATGTGATAATCGCCATGTACGATGTGGCGGCCGTCAACGATGCGCAGGGCAACCAGTTCAACAAGAAATCGACCCAGCGGATGCTGATGCCGGGCGCTTGATCTTGCCCCCGGCGCGCAACCATCTGACCCCACCTGGAATACTGGCCATTTAGGCCATCATTCCAGGTAGTCCCTGAGTTTGGCGGAGCGGGTGGGGTGGCGCAGCTTGGCCAGGGTCTTGGACTCGATCTGGCGGATGCGCTCGCGGGTGACGCCGAACTCCCGGCCCACCTCCTCCAGGGTGCGCGGGTGGCCGTCGGTGAGGCCGAAACGCAGGCGGATGACCTCCTTCTCCCTCTCGTTGAGGGAGTTGAGCACGTCCTCCAACTGCTCCTGCAGCAGGATGAAGGAGGCGGCGTCGATGGGCACCACGGCATCGGAATCCTCGATGAAATCCCCCAGGTGGGAGTCCTCCTCCTCACCTATGGGGGTCTCCAGGGAGACCGGCTCCTGGGAGACCTTGATGATCTCCCGCACCTTCTCCGGGGTCAGTTCCATCATGTCGGCGATCTCCTCGGGGGTGGGCTCCCGGCCCAGCTCCTGCAGGAGCTGCCGCTGCACGCGGATGAGCTTGTTGATGGTCTCCACCATGTGCACGGGTATGCGGATGGTGCGGGCCTGGTCGGCGATGGCCCTGGTTATGGCCTGCCTGATCCACCAGGTGGCATAGGTGGAGAATTTGTATCCCTTGCGGAAATCGAACTTCTCCACCGCGCGGATGAGCCCCAGGTTGCCCTCCTGGATGAGGTCGAGGAAGAGCATGCCCCTTCCCACGTAGCGCTTGGCGATGGAGACCACCAGCCTCAAGTTGGCCTCCACCAACTTGCGCTTGGCATCCTGGCCGGTGCGCTCCTGGCGCCGCAGCGTCCTCAATTCCTCGCGGGAGAGCTTCTCCCCCTTCTCTCGCAGCCTCGCGGAGGCCTCCTCGCCGGCCTCGATCTTCTTGGCCAGGTCCACCTCCTCACTGGCGGTGAGCAACGGGACCTTACCGATCTCCTTGAGGTACATGCGAACAGGGTCGTTGGTTGGGGTTTTTCCCGCTAATTCCATGTCCTTATCCAGGCTTTCTTCCTTTTCTTCCTTTTCTTCCTTTTCTTCCTCGGCCTCCTCGGCCTCTTCTTCCTCCATCTCGCGCAGGCTTTCCGCGGACGGCCCATCCACCACTTCCACGTTCAGCTCGTCTAAGAGCGCGTAGAAATGGTCCATCTGCTCCGGGCTCAGGTGCAAGGCCTGCAGCGACTCGCCGATCTCGTCCTGAGTGAGGATACCTCTACCCTGTCCCTTTGAGAGCAGTTCCTTTATCTCTTCGTAGTCGAGGTCTTTCCAGTCTTCCACTTGTGACCACCTGAGAGAGGGTTTCCTAATGGATAATCGAGCGAACTGAGTATTCCCTTTAGTGCCCTACCTCAACTCTCGCTTCAGGCGCTCGAGAGCGTAAATCTCCTCGGTGAGTTCCTGCTCGCAGTCGTGATCCCTCCGGGGAGCGGATGTGTGGCTTTCCAACTCCTTCTTCAATCTCCTTATTTGACGCTCAAAATAGAATTCCTTCAGGGATACGAGCAGGTCTTTATACATCACCCGAGCATCTTCGTAGCCTATATTATCAACATTCCCACTTTTGTCGAAAACTAACGCCGTGGCCGTATTCCTGACTTGCTCGGTCTCCAGGTCCTCGACGAGCTCGGACACGATCCTCTCGCCTCCCGCGCCGGCACTTTCGACTCCACCGGACTTATCCAGAAGGGCCTGGAGGATTATACGGTACCCCGGGTCCTCGAACAACCCCACATCGAGGTCCTCCTGCGCTTTCTCCAGCAAAAAGGGATGATGCACGATGAGGCGTAAAAGTTCCCGTTCCGCCCTGACATGGGGAGGAAGGGTTATGGAAGTCTCCGACGCGACGGTCCCCGTAGCGCCGGCTTCTCCCCGCGAACGTCGGTAGAGGTCATACACCGCCTGGTAGCCGGAGCCGGCCCATTCGGCTATCTCCTTTATATAACGCTCGCTGTCGATATCTCGCCCCAGGCCGCCCACCAGGTGGACCGCCTTACGTACGCCACGCAGGCGCGAATTGGTGTCGGTGGGATCGTGTGTATCCAGCACCTTGCCCAGGCAGAAATCCACCAGGGGCACGCTCTTATCCACCTGGAGGCGGAACTCATCCGGCCCGCGTGAGGAGACGAAATCGGCGGGGTCCATCCCCTCTGAGAACGCCATCACCCTCAGGTCCAACTCGAAATCGCCATAGAAGTCCAGCCCCCTCTCGCTGGCGCTGATGCCGGCGGCGTCGGCGTCGAAGGCCAGGATGACCCGTTCCGTGAGGCGGGAGAGGAGCTTGAGGTGCTCCTCCCCCAGCGCGGTGCCAAGGGTAGCCGCCGCGTTGCGTATACCTGCCTGCCATAGGCCTATGACGTCGGTATATCCCTCCACCAGCACCGCGAAGCCCTCGCGCACGATCTCCC
>Ga0315274_10010127_pt1 | contig 13576 bp, 6 predicted proteins | sample YL17G02_20_MG_FD_203700 | JGI IMG/M metagenome (GOLD analysis project Ga0315274, IMG submission 203700) | Sediment microbial communities from Yellowstone Lake, YNP, Wyoming, USA - YL17G02_20 | ecosystem: Environmental > Aquatic > Freshwater > Lake > Sediment | place: USA: Wyoming | collected...
ATGGCACTACGTTTTCAAACTCCGAGGCCGATTCTGCTCGAAAATCCGCGTTTCCGAGCAACCACGCGGGTTCACCTGTCCAAGCACTGTTGAAGATGGGCTTGAAGCGGTGGCTGCCATTGTCGTTGTAAATCTTGACCTTGACCGAGCTGTAGTCCAAGTCGGGGAGCATGTTACTCAACTGGGTGACTTTACCGTCTACGACCTTGCACAGCCCCGGGATGGGGCCGGCATAAAGGCGGTACCCGTTGTTGGCGTCCACGTAGCGCAGCCAGATGTAGGGACGCCCCTCTGGGCTCAGGCTGCCGACCTGGACCATGAAGAAGTCGTCCCGGAAGCCCTCCACCGCGACCTCGCCGCTGTTCCGGTTGGCGACGCCTCCTCCGCTTTCAACCTTCAGGGCCGCGGCGACGATGGAAGCCTTGGCCGTTCCCTTCAGGCGGGACGTCATGGGGTCCTTGGCGTAGCCGATGCTGACCTTGAAGTTGTCGAAGGTAACGCCTCGAAAAGTGCGCCCGCCAAGGTGTCACCGGTTGGCACACATCACAATGCCACCATTCTTTGACAACGAAATAGGTATGGTGTCCCCGGAATTGCGGTTGGGAATTGGGGTCTTGGAGCTGCCGCGGAGGGTGGTCGCGCTGCGGGTCAGATGGAAGTCCCGCACTCTGGGCACCTCGGCTCACTGAGCCCCCGAAGGATGTATTGGCATCGGCGGCAACGAGTCTCGTGCTCGCCCGACCTGACCTGGGAAAGCCAGCCGTAGACAAAGACGGCGAGGCCGATTGCAACGATTGGAACAGCGTACGGAACAGGCCGATACCATGGACTCATGGCCATTACGCGAAACTGGTTTCCATCAGGCGACACAATTGTCTGTACCACGTTCGCACCAGGAAGCCGGGCCATTCCATAGGCAACGACGAAGGATAAGGCGAATTGGACCACGTATCCCACGGTCACTGCTAAAGCAAAAGCGATCTGACGTCGTGTACGGTGAGCCATAAAGTCTATCATAACCCTTGGGTTGTTACCCCCCGCAACAGTTCGGAGCCGGTAGGAGGGAAAGTTTGGGGAACGCACTGCACGCAGCGACCCCAAAGCTAGAATATGTCTGTCCCAAAGCCCGACCGGAACTGCAGGACTTCGACGTGGATTCCCACCACTGCGTGGCAACAGTTATAGTATTCCCACACACAGTTGTTGTTGTATACTGCTTAGTGCAATGTCGCGTACACGGGGTACTTGCATGCGCGGAAACGAAGCAAATAAACCCCTGGTTCGCTTGAGCGGGGCTGAGCCATGACACGGGACGCCACTCGATTGCCTGCACTGGAAACACGGTGGTGATAATCTCGCCCCAGGCTGGGAGCGGAAGGATTACGGTCACCCCTACGCCGTACCTTGCTACACCAGTGGTTACCCATTTTGACGCCCCGGCTTTCGTATACGCGCCGCAGGACAGACCTGTTGGGTCAAGCTGTTGCTGTGGAGCGCCCATTAGATACTGGTAGGAGTTCATTCCGTCTCGAGGGTAATTCGGCAAAGTTCGCGTCGTTGTAAATGGATCCCTTTGCGCAAACCGCCTCTTCCCCGGATCGTACTGCCTTGCGCGGTTCTGGTACTGCGCAAGTTCCGGTTCGTACATTAGGGCTTGGTGGGCGAAGGGTTGGCTGACGTTGGTGGCCGGTCGGCCGGGGTGGCGCTGTGCGCCTTGTGTTAGCGCGTCGAACTTGTTCGCGTCGGTGGAGTCGTAATCCCCGTCGAAATCAAGATCGAGAATGCGGCAGGAGCCGCTGACCGTGCCGGTGCAGGTGGTACCCACTGTGGCCTTGTCGGTGGAATCCACGTCCTGATCCCCGTCGCGATCGCCGAAGCCGGTGTCTTGGTGGACGGTGAGTTCGCCGTATGGCGTGTAGACGCTGCGCTCCACGACGTGCCGGCCTAAGTCCGTCAGGCCGATGACGTTCCAGTTGGCCCCTGCGGTCATTCGCCTCCGGCTCACTCCCTCCGGGCGGGCTCGCGGCCCTGACGCTCGCATCCTGCTCGCTTTACCAGTGGCGGCCCACTCGCGTTCGCTGCGCTCACCCTGGTGAACGTAGAGGTCGCCTTTGTCCGCAACCCGCACCATGACCAACTCGTCGATGTACTGCGTCCCGTCTGCCCTTGACTCGCCGTTCCGGCCAAGGGCCGCGTGCCGCCGCGCGGCACCTCCGCTTCGCGGAGAACGTCGTGTCAAGGGTGCAATGAACTGCTGCACCATCGTCCCCGATCCGTTGTTGATCTGGACGATCCGCTGTCCGTCGTAGAAGTATACCTCGGTTTTGTTGAAATCGCCAGCCTTGGTGACCACTTTCTTGATCCGCCGCCCCAGACTGCCGAACTTGTGTGATCGTGGTCGGCGTGCCGTAGGAACCGAACGATCGAGCTTAGTGTCGCCTGGCGCTCGCTCCGCGGGCGTCATCCCACCGATCACCCCTCAAGTTCTATGGCTGGAGGAACCGATGCCATGATGCGCTGCCATGAACCCATACTCTCGGCCGTCGCATCACGCCCCACGATGCGCCCTCTTTCGTCGCCGCTCGATCCTCCTTCGTCCATCCGCAATCGACCTTCGACACTTGTCCTGAGCCTTGCCCTGAGCCTCGAAGGGCTCGAAGGAATCGACAATCCCCCTCGTCCCTCTGTCCCTTCGTCCCTTCCCATTCGGCTTTTCGGCGTTTCTCCGGTTCCCTCCGTGGCTCCGTGGCTTCGTAGCTTCGTGCCTTCCGCGCAGTGCCACAACATGGCACTCACGAAAAAACTGTACTCGCAAAACGAACCCATTTGACAGTGATGACTCACAAAACGAAGCACAAGTGTTGCCGCTCGCGGCCCTCATCGCCCCGTCGCTCGCCCCCCCGTCAAGCCCCAACGGGGCCACGGCCTCCAGCCCAGGGTTGTCCCGGCGAGCCGGGACTACCCTCGGTCGGCGGGGAGCAAACCATACCAACCCCAACGGGGTTACGGCGCAATCGTTGGCCATGCCGCCTATCCCGAACCGCCACCGTTTTTTTGCCAGGAACGGTGGTTGCATCCGCCGCGGGGTGTCGTACAATAGGGGTGGTTGGATCCGACGATCGGGTCTTAGAGTTGTGGTTCGCCGAGGATGGCCCGCACCTTTTTGCTCATCTCGCCGCTCCTACCTTTGGGCCGGTTGGTCGGCCTCTTTCAAGTCGACCCTGAAAGTAAAAACGGGGTCGAATCGCCCTTGAACAGGAGAAAAGTACATGGGCAAAAAATTGTATGTCGGGAACCTGGGTTACAACGCGACGGATGCGGACCTGCAGAAGTTGTTCGGCGCCCACGGGACTGTGGAATCCGCGCAGGTCATCAACGACCGCGACACCGGCCGCAGCAAGGGCTTCGGCTTCGTGGAGATGACCTCGGCCGCGGAAGCGGAGGCGGCCATCGCCGCGTTGAACGGCTCGCAGCATGACGGCCGGGCGCTGAAGGTCAACGAGGCCAAGCCCAAGGTTAGTTCCGGCGGCTCCGGCGGCTCCGGGGGCGGACGCCGTCCGTATTAGCCAAGTCGGGTGTGAAATCGGGAGGCCGCGTGGGCGGTCTCCCGATTTCTCTATTTCCGTAGGAAAAGCACCTTCTTCGTGCACCACGCGACGTGGAGCATCAACTCGGTGTGCCACCTATGGGGCCGGCGTCGGTTCAAGAGCCGCGATCACAGCCGGAACAATTTCCTGTTCGGCGTGGTGGGCCTGGGCGAGGGTTGGCACAACAATCATCATGCTTTCCCAGCGTCGGCTCGGCTCGGCACGGCCTGAGGTGGTGGGAGCTGGACGTCAGCTATCTCGTGATTGAGGCTTTGAGAGTCGTGGGCCTGGCGTGGCGCGTGCGACTCCCCGGTCCCAAGGCGACCCTGGCGGCCAAGCGACTCAGCCCCGCATAGGACAGGCTGATGGGCTACGCTGGGCCGAGCAGTTCACGGACGCTGCTCCGCAGACCCCGGGGTAGTCACGTCCGGGCATAGCAGCCCTTGGTGAAACGCCGTTCCGGCTTCGTTCGCTTTGATTACGCGGCGAGTCGGGCGAAAGATCGTCGGCGCAGTCGCGCCGCAGGTGTCGGCACCCCGAGGCGCGACAGGGCGATCCAGGCTGTGCGTAAAGCTGCCCGGAGGCCCGCCTGTCGCGCGGGCAAGCCCCTCAGAGCCTCCGCCGTCCCATCGCCTGCCCACACCCGCCGGCGATCATACCAAGGCTGTCAAGCCGCGTTTCACCACAAGTTGTTAGTGGCACGGCGGGCTGCAGTAATAGGGGGCGCCCTTAAAGGCATCGACCTCCACAACGACATCAAGGGCGTTGATGATGCCGTCTGGGACGCAAGGGACCAAGTCCGCAGTTTCGGTGCTGATCGAGCCGGGAAGTTCCTTGAACTTATTGACGATCAGTGTGAGGTCAATGCCATCGACGTCGCCGTCGTTATCGAGATCTCCCCATCGCCACGTGTCGTCAACCCCGGGCGGAGATAGGTACGCCCCACATTCCTCCTGAACGAAGTAGGTGCTGCTGGGGAAGATGTCCGGATCCTGGACGATGATCGAGCCCCATTCGAAGGGGAATTGGAATACGCGGCCGGAGAGGGGCACCAATCGACCATCCGCAGAGACATACTTGTCCAGGCAAGGCCAAGTGGGCGACGTAACGAGCAGGGCCACCGGGGCCGAGGAAAACGCCGTTTGCGGCGTCACGCGAAGGTGACGACTGCTGATTCCTTCCACGGTCGGCGCCAAGACGGCCGGCGTGCCCACGCATAGGCCGCCCGCGCACTCGTCGTCGCCCGTGCAAACGTCCACGTCGTCACACGCCGTCCCGTCGGCTGCTAGGTTGTTCAGGCAACCGCCGCCGCCGTCGCATGTGTCCGGGTGGTTGCATTGGCTGTCCGACGGATCGCCGCAGGCATGACCGGCGCCCTCCAGATTCGGAGCGCAGCCCCCGCCGCCGTCGCACGTGTCCGGGTTGTCGCACTCGGTATCGCTCGGATCGCCGCACGCCAAGCCGGCAGGCTCCGGCGGATGGGTACAGAGGCCGGTCTGGCAAATGTTTTGTGTGCAGACGTTGGCGGGAACTTCGTCCGAACAGGGGATCCCGTCGGGCTTGAAGTTGACCTCGCAGATACCGGTGCCGTCACAGGCGTCGGGGCTGTCGCACTCGGTGTCCGCGTGGTTGCCGCAGGCGCTGCCCTCCGCACGAGGCGACCATTGGGTCGTGGACACGTCGGGTATGCACGCTTGGCAATCGTTGGACGGGTTAAGGTCATAAGCTCCATAACACACGCCGTCGATCAAACAATCGCCGACCGGGCGGATGTTCAAAACGATCGGTCCCTTGTTGTCCTCGAAGCCGGCTACGCGGATGAGGTACGTCGTGCCGGCGGTGGTGGGGAAGTTCAGGGCCGACTGCAGACCGACGCCGCTGTCGTCGTCGCACATCGCCCCATTGAGCTCCGTCCCACCGCTGAGCGGACAGAGATCGTACACGCTCAAGACGGTGTCGTTTGAGGGCGCCATGGCGCTGCCCGTGGTGCTGGCGAAGGTGGTGCCGTTGCAACTGGCGGTGAACTTGAACCACACGTCGTGATTGGAGTCGGGCTGGCAGGAGGCCTCGCCGTCGTCCGGGCCGGCGCTGCTGTTGTTGCTCGTGTTGACGCCGACGATGACGGGAACGGCGAACTCACACTGGTCGTTGCATTGGATATCCACCAATCCGGTGCAGACGCCGCCGGTGCACGTATCGAACCCGATGCCGGGCCGACCGGTGCCGGTGCAGGCGTTCCCGTCGTTGCAGGAGCTACCGTCGGGCTTAACCGTCCAAACCACCTGGGACTGGGGAGTCGACGGATCGCAATACTCACAGGTGTTTCCGGGCTGCGCCCCGATGGGGGGTCGTACGTCGCCCGCCGAGTAACATACGCCGTCGATGAGGCATTTGCCGTCCTGCAGAATGTGGTCGCAATGGCCGGCGCCTTCGTTGCAGGAGTCGGTCGTGCAGGTAAGCAGGTCGGCGCAATCCCGCGGCGTGCCCCCGGTGCAGACCGCGTTGTTGCACAGTTCCCCGACAGTGCAGAACAAACCGTCGCTACACACTACCCTGTTGGGCTCGTTGTTGGGAAGGCAGACTGCGGATGGGAGACCATTGCAGGTATCGGGATTGTCGCACGCGGTGTCCGAATGATCGCCGCACAGCGTGCCCGCGGGACGGATGTTATCCACACAGTGGCCCGCATTGTCGCAGGTGTCGGCCCCGTTGCAATCCGTGTTCGTTGGAACGCCGCAGGGCGTTCCCGCCGGCTCCAACCGGAGGAGGCAGTGACCGGCGCCGTCGCACGAGTCCGGCTTGTCGCACTGCGAATTGTCCCCATTGCCGCAGGGCGTGTTGACTTGCGAGTTCGGGTGCGTGACCTGCCCCGTGGCCGTGTTGCACACGTCGTCGGTGCAGGGGTTTGGTGTGGGTTGGTCCACGAGCAACGTCAGCGCGCCGGTCGTCGGGTTGCAGCAGTACGTCGCGGCGTTGTAGTTGTTGGTGTTCGAGCAGGTGCCGTCCGTATTGCACACGTCCGTCGTGCAGGCGTTGCTGTCGTTGCAGTTGGCGCTGGTCGAGCACAGGATGGTGATCTTCGCCGGCGTCAAAACGAGAGGAGCAATCTCGTTGTTGGCGTCGTCGGCCATGAGGGTGATGCCGGCCCCTTCCATAAAGCCGACGGTAAAGGTGCCGGTGGCGCCGGCGGGAACATCCAGGACCAAGTTCCCACCGTATTTGGCAATGCCCGGATCCTCGGCCGGACCGCCCGGGTTCAGAATTCCCAAGTAGACGTAGTTGAGCGAATTGAGGGCCACGGCTGAGACGGCGAGGTCCAGACCGGCGAACACATAGTCGGAGCGGAGCTTGTCGATAAACCCGGGCTCGCAGAACTGCGCGCCGGCTCCAGGCGGGACGTTACACTTGTCGCCGCTGCCCAAGGCCGCGACGCATTGGGCGTGGCCCGTCGAGTTGTTTCCGGCGCAAGCTTGCGACGCGGGCGCGAGAACGCCGCTCGTTCCGCTCATGTAGCCCGTGGAGTTGATCTTAGCCTGATACGCTTTCAGCAGGTTCGGGGTCCAGCTCTTCAACTGGATTTCGAGGAAGACACGTTGCGGCACCCCCGTCAGGCGAATCTCGTTGCCGACAATGGAGTACGTCCCGCTCGCCCGGATCGGCTTCAAGACGAACTCCGCGCCCTGGACGCCGACCGTCAGCCCTGCGACCCAACAGCAAGCCCACAAACCCGCCCGTGAGATTGTCCTCATCGATCCGTCCTCCATCGAATGTAAATGCCGCGCGCTCCCCCGGGGTATCCACCCGCCCCGGTCCGTTCCTTGGTCCCCGAGTCGCCCAAACTCGGGGGGAAGCGACCGTCTCGGCGACACGCCGCCAACGACGTACGCGAAAACGCCGACCGCCCCCATGCGCTCGCTGCTTGGCACAGACACCCACCGCGGCGCGGGGGATCCCGGAACACTGCTCCTATAACCGATTTCCCCACTCTTGTCCAGCGCAAAAACGGTTTTCTGCGTGTCGGCAGAGAAAGGATTTGCATTCGAGCAGCAAAAAATATCCGCTTTCCGGCTGTCGACCCGTACTCCGTTCGGTTAACGACCGTCCGCGAACGGCGAGTCCTTGAGTTCTCACGAGGGCGACGTCACGTTCCGAGCGTGTTGCCGTAGAGGGAGATTTGGAGTCGAGGGCAAAATCGGTAGCCGCGTTGCCTGCAGAGGTCGGCGACCCAACGACCTCGGGCGACGAACTCCTCGTGAGTGACACCTTGTGGCATCAAAAGGATGTTGGCGGGTTCCACATGGCCGAGCCGGGCGACGATCGAGTCGATTTCCGTCAGGTCCTCGGGCGCATCGACGACGAACTTGAGCTGATAGTCGGGCATGGCCAGAAACCGCCGGATGGCGTCGAAGTTGAGCCGACGGCTTTCATGGGCGTCGGCGTGCCGTCCCTGGGCACGCGTCCACGGCGTCGAAGAGCCGAGCTTGGGACTCACGCTCGCCAGGTCGCAGACGACATCCTTCCAGACGGTGGCGGCGGTTTCGATGGTGAGGTGGTAGCCGCCCTCCTTCAACCGGCGGGTCAACTCCTCGACGCCGTCCGCGATCATCGGTTCGCCGCCGGTGAGCACGACGTACATGCTCGCAAAGTCGGTGAGGCGGTCGAGAATCTCGTCGATCGCCATCGCTTGGCCGACCGGCTCCCACGAGGTGGACGGGCTGTCGCACCAGGTGCAGCGCAGATTGCACCCAGTCGTGCGAATAAAGATGCTGGGCACGCCGGCGAGCTTGCCCTCGCCTTGGATGCTGTGAAAGATCTCGTTGATCTTCACCTCATTCACCACGATCCGCCGAGACCGCCGCCCGATCCCGCCGGCTCACTTTCCCGCCGCGGTGACGCGGAAGGTAAACGACCCGAGCGACGAGTCGGCGCTCAGCCCGGCGGAAAAGGAAATCGTATAGGTTCCGTCCTTGGGGAGCACGTGTGTGCGGGTGGCGAAGGAAGAACCGTCGAAGTATAGGGGTTCGCTCTCGACGATCTTCACGCCGTCCGGGCCGATGATCGTCACCAGCACGGGAGTGGGTCCGCCGGTGGAAAGTCCCTCGATCGTCGCCGTCTGGCCCGCGCCGGCGACGAACGTGTAGGTGATCGCCTCGCCGATCTGCTCGATGACGGCCGTCGCTTCGGTGCCCAACGGGTAGGGCGAGACTTGCGTGGTCGGGGCGAGGTGGACGACCATCGTATACGCGGGGAACTCGCCCTCGAAGGGCGTCACCAAGAGACGATAGATGCCCGTCTGTTGCAAGTCGAACGCTTCATCGCCGGTTCCGGGGGCTTGGGCCTGGAAGTCGGCGCGCGGCGCAACCGATCCGTCCGGAGCGAAAAGCGCGTAGGAGAACATCGTCCCGCCGGGGTCGCAGCAGGGTCTCTCCACGGCGACACGTGGACCGGTCTGCCCGTCGAAGAGGATCACCGCCGCTTGCGTAGCGACATCGAAAGCTCCTTCGATCGGCGATCCGAAGTCAAGGAGCGTCGGGTTCGGCGTCATGGAGAAGGCGTAGGGCACTTTCTCGTCGGCGTCGATGTCCGCGGCATAGACCTCGAACGCGAAGGACTCCTCACTCGTGAGATTCACGACGTCGAACCCGCCGCGGCGGGCGACCGCGACAGCCCCATCGGGAGTCGATAGTCCGGCGAGCGCCGGCCCGTCGGCGGCAAACGCCGCCCGCAAGCCCTGCCGCTGGGGGGCATGGAGCGTCCAAAGATGAACCGGCGCCTCCGCGGTCAGCGTCCCCGACTCGAACTCACCCGGAGGGAGGGCGTGGGTTTCGATGCCGGCCGTCAAGGCGAGCCAAGCGGAGGAGCGCAGGGCCTCGACGAACTTCGTTTCCGCCACGGGGATGCTCGTCAGTTGGAGCGACGGATTCAGGGCCACGATGAGGCACTCCTCGTTCAGGCGTCCGTTGGACTCACCGAGGTCGAACGAGGCGACGCCATCCGTAGCTTTGGAGACACGCGTCGCACCGATCCGGTCGCAGACCCTTTGCAGCGTGGTCGCTCCGCCCATGTCGTCCGCGCCGGAGGGTAGACTGACCGCGCTCACCATCGCGCTCGCCGTCTGCTCCAGCCGATGCAGGCCGTCGACGAGCGCATCGTAGGCGTCGATGGGCGATGCGAGGGGCGCGAAGTCGCGATAGGCCCTGTTGAACTCTTGGGCGACGCCGTGGAAGGCGCTGAGCGCGTCCGTGGTGAGCGGCTGCGCGTCGGCGTAGAAGGGTGCGAGCGCGGCCGTCGCGGCGCCGAGTCGATCGTACCGCGACGCGTATTGCTGAACGTTCGCGGCGGCGTCGGCGAGCCGGGTTTCGAAGTCGTCCACAGCCGCCGTGAGCGCATCGGCATCGCCGGTGCACACGACCACGTCCTTGCAGGCCACCCGCAGTTGGGCGATCCCGATGGACAGGTTCTCGAAGTCGCCGAGTCCCCGGTAGAGGGCCTGATACTCGCCGGCCCCGTCGCGGGCGGTCGCAACCAGGTTGGCGGTAATCTGTCGGATGGTGTCCGCTTGCGAGGAGGAGCTTTGGAGAGAACCCAAGGCCGCGTCAAGCCGTCCGAAGAGCGTCCGAGCGCCGGGCACGCGAACAGCATCGGCGGATTGAGCGTCGCGGAGGAGGCCCGCGGCGGCGGCCAGGCATCCGGCGGGTCCCGGCGCGCCGGGATTCTCGTCCGGGCAAGGTTCGCGGACGGACAGTTCCAACTCGGTGAAGAAGTGCCACCCAGAGACACGAACGCCGCCGGCCGTCGTGGTGATCCGGCCTCGATCGCGCTTGCCCACGCCGTCGCTCACGAACTCCCCGCTTTGACCGTCCAACGACCAGAGGGATCGAAAGATCGACGTCGCATCGCCGCTCGATTCCGGGACGGTGAACCGAACGGGAACCGGGAAGTCGATCCCCGCCGGTTGAAGGGTAAGGACCGCGCGGGTCCGCCCCTCGAATCGCGCGGGGAGTGCGATCGGCGTCCGGTCCGGCGCGACATTGACGATGGCGATCGGTCCCTCGTAGGGTTGTCCGCTGAGCCGCGCCCCGCCCGCGGGGATTTCGACGCTGACGCCGTCGCCGCTGGTCGCGGTGGTGACACCGTCCGGCACGATGGTGCGCTGCGAAGCGTTGGGGACGAACGGAAGATAAAGGGGTCGATCGAGGACGCGCTTCTCCTCCTCGGCAAGGTTTAGCGAGGTGAAGAACTGGGCGTACTTTCCGTCGCCGGCTTGCACCCCGCTCCCGTCCGCGGCGAACGGCTGGGGACCGGCCGGTACATTCGAGAGCGTGAAGGAGCCATCGACGTTGGAATACGCCTGGGCGTCACCGAGCGACAGCCTCACCCCGCCCAAGGGCAACGGCGTCTCGCCCTCCGCCGATTTCACCACCCCGATGAGCTGGGCGGTGCCCGTTCCCGGCCGCGCCGCGAGCGGATCGACCGGCTCCGGCGGAGGTCCGTTCGTGATCGTGCAGGCGGTGAGGGCGAGGGGGGATAGAAAGCCCAGGCCGACCGAGGGGCGGCGTCGTATGGATCGCATCAAATTGAGCCTCCATGCTGCGGATCGCTGTATCCGACCCGGGATGTTCCAAGGCGGCCTTCGGCCGCAACCAAAGACGGAATTCGACGGTTCTAAGTCCTTACGCCGACCCAACTTGCGCGCACACGGAAAAAAGATGCGCGCAGAATGCGCACAACCCGCAACTTAAGATACTAATCCGGCGGCGTCCCGATTGCAACGCATGACATTGGGTCGGGTAGGGTCAGTGCACCGGGCGCAAGCGTGCGGACCCCGGTGCGCCGGGAGAGCGGACAATCCGAATCCCAAGCGCAAGCGCGGGGTCTATCAGAGCCGGGAGCGGCAGCGACCGGATTCCTACGGGCCGGTAAAGGCGTTCTGCCAGACGGCCAAGTCGCGCAGGTCCACGTCGTCATCCATGTCCGCGTCGAAGAACCGCCACCCGGCCAATTGCGGATCGGCGGACGGGCCGAGCAGATTGTCCGCAAACGCCGCGAAGTCCGCCCAGTCCACATCGCCATCGCCGTCGGCATCTCCCGTGACCCGTCTGATGGCGAGACTGTGGTACACGCCCGCGGCGACGGCCACGAAGCCGCTGTTCGGCACGGGAATGTTCGTCTGACCGGAGCCGTTGTCTCCCCAGCCCACGATGGACCCGTCGCCCTTCAGGGCCAGACTGTGCAACCCGCCCGCGGCGACGCCCACGAAACCCGTGTTGGGTGCGGGGACTTTGGTCTGCCCGTACCCGTTGTATCCCCACGCCACGACGGACCCGTTGGCCTTGAGACCCAGACTGTGCCTCAACCCCGCGGCGATGCCGATGAAACCGCTGTCGGGCGCGGGAACGTTTGTTTGACCGTAGTAGTTCCATCCCCACGCCACGATCGCCCCGTCGGCCTTGAGGCCCAGACTGTGCCCACCACCCGCTGCAACGGCCACGAAACCGGTGTTGGGCGCGGGGACGTTGCATTGACCGGAGTCGTAGGGACTTGCACACCCCCACGCCACGATGGAGCCGTCGCCCTTGAGACCCAGACTGTGGAACCTGCCCCCTGCGACGGCCACGAAACCGGTATTCAGCGTGGGGACGTCGGTTTGACCGGAGGAGTTGTATCCCCACGCCACGATGGACCCGTCGGCCTTGAGGCCCAGGCTGTGGGACTCGCCCGCGGCGATGGCGACGAAGCCGCTGTTCGGCGCGGGGACGTCGGTTTGACCGTTGCCGTGGTATCCCCACGTCACGATGGACCCGTCGGGCTTGAGACCCAGGTTGTGGCCTCCGCCCGCGGCGACGGCGACGAAACGGGTATTCTGCGCGGGGACGTTGGTCTGACCATACTGGTTGTCTCCCCACGCCACGATGGACCCGTCTGCCTTGAGACCGAGACTGTGGGAAGAGCCTGCGGCAACGGCGATGAAACCCGTGTTCGATCCGCCGGGAGGCGGATTGGTTTGGCCGTAGTCGTTGCCTCCCCACGCCACGATGGCCCCGTCGCCCTTGAGAGCCAGACTGTGCTCGTAGCCTGCGACGATGCCGATGAAATCGACATTTGGCGCGGGGACGTTCGTCTGCCCCGAGTTATTACCTCCCCACGCCACTATGGACCCGTCGGCCTTGAGTCCGAGGCTGTGGAACACGCCCGCGGCGACGGCCACGAAACCCGTGTTGGGCGCGGGAACGTTGCATTGCCCTTCACGGTAAGAACCGCCGCATCCCCACGCGACGATAGACCCGTCGGCCTTGAGACCCAGACTGTGGTACCAGCCTGCGGCGACGGCCACGAAACCGCTGTTCGGCGCGGGGACGTTTGTCTGACCGTAGGCGTTGTATCCCCACGCCACGATGGACCCGTCGGCCTTGAGACCCAGACTGTGCTCCTCGCCCGCGGCGATGCCCCTGAAATCGGCATTGGGCGCGGGGACGTTAGTTTGACCCGCCCAGTTGCCTCCCCACGCCACGATGGCCCCATCGTCCTTGAGCCCCAGACTGTGGTAGCCGCCCGCGGCGATGCCGATGAAATCGCCATTGGGCGCGGGAACGTTGGTTTGACCAAAGCGGTTGTCTCCCCACGCCACGATGGACCCGTCGGCCTTGAGGCCCAGACTGTGACCCTCGCCCGCGGCGACGGCGGTGAACCCGGCGGAGAGGTCGACGCCGACGACTTGGCTTCCCCACCCTACGACGGCGCCTTGAGGCGGTTCTCCGCTAGCGATGCCCACCGGGGTCAGTGTCGCGCTGACGCAGGCGCAAAGGACGAAACTAGCGATTCGGATTCCTTCGTAGAGTGCCTCCGAAAACCCCCTCACCCTACCCTCTCCCCCGCTGGGCATTGGTATCTACACATCTATCCCGTGTCCAGCAACGGGATAGTGGTGGCGGCGAGGTGACGGAGTTGACTGAGATCGCCATCGTATTGGTCAAGCAGTTCCAAGGCCG
>Ga0315274_10010128_pt1 | contig 13576 bp, 10 predicted proteins | sample YL17G02_20_MG_FD_203700 | JGI IMG/M metagenome (GOLD analysis project Ga0315274, IMG submission 203700) | Sediment microbial communities from Yellowstone Lake, YNP, Wyoming, USA - YL17G02_20 | ecosystem: Environmental > Aquatic > Freshwater > Lake > Sediment | place: USA: Wyoming | collected...
GGCCGTGACGCTGCGGCTGCCGTCGCCGGACGAGCCGCCGTCGCCCGCGCCGGACGCGCGGCCGTGGACGGCCAAGGGCATCGCGCGCTTCGCCCCGGCGTGGGTGGACCTCGACGGGTCGCTCCAGTGGGCGGCGCTGCGGCGGACGGTGGAGATGTTGCTCGGGCGGGGCAGCCGCGTCTTCGTCCTCGTGGGCCCGTTCAACGAGCCCATGCTGGAGCCCGCGAGCCTGGCGGCGTATAAGGAGAGGACGCGCGAGGTCGCGGCCTGGCTCGGCGGCCGCGGCATCCCGTGCCGCGCGCCCGCGGCCCTGCCGAGCCAGTTCTACGCCGACGCCAGCCACCCCCTGGCCGACGGGTACCGCCTTCTGGCCGAGGGGCTCCTGGCCGACGAGGAGTTCCGGCGCTTCTGCGAACTCGGGCCGGCCGGCGAAGGGAGGGCACCGTGAGGTTCCTCATCGCGGCGATTCTGGCGGCTGCGGCGCTCGCGTCCACCGCTGCGCCGCAGCCCGCAGCGCCCGCGCCCGCCGCGCCTGACGCGGCGCCCGCGCCGGCCGCGCCGCCGCAGCGGATCGTCTTCTCGAGCAACCGGTCCGGCGAGTGGCGGCTGTGGACCGTCAAGCCCGACGGCACGGACCTGAAGCAACTCACGCGCGGCCCCGCGGGCGAGCACGACGTCGATCCTGCGATCCGTCCCGACGGCGCGCGCATCCTTCTCACCTCCACGCGCGGCGGCCCGACCGGCGTCTGGACCGTCGCGGCCGACGGGTCCGACCCTCGGCGCATCTCGGACGGCGACCAGGCCGAGTGGGCGCCCGACGGGCGGCGGATCGTCCTTCGGCGCGGCGGGCGCCTGGTTGTCCGCGACCTGGAGGGCGGCGCCGAGAAGGTCGTCACGCCCGACGGCTGGACGGCGTGCTCCGGCCCCGCGTGGAGCCCGGACGGAAAGACGATCGCCTTCGCCCGCCTCCAGGACGGCGCGAACTCCATCTACATCCTTCCGGCCGGCGGCGGCGCGCCGACGCTCGTCTATGGCGAGAAGGGCGCGTGCGAGCCGCACTGGTCGCCCGACTCCTCGACGATCGTCTACGAGACCGAGACGCACCTCGGCGCCATTCGCCCGGACGGGACGAAAAACCGGCTCGTCACCTGGTTCGGCGGGGTTCAACGGTACGGCCGCTTCAGCCCCGACGGGCGCCAGATCGTCTTCTGCCAGGCCCCCGGGCCCGAGGGGCCGTGGGAACTGTACGTCGTCCCGGCGGCCGGCGGCTCGCCGCGCAAGGTGACCGAGGAAGGCTCGGACATGTACCCGGACTGGAAGTGACGGAGACGATGGCCGTGGGCGTCATTCCGAGCGAGCGCAGCGAGCCGAGGCATCTGGCCGCGGTCATCGCCTTCGTGCTGTGGGCCGCCGCCCGCTGTGCCCATGATGTCACCCCGAGCGCAGCCGAGGGGTCTCGCCGTGGTCTTTCGCCGTTGCCGTCCAATCCGAAATCCGCAATCCGAAATCCGCAATGGCGCGGGCCGGCCACAGGGTCTCTCGCTGGCCCGTTGAGTGTCGTTCTCGCGCTCTTGTGCGTCCTGTCGGCCGCGATGGCCGCCGAAGCGCCCGACCCGTCGGTGCACCTGTTCGACACGGGCGCCCGCTCGATGGGCCTCCTGCATCCGCGCCAGGTAGCCGTCAGGAAGGGCTGGACCCAGGTGCCTGACGGCCGGCTCGACCACGCCTTCGTCGGCGACGCCGCCATCGCGAACGACAAGGTCGCCGTCGTCCTCCATCGCGATACCGACTTGGTCTCGTGCTACGCCCTCGGCGGCGAAGCCTCTTGGCAGACGACGCTCCAGCCGCAGCCGCGCGCGGTGGGGGAGTTCTCGCTCAAGACCCTCGAGAACAGCCCCGGCGCCGTTGCGGTGGAGACGGCGTGGGAGGTCGCGGACGGCAAGGGCGGGGCCCTGCGCCTTCGCCTGACGGCCGGGGAGCCGATCGTCGAGGTCCGGCCCGGGCGCGGCGTCGAGAGGCTCGCGCTCCTGTGGCCCGCGCAGCAGGTGGTCGTGCCGGACTTCTTCGGCGACGATGTCGCCTTCGGGGCGGGCGAGGCCAAGGCCCGGCGCATCGGCCTTCCCGCCGAGAATGTCTTCCTGGCTATGCACGCGGCGGGCCTCCTCATGTGCGTGTGGGAGGCGCGCGATTCGAGCGCGGACCTCTGCCCCTTGCCGATCGGCGATCCGCATGATCCGCATGGCGAGATCGACTGCCGCGAGGGCAAGCGCGTCTGGCTTGCGATGCTCCCGGGGCCGCGGTTCTGGGAAGGCCGCACGGTCGAGGCCGCTGCGAGCCCCGTCGAGGTTCTGCGCGGCTTCCGGCCGCCGTTCCCGGCCAAGTGGCGGGCCGACTTCGTCGGGCCGGGCGGCGTGTGCGACTCGATCACGTTCGAGGAGCCGCCCGACGCCGCGCCCGTGCCCGAGACGTGGCGCGGACAGGTGCTCATCTATCCCATCGACCGCAGCCGCGCGACGCCGCTTGCGACGCTCCTCCCGATCGACGTTCTGCGCGCGACGCTCGGCGTCGGGCCGTGCCAGTACGTCCTTGCCCTGGAAGGGCTGGGGTCGGGCGACGCCCCGGCCACGCCCGCGGCCGTGATGGAGTGGGTGGAGAAGCAGTTCGACCGGAAGCGCGACGCCCGGGCGGCCGACGAGATTCGCGAGCGCCTCGCGGCGATGGTCGAGCACGTGCGGCGCACGGACGCGCGGATCGGCCAGTACGCCGCCTTCGGCCGCCAGGTCCGTGCCGCCTGCGAGGCGGCCGCCGGGGACGAGAAGGCGGCCGCGACGGCCGCGGCCCTGCTCGCCGTCTGCGACCGGCTCGACCGGGACCTGGCGCGCGACCGCGCGGCCCGGACGCCCGAGGAGGCGGCGCGGCTGGCGGCGGCCGTCGGCGGCCTCGTCGGGAAGGAGGGCGGGGCCGAGGCGTGCCGCGAGGCCGGCGAGGAACTCCGCGCCCTCGGCCGCGCCCAGGACGCCGCGCTCGCCCGCGCCCGCATGGCCGCGCGCCGCGCCAGGCAGGCGGCCCGCGGTGCGGAGGATGCGCTGGGCGCGAAGGTCCGCCCGATGGCCGAGCAGATTCTCGGGACGAAATGAGGCGCGCAGCGCCGCTTGAGAGTCTGCGCGGTGGGTCTCCGTACCCACCGGGCCAAGCGGCGCCGTGGGATGAGGCGCGCCCCGCGCGCCATGGAAACGGGAGGCGAACGATGGGGAGGCGAGACGGGTGGGTCATCCTGGCACTCTGCGCCGTGGCGGCCGGCCTCGCGGCAATGCCGGCGGGCGCCGGCGCTGCCGCGCCGGCCAACCTCTTCACGAACCCGAGTTTCGAACTCGGCCAGGACGGCTGGCGGATGGACAAGGGCAAGGGGACCGAGGCCCGGTTCGCCGTCGACCAGGCGATGGCCGCCGACGGCCAGTCGAGCGCCGTGGTGACCATCGAGAAGGTCGGCGAGTGGGGCACGCAGTTCGGCCAGTCGTTCGACGCGGGCGCGAAGGGCAAGACCTGCACCTTCGCCGTCTTCGCGCGGAGCGTCGAGGGGGCCGTCCAGGTGCAACTGGAGATCGAGCGCCGCGCCGACCCGTACGACCGCGCCGTCCGGAGCGAGAAGTTCGCGCTGGCGCCAGACAAGTGGACGGAACTCCACGTGACGTTCCGCGTCGAGAAGGACTACCCGGAGGGCTGGTTCGCGTACGTAAGTTGCATGCAGGCCGGCGTGCGGTACCGGGCCGACATGTTCCGCCTCTACGAGGGCCAGTTCGTCCCGTGGAAGGAGGCGGCGGGGGAGGAGGCGGCCGCGGCCGTCCGCGTCTACGACACGGGAACCCGGCTGGCCGGGCCGCCGACCGCCGAGGCGCTCGCGCGCCGCGAGGGATGGAAGGAACTGGCCGAGGGCGGCGCGCCGCTAGCGCTCCAGGGCGACGCCGTCCTCGCCAATAGCACGCTCGCGCTCGTCCTTCGGCGCGGCGGGCCGGGGGCGGAACTCTACGGCGCCGGGCCGAAAGGGTTCGCGCGGCGGGCGGTGCTCGGCCCGGCGGCCGAGGGCGCGGTCCGGATCGAGGCGGTCAAGGTCACGGAGAACGGCCCCGGCGGCGCGGCGGTCGAGGTCCGGTTCGACGTCGCCAAGGGCTCGCCCGCGACGCTCGCCTACGCCCTGAAGACGGGCCAGACGTTCGTCGAGACGTCGCCGCGCGCGGGCGCCACGGGCCTGGCGGTCGAGGCGCCGTGCCGGTTCGCCGTCCTGCCGGACTTCTTCGCCGACGACATCGTCCTGGATGCGACGGACTTTGCCGCCGACCGGGCGGAACTCCCGGCCGAGAACTTTGTGCTGCACCTCCTGGGCGAGGGCGGCGCGCTCGTCATGGCCGTCTGGAACGGTCGCGACGCCGACGCGCGCGCCACGCTGGGCGGCGCGGGGGCCGACCGGCGGCTCGAGCGGACGGTCGTGCCCTACGGCAAGGACGGCAAGGTCTGGGTGGCCGTCCTCGAGGGCGAGGGCATCTGGCACCGCCGCGACGTCGCGCGCGGGGACGCCGGCAAGGTCGTCCGCCTCGACTGGACGGCGCCGTACCCGGCCCAGTGGCGGGTCGACTGGCGGCGGGCGGACGGGCTGGCGGACAGTTGGGAGATGATCGCCGAGAAGCCCGACGGGCGGTTCGCCAAGTTCGGCATGTTCGGCGGCGAGGACACGCTTGCGCCCGACCGCAAGCGGTGGACGACCGTCCTCGGCTCGTTCCGGTACCCCTGCTGGATCGACAAGGGCGGGCGGGGCTGCCTCCAGCCGCTCAAGGAGGGCCTCGCCTTCGAGGGGCCCGCGCTCATCTACCCGATCAACCGCGCGCGGGCGACGCCGCTGGACGCATTCACCGTGGTCGATGTGGTGCGGGCGACGCTCGGCGTCGGGCCGTGCGAGTACATCCTGGACGTCGAGGGCCAGAAGTCGGAGTATCGCGGCCGGGCGACGTGCGCGAACCGCGACCTCATCGAAGGCATCTACGGGCGCGGCGAGCAGCAGAAGCGGCGGGCCGAGGTCGAGGAGTCGCTCAAGGACGTCATGGTCTTCATCCGCCACATCCGCGGCCGCATCGAGTCGTACGTCGAGTACGCCCACTGGGCGATGGACTACCTCGGCCGCCAGAAGCAGGCCCACCCGGAACTCGCGAAGCCGCTGTCGGAACTGGAGACGTTCGCGCGGGCCGTCGACGAGCGCGTGGCCGACCGCCGCGAGAAGATCAAGACGCCCGACGAGGCCCAGAAGATGGTCGAGGAGTTCCGCGCGACGGTCCTGGAGGACCAGGGGCCGGACGCCCTGGCGAAGTGCAAGAAGTTCACCCGGGCGTGGGTCGACATCGGCGGCAACCAGGACGAACTCGTCGGCGAGTGCCGCTGGGCCGTCAAGGTCCTGCGCCAGCGGGCGGGCCTGCTGATGGCGGCGGACCCGCGCCTGGCCGAGGCGGCCGAGGAGATCCGCAGCCGCGCGCAGAAGGTCCTGCGGAACCCCGCCGGCCACGAGGGCGCGAGGCACTAAAGGATGGCCATGCGTTTCTATCTGCGGCTCCTGCTGGTGGCGGCCGCCGCGGCGGCGCCGGCGGCCGGGTGCGGCGGCGAGGGGCCGCCCGCGCCCCAGGCCGGTCCGTCGGCGGCGCCGGAGAAGACCACCACCAAGACGGGCATCGCGATGGTCCTCGTCCCGGCCGGCGAGTTCGTCATGGGCGACGACCGCGGCGAGCCCGACGAGCGGCCGGCCCGCCGCGTCCGCCTCGCCGCCTTCTGGATGGACGTGCACGAGGTGACCCAGCGCGATTACGAGGCGCTCACCGGCAAGAACCCGTCGAAGTTCCTTGGGCCCGACCGCCCCGTCGAGCGGGCGAGTTGGCTGGCGGCCGCCAAGTACTGCAACCTCCGCAGCCTCCGCGAGGGCCTGCGGCCGTGCTACAACACCGAGACGCTCGCGTGCGACCTCGCGGCCGACGGGTACCGCCTGCCTACCGAGGCCGAGTGGGAGTGCGCCTGCCGCGCGGGCACGCAGACCGCCTACGCCTTCGGCGACGACCCGGCCGACCTCGGCCGCGCGGCCTGGTTCAAGGACAACGCCGCCAGGACGACGCACCCCGTCGGCGCCAAGGCGCCCAACGCCTGGGGCCTGTTCGACATGCACGGGAACGTGGCCGAGTGGTGCCAGGACTTCTACGCCGAGGGGTACGGCGCGGCGGGCGAGGCGACGGACCCGCGCGGGCCGGCGTCGGGCGACGAGCGGGTCCTCCGCGGCGGAAGTTGGCGCGCGAGCGCCGACGCCTGCCGCGCGGCCGCCCGCGCGAGCGAGGCCCCCGGCTTCGCCGACGTCTGCTTCGGCTACGAGGCGTACGGCTTTCGCTGCGTCCGCCGCGCGGAACCCGCCCCCGGCGCCGGGCCCTAGCACTACAGCGCAACTTGTGCCTTTGCGCGGTGGGTCTCCCGACCCACCGCGCAGAGAACTGCTGTTACCGACCCCCGAAACGCGGTGTGCGCGGCGGGTCCGGAGACCCGCCGCGTACGAACTTAACAGGACTCGCGTCGGACCGCTCAGCGGGCCTTCAGGCCCTCGCGGAACTCGGCCCACAGGGCGTCGAGGTCCTTGCCCGTGGACTCCTTGAAGAGGTCGCTCTTGTACGCCGACCGGCGGCAGGCGGCGTTGAGTTTCCGCACGATGTCCTTGTCGTGCCGCTCGACGAGCCACGCCAGGAAGGCCCCCGTCACCTGGTAGCCGTCCTGGTAGCGGATGCGGTTCGGGTCGAGGGGGCGGCGCGGCGCCTCAGGCTCGAAGATCCAGCACCGCACGTAGTCGGCGATGCCCTCGACGAGCCAGACCGGGTCGTACTTTGGGTACGATTGGACGACGTGGACCGCCTCGTGGATGAGCGCGCCGTAGTCGTCGGGGTGGGCCTTGAACCAGCCGTCGTAGGCCTCGATGTGCGAGCCGGCGGTGCCCGCGATGCCCCGCGAGCCCTTCTTGAAGACGAGGTCGATGCGGCGCGGCGGCGAGTAGCCCTCGCTCGCCAGCGTCTCGGCCAGCGTCGGGTACCACCCCTCCATCAGGGCCCGCGCCCGCTCGCACCAGTCCTTCATGTCCGGCACCGCGGACGCGTCGAGGTAGACCGCGATCGGGTAGCGGAAGACGGGGACGGGCGGGTCGGCGTCCAGGGCGATCTCGCGGACGGCGAGCGGGCCCGCCTGGTCGGCGGTCACGCGGACGCGGAGGGCCTTGACCGTGCCCGCCCGCGGACCGGACGCGGCAACGGCCGCCTTGAACTCGGCGGCCTTGGCGAACGTCTTCCCGTCGGCCGACGTCTCGAGGATGCCGCGCCCCAGCGCGCCCACGCCGTCGGCCTGGCCCGTCAGGGCCCGGACCCGCTTCAGCCGCACCGGCTTGGCGAAGACCATCGTGAACGCGTCGCCCGCCTTGACGGGTCCGTCCGTCCGGAAACACGTCTCGGGGTTTCCGTCGTAGGCGAGTTGGGGGACGTGGTCGCCGGCCGCGGGCAGGGCCGTCTCGACGGCCACGGGCGCGGGCAGCGGGGCGGGCGGCTCGGCCCCGCGGGCGGCGGTCCCCGTGATGAACCAGGCGACAAGCGTCCATGCGAGAAGGCGAGCCATGGGTCTCCCTTTCCCTCGGGTCTCGGGTGGGCGCGGTCCCGCGCGGACCGTCGGACCATCAGTATAACGGCCGGGCGGCCCGCCTTGCGCAGGAAACTCCCGGCCGCGCCCCTTGCCAGGCCGCTTGCCGCACGGTAACCTTACCGGGCCCCGGCGCGGAGGGGCCAAGGACCCGGCGCGTGGACCCGAACGACCTGAACGTGATCGTGGCGACGGACTGCGGCAGCACCACGACCAAGGCCATCCTGATCGAGCGGCGGCCGGAGGGCTACCGTCAGACGTACCGCGGCGAGGCGCCCACCACCGTCGAGGCCCCGTTCGAGGACGTGACGCGCGGGGTGCTCAACGCGATGGCCGAACTGGAGGAACTCTCCGGGCGGAGGATCCTGGACGGCGAGCGGATCCTCACGCCCGCGCGCGGCAACGAGGGGGTGGATGTCTATATCTCGACCTCCAGCGCGGGCGGCGGACTCCAGATGATGGTCACGGGCGTCGTCAAGGGCATGTCGGGCGAGAGCGCCCAGCGGGCCGCCCTCGGCGCGGGCGCCATCGTCATGGACGTCATCGCCAGCAGCGACCGCCGCCTGCCCCACGAGAAGATCCAGCGGATCCGGACCCTGCGGCCGGACATCATCCTGCTGGCGGGCGGGACCGACGGCGGCACGGTGCAGCACGTCGTCGAACTGGCGGAGTTCCTGGCGGCCGCCAACCCGCGGCCGCGCCTCGGCTCGTCGTTCCGCCTTCCGGTGGTCTATGCCGGCAACGTCGACGCCCGCAAGCACGTCCAGGACCTCCTGGCCGGCAAGGTCGAACTCCACATCACGGAGAACCTGCGGCCGGTGCTGGAGGAGGAGAACCTGGGGCCCGCCCGCGACGAGATCCACGAACTCTTCCTCAAGCACGTCATGGCCCAGGCGCCCGGGTACCAGAAACTGATGACGTGGGTGGGCGCCCCGATCATGCCGACGCCGGCGGCCGTCGGGAACATCATCCAGCGGATCGCCCGCACCCAGGACCTCAACATCATCGGCGTCGACATCGGCGGGGCGACGACCGACGTCTTCTCGGACTTCCGCGTGCCCGCCGAGGACGAGCACGCCCGCAGCCTGGGCGGGACGACGCGGTCGTTCCACCGCACCGTCAGCGCGAACCTCGGCATGAGTTACAGCGTCTCGAACGTCCTGGCCGAGACGGGCGTCGAGAACATCCTGCGGTGGGTCCCGTTCGACATCGACGAGGGCGACCTGAGGGACCGCGTCAAGAACAAGATGATCCGCCCGACGACGATCCCGTGCCTGCTGGAGGACCTGAAGATCGAGCAGGCGATCGCGCGCGAGGCGCTGCGGCTGGCGCTCGTCCAGCACAAGCAACTGGCCGTCGGACTCAAGGGCGTGCAGCGCCGCCGGACGGTATCCGAGTCGCTCGACGACGGCGGGGCCGGCGAGAGCCTGATCCACATGCGGGACCTCGACCTGCTGGTGGGGAGCGGCGGCGTCCTCTCGCACGCGCCCCGGCGGGCCCAGGCCATGATGATGCTCCTGGACGCCTTTGAGCCGGAGGGCGTGACGCGCCTCGCGGTCGACTCGATCTTCATGATGCCGCACCTGGGCGTCCTGGCCGACCTGCACGAGGCCGCCGCCGTCGAGGTGTTCGAGCGCGATTGCCTCATCAACCTCGGCACGTGCATCGCGGCCACGAACCGCGGCAAGGACGGGGCGCCGTGCCTCCAGTACCGCATGACGGCCGGCGGGCGCACGCGGACGGGGCGCGTGGCGGTCGGCGGCCTCGTCCTGGAGCCGCTGGGCGTCGGCGAGACGGCCGAGGTGGTCGTCGAGCCGGCCGGCGGCATCGACCTCGGCGCGGGCCGCGGCCGCACGCTCGAGGCCACGGTCCAGGGCGGCGTGGTCGGCTTGGTGTTCGATGGGCGCGGGCGGCCGCTCGCCCTCCCCGCCAAGGACCGCCGGGCGACCGTCGTCCGGTGGGCCGACGCGCTCGGCGCCTATCCGGACGGCCGCACGAAAGGGTGACCCGACATGGCGCACGGCTATACGCCCGGCCTCCGCGTGGCCGCCCGGACGACGCTCCGCCGCCCGCGCCGCCTGCCCCTGGCGGGACGCGTCCTGGTGGGTCAGGGCGACCGCGTCCGGGCCGAGGACGTGGTGGCCCGGGCCGAACTGCCCGGCGACGTGGCGACCGTCAACGTCGTGAACCAGTTGGGCATCGCCCCGGGGGACATCGAGGACTACATGCTCAAGCGGCCGGGCGAGCCGGTCCGGCAGGGCGAGGTGATCGGCGAGACGCGCCCCTTCATCAAGTGGTTCCGGAGCCAGGCGGCCTCGCCGATCGACGGGACGCTCGAGAGCGTCTCGAAGATCACCGGCCAGGTCATGATCCGCAGCGCCCCCCGGCCGGTCGACCTGCGGGCCTACGTCGACGGCACCGTGGCCGAGGTCTTCCCCGACGAGGGGGTGATGGTCGAGACGACCGGGGCGTTCGTCCAGGGCATCCTCGGGATCGGCGGCGAGGTGAGCGGCCAGGTGGCGGTGGCGGCCCGCGGGCCCGACGTCGTCCTCGGGCCCCAGGACCTGGACGTGACGCTGGCCGGCAGGATCGTGGTGGCCGGGGCGCTGGTGACGGGCGAGGTGTATCGCCGGGCGGCCGAACTCGGCCTGGCGGCCCTGGTGTGCGGCGGGTTCCACGACAGCGACCTCCGGGCCCTGCTGGGCTACGACCTGGGCGTCGCCATCACGGGACACGAGGATTGCCGCCCCATCCTCATCATGACCGAGGGGTTCGGGCGGATGACAATGGCCCGCAAGACCTACGACCTGCTGGCCGCGCACGCGGGGCAGCGGGCGTCGGCCAACGGGACGACGCAGATCCGGGCGGGGGTGCTCAGGCCGGAGATCCTCATCCCGGCCGCCGGCGACGCCGCACTGGGCGCCGTCGCCGCCGGGGAGCCCGGCAGCGAACTGCGGGTCGGCAGCCCGGTGCGCCTGATCCGCGAGCCGGGGTTCGGGCGGCTGGGGCGGGTCGGCGCGCTGCCGCCCGGCGTCCACCGCGTGGAGAGCGAGGCCCAGGTCCGCGTGGTCGAGGTCGAGTTCCCGGGCGGCGAGCGCCTGACGATCCCCCGGGCGAACATCGAGGTCATCGGCGACTGATCCGCCCCCCCGCGATTTCGGAAGGCCCGTGAGAACGAGATCCGGAGTGATTGCGTAACTGGGTAGCGCAGTGACGGAGTGACGCAGCGACGGCGCGGCAGCGCAATCCGAAATCCCAAATCCGAAATCCGAAATGGCTAGGACGGCAGCAGGGGCTTCAGCCAGATCTCGTAGAGGAACTGGAGCCGCTCGATCAGGTACGACATCCGCGTCATCACCGTCGAACCGAACATCGCGCCCAGCGAGATCATGATCATGATCCGCCCGACGCGGATCGGCGTGGCGAACCAGCGGTTGTCCGTCTTGATCGAGAAGAAGAAGTACAGCAGCGTCGTGAACATCCCCACCAGGAACACGAGGTTGCTCAGGCACTGCGCGAGCGCCGTCCACGTGAACCCCTCCGGCCCGGCGAAGGGGTTGAGGGGTTTCAGCGACGCGCCGATCTGGGGCATGATGAGGAGGATCTGGCCCTTGAAGGCCAGGCCCGCCGCCACGCCCACGAAGAGGCCGCTCACCAGCGTGCTCAGCCAGAAGTACTTCTTCGAGAACTGGAAGTACCAGAGCGCGCCCGGCACCAGGGCCAGGAGCCACCAGGCCCCGCGCGCGTCGCCGGTGCCGTCCAGGGCGGTCCGGATCGGCGTCCACCACATCGGCGCCAGGATCTGCTGCCATGCGATCACCAGGCCGATGCCCACCGACGCCCCCAGGGCCGCCTGCTGGACGAGGCGGTAGAACGGGTTGTCGCGGGCCAGGTAACTGAAGACGGCCAGGGTGACGATGGCGCCGGCCCAGATGGACAGGGGGTGGGTCACGCGGCGCGCCTCCGCATCCGGAGGGCGGCCCAGAGGCCGAGGTTGCCGACCAGGGCGGCGAGGATGACGGCGGCGTTGCCGAACGAGGCCGCCATGCTGAGTTTCGTGCCCAGGTCCGGGTGCTGGAGGAGGGCCTCATACTCGGCCGCGCCCCGGTTCCCCGCCAGCATGCCGCTCAACTGCCCGCTGTCGATGTAGGCGTAGTAACTGGGGGCCATGATCGACATGCAGCCGAAGGCGACCGGCGTCCCGAACTGGCCCTTGACGAAACTGATCCACTCCGTCCCCGGCGAGTAGGTGACGGAGTAGACCAGGTACAGGTCCCTGATCGACCGGACGTCCTTCATCAGCGGCAGTTGGTCGACGGGCGTGCCGTGGACGTCCGCCTGCCGCATCTTGTGGAAGTCGCGGGCCAGGCCCTCGATGACGACGGCCAGGCCGGTGTTCGCCTGGATGTAGCCCATGTTCGTCCAGTCCCTGCCGTACACGTAGCCGGCCTCCTTGGCGATGGGCTCGATCACCTGGCCGGCAAACTCCGGACAGAAGGGCGTCACGGTCGAGATGACGACGAAGCGGATCTTGCGCCGGCACAGGTGCCGGACCACGCACTTGAGTTCGGCCTTGTTCTCGGATTGCGATCCCGCGTCCCAACTGGAGTCGATGAGGACGATGCCGTCGGGGGGACACGCCTCGATCATGTCGTACAGACCCCGCACGGCCCCGGAGATGTCGCTGCGCGGCATGGGAATCATCGTGACGAGCGGGACGAGCAGCAGGACGGCGGTCGCCAGGTAGAGCCACCGCGGGTTGAGGTTGTGCAGTTTGGCCAGCCAGCGCGTCATGAATCAGTCCTGCCTCTTGCCGATGCCGAGCCAGAGCCGCACGCCGGTCGCGAACGCCCCGCCGCACGCCCCGATCAGGACGGCCCGCTGCACCGCGGTGTTCGGCACCGCCAGGATCCATTGGGCCATCGTGGGGAACTGAAGGAACTTCGGCAGGCCCTGGGTCATCCAGTCGCCCAGGGGCACCTGGCCCAGGAGGATGACGGTCGCCGCGGCCATCATCAGGCCGGTCTCGACGCTGTTGACGCGGAACGCCCGGTGGGCCGCCGACACCAGGTAGAACGCCAGCAGGGCCATGCTCGAGGCGAAGAACGCGGTCAGGACGCCGTAGAAGAGGGCGTTATAGACCAGCCCGGCCAGGTGGGCGAAGCCAGCGCCGCTCTTGCCCTCGTCCGGCCGGTCGGCCGCCGCCACGATGCTGATGGTGAGGAACACGACGAAGACCGCGCTCTCGAACCAGCCCTTCCGCAGCCTCAGCAGCGTGCCCAGGTGGCCCCGCAGGAGGTTGAACGGGCCCAGGAGGAACGCCATCGTCCCGACCACGACGATGAAGTTCGTCGCGTCCGTCAGGTACGGCGTCAGGGGATTCTTGAAGCCGCCCAGCCACGCCGGCGCCTGCTCGGGCAGGAGAAACTCCAGGAGGAAATACAGGCCGCCCGCGAACGTGATGAGCCAGACGACCCGCCGCCGCACGCCGCCCCTCCCGTCACTTGTACTGCTGCAAGTGTTCCACGACCTTTTGGGCCTGCTGCACGACCCAGTCGGGGGCCCCGCGCGGCACGAGGGTCGCGAGGAGGCCCAGCGCGATCAGGCCCGCCAGGAGGACCTTGATGAGGTCCTGGCTCACCAGGGTGCCGCGCAGGCCCGGGTCGGTGCTGACGTACGCCCCGGCCGCGTAGTACTCCTCGCCCATGATCGTCTGGTCGCAGGAGCACACGAAGAACGGGACCTGCCAGAGGGTGGGGTCGCCGGCGATCTGCATGACGCCGATGCGGGCGCCCGGCTCGGCCATCAGGAGGCTCGAGAAGTCGAACGCGCCGAAGAAGAGGGCGCAGCCCGCGGGGGTCTCTTCGATGAGGCGCGCAACCCC
>Ga0315274_10010129_pt1 | contig 13576 bp, 18 predicted proteins | sample YL17G02_20_MG_FD_203700 | JGI IMG/M metagenome (GOLD analysis project Ga0315274, IMG submission 203700) | Sediment microbial communities from Yellowstone Lake, YNP, Wyoming, USA - YL17G02_20 | ecosystem: Environmental > Aquatic > Freshwater > Lake > Sediment | place: USA: Wyoming | collected...
AATTCCTGAAGGAGTCAGTGGTACCTGCAGTGGTAATGTAACATTTGTTTCATGGTAGTAAACCTTTTAAAATCAAAATGTCTTATTCTTTTTGGCAGGTGTAGCTGGGGAGTTAGCTGTTCCCTGTTACCGCAAATCAGCTTTAGGCGGAGTGAGTCCAAGGGCGACTTACCAGTTTACCAGTAAGTTTATGTCGTATCTGCGAAGCATCGCCTTAAGGGATGTGTTATTCTGCGAACCGTGTCAGATCCGGAAGGAAGCAGCACTAAGCAAAATAGCACGTGCTCTTATGATACGGTGTGGAGAAAAGACATAGAGACTGCTGATGGGCTGATATTTCCACCTTGGGTGTTCCTGCCATTCATATTTAGTAAGGCGCAATCCTTTAATATTTATTATGAGTCAATTTTTAAATGGATAAAGATTTAGCTGAGGTGGCTGGCGCATTTGCTGGTGATGGCAGTCTGTATGCTAATGGCTCTGGATATCTGTTTGAGATTCGTGGACCTAAGAATGAACTTCCATATTATGAAATTTTAAAGCCTAAATTTGAGAAGATATTAAAAATTGAACTTAAAATTGTAAAACGAAGCTATAATGGTGGATATGTTATTGGTCTCAGAAGTGGTAAGCGCATAGTTTATGACATTTTTCATAAAAAATTAGGATTTCCAGTTGGATCAAAATCAAGAATAGTAAAAGTACCAAAAATTATTTTTTCAAATGAAAAATTATGGATTTATTATTTAAGAGGGGTTTTTGATACGGACGGTTCGATATACCTTAGAAAAGCCGGTAGGAAAATGCGACAGATTCAACCAGTTGTTGATATATGTTCATTGTCTGTGAAACATCTTAAACAAATAAATTTCATGTTAAAGGGACTTGGCTTCAGTTCATGGATGGAAAAGACTAAGGTTAGAATGGCAGGAAAATCGACTTTAGAAAGGTTTTTTAAAACAATAAAACCAAACAATAATAAGCATCATTTGAGGTACAGAAGATTTGCCGGGATCGCGTAACCTGGTATCGCGCAAGGTTGCTAACCTTGTTTCCCGAAAGGGATTTCTGGGTTCAAATCCCAGTCCCGGCGTGAGGCTGTGGATACACCGCCCTTCGTGTGGCCCTAATAAGGGCTTCAATCCGTACTAGGATGTGACGGAACATGAAGGGCGATATCCACAATTATAAACATAAGCTTGAACTGAGCCTAGCAAGGCTTGAGAATTCTACGATTTGTAAGAAGAACAAGAAGCTCATTTTTGAGTTTCACAGCAACTGCCTAGTGGAAGGACTGAGCATAGCAAGGGCAGAGCGCTATGTCTTCCTTCTTAAGCAAATGGCAGAAATCCTGAAAAAGGAATTTGGCAAGGCAGGAAAAGAGGACATAGTAAGGATAATACAGGAACTAGAAAAGAAAGAGTACACAGAATGGACAAAGCAGTTCTACAGGGTTGCACTAAAAAAGTTCTATACATGGCTAAGGCAAACTAAGGAATGCCCTGAAGAAGTCGCATGGCTAAAATCCTCTGTAAAGAACGGAAACCACAAACTGCCTGAAGAGTTGTTGACCCAGGAAGATGTAAAGAAATTGATTGAGTCAGCAGACTATTGCAGGGACAAAGCAATGATTTCAATGCTTTATGAAACAGGAAGCAGAGTGGGAGAAATAGCTTCAATTTGCATGAAAAACATCAGTTTTGACAAACACGGTGCTTTGCTGATAGTGGACGGAAAAACAGGGATGCGAAGAGTAAGAATACTGAATTCTGTGCCTTATCTTTCCGCATGGCTTGCAGAGCATCCATTCAGGGAAAGTCCTGATGCTCCGCTCTGGACCAACATGAACACAAACAGCTGCGAAATGATAGAATACAGAGCAATTTCTCAGGTGCTTAAGAGATCAGCATTAAAGGCAGGAATAAAGAAAAGAGTCAACCCTCATGCATTCAGGCACGCAAGGGCAACACACCTGGCAAACCACCTTACAGAAGCGCAGATGAAGCAATACTTTGGTTGGGTACAAAGCTCAGACATGGCAAGTGTCTATGTCCACTTATCAGGTAGGGATGTTGATAATGCCCTGCTTAAGATGAATGGCATTGAAGTTGATGAAGAAGAAGAAAAAAGGAACGGAAACATTGTGCTGAAGCCGATAAAATGCGTAAGATGCGAGAATGAGAATCCTGCAACAAACAAGTTCTGCCAGCGCTGTGGCATGGCCCTTGATTTGAAAGTAGCAATGGAGCAGGAAGAAGAGCGAAGCATAGCAGACGAAACAATGAACGAGATAATGCAAATACCTGGTGCTAAGGAATTCTTTGAAAAGGCACTCAAGGAGTTACGAAGCCCGCAGGATTCAATTCCAGCAGTCAAGGCAGGTGAGAACCATGGCTAAAGCCTTTCTTGAAAAGAAACCCTTGGGAAAGAAGGACTTTGAAGAAGGAATAGCATTTGGAGTCTTGGCGAGCTGGCTTTGGTATCTGCTTTGGTTTGGTCTAAGTTTTTATGTGGGAGCAAAGACACACAATATTTTGTATGTTTTAGGGACAATGAGCGCTGGGCTTTTAGTGGGGATGCTTTGGCTGAAGGATATAGTAAGAGTGTTTTTGAGGAAGGATTAAACATAAGGTTAATAAGAATCGATTAATTTCAATCATTTGATGGATCAAGAACGGGCAAAAGAAAAGATTAAGGAACTTGTTGAAGAGTTTAAATCAAATTATCAAAAATACAAAAATGGATCTGAACCTGATACTGAAACTCAACTAGTTGAACCCCTTTTTAATTTACTTGGTTGGGATAAAAGCGATTTTATAAAACAAGCAAGAGTACATCGAGGGGACAAAAGAGGACGTGCAGATTATGCTTTTAAATTAGGAGATAAAACTCTATTCTTTTTAGAAGTCAAAAAAGTGGGCGTACCATTGGATAAGGAAGCAGATAAACAGGTTGTTTCTTATGCATTATCAAAAAGGATACCTTTTGCAGTTTCAACAAATTTTGAAGAATTAAAGATATTTTGTGTAGAACAGGAAAATGCAACAAAAAACGTGTTTAGAACATTTAAATGTGATAATTATTCGGTTGATAATGATTTAATGTTTTTGTCTAAGGACAGTTTTGAACAAGATGTAATATCCCAAAAAGCTGAAAGTGAAGGTAGACTAAAAAAAAGGCATTCCATTGATAAGATCTTACTCGAAGATTTGATGCATATCAGAAAGCTAATTTCTGATGATATTGAAAAGAAATACCCGAGTGACTACCAAATCAATGAAAAGGATGAAATTGTTCAAAGAATTATTGACAGATTAATATTTATAAGACGCTGCGAAGATACAGGCATAAACCCAGAAAATACTATTATTGAAGATATACGACACTTACCTGACAACAATGCTTATTCCAAATTGAAAGAGATTTTTGAAAAGTATAACAAAATGTATAACAGCGGGCTGTTTATACCAGCAAAGGATAATGATTGTGACACAATTAACATTGATGGCGCTATCATCAAAACACTTGCTCGTTACCTCTATGAATCAAAAGACGGAGAGTACATTTACAATTTTGACTGGATTGATGCTGATGTTCTTGGACAAGTTTATGAACAATACCTAGGGAAGATATTAGCGCAAACAAAGTCTGGCACAGCTAAATTAAAAGAAGGCCAAGCGCACAGAAAAGAACAGGGGATATACTATACTCCAACTTACATTGTTGACTATATTGTTAAAAATACGGTAGGAGAACTGCTGAAAGACAAGAAAACAAAAGCAAAAGATATTAAAATATTAGATCCGGCATGTGGTTCAGGTTCATTTTTGATTAAAGCGTTTGATTATATGTATGAACATCTTGCAAAAACAGAATCAGCAAAACAGATGAGGATTGACACACAAGGGCAGTATTCTGTAAAAACAGATATCTTAAAGAATAATATATATGGTGTTGATTTAGACAATAAAGCTGTTGAGATTACAAAGTTGAATCTTCTCCTTAAGGCTGCAGAAAAGGGGAGAAAGCTTCCCGAAGAAGTTGATGTACACATAAGACATGGAAATAGCTTAGTTGATGATGAGAAAGTTGCCGGATTGAATGCTTTTAAGTGGACCGAAGATTTCCAAGAAGGTAGTTTTGATGTTGTTATTGGGAATCCCCCTTATGGAGCAGAACTAGGTGACATAGATAAAAAATATTTCAGAACTAAATTTTCTAAAGATAAAACAGGAAATACTGCAGCATTATTTATATTGAAAGGAATTGAGTTACTGAAAGAAGATGGGTTCATTGCATACATTGTTCCAAAACAATTGACCTATACTTCATCTTGGGAGTCAATTCGAGACGCTCTACTAAATCTAGACATAATAAAAATAATTGATGCTTCAGAAGCATTCCCAGATGTAGAATTAGAACAGATAATATTTATTGCAAAAAACTCAAAACGAAAATACAAAAAAGTGGTTGTTGGTTTCTGTAATAGGGGTTTGATTGAAGAAAATGTTTCTAATAAGGATTATTTCAAAAGTAAGCGATTCCCACTCTGGATAAATGATGAAAACCATGGAATATTTGATAAAGTACTTACAGGATCTATCCCTCTTTCAAATGTTGCTAAAGTAAATTGGGGTGGAAACGTTGCTAAATTCCTCTCAAAAGATAAGACTTCGGATTCAGTTGCATGTTTGAGAGGCAGAGAGATTAGTAGATACAATTTTAGTTCAGACTATCTTATAAAAAAGAAGGATATTGTCCAGTCATATCATGTTAAAGGTGAGAAACTAATTTTTCAAAGAATTGTTTCTCGTTGTGGAAGTATAATAATAGCGAATTATAGAGATGCAAGAATTGTTGGTACTTACTCTAATGATGATTCCTATGCGGATAAGACTGTAACACTAGTCTGGGACTCTAAACTAAAATTAAAATATTTATTAGGTTTATTAAATTCACGCTTAATTAGTTGGTTTGCACATAGATATTTATGGAATAGGTCTCAGTTAACAATGGAATTTATGTACGAATATGCGAGATCATTTCCAATAAAACAGCCTAAATCTGACGTGATAGAAGACAAAATAATTAAACTCGTTGACAAAATGCTCGCTCTCAACAAAAGTCTCAACGAAATAGGCGACAAAAAGACAGAGGATAGAGCAAGAATTGAAGACGAAATTAAGAGAACTGATGATGAAATTGACGAGATTGTTTACAAACTGTACGGAATAACTGAAGACGAAAAGAGGATTATTGAGGATAGCCTGAAATGAAATCTGAAACATTAATTTATGGTACAGAATTGTTAATTATGTTAGACAAAATTGGAAGAGAGATCTCACTTCCTGAATTTGAAGAGAAAAGTAAGATAAAAGGAGACGAACTAAAAGAATTATTAAGATATCTTCAAGGAAAAGAGTATCTACGATATAGGTTGGGGTTATTCGTTAATGAATCAAAAATCGGAGAGTCAACAATTAAATTGTTACCTAAAGGAATGGAAGTAGTTTTAGGAAAAAGAGATTATTTTACTGAAGGCGAAAAAGTTGTTGAGAAAAAAAATAAAATAAGAGTAATTTTCGATAGTAATATTTATGATTTAATTGCTAATGAAAACTTAAATATCAATCTGCTTTCTGCAAAAAAAGAAGATTTTGAATTTTATATAACCCATATTCAAACAGATGAAATAAACAAATGTTCTGATGAGGATAAGAGAGCAAGGTTATTTTTATTTATAACTAAATTATCTCCAGTAGTTATTCCAACAGAATCATTCATTTTAGATAAATCAAGATTGGGCGAAGCTAGGTTAGGAGATGCAAAAATATTGGAAGAAATAAGAAAAGAAAATTTGAAACATACAGAAGATGCTTTGATTGGAGAAACTGCAATTAAAAATAATCTAATTTTAGTAACAGAAGATAATCGGTTAAAAAATAAAGTAAATTCGCTTAATGGAAAAGCGATAAGTTTAAGAGAGTTTAAAGAAAGTTTGAAATGACAATCCACCTTCATCTCCCTCGTTTTCGACTCATTTCTCTTCCTTCTTCACTGTAAGCAGTCTGTAAAGTATCAAACTGGTGTATCCAAACATGGCTACAAGATAGCCTTCCTGAAAGTCTCCCCAGTTGTAAAAGTAGTATCTGAGCATAAGGAAACCAAAACCTACAACGAACAAGAGCCATAATGGAAGAATGTCAATCCGGTCAGGGAACTGTGGTTTTATGTCCTTGAAGAACTTGAATACAGAGTTTTCGCTATGTGTGTCAAGCTCAAGGTTCTTATGGAAAGTGTTGATGTCATCGCAGATTTCCTTTATCTTGCCAGGAAAGCCCAGGGACTTGGTAGCAGCTAAATCAAGCAAAAGAGGGGTTGCTCGTGGACCTAAATACTCCCCTGCCAGCTCCTTTGCCTGCTTTCTGTTCAAAGGATAAAGCTGTATCTCTTTTCTGAATCTGAAGTTCCAAACCTTCTTCTCTGAAGCAGCAATTATGACTATATTTTCCTCTGAAAGCTTATCAAGCATCTTTCCGCAGTACTTTGAGATGGAATCACCCTCATCAAGAACAAGGACAACAGGCTTTTTCAGGGAAGGCCTGATTAGGTCAAGAAGTTCCTGTATTGTGCAGTATCTTATGTTCTTTTCAGTAACTAGACCAAGATGGTTGATTACAGCTTCAAGTATTGGTTTAGTGGAAGCAAATTCGACATAACATCCGCCTGTTTTCTCTGCAACAAACTTAAGGAAGGTTGTCTTTCCAACACCCTTTCTGCCTGTAATCAGGACACTGTGTTTGTGCTTTATGTGTTCCCTTAATTCTGTAATCTCATTGTCACGGCCTATCATGACTTAAAAAGAATTGTAAGATTAATAAGGAGGAAAAAAGTGGTATAATCTAGGGTGTTATTTTGGAATCTGAGATTATAAGCGAATATGTAAAGTGGTACCATATTGCTCAAAAAATAGTAAATGATGAAGCCGTAATACCAAAACTTTCTGAGGATAAGGTAAAAGATAGGCTATCCAGAGCAAATTGGTTACTTTTAGTAGCACCTTATAGTGAAAAAGAAGAATCAAAGTTTACAGATGAACCTAACATATTCTTAAGAATTGTCGAAAATACTTTGATACTAGGTCTTTCATTCAATAATGTCCCAGCTGTGGAGAGATTAATAGATTCATTGGATGAATACAACAAAGAGACTAGACTGAAGATAATTGAAGTCATTAAAAAATTAGGTCCTGGATTTGAAGTAAGTGTTGAAAAGAGGATATGGAGAAAAAATTATGCAGCAAAACCTGAGTTTGAAGATGTTTCACCATTCCCTATGAAAGCTGTGGATATGGATAATTCTATGGTAAGTAAGATTATAGACACTGTTAATGCTTTAAGAAAAGAGTGTTTAGAGCATACAAGAGAAGCAAGAGGTAAGGATGGTTATTATCGCGAGGCTCCGTCTGTAAGTCTTGCATACATAGAATTTAAAAAGAATGAAGAATCATTCTCAAAAAATCTGATGAAGCTAGTCAATCTCTACAAACTATGTGTTTCTGTTAAGTCAAAAAAACAGATTAGAGAAATTAAAAGTAAAGAAGAAAGCGATAAGAAAAAAGTAGAAAGTTTGGAAAAAAGATTAAAACACTTAGAATTTACTAAGGATATGCCTATGATTTCTGATGCTCAAAGAAAAGAAATGGAAGAAGAAATTAAGAAGGTATCTAAAGAATTAGATAAACTCAAAAATTAGAAAGACTGCTATGCAAATTGCACAGATCAAGAAGTCAGTCCATTTTCCTGTGATTATGGGTCCGCCTAAGAAATTGAAGTTCTTATTAAAGGGCCAGAGCCAGGGTATTCCTGTATAAGTCAAAGAGTCAGCAACTAAGTGAAGGCAATATGCAAGAAACGCTAGGAAAAAGTATCCTGTCAATAGCATAGGCCCTAATACAATTGTCATGAAGAGTATTGAATGAGTTATGTTTCTGTGTCCAAAATACCTGTAAAGAGGTCTGGCTATCGGAAACAATATCCTTCCAAGTTCTGAATAAGGCATGTCAATATCAGGCAATAGCGAGAAAAAAACAAGCACTGCGATATCTGCATAACTCTTAATAGTAATCAAACCGGTGGCTCGTGCCACTGCCAATGATATCAGCGCATGTGTAAAGCCTAACATGACTTAAAAATGTAAGAAGGGCTAATAAAGAGGAAAAATTAGAGACAATTCTCTTTTTGAAGAACAATTTCTACTAGCCCATACAATGCAATAAAACTATATTTTATCAATTTAAAATTTCTAGGATCAGAAGTATCTTTACCGCCATGGAATAGATTAGATCTAACTCGATATGCAACTTCTAATAAATTATCAATATCATCTTTACTCTTCAGCCAAACAGGTTTTCCTTGTCCAGACATATCTTCAATATGTTTACGGTTTGATTCTTCATACAACATTTCAATAGCTTCTTTTAAATTGTCTGATAGATGTTCACTTAAAAGATTAGAATATTTTTTGCTTAAATCTCTTCTATTAGAGGCTACATGTTTTTTATTAAATAATCCAAACAATAAAGCTTCATAAGCGATTGAAATGTATATCAACCCATCTGCAAAAAACAATTTATTCAAATCATCCCTTGGACCTGATATATTTTCTTTTGCTCGATTAAACCATGTTTTAACTATATTCAGTCTGAATTCATCCATGTTAACTTTATTATTTTTTCTCCTAATAAGGCTTTCATTTCTTCTATATGTAACTTGGAGGTGCAATAATGACACGCTACAACCTGAAAGCAATCAAGGAAAGGGAGCTTCAAGAGCTGAAGTATCTTGAAAAGTGGTATTTCCTGATGAGTGGGTTTACTGCAAGCAGATGGATCAACAACCCTGAGAACAAAAAGAAAATTGTGCGATTAAAGGAACTCAGACAAAAGTATCTGTTTGATATCATAGGAGTGAGGTAATTATTTACCATATAGACAATAAATAGGTGATGAAACATGTTAGATGAAGCTGCCTTTTTAACAATTGAAATGCAAGATGGAACAAAATTCAGGTGGAGAATTCCTAAGAAATTTGCCTGGAAGCTTTTCCTGGAAAGATGGATGCCCAAGCCGAAGCCTGAGACAAAAGAATTACCAAAGGAAGAAGTGAAAGAGGAAAAAGTCGAAACCGAAGGGCCTGAAGAGTTCAAATTATGGTAAAAATGACTAAAACTATTGTCTTTATAAACCCCAAGTAGTCCTTATAAAGACTTCTTTCTTAACTAAATAGGTGATGGATTTATGGAAAAAACCCTCTTCTCGTGCTCAAGGAATCAGGTTGAATTCATAGACCGATGCCCTGAATGTGGCTCTAAGAGACTGCACTTTGCAGACAAAAGGGCTGAACTTATCTGCTTAGCCTGCGGTTTCGTTATCGCTGACCAAGTTCCTGTAATCGAAGCAATGCACAACACAAAAGCAGTCAGAGTTCTTGTTAATCCAGCTAAGGGAAAGATGGCAGTTGTTCTTCAAGGGATATTAAGGACAAACGCAGAGAGAGCTATGCTCCCTTTTTATGCAGAAATCAAGAAGATGGATCTAAAGAAGCAGGTAGAAGCTGGTGTCATAAGAATATGCCAGAACTGCGTTGACAAGAAGATTACCAAGAAGGCCACGAAGCTTGAGATACTCTGCGCAGCCACTTACATAGTTTCAAAGAAACAGGGCATACCTATCTTCTTTGATGACTTCGAAACAACCTATGGAATTGACAAGGTCAAGGCAATGCGCGCATACAGGAAGATTTGCAGGGAACTAAAGATACCAATGAAGCCGGTTTCAAACGTCAACGAGTACATAATCAGGATATGTACAGACATGGGCGCAGATGGAGAACTTGCTACTGTGGCAATCGAAGCAGCAAAAATGAAGGTCACAGACAATCCGGTCATCCTTGCAGCAGCTTCAATTTACATAGCAGCTGCAGTCTTGAAGATACAGTTAAAGCAGAGAGAAGTGGCAAAGTACGCAAGGATCTCCGAGCCAGCCCTGCGCGAGAACTTCGAGAAGCTGATTGACAGAGTGGACCTGGTGAAGCTGAAGGAATACGCGGACAAGATAAACGAATAAACTTTCTTTTTATTTTTAATTTAAAACGTAATAGATATAGAATATTTGATTAGTTCAAAATTCTCTTTTTTTGCTAGTTTTTCTAGATTATCAGTTATCTTACCGCAAACGATAACACCCCTTATCTTAGGATGCTCTTTTTTTAGTTCATTGATATACCTCTTAAGCTGAGGGACCGAATCATCATCTTCGTCTCTTTTAATTTCAACTACAATAAGTGTGCCATCCTTGTCCATAAACAAAATATCCGGTCTTCTCTTGCTTTTGAGACGTTTTTCCATAACAAGTGTCCAATTGTTGTTATATTTCGTCATTAAATTAATAGCGAATGCTTGCTGGATTACCCTTTCCTTTAATTGTTTACCAGGCAATTTTTTAAGAAAAAAGTCTTTTAGATAAGAGTCTATTTCATCTCCGGCATTTGTCTTTTCTGCATTCTTTAAACTGTCTGGAACAGGATCGTGAATAAAGATAACGCCACCATATTCCCAATTAGTAGTAAATAGCTTACATTCTTCAGAACCTACGTATATCTTCAAATTTGGTATTATCAACTTATTTTTTGGATATTTCTCTGCAGGCACAGGTTTTACAATTTTTCGTATATCCGACATTAAAAACCAATAACTGTCTTTGTTGTCCTTCTTGCTATTCTTAAGGTATACTTCTCTAAAACTAAGATATTTCTTATATTCTTGTTGAACCTTTCTAAAGTCTTCATCAGAAAAAATCCTTTCCAACCTAAATCGCCATAAAACTTTTTGTAAAGAACCATCGTAAACATACCCATATTTGTCCAACTTAATCCCTTTGTATGTATCGCCTACCTTAACATCGTTTTTAGAAATTTTGTCAATCAGTTCCTTAAATGTGGGTCTGTCCTCTTCATTTACGCCATTGCCAAGATGCGTTGGGGCAAACCAGAATACTTTTTTGTTTAGTTTGCATGATATTAAATGTGCTGGCATACTACCTGCTAACCATCCTGCGCTGTAATCCTTACTTGGCATAGCCGCTAATAACAAAGAGTACGTTTCAACCATTGTAACTCAAAATAATTATGAATTTATAACCATATTGAAAAATAATAAACACAATACGTAGTATATCTATTATATTGAACTAATAAGATAACTATAATATAATATATCACATGTCGTCATCATAGACGATGGATTGAATAAATCTGCATCAGGCACGAGTTCGTTGTTCAATTGCATTGACATTTTATTTTCTCCTAATAAGGGCTTCTTTTCTATTGTAAGTATGATTGACAGCATAACACTGAGGAACTATTACGCGATGTCCTGCAACTGGGAGCGCGATTTTGTAAGGAATCTTGACAAGGTTTTGGGCATGACCCGATACGAAGCCAGGGTGCTTATCCATCTCCACAGGAACAAAGGATCTTACATGATTAGGATTATGCGGCTCTTAAAGCTGAAGCGTTCAACTGCGTTTTACATCCTTGAGCGCTTCAGCCATCTTAAGGTTGTTTTTTCAGAGGACAGCCCTATCTCCGGAAACAAGGTTTACAAGCTGGCCGACAGCCCTTTGACAAGGGCCTATCTTTCGGCGGCATTCAAATTATGCATCTGCGAACAGCTGAAGGAAGGAGCGAATGAGAATGAAATCTTTACTTAGATTTTCAAAAACGCACGGATGGCTCTGCGACAGGGCAATATCATGCAAGTTCTGCAGCTGCCTTATACAGGAAGGTGGGGTTGCCTGGTATCTTAGGGACTTAGAACAGTTTGCATGTCAAAAGTGCTTTGAGGACAAACGGAAGGTTGGCAAGCTATATGGATTCGGCCAGGCAATCCCCACAAAAATAGTTGCAGAACTTCCTAACGAGATGCAGGACGAAGCGCCGGAACGGGAATGGTAATCAAATATAAGGTTTGAATATTTTAAATATTGCTAAGAAAAAACCTATTGTTCCAACTAACCCAACCAACCCCCAGGTTAACAACATAGGCTGTTTTGTTTCATCCGGAATTTTTGAATCTTCAATTGTTTTTTCAGTTACATCTTCCAATGGCGCAGTAATCATTCCAGTTATATATTCCCCAAAGAATAGACTTACTAAAGCTACACAAATAGCAATTACTGCTCCGATTGTTAGCGCTTTTGACATTTTAAATCACCAGAATGTTTTTAATTTATTACTCAAAACTTATTTTTAAATTCTTTCATTTGCTCCTAATAAAGACTTTTCGCTTATTCTAGATTATGGAAAACACACCTGAATGGATCAAGATTTTGAACCAAATGAAAAAGGAGGTTGAAGAAAGTGACAAACACAAAAGCAATACTGCTGACACTAGTTGCCCTGCTGAGCATTAGTTTTGCTTTCGCATGGCTGGACCCGCCGACTGCTGACGAGAAAGCGTACTTTAACAGCGCATTGAAGAACCTGAGCGAAAAGGAATTTGGCGGCTTCGGTGTTGCGATTGGCAGCTCAGACGTTCAGACGAGCGTTTACGTTTACAAGCGCCAGACTTTGACCTCAGACGAGTGGAGCGTTGTTTTCAAGGACGCTTTTTCAACTGAGCCTGCAACCTGGACAGACGTTTATGATTATGTGCTGTACAGGATAGGCCTGAGCGACTACTACGAAACATTCGGCTACCTGAACATAAACAACAAGACATACTGGCTAAGTGACGTAAGCATAAGCGACAGCAGCCTTAGCGCAGACATAAGCTCAGCAGACAACAGCACAGGCACATTTTCAGCGAGCCCGCTGTTCTGGAGCTTTTGGACCGGAACTGCAAACGTTGACAGCGCAGACTACAAGATTGTCCTGCTGAAGAATAAAGACTAAGGGGTGATTTCATGACAGAAGTACACAACGGAAAAATAGGGCGCGGAAAATACGCGGAAAGCGGGGAAAAAAAGATTACTGCAGAGAACCATGTTTACTCAACAGTTTTCAAGACAACAGTTAAGGTCAGCCACGCCAACGTCACCTGTCCACTATGCAAGTTCATGAACAAAATTATGGTGAAAGACGAGCCAGCAATTACATTCAAGTGCAGCTGCGGCCAGATGCTGAAGTTTGACGTGCCAAAGGGGTGAGATTATGGATGAAAGAAGCAAGAAAGAAATCGAAGAACTTTTCAAAGCGAAGGTCAAGGGCGATGCCATCATCGAAGCTTTGAAGAGGATAGAAAGCAAACAACGTTAATCTTATTTTTTTATTTTTGTCTCAATCGGCGACTGCCTCTACTGCTCGCGGCTCTTTTCAGTTAATTTCTAAATTATTCTTCATGGGTCGCCGCTCGCCGAAGTATATACTGAAATACCGATGACTATTTATTTTAGTGATGCTTATATTATGCTTAGTGCGTGATTCTATCGAAGGGCGCTGAATCTGGAACTCGTGTCCCAGTCCCGGCGTACCTTTTCATAAACTTTATAAATAATCATATTGATGTGTATCAATAT
>Ga0315274_10010134_pt1 | contig 13572 bp, 12 predicted proteins | sample YL17G02_20_MG_FD_203700 | JGI IMG/M metagenome (GOLD analysis project Ga0315274, IMG submission 203700) | Sediment microbial communities from Yellowstone Lake, YNP, Wyoming, USA - YL17G02_20 | ecosystem: Environmental > Aquatic > Freshwater > Lake > Sediment | place: USA: Wyoming | collected...
CCAGGGTTCAAGTGATCAGTTACCTGAGAGATCAGTCTTGCCGGGTCTATGAGGTGGTGGAGGACATAGGAGGCGATGATGAGATCAAACTTGACCCCGAAATCACAAAGGCCTTCATTGAGGTCATGTTTTTTAATGATCATTCCGCGGTCTTGAAATTGATCAATAATTACTTGGGAAGTTTCTACCGCATAGAGTTTATACCGTTCCTTAAAGCTGTCTATCATCTTACCCTGGCCGATCCCAAAATCCAGGATGCTCTTCCCCGGGGGGAGATACCTGCTGGTGAGTGAAATAATAGCATGATGGCGGAATCCAAACGTATCCGTGATCCCTCTTTGAGCTATGCGGTCTGTCCAATATTGATCGTAGTCTTTAACGCCAAATGTTTTCGCCATAGTAATTTCTCTCAGATTACGCAAGGGTATTATTGATAATTCAACCTGAGGTGTCAATATGATGCCCGGTAATAAAAAATAATTAATATCTGATTAATCGGAGGTTAATCGGCATTTTTAATAATGCACATTGCGGTGAATCGCATGATATGGATTACTTTTCTCATCCTTTTCGCAGTTCTTGTCCTGTATGTATTGGTTCTCATCATATCGTATGGTGTGGGTCGTTATATTTATTCCCACGCACTGGAAACCCCTGAGGCGATCCCTTTCATTAATAACCGGAACAACACTTCGTGGATCAAGCATCAGCCTCCCCGGGAATCGTTCAGCTTTTTAGTGCTGGGGGATATTCAGGGCGGCTTCCGTACCCTGAGCCAGCATATTTTTCGAGAGAATGATGACATATATTCCTTTGCAATCCAGACAGGGGATTTGATAAGTCATGCTGATGAAGGCCATTATGCCCAGGTCCTTTATGAATTAAAGAAGAGCAAATTGAATATACCTCTTTTTGTGGTGCCAGGGAACCATGATATCAACGGGAAGGATCCACGTTTATTTGAAAAATACTTTGCCTGGAAGCAATTTTATTTCTTATGGAGCAACTGTCTCTTCATTTTTCTCGATAACTCCTCAAGCCCTCCCTATTATTCCCAGTTCCAGTGGTTGGAAAAGACACTGGAAGAAAATCACATGAAGGCAAGGAGAACTTTTATCTTCATGCACCGGGGGCCGGTTGAGTGCGGGGGAGGGAAGGCCCACCGCCCCAAGGATGATTTTACCCCTTTCTTCGCTCTGCTGAAGAAGTACCGTATTGATTATGTCTTCTGCGGCCATGTCCATGATTATCTGAGGATGGAGTTGCAGGGGACGATGTTTGTTGCCAACGGGGCTGAGAGCAAGATGGAAAGTTTCACCGTGATGCCGAGCTATGTAACCCTGGTGGAGGTAACACCGGAGAAGATTTCAGATCAGAAGATTACCATTCAGGTTTCTCTTTTTGAGCGGATGTACGGGAAGATGCTCGATAACATGGTGGCTCATATCTATCCCCGTCTGGTGTATTTTTCTGGAAAAGGAGGAGCGGAAAAATGAAAAGAAAGATCAACACCGTTGTTTTGATAACGGCTTTACTGATAGGGACATACCTGTTAGGAGAGGCTCTGCCGTTACGGGTTTCCGAAAGCGCTTATGCGTCACCTATCAACGGAAAACCGTTCACGGATACCTTTTATTTCGATGAGTGCGACGGATTTTCGTCCACTGGAAGCAACCGCTATTTTATTCTGGAACCAGGGTTTCAGCTTGTCTTAGAAGGAAGGCAGGGCAAACATACTGTAAGCGATGTCTTGACCGTTCTCAACGAGACAAAAATAATTGACGGCGTAGAGACCAGGGTTGTAGAGGACAGGGAGACTCTTGATGGTGCGTTGACCGAAGTTTCAAGGAATTATTTTGCCATATGTAACAAGACGAACAGCGTATTCTATTTTGGGGAAGATGTGGACACCTACGAAAATGGTGTGATTATCGGCCACGATGGGTCCTGGCAAGCCGGCCCGAATGGAGCGAGAGCCGGTTTAGAGATGTCGGGAATCATCTTATTGGGGGCGAGATACAATATGGAAGTAGCACCCGGTGTTGCTGAGGATAGAGCAGAAATATTGAGCATGACTGAGACAGTACGCACCCCGGCAGGGACATTTGAAAACTGCTTGAAGATTAAGGAAACCTCAACTCTGGAAATGGGGGTGTATTATAAATTCTATGCTCCGGGAATTGGGCTCATTAAAGATGGTAACGTAGAGCTGACCGATTACAGCAGATAATATTTGGATTGGTGAAAACCAAAACCTGACATTTGCAAATTTTTATGATAAGAAATCATGAATCGTGTGATGAGGAGACGGTATGACAAAAGACGCTTTGTTCAATAAGAAAGGAAAATTACGCACAGACTTTGTTTTTGACGGAGCAACAGCAGAAGTTTTTGATGACATGCTGGATCGCTCAGTGCCTTTTTATCAGGAAATTCAGAGAATGATCGGTGATATTGCGGCAGACTTTGCAGTGCCAGGAACTAATCTCTACGACCTGGGATGCTCAACATGCACCACATTCCTTGCGATCGAAAAACGCATTCCCGACAATGTCATGTTGATCGGGATCGACTCTTCAAAGGAAATGCTCCAAAAGGCAAAGGAAAAACTTTCTCGCAGCGGATTTTCCCGGAAGCACGAACTCATGTGTCTCGACATTAACAAAGGCATTGCAATAATGAATGCCTCGGTGGTCATTATGAATTTAACCCTTCAGTTCGTGAGGCCGCTCTACCGCGAAAAAGTCATTTCACAAGTGGCCAGTGGCCTGAATACCGGCGGTTGCCTCATTTTAGTGGAGAAGGTGCTCAGCAAGGATTCGACCATAAACAGGCTCTTCATAAATCATTATTATGAATTTAAGAAACGTCAGGGCTACAGTGAGTTGGAAATCGCACAGAAAAGAGAAGCACTTGAAAACGTGCTCATCCCATATCACTTTGACGAAAACAGGGAACTTCTTCTGAACAACGGATTCAAAGGATGCGACGAGTTTTTCAGATGGTATAACTTCTTTGGGATGCTGGCGATAAAATAACAACATTTTAGAACGTTACAGGGTGGGGATTTGCTTTACTCATTCATGCTTGCCTGCGGGAACTTTTTTTTCGATTTAGGAACGCATTATTTCCCATGGTATTTGTAATCTTGCCTTTAACCACAAGGCCCGGTCTCTTTTGGGGAAGTGAAGTTCTTGACCGGGTGGTAGTGGTCCTGGGTATTCTCATTGCCTTTGCTGGGCAGAGTTTGCGGCTGCTCGTGATCGGCTACGTTTATGTCAAGAGGGGAGGCAAGAATAGGCGTATCTATGCTGACAAATTAGTCGTGGAAGGATTTTATGCCCACACGAGAAATCCTATGTACGTGGGAAATTTTCTCATTACCGTCGGCGTAGGGATGATCTATGGTTCTCCCTGGATTTATTTTCTTGTAATTCCGTTTTTCAGTTTCGTATATGTATCGATTATAATGGCGGAAGAGACTTTTCTGAGGGATAAGTTTGGCAGAGAGTATGAAGATTATGTGCAAGGGGTGAATCGCTTTGTGCCGGATTTCCGAGGCATGAAGGAGTCCCTGAAAGACTTTCACTACGATTGGAAGCGTGCCCTCCGGAAAGATTACGGCACCATTTGTGGAACTTTATTTGGGATTCTAATCATTAACGTATGGAAGGCTTACTACCTCTACGGGTTTCAGGCAAGAAAAGATGAGATTGTGATACTTGCTGTACTTTTTATACCACTTGGCTTACTGTATGCGTTGGTTAGTTATCTGAAGTCGAGTGATCGATTGGCATCTCCAAACTAAGATTCCTAACGAAGGTTCCTTGACACTTTCAATAACCATAATCTAATATGTTTACTTTGTGGAATGTGTTTATTCCATGAGAAGGATACTTTTTATGACCCGGATCAATCTGCGAGAGATACTAAGTAAATGGGGAGGGTGGTTTTTTTATCAAAGAGGTCTTATCCCCGTACCATTTTTCATCGTGCTCTTTTTTTTAAATTTTGGAACCTATGAAAATGATCTTGTTGTCTGGATATCAGGACTCCTTTTTCTCATACTCGGGGAAGTCCTCCGATGCTGGGGGATAAAACATATTGGTAAACATTCCCGAACCCGGAAGAGACAGTGTAAGAGCGTTGTCATGAGCGGCCCCTACGCCCTGACCCGTAACCCCCTCTACCTGGGCAACCTTTGCATCATGATCGGATTTACTGTTCTGAGTGAACTCTTATGGTTCTTAGCCGTCGCCCTCCCTCTTTTCCTCTTTTACTACACCTGTATCGTCATCTGGGAAGAAGATATTTTAAAAGAGACCTTCCCCGAAGAGGCTGCGAGATATTTTGAAAAGGTCCCACGCTGGTATCTGATCAAGGGGATGCGAGAAAGGTTTCGGGGTGCTTTTTTAGCGAAAGGGGACACCCCCTTGAAAGAGGTTATCTACCGAGAGTATAGGACCCTGCAATTTCTCGCGGTGATGACCATACTCCTTCTTTTGAAGGAGTTATTTAACAACCATGATTATCCAATCTGGATTCCATTTCTCTTCAATTGACCAGAGAATTATCGAGGTAAAGCAGGGTTCCCGATGCGGCAGACGACCAGAAAGACATGATATGGGGCGGAATTACTTCCGATGGATTGGTACATGTACAGTCCTGGGGCTCGCAACAGGAGCCATTCTCTGGAACATAATGGTAGAGCCCATTGATCATGGTTATCCACGGTATGCCGCGATAGCGGATGCCATGGTCCGCACCGGTGACTGGATTGTCCCGAAACTGGACGGGGAGATCTACATGCATAAGCCCCCTCTCTTTATCTGGCTCGTCGCTATCCCGATTGCCATCATGGGCCGGGTTCCTGAGTGGGCCGGTCACCTGCCGAATGTACTTGCCGCGGTGGGAGTTCTCTTCGGAACATACCTCCTCGGCAAGAAGATCTTCGGATCCAGGAAAGCGGCCCTTTTAAGCACGTTGATCCTCGCCACGAGTTACGAGTTCTGCGATCTGGTCCGCGAGGAACGACTCGATATGGTGTTCACGGCCTTCCTGCTCGGTGCCTTTCTCTGCTTTTACCAGGCGGTGACCTCACTACCTCCAGGGCGGGGGCGTACAGTATGGATTATTGCATGTTACATATTTGTAGCCCTTGCAACACTTACGAAAGGTCCCGTAGGACTTCTCTTCTTCCTTGCCGTGACTATCCCCTTTGCGCTCTGGACAGGAAGGGTGCGGTTTTTTATTGAGAAGGAGAGTCTCCTCGGCTACGTGATCTTCCTGGCTCTCTCTTCTATCTGGCCTTTACTCGTTATTGCGAGGGTCGGTTTGAAGGAGGCATTGAGCGTTTTTCAAGCAACGGAGATGATCACGCGTCGGGAAGGGCCATTCTTCTATTTTGTCGAGCTGCCCATAATCTTCAGCCCGTGGATTATTTTTTTACCTGCCGTGGTGATCTGGTTGGTCCAGGAAAAGCCTTACCGCGGGTCAGAAGGTATCCGTTTCTTGCTCTGCTGGTGCGGGGCTTTTTTTGCGCTGCTCCACCTTTCTTCCGGCAAGAGTACCCGTTACCTGTTGCCTGCAATGCTTCCGCTCGCCATGCTGACGGCAGGGGCTGTGTATGGTACGATGACGGCTGCCGCGCAATTACCAATACGATGGATAGGACGCTTACGGGATGGAACAGTCTGGCTGCTCCTTGTTTCCATCTTGGGGGCTTCTTTCGCTTCCCCGCTCCTCTTTTCCATTGCGTCTGAGGACAAGCCCTTTGTCATCGCAGGGGGCCTCATGGCAGGGATTGGAAGCTTAATTGCAATCAGACAGTTCTTTAAGTATCATGATCCCATTAGGTGCCTTTTTTTCATTGGCATGCTTATCCTTTTTCTCTACGCAATATTCGATGCTGTGCATGCCCGAAGGTTCATAAGGAATGACACCCGTATCTTGGCCGAGCAGGCACTTGCGCCGATTACGGCTGGCGCACCTGCCAGGACCTATGGCCTTAAGAATACCCAGCGGCAGTTCCTCGTTTCTATGCTCACCCGGCGCAGCGTTCCGGTTGCTTCAACGCTGCCGGAACTCAAGGAGTGGGTTAGTAAGGAAGCTGGAGGAGAGGTGTTTGTCGTAGCTGATTCCAGGCATGTGAACGAACTGTTCGCGGATCCTGCACTTTCAGCGGAATCCTACGCAGCTTTTTGCCTGGAGAAACATGATCTGCAGGTGGTGCGGGTTGCTGCCGGAAAAAGATCTGTTGGGATGAGATATGAATAGGAAAAGAAAAAGAAAGGGCCGGTTTAATCGGATATCCTACAGCATTGGACAGCCGGGATTGAGGCTGTTCCACTTCCTTGTTATTTTATGTCCCCTGAAAATTTCCACTTCTCTTTCAGAAAAGCTGGGCAGGGTGAGTTACTACTTTTTATCGAAATACCGGCACAGGGCAATGAGGAACCTTCAGCGGGCTTTTGGTCATACCAAGAGCCGGAAAGAGCGGAAGAGAATATGCAGGAGCATAGCGAAAAACGCTTTCAAGGATATTGTAGAGGTGTTTTATTCTACCGGTCCTGACCAGTCAATAATTAAGGATAGAATCAGCATAAGCGGAGAAGAAAACCTTAAGGAGGCACTAAGCCGTGGAAAAGGGGTGATTGCCATCAGTGCCCACCTCGGGAATTTCAGCCTCCTGGGTTTTGGCCTGGTTTGCAGGGGATATCCTGTTCACGTGGTAATCAGGGCGGTGCGGGATACGGGCATCGAGAGGATATTGAACATTTACCGGGAACGGCAGGGGACCAAGTTCATCTTTTCAAAGCCTCCTCAGGAGTGTGTAAAGAAGATGTTTAAGGCCCTGAGGAGTAACGAGATTATCTGCTTACTGGTCGATCTGGCCAAGAAGCATGGCAGTATCTTTGCTGATTTTTTCGGTCGGCCTGCTGCCACAACCGTAACTCCGGCACTGCTCTCCCTGAGAACCGGTGCGCCGGTTGTCCCTGTTTTTATCGTGCGCAATGACAATGATACCCACCGCATCTTCATTGAACCAGCCATTGAAGTTGAACTGACAGATGATCACGATGAGAATATCTTCAGGATAACAGCAGAGATTAACCGGGTAATTCAGTCATACGTGGAAAGGTATCCCGACCAGTGGTCATACTGGACTGCCCGGCGCTGGAAATACCAGCCTGAGAAAAAAGAACAGTGAACAGTGAATAGAAAAAACAGAATCCAGAATCCAGAAGTCAGAATTCAGAAGAATCCCGCATTCAAAAATCCGCAAGAGAATGATCCGCATTCACGAAATAACCTGCCGGTAGATCCCTTCTGTATTTCATCTCACCATAGGTAAGAAAGCAAAGATCTCGCTTTCTCTTTCAGCCAGGGCAGGTATTTTACCTCAGAGAGGTACTCGAGGTAATCCCCCTTATCTTTGATGAAGTACGTGAGGGGAATAGAGTAGAGTTTCTCCCCTATTCCCTCTGGACTGACAGTGATTTCGATACAGTGGTAATTTGGGTCAACCTCTTTTCTCCTAATTAGGGACCCTCCGCTGCCTGGAGAAAGAAAGACGCAATTACCGACTACTTCTCGATGGTAAAAATGGAGATGTCCGGCAAAGACATAGTTAACTTTATATCTCTCTACCAGTGCTAACAGTCTTCCGGCATCCGGATCATCCTTAATGGATTTTCCAGGATAGAAATTGTCTGGCAGTTTGTGGAGAAAGACAAAGCGGCAGCGGGAGTTTGCGGCTTCTAACGTGAGGGTTTCTTCCAAAAAGTCCAGGAAATTTGGAAATTCTTTCTTGTTTGTACAGAAACCAATAACGAAGAGAGAACCATTGCATCTGAAAAAGTAGTGGGCGGGACCATAGAACTTTTCAAACAACTCTTGAGAATGAGGAAAATCCTTATTGATATCATGGTTCCCGGGCACAATAAAAACCGGTTTGGAAAAACCGGTCTCTGATATTTCGCTTATAAAAAATCTGTGCTCATCAGGGGTAGGGAAGTTAACAATATCTCCCAGGTGAACGAGGAAGGACGCCTTGCTCTTCTGAATTATTTGAAAGAAATTCTCCAGCACCTCATAACCTCCCTTTGAATCTCCCAGGACGAAGAAGGAGTAGGGTTCTCCGGAACTCTCTTTTGCCGTCGTGAAAACTCTGGCTGCTTGATTGCTGATGGCGGGAGGCGATTTGGAGTGGATTTTAAGATACCAGTTATAGCAAACTATTCCTAATGCGCCGGTGACCAGTGCTAACAAAAGCAGGAAATAACGACGATTATTAATTTTCACTATCAAGCTTCGATGACCTTCCGGTAAATCTCCTCCACGCTCTCTCCAAAGGTAGAAAGCGAGAATTCAGACAGGGCTTTAAGCCGGGCTTTTGCTCCCATCTCCTTTCTGAGGGAGGGGTTTGATACGAGCCTCTCAATTGCTCGAGAGAGATTCTCAGGTGTATCTTCAATGACCAAGCCGTTTATCCCGTCATCGATGATCTCCGGGAGCATCCCCCTCCGAGCTGCGATCACAGGTATCCCCATTGCCATGGCTTCCCGCACAGCCCGGCAGGCGCCGTCAGTTCCGGGGACGAGGAATACCTTGATATCAAAACACCCGAGCGTCTCTGCATAGTCCCTGTCGCGATAACCGGTGAAAATGACCTGGGGAGAAATCCCCATTTCTTTAACCGGCTTTTTTGCTACTTTCTCAATATGGGTTCCCCTGCCTACGATCATGAATTTGAGGTTGGGCACCTTCTGGATTGTTCGGGCTATGGCGGAGAGCAGGATGTCGAAACGCCGGTGAGGTTGAACCCTGGCAACGATCCCCACAACAACCTCATTCCTTTTTATGCCGTAAGACATCCGTACCGCTTCTGACCTCTTTTCAGGGCTGAACCTCTCCCCGTCCACGGGCACCGGTATTTTCCAGATCCTACCCGCAGGGAGATTGAATCTGTTGAGCAGGGAATCTCTCGTCCTCTCTGACACGCAGATTACCCCGTCGGTGAGACGAGAGAAGAGGATACGGTTCATCCAGTTCACCTTCAGTTCTTCCCCTTCGTAGCAGCTCCTGATGATTTTCATGTTTTTTACTCTCCGCGCAGAGATGCCGCCGAGAAAGTGATCGTTGGTGAGATGGGTGTGCACAATCTGGAAGTGATTCTCCTCCAGGAATTGTTCAAGCTTCAGGAAGTCAGAAAGATTGTGGAGGAGATTAAAGTGCTTGTTCAGGTGGAAAGAGGTCACAACAATAATCCCTCGCTGTTCAGCGCTTTTCAGAAGAGATTCTTTTGCCCCGTGAGAAGGCTTGCCGCAGGCAAAGGTTACATCATGCCCCCGACCTTTAAGGCAGGCAATTGAATGGATGGCATGCTCTGCCGGGCCGGTCCACTTCCAGTTGCTGAATAGATGTAGTAATTTCAAAGTATTATATACTCTTCTTAAAGTTTAATCTGTAAGGTTCTGTAACCTTTGTCCGCCCGATTTTGAGGACGTTGCGGTAGATGTTTTTCTTCTTCAGGAGAAGAGGTGTCCTTGCTGCATATGACCTGAAAAATTGAAGCCGGTCTGAGATGGTAACACAGTCAGCGACAGATGCATTGATCTGAGCTAAGTTCTTCACCCTCTCCCGGTAGGAAAGTTTCTGCCCGAATCTTATCCGGTCGAGATCGATAAAGAAGAATTCCCAGCCGCCGCCCTTTTCTTTAACCAGGATGTTGTTTGATTTCAGATCTGCCTGATAAATCCCCCGGGCATGGAGCCTCCTGATCTCACAGGAAAGACACTCGATGAATTTCTTTTTCTTAACTGCTTTTTCAGGTGAAGGAGGCAGGTCAAAATTTTTCAGGATGTAGTCATTGAGTTCCTCAACGCCATCGAGGTATTCGAGAAGGAGAATACTTCTCTTCAAAATGCCGCCACTTCTTTCCTCGTACAGCGCCAGGGGTTCAGGGGTTGAAAATCCCCTTACCCTCAGTCCGTTTGCCCCGACCCATGATTTCAGCGCCCGGCTCTTTCTGAAGGAACAGCGCAGGGCGTAAAAGAGGCCGGGGTAGGTGAACTCCTTAATGCATATTGTTTGGTATCCGCGGTTCCTGGGGATGCCCAGAAGCGATACGGAAGATTTAGGCTGTTCTTTAATGATGCGGATCTTCCCCTGTCCCCGTGCCTTCCGGTACTCCTCAAAGGCCGCATTGAAAATATCTTTTCCGTAACTCTTTTTTCCGTAAAGGCTTTTCCTGAAACTCTTTTCAGCCATGAACTCGCTGCTCGGCATGAGGCATCTTCTGGTGCGGCTTTTCAGGTGAGCCCTTTCAAGCCTCTCGGCATACCTGTCAATCTCACCTGCAATCATGAGCAGCGGCGGGTCACCTTCTTTGAGGTACGCCTTGAGGAACCGTATCCGGTCAGACCGGGTGGAAGGGAGGGAATTTTTAAGCTGGGCAAGATCCCGGATGCGGGCGAGGAGAGGGGTTCTCCCGAGATGCCAGGCCTTGTGGAGGTCAACGAAGAAAAGATTGAATTTGCCAGAAGGGTCTTCCTGGATCAAGATATTCCCGGCATGGAGGTCACGGTAGAAAAACCCTTTTTCGTGGATCATCCTGATCTTACGTGCTGCTTCATTGATGATTGCTCTCTTCCTGGTCAGGCAATCCCGTGAGGATTGATTACGGATAGACTGGAAGAATGTTTTCAGCGTTTGACAGCCGGGGATATTCTGCGTGACCAGCAGGGAATCTTTGAGCAATCCCCCCTGCCTTTTTATCCCCTTGGCTACAGGGGTGACTGTAGGAAGATGGTAGCGCTTAAAGAAGAGGATGTTTCTCCATTCCCGGTCAGCCTTGGAGGGCAGAAAGAGGTACTTGAGGGTTTCTCCCCACCCCTTCATCTTGTACCTCTTGACAAAGATTTCTCCATGGCCCTGTAAAGGGATCACGCTGCTCTGCCGGACCATATTCTCTTTTATAATCTGTGTTTCGGCAGGTAGCCTCTCCGGTATATCTGTAATTTCAGGAATAACATCCTGATATTCCCGTGCTATGAGCCAGTTCATTCCCCTGCTGGAAAATCGGATATAGGGCTCCACGTTGTTTTTTCTACCCCTTCAGGTTAAAGGAAGGCTTTATGGATTGCTCCCCCTTTTAAGCTCCCATAACTTAGCATATTTTAAGAAGCAGTAAAAGGAGGAGACAAGAGCAATGATCAGCCCGGGGTATCCGTCCAGGAATCCGAGCTTAAAGATGTAGGTCTCAAGAAACTTTACGGGAGGATGAAAGAGAGAGGCGAAGGGGTTGAATTGTTTGCCTTCTCTCAACCATTCCCGGGCGACGATGCCCGAAAAATTGTCTACGGTCTTAAGCTGGTCGGAGAGGTCTCTGTAAACTGTATGGAGAATGTCTCCTTTGAGGTATTGGCTCTTTCCCTCCAGGATGAGCTTATCGTGCGGATTTTTTCCTCCCCAGCGGGCTTTTCCTCTCCTGAACAGTCTCAGTTTATGGTCAGGGTACCAGCCGCCGTGATTGATCCACCTTCCCAGATAATAGGAATGCCGGGGCAGGATGAAGCCGTCGAATGTGTTGCCCGAGGAGGATACCTCGTGGATCACCTCTGCTGTCGCCTGAGGCGAGAGGTATTCATCTGCATCCAGACAGAGAACCCAGAGACAGGTTGCCTGTTCTATGGCAAAGTTCTTCTGTTCGATGTGACCGGGCCAGGGCCTCTGGAAAATCCTGTCAGTATATTCACTGCAGATGGCAACAGTTTCATCAGTACTGAAAGAATCCACCACGATGATCTCCTCTGCCCATGCCACGGACTCGAGGCACTTGCGTATATTCTCCTCTTCGTTATAGGTGACGATACAGACTGAAAGTTTAACTTTTTCCATAAGGATAGCCTCTAATGCACCGGTTGAAGGTTAAGAAGCTTTATCGCTGCATCCAGTACCTCTTCAGGTGTTACCGCCTCCATGCACTCCCTTGATGCACAGCGAAACTCCCGGCAGGGACTGCAGGCGAGGTCCTTTCTTACGATGATATTCCGGTTTCTCGAGGACGGGGCGTTGACCCGGTGGTCAGTGGGGCCGAAGAGAGCAACGACGGGCGTTCTCACTGAAGCAGCAATGTGCATGGGGCCGGTATCGCTCCCGATGTAGAGACTGCACCTCCGGAAGATCTCTGCCAGTTGCCTGAGGTTCTCAGTCTCGCAGGCAATCAGGGGAGCGTGTTTCATCTGCCGGGCTGTCTTCTCGACAATTGAGCGCTCGCCCGGACCCCAGGTGAGGATGACCCGGACATGGTATTTCTGAATCAGGGCGTCAGCTACCCTGGCATACCGTTCTTCATCCCATCGCTTGTAGGGCGTGTCCGGACTGGTCCCGGGATGGAGCGCGACGAGCGACCGATGGTTTCCAGTCATATGCTCCGTGAAGAAGGCATCGATCTTTCTCCGGTCGTCTTCACTGGCCGGGATTACCGGATCAGGTTCAGCGGTCCTGATGCCAAGGGCTGAAATCAGCGCCAGGTTTTTCTCGATCCTGTTCAACCTCCTGTCTTTGGGATTGACATGATAATTATTGAAGATATAATTGAATTCCCTGGAGAATCCGCGGCTGTATCCAATCCGGTGAGCAGCACCAGAGAAGAACGAGATGAGACCGCTCTTGAGTATGCCATGGAAGTCTAAGACAAGTTCGAACCCCATTCTCCTTAATTCTCTGATGAATCGTAATGGCTCGATGAGAGTGGGCAGGGATATGAGAGGATTGAGGAATCCCCTGACTATCTTCTTCCTCGGGAAAAGGATTATCCGGTCGAGATCGGAGTTGCCTTCGAGTATTCCCCTGGCCTTTTCCTCCACCAGCCATGCAATATACGCAGAAGGGAACTTCTCCCTCAGCGCCCGCAGGGCAGGCAGGGTTCTCACTACATCACCTACGGAACCTAACCTGATGATAAGTATTTTAGATGGCTGATACGTCATGATTTTTTATCAATATACTACTCAGCAGATATTTTTCAAGGTCAATTATGGACAGGTCAATTATGGATATCGGACTGTGAGGGTTCGTTGATGCCGCAATCAGAGTGGGAAAAACCTTCAGTTCTAGGGCTGGTAGAAGAACCGGCTTGGAGCCGCGCCGTAAAACGGCTTCTCAAAAAAAAGATTTTCATGGCCACCCTGGCATTGTTGATGGCTATTCTTGTCATCATCGACCTAGTATTTCACCGGATCATGGACAGTTTTATTGTAAACCCCATCATGATCGTAAGCCTCCTGGCCGGTGTTTTTTTCTTTGTTGCTTTTCTTACGCTCAGGCGCGAGATCAGCGACCTCAAGCTGACTGATGCAGCGATCCGCGAGAGTGAAAACCGTTACCGGAAGCTGATAGAGCAGGCCTCGGACGGGATCTTAGTCGGTGACGGACAAGGCAGGTTCCTGATAGCCAATACCAGAATGTGCGAGATGCTCGGCTATACCCGTGCTGAACTCCAGTCGCTCACGAGAGACGATCTTTTTTTCCCGGGAGACCATGCTGCCAATAAACTAAAAATGGATG
>Ga0315274_10010135_pt1 | contig 13571 bp, 11 predicted proteins | sample YL17G02_20_MG_FD_203700 | JGI IMG/M metagenome (GOLD analysis project Ga0315274, IMG submission 203700) | Sediment microbial communities from Yellowstone Lake, YNP, Wyoming, USA - YL17G02_20 | ecosystem: Environmental > Aquatic > Freshwater > Lake > Sediment | place: USA: Wyoming | collected...
GTGTGGCTTCCTGGCACAGGAGAAGGGCGCGGCGCGTTTCGGGCCGCCTGCTGTTGATCCGAACCGCCTGCTGGGCAGCGCTCGTAGCCTGCTGTAGCAGCACCTTCCTCCCCTCTTCGTCTGCCTCCGCCATCCTCAGAAGGCACTGAGCCCGGAACGTCCAGGCAGTCCAGCAATAGGGGTTGGTGGCGAGAACCCGATCTATCTCCTCCAGTATCGGCTGAGGGGGCGAGTTCTCGATGCTTTTGTCAAAGACGACCGGATTCGACAGGGGGAAGTACTCCACCTCCGGGGGGCGGGTCCGTCGCGCCGCGTCGCTGACGGCCACGAGGGCCATGTCGTCCCAGTAGACACAGTGCCAGTCGCCTGAACGGAAGAAATGCCTGCTGTCACGCGAGCGATATCGGATGAGGAGCCCATCCACCGCGTACTTTCTTAGGATCGCCTCCCAGCCCTCCTGTCCCCTCAGGACCGTGAGTGTCTCGCCCATCACGGAATCGCCGTACACGTCGCAGCGCCCGTCAATGAAAACCCTCCGCTCCGGCCAGAAGCGCCAGATCAGATAGCCCCCCCAGGCGTACTCGTTGAAGAACCTGTCGCCCAGATGAGCGCGCGCCAGGTAGTCGCAGGCGCGGACCGGCACCCGCTCCTCTGAGACGCTGAGGCCGAAGTCGCTCCCCCCCACACGGTACAGAAAGAGCACCGCGCAGAGCGTGTAGGACGCGAACACGTACATGCGCCCCTGTCGCCGGTCTGCTTCGTCTCTTGTCCTATCGCCCAGAAAAGCGTGGCGCGCTGCCACGACGTGGTATCCGAGCACGGGGGGCACAAGCAGCAACAGCCAGGCAAGATTCCGCATCGAACGCGCCGCAAGCAGCCCGAACCCCACCACCAGAAGAGCGTCGGCACAGAACTGACCCGCGTTCCGCCGCAGCCCCGCACCGCGTCCGCACAGGTAGGCCGAATACGCCAGCGCCAGGATCGTGATGCACATGAGCTCCCAGAAGACCGCAAAGCTTGCGGTGAGCGGCATCGCCTGCCACTCCAGCACCTGCGCGGTGAGCTTCACCTCCGTGAGAAGCCTGAAGGGATACAGCAGCGAGCCGGGACCATAGGGGGTGATCATGGCAGCGCCGAGGCTGACCACACCGGCAGCCAGGAGGGCGCGGAACCTGGCACCGCTCTCCCCGGACAGCAGCGTGCGCACATACGGCCTGCCACCTCCTTGCACGGCCACCGAAACCATCTCTGCCGCGCCGAAGGCGCCGATCGCCAGCAGCGCGACCACGAAACTCGCATGGAGGTTGGCCCACAACACGGCGAGGCACGGAAGCAGGATGAGCCGCCCTCCCCCGCCCCAAAGGAACCACTTCTCGGCGCCGAAGCGCGAGCCCGATGCTGCTGCGGGCGGCGCGGGCCGTTCAAGAGTCTGCTGGAGCAGGAGGTACGTAATGCTGAACAGGACGAAGGAGAACAGAAAGGGACGAGTGAGGGCGAGCGTCTGAAACTGGAAGCACGCGGCCAGCACGAGCATGGAAGCCAGGCCCGGTCCCACTCCCCTCCTGCGTGCTGCCACCCAGGATATCATCAGGCTGGCAGCCATCAGGATGGCCCTGAGCACGATCAGACCGCCCAACCCGGCGAACCTGTGAACCCCGTAGAGGATGATCCCTGCAAGCCAGGAGTGATAGATCCAGGGCCTGCCCGGAGCAGTGAATGAGAACGCGTCCTCGCGCGGAATCTTCCCTGTCTGCACGATGTTCTCGCCGGCCTTGAGATGCCACCAGAGGTCGTCCGCCCCTTCGAGGGTCATTGACATCAGCAGGACCACGACCAGCACCGCGCAGAAAACCGTGCGCCGATCCTGTGCGACTCTCCAGAGAGTTAACATCGTCTTCACCGTCCCATCGCGCCGACAGCGGCGGGGAAGGGATCATCAGGCCCGTGGCCGGCGAGGTCAAGCCGCTCACTGCGGCCTGATCGGAAGCCCGACACCAGGATTTCGTCCGTCCTGACCTCCATTACTACGGCTCCGTGCTCCGCAGTAGTCCACAAGGGCACGCCCATGCCGTCCAGAAGTTGGCGGACGGGGCCCGGCTCACGATCACAACTCGCCAGCGCGATTCGGGGCCGCACCAGTTCCACGAACTCGCGCAGGCCCGGCCCCAATTCGCCGTGGTGCGGGAGCAGCAAAACGTCGGCCCTGAGCGCTTCGCCGTAATCCTCCGCGAGCCGCCGCAGGCTGTGCTCCTGAATATCGCCCGTCAACAGTATCTTACAATGCCCGAAGCGACACATCAGCACAAGCGACTTCTCGTTCTCGCTGAGGGTCGGCTCAGCTAAGAACCGGTCGTTCGGATGAATGACAACGCACTCCAGCCCTTCCCCCGTCAACCTCGCGTCCTCCGTGCAGAGTCTGCGTCTCAAGCCGAGCGCTTCGAGTCTGCCGTCCAGGCGCAACGGCAGCTCAGGCCGAGTGTTGGGCGGAATAAGGACCTCACCGATGCCGAACCGGCGCGCCAGATCGGGCACGAAGTTGCAGTGATCGGCATCCCTGTGAGAGATCAGCAGCTTCTGAATGCGCCGGGCGCGGCCCTCCCGGAGAATCCCGGCCACTCCTTCCACCCGGCTCGCTGCAGCGGCGCCGGCATCATATAACATGGCTGCACCTGAGGGAAGCTTAAACGTGACGCACTGCCCGTGTCCCACGTCCGCGACTACGACGGTGAGCGCATCGGATCTCCTCGCACCGACGTCAGTGAAGATGTGCGTGACGCCGAGCACCAGTACGCCTGCCAGGAACGCGGCCCGCCCTGCCCTGACCCTTGCGCGTAGAACCCACACGATCAGGACAGTGTAGAAGGTGGCAACCCACCAGATGGGATGATTCGCGCTGTGGAGGACAAAGCCCGGCACCCGGCTGGCAACGTCGAGCAGGGCTTCGATGTGGAGGCTGAAGAAGTCCGTGACCCACATCAGGACGCCCTGCAAAAGCCCTGCCAGAACAACAGACAGCGTCAGAAGGAACGAGCTGAGGATAAGCAGCAGCACCAGCGGCCACAGAAGGAGGTTGATGAACGGGGTAAGGAATGAGAAACTGTGGAAATGGTAGGCGGTCACGGGCGCCACGGCAAGCCACACGCTCGCCGAAAGCAGCAGATAGCGCCGTGTGTAGAACACGAAATCACTTGAGAAGGGCTTCGCGGCGGGTTCTTGCACCCGCGCGACCAGTTCATCCCACGGCCACAGGACGCGGGCGAGTTCCTGGTAAAGGTAGATGACTGCCCAGACCGCCAGAAAAGTGAACTGGAACCCGGCCGTGAAGAGCTGCTGCGGCGAGATCAGAAGGATGATCAGTGCGGCGCCGACCAGCGCGGATAGGGAATCATAACGGCGCTCAACGAGCGGAGCGGCAGCGATTATGCTCAGCATGAGGGCCGCCCGGAGAGCGGAGACATGCAGCCCGGTGAAAAGCGCGTAGAGCCAGATCAGCCCTATCAGAATCACCGGCCGCAGGCGGACGGGCATGCGCACCCAGCGCAGGACGGCCCAGACGAAGGCCGCGAAGATGCCGACGTGGAGGCCGCTGATGGCCAGGAAATGGAACGCCCCTGCTTCCGAGAGCAGATCGCTCAGGTGCGGCCCGAGCCGGCCGCGATCCCCGAAGATGAGCGCTCCGGTGATCGGGTGTATCGGCCGCGCTGCATGCCATATCAGCTTGTCCTTGAGACAACTGCGAAGCCTACCCACTGCCACGCGGATCGAGCTGTACCACGGCGGGCGATGCCGCAGTTCAAACGCCGCACCCGCAAGGAGGGCCGCCGTACCGTTTGAGCCTTGTCGGTCGTAGATCGCCCGGAAGTCCGGCTCCCCCGGATTGCTGGGCGCGCGGTTCCTGCGTATCGCGCCGAGGAACTCAATCTCATCGCCGGGCAGGAGGTCAGGCCTGTCGGCTCCGACGAACACCGTCAACCCTCCGTCCGTTCGGAACCAGTTGCGATCATCGGCGGAGAGGGACTCAACCTGCATGTGACAGAGGAAGAACTGGGGCGGCTCGTCCCCTTCGTCCGGGAAGGCGTAGGCTGACACGTGCAGCTCCGGCTCACTGGTGATTTTGCCCCGGACATAGCAGCGCCAGATATCCTCAGTGAGAAGGTTGGACAAGTGCAGGGACGTCTTATCCCTGACCCGAGCGCAATGGTACGCCCCCCCGATGGGAACAAGCAGGACGACGGCCATCACCCAGTGCCCCCACGGTTTAAGGCCCCTGTGAATCGCCCATAGGGTCAGGATCAGCACCGTACAGCCGAGCACCAGCCAGAAGGAGAACGGAGGCTGAAGTGTCCCGTCAATACCGACCCCGGTGGCAAAGCCAATCAGAACCGGCACCAGCGGCCTGTGCCTCGGTGGGGCTGGTTGCAGCTCAGTTCCGTCCAAGGAGGGCTCTTGCATGGCGGTGTCAAAACGCTTTGGAGGCCCGCCCAAAGAGACAATCTATCCGGCGCCGCAGGTCCTCAGCATATCGCTGCGGCGGCGCCTATTTCAACGGTCCGGAAGAGGTTTGCCCAACATCACCCTGAAAGCCGTGGGAAGCAGCCTGCGTGTGACTGACAGCGGCTTTGAATCGGGGGCTGAGCGAAACGCGAACCGCATCACTTGGAGCGCTGCGGCTTGAAGAACCTTTGCATCAGCTCCAGCACCTCGTCGGCCAGGACGCCGCCCGTCACCTCCACCCTGTGGTTGAGCTGAGGCATCTGAAGGACATTCAGAACTGACCCGCAGGCGCCGCTCTTCTGATCCGCCAGCCCGTAGACGAGCCGCTCAACGCGTGCGTTGACGAGTGCGCCTGCACACATGCAGCAGGGCTCAAGCGTGCAGTAGACCGTGGTCCCCTCAAGCCTCCAGTCCCCCAGCGCCTCGGCGGCCTGCGTGAGGGCGATGAGTTCCGCGTGCGCTGTGGGGTCCGAGAGCGTTTCCCTCAAGTTGTGTGCCCCCGCCACCATTCTGCCTTCGTGCGCGATGACGCAGCCCACAGGCACCTCGTTCTTCTCCAGGCCCATCTCTGCCTGCCTGAGCGCCCTGCGCATCCAGTCCTCATCTGACGATCTGTTCATGCACACCGTTTGCCGCCCGCAGGGCTCCTCACGTCAGTTTGTCGCAGTCCCGCCCTGCCAGTAGAATATGTAAGCCACATGGCGTGACAAGTCAAGGGTCCGCGTCGCGTGGGAGAGCGTTTGCCTCATGGCGTACGACGGCTTCCTGCGTGGCTGTCCATGGATCAGCAAGCAATGGAGAAAGGGTCAATGCCCGCGATGACCTCGGAACAGATAGCCGGTCTTGTCGAGGGAGAGTTGCGTGGAACCGCGGACGTGTTGATAACCGGCGTGCGCTCCCTGGAGCAGGCAGGGGAAGCCGACCTTTCCTTCGTCGCGAAGGAGAAATCGCTGGCTGTCGCCGCCAGGAGCCACGCAGGGGCGCTCATAACCGGCTGGCCGGTCGAAGGCTATGCCGGGGCGCAGATAATCTGCGCCGATCCGGAACTGGCAGTGTGCCGCGTGCTGGAAGCGATACACACGGAGCAGTTCGCGCGGCCGACGGGCCTCAGCCGCTCAGCCGAGATCAGCCGCTCCGCCACGCTGGGAGAGCGGGTAGCAGTCGGCAGCCAGGCAATTGTCGAGGACGGCGCCTGCCTGGGGGACGAGGTTGTGATCTACCCACTCGCCCACGTCGGGCGCGGCGTGCGGATCGGCGCCCGGACAGTGATCCACCCCAATGTTACGATCGGTGAGGGGACTGTGATCGGCTCCGATTGCGTTGTGCATCCGAATTGCGTGATCGGAGACGACGGGTTCCGGTTCATCCAGCGGGACGGGCGCAGCATCAAGATGGCTCACATCGGCTCAGTGCGGATAGGCGACGGCGTTGAGATAGGAGGGCTCAGCTCCATTGACAGGGGAATGGTTGAGGACACGGTGATCGGCGACCGCGTTAAGATTGACAAGCACTGTCACATAGCGCACAACTGCCACGTAGGGGATGACTGCGTCCTGGCAGGAGGCGCGCTGCTTGGGGGGAGTGTCACGCTCGGCCGAGGGGTTATCCTTGGCGGGAGGGTCGGCATTGCGGATCACCTCGAGCTCGGAGACGGCGCCCGCGTTGCGGCGGGCTCGGGCGTGCTGAGCAACGTCAAGGCCGGCGAGATCGTTAGCGGCTACCCCGCCAGGCCCCTGGGAAAAACGCGCCGGATCTGGGCGCTGGAGAGCAGGCTCGCAGAGATGCACGAAACGCTGGCAGCACTGAAAGAGCAGGTGCGTTCCCTCAAGGATCGCCTTGCCCAATCACCCTAATACACGTCCAGATGCAAGCCGCAGAGCCAGGCAATCAACGACCGACAGCGTAGACTGCGCGTCCGCAGACAATCTCTGGACATTGGCCTTACGCTTTACGTATCATGTGAGCATCGAGACGGTAATCGGGAGGCCCTACCGACCAGGCAGCGTAAGGAGGAAGGCAGGATGGTGCGAAGGCTATGTGTGCTGTCAATGTGTCTGGCCGTGCTGTTTGCGACGGCCTGCAAGAAGAAGACCGAGCCACCTGAACCCCCACCGGAGCCCGGGGTGGCTGCATCGCTCCCCGGCATGGTGCAGGTGCCCGGCACGAGGCCGGCCGTTTTCATCTCAATGGGAGCGGTCACCGTGGGTGAGTACCTTGACTTCCTGCGGACGACCGGACAGCCCGTGCCTCCGAGATTGGCCGCCGAACAGGTCAGCCTCGACGCACCGGTCGAGGGGCTCACGCTGACCGAAGCCCAGCGCTACGCGACGTGGATGATGATGCGCCTGCCCAGTGCGAGCGAGTGGGGCAAAGCGAGTGAGATCGTGGGCGGCGTGCCTTATCCCTGGGGCGATGAACTCGCTCCCGACGAGCCGCGACAGGCCGCGAAGCTGTTCCTGGTTCGCGAATGGGCCACGGGCTCGGACTCGGAAGGGGAGCAACGGGCCAGCCAGGACAAGCAGGCCCTCACGGATGCGATGCTGGCGCAGCAGAAAGAGCAGATCTCACAGATCAAGGGCAGAATAGACGCGGCTGCCGCAGCCGCAGGCACCCTCGTGGCACAGGAATGGGAGCAGGCCAAACCGAATCTCTTCACCGCCCTCCAGCAGAAGAAGGACTATGCCGAACTCATGGCCAGGAAGGAGTTGAACGGTAACGTCCTCCACATACTCAGGAATGAAGTGGGCGAAGAGAAGCAGAAACTGATAGGCCTGAAGGCCCAGGAAGCTACTCAGGACAAAATCAACCAGGCAAGCGATCACTACAAGCAGAGCCTGGCCGACTGGCGAAAGCAGATTGAGGAGAAAAAGCAGCTTCTGCAGGAGACCAATCGGCAGCTTCAGGACAAAGCGCTTGAACTGAAGCAGAACATCGAGGCGGTTGGGCGGCAGTTGTCCGATAAACTCGAGGCGGAGACCAAGGACGTCACCGACCAACTGGCAGCGGAAGCCAGCAGCCTGGAGACGGCGCTAAGCCTGCGGAAGCAACTGGAAGCAAGCGAAGAGCGCCTCCAGAAGGCCGAGGAGGCATCGCGAAGCGCGCTGCACCGGATGGGGGACAGTGTCGTGGCCGGGACCGAGAAACTCGGACAGAAGATCCAGGAGCTCAGGGAGCAACTCAACGAACAGCAAGGCACCATCAGCACCGTGCAAGAGAGCATCAAGAGCCTTAGCACGCACATTGACAAGCAGTTCGATGACGAGGCCTTCCTCTTCCAGGACCTGGAAAGGCTGACGACGCAGGGCGCGCTCAAGAGGGGCCTTGATGCGGAAATCGGCGAACTCCAAGAAGCGCTGAAGCTCCTCGCCGGACCGGAGGAGAAGCCGGCCGAGACGCCGGCGGAAGCGGCCGCAGAGGTGCCGGGGGAAGCGCCCGCGGAGGAACCGGCGCAGCAGCCGGCGCACGAGCCGGTCGAGGCACAGCCGTCGCAGACATAGAACCTCGACCGCCCGTCCGTCCGCTGATCCCAAGGATCGATCGAACTGCTTCTGGCCTCCCGCGTTGCCTCTACATACAGGTGTGCCGTTCGGGGGAGCCGGCCCATAGGGTAACCGGGCATGCGTGAACTGGCGGAATATGTCCTGCTCGGTCTCATACAGGGGGCAACGGAGTTCCTGCCCGTCAGCAGTTCGGCTCACCTGGTCGCCGCCGGGCATATCCTGCACGTGCGCACTCCCGGGGTGGTCTTGGGCGTCTGCCTGCATTTCGGCACGCTGGTGGCGATACTGATCGTCCTCCGCCGCGAGGTGTGGAACCTGATCAGGGACACCTTGAGGGGTATGCGGCTGCTTCTGCTGGGACGGCGCGACGCGATAGACTCGGAAGCGCCGACCTTCCGCATTGCATTGGCGATTGTGGTCGGCTCCATTCCAGCCGCGGTGGCCGGCCTGGGCTTCTATGATGCAATAGAAAAGGCGTTCGAGAGCGTACAGGTGACCGGCGTTCTGCTGGTTGTCACGGGGATCCTTCTCCTGGTCAGCCGGTTCGCACCGCAGGGGAAAGAGGTGACCGTCGGCCCGTTGAAAGGCTTCTTCATCGGGCTGGCGCAGGCGGCGGCGCTTCTGCCTGGAATCAGCCGGTCCGGCACGACCATTGTGAGCGCCTGTTTCCTCGGCATCGACCGAAAACTCGCGGCCAGGTTCTCATTCCTGCTTGCTGTGCCGGCGTTAGGTGGAGCCGCAGCACTCGAGGCGGCGAAGATGCTGAATGCAGGCGCCGCGCGTCAGACGCTCGCGCAGGGAGAGGCGGTGGCGCTCGGCTGCGGAACCGCGACCGCCGCCATCGTCGGGTCCATCTGCCTGATTCTACTGCTCAAGGTGGTTCAGAAGGGAAAACTGCACTGGTTCGGAGCGTACTGCGTGCCGCTCGGGATCGTTCTGTTCGCTCTGGGTTCCTGGATGTAGGATGAGCGCATGAAGAAACGCAACAAAGAGGCAGCGGGCGAGGCGCGGCCAGAGGGCGGCGAGCATCTCTCTTATTTCCAGGAATCCCGCCAACTCAGCCTGAGCATACTGGTCATACTGCCGCTGTTCGTGCTGTATGAGGTGGGCACGGTGCAGAGCGGCTCCACGGCCCGCAACATCGCAGAGGTGTGGATGATACGGGGGCTGAGCCGGCTTGGCATGCCGGCAGCGACGGTCATCAACGGCCTGGCATTGGTGGCGCTCCTTTACGCTCTCGGGAAGCTGGGGCACAGAGGGGGCATCTGCGTGAGCTTCATCGCAGCCATGATTCTGGAAAGCGTGCTCTATGCTGTGCTGATCTTCAAGACCGTGGTTATTGCCGCCGCCGCCGTGCAGCAGAACATAGAATCAATGCTTGCGCTGAACAATGTCCCGTGGAAGTCCCTCTGGCTGTGCGTCGGGGCAGGTGTCTACGAGGAGTTGGCGTTCCGGCTTCTGCTCGTCGGCGGCGGAGCGTTCGTGTTTCGGAAGGTCTTTTTGTGGGGCCCGTTCTTGAGCAACATGCTGGCGCTGATCGCGTCAAGCCTGCTGTTCTCGGCCGCACACCACATCGGCTCGGCCGGGGAGCAATTCGATAGTTTCGTCTTCATATTCAGGACGCTGTGCGGGGTGGGGCTGGGCATGATATTCATCGCACGCGGTCTGGGGATAGCCGTCTGGACGCACGCTCTTTACAACGTCCTCGTGCTTTGGACGCGCCTGTAGCGTCACCCTCCGCCCCGCCGTGTGATCTGCGGCGTCGCCGCCCTTACTTGCCCTTCAGACGAGGATCCATCTGCCGCTTGGGCTTGACCCTCTTCTTCTTGAAGGTCGAAGTAGACCTCAGATGATCTATCAGATCATCGAACTCCTGGCGGTCAACCGGGATGTCCACCGGCTCGCCCTTGTGGGACGAAAGCATGATGGCGTTGGCCAGTTCAAGGGACTTTATGCCGTCGGCGCCGGGCGAGATCAGCTCTTCCCCATAGAGGATGGCCCGAGCGAAGTTCCTGAGGACGGCCCCGTGCCCTGACTCGGACTCGGGCAGCTCAAGCTCCACTTCGACGACCTTGGGAGTGCCCCACGGCTCAGTATTTGTCCTGTTGAACTCGCTCACGGGCGGCTGATTCCGATAGAGGTGCATCTCACCGTCTACGTATCGGAGCTTCCCTTTGTCCCCGACGATCTCGATGAGCTGTCCCGGCCGGACCTCGCAGGTGGAGATGTAGACGTAGCCGGTGGCTCCGTTCGGGTATTCGAGCGTTGCCTCGGCGTGATCCTCGACCTCGATGTCGTGGATGAGCGTCTTGGTCCAGCCGGTCACTCTCGATGGCATTCCCCCGAGCAGTGTGAACATGTCCATGATGTGAGGGCCCTGGTTCATCAACGGACCGCCGCCCTCCCCTTTCCACGTCGCCCGCCATCCGCCCGAATCGTAGTATGCCTGCGAGCGGAACTCGGGAGAGATGAGCAGCGTTCGCCTGGTCTCACCCAACTCGCCCGCCTCAACCAGCTCACGCGCCTTCCTGACGGCAGGCTCGGTCCGCATCTGGAACATCACCGCAAAGACCTTGCCGCTCTTCTCCGCCGCCTCGATCATGCGCTCTGCCATACTCACGCTTACCCCGATCGGCTTCTCGCTGAGCACGTGCAGCCCCGCCTCGAAAGCGTCTATTGCGATCGGGGGATGGAAATAGTGCGGAGTGGCAATGACCACCGCATCAACCATATCCTGCGCCAGCATGTCGCGGTGTCGCTCGAAATACGGCACGCCGTACTGCTCGCCGATCTCCTTCGCACGGGCCGCGTCAATGTCCGCTACCGCCGTGAGCTGGACCTCCTCCAGCTTCTTGGCGTTCACACAGTGACCCGCGCCCATTCCACCCACACCGATAACGCCTAATCGCACCTTCTCCCCAGCCATTCCGCACTCCTTGTCAGCGGCGGAACACGCGACGGTTGTCATTCACTGAACCACTACGCAACTGCGCGCCTTTTGTAACAGGATGGGTGCGCGAAATCAACCTTAAACGCCCCCGCCCCGCCGTGCTCCTCGCAGCTCTACAGGCAGGGCGAGGCCCTTGGCTTCTGTCGGGAGCGAGGGGAACGCTCAGGTTCTTGACTGCGCGCCGGCTTCTCACTATACTTAAAGACTCGACCAAGGCTATACCCCCTTAGCTCAGCCAGGTAGAGCAACGGATTCTTAATCCGTGGGTCCGGGGTTCGAACCCCCGAGGGGGTACCATGCTGACCAACGGCGCGAGAGGCACTCATGACTCGCGCCGTTTTTCTTTTCCCTGGCAGCCCGGGCGATTGTGGCCCTCCGCGAACCCCCCGGCAAATCGCTTCCGGGCTCATGACCAGCCCCGGACGCTTGTCACTGCCGAGGACCCCATCCGGCTGAGAGCTGGTGGCCGCGCGAGCCATTGAAAGAGTCCAATGGGCAACATACAATCTGCCTCATGTCATTCAGGGCCGGGCCAAACGAGCGTTGAGGCTGACTCTAGAACGGAGAGCAAAAGAGCATGGGAAGCGACTACGGGATCTTCTCTCTGAAAGGCAAGGTGATAGTGGTCACCGGTGGGACGAGGAGGTACGGCTACCACTTCTGCGAAGGGCTGGCTGAGGCCGGAGGGACGGTCGTGCTCACCTCTCGGGACAGGGAGAGGGCCGACAAGACAGCCGACGAGCTGCGGAGCAGAGGGCTTGATGCCTTCGGCTACAGCCTCGAGCTGGCAGATGATGACTCGATCGAGGAGTTCGTCACGACGGTCATACGGGAGCACAAGAAGATAGACGTCCTGGTCAACAACGCCCGGCGCATCCCCGAGATGCGCGCGTGGGAGATCAACCGGGAGGAACTGGACAAGCTGTTCACCATCAACACCGTCGGCACGATACTGCTCACCCGGCGGGTCGTCGAAGAGATGAAGAAGGCCGGCGGAGGGAACATCATCAACATCAGTTCCATCTACGGCATGGTGGGGCAAGACCTGGGCATATACGAAGAGCCGGACGAGAACATCTCCTGGGATTACCCGGTGCAGAAGGGCGGCATGATCGCCTACACGAAACAGTTGGCCTCGACGCTTGCGCGGCACGGCATCCGGGCGAACTGCCTCACCCTCGGAGGGCTTGGCGAGCGTATTCCCCCCGGGCGCTTCCTTGAGCAGTACTGCAAGCGGACACCCCTTGGCAGGATGGCTGTCGGGGGGGACGTTAAAGGCCCGATCGTGTTCCTGGCCTCGGATGCGTCCGCATACATGACCGGGACGAACGTGGTCGTTGACGGCGGCTGGACGGCTTGGTAGGAGGACTGTTTCTCCGACCAAGGAGTCCCGTATGGCTGCCCTCGCCGGCACGAACATGGGAGCGGACACAGCCGTTGTGCTCTCCCCAGCGTATTCCACGAACTTCTTCGACCTGAGAATCCGTGAAATACTCGCCATGCCCCGCTGAGCCAGCCCAGAAACAAATACACCGTGCGCAAAGCCGACTTTGCTGCGAGAACGTGGAGAGCCTATGCACCCGAACCGAGATGCTTCGCCTGCCCTGAGACAAACTCAGCCTGACGCCGGCCAACAGCAAACCGGAACTCTGACAAACTGATTAGACTCAGGAGGCGAAGCCCATTCGCTGAGCGAAAGCGGGAACGCCGCCGCCCTGCCCGCTACGCTCCGCGCCCTCTCCCATGCATGCCTTCTCCAGCTCTTACTTCGCCTCCGCGGGCGCCGCTGCTGGTGCCTCCACCGGGACGGCCTCGGCCGCCGCTGGTGCTGCCTCCACCGGGATGGCCTCGGTCGCCGCTGGTTCTACCTTCGAGGTCGCTTCGGGCGCCACCGGCGCGGCCGGCTCTTCCTTCTTGCATCCAACCGCGAACAGCCCGACAGCCAACACTATGCCGACCACCAACAACACCCTTTTCATCTCACCTACCACCTTTCCTGAGCATACGGCAAACACGGGAACTGGCTTGCCTGTGAGGCATCCCGATGCACTGCGCACCCTGCTGCCAGTTCCCACACACACCTGACGCCCAGCCGACGGACGTCACTACGATGTGAATCGGGCAAATAGTATAGTGCCGCTCGTTCAGGCTGTCAAGCATCATCCGCGTCCTGCGGCGTCCCTCCAACCCCAGCCGGCAGGGGAACGGAGGCAGCCCGCAGCCACGCCACCAAGGCCGTCAGACAGCGTCAAATGGATTGCGGCAGTTTCCGGCTTTCCCGGTTCGCCGCTTTCCACTAAAATGGCGCGGCCTGTAGTGGCGGTTGGGCGGCTCATCTACCGGTAACCTGAAACACAGAACGGAGGGTAGGGAAGGATGAAAGAGTTCAGCTATCAACCTGCCAGGTGCATCCCCTTCAGGGACAAAGAGGCCATAGAGAGAGTGAGGAAGATCAAGAAGGAGGATATTACGAAGCATCCGAACCCTGATTTCAGGATCAGCGTCCTCCCGGCTTCGGAGATAGAGTTCCTGTGGCTGACGGACATGTTCCATCGCATAAAGACGGCTGCCGACAGAGGGGAGAAGGTTGTGTTGATTACCCCGCAGCCGTGGCCCAATTACCGCCG
>Ga0315274_10010139_pt1 | contig 13567 bp, 11 predicted proteins | sample YL17G02_20_MG_FD_203700 | JGI IMG/M metagenome (GOLD analysis project Ga0315274, IMG submission 203700) | Sediment microbial communities from Yellowstone Lake, YNP, Wyoming, USA - YL17G02_20 | ecosystem: Environmental > Aquatic > Freshwater > Lake > Sediment | place: USA: Wyoming | collected...
CGTCTCCCCGCCGCGTCCGGGCACCACTCCGCCCACGACGTTCGTCCCGTAGGCAATCATCTGCCCGCCATGAAACTGTCCCTCGTTCCCCGAAATCCCCTGAATAATCAGGCGCGTGTTTTGATCCACGAGTATGCTCATTGTCCGCCCCTATGTTCGGTCAGGATCTGGTCAACTTTCTTGATGGAGACTCCCCGTTTCTTTTCCAAGTAGTCTCTGACGCAATTAAAGTCCGTGTCTTCCGAGACCAGAATCTTGTCTGCACTTCTGCTGCAAACCGCCGCGAACTTCCAGTCCTTAGGGGAAAACCCAACGCGCACGAACTCCTCTCTGTCGTCAGCATAGGGCTTGCTTGTGTATCGCACGTATCGCTCAGCCTTCCTCGATACGTCCATCCACCATTTCTGAAAATGCCGCTCGGACTGCCCTTTGTTTTCGAATTGGCGCTGGTATTCCCGATGTATGCGCGCCTCGTGGTCGAGTACGATTTTGTTCCTTCGCATATAGCCGTGAAGGAATTCACACGCGTCCGGGTCTCCTTGTTCGATCGCGTACACCACGACATTTGTGTCGACTGTGATCTCCTTCACGTGCGGCGGTTTCCTTTCGCCACGCTCCTCTGCATCTCGACCAGCTCTTGGTAGTCCTCGCTGAAAAACCCATCGGGAGCATTCTCCAGGGCCCCGTCGGACCGGATTGACATCGGCCTCAGCTTGGCGCCATCTGGGCCTTTCTCGAAAAAGTAAATCGCGACTTGATCAGGAGGAGCCTTCCCTTCCGCCACAAGCCTCTGCATCCGTATCAGCAGGTGCTCACTGTGTGTTTCAATAATGCAGGTCATTTTTGAAGAGGCGGCTTTCACGAACAGGTCTGCTAGCCTTGTTGCTGCATATGGATGCAGATGTAGTTCAGGCTGTTCAATGCAGAGGACGGATCCCTCGTTGGCGCTGAGTACCGCCGTCACGACGGGAAGCACCTGGGATATTCCGAAACCGGTATCTGGCAAATCGTCATCCTCTTGGAGGAAACCTCTTATTTTGGGGCGGAAGTGAGTCTGGCCCTCGTGCTCGAATATCAGCTTTTGACACAGGTGCGCGTCCTGGAGCCAGCGATCCACGGCCTGACTGAGGTTGTCTCCCCGCTTCCTGCTACGAAGATACAGGAGCGTCAAAGCCTGACTGCCCATATAGCCAACGCTAACCGGCTCTCCGCCCCCTCGGACGTATGTTCGTTTTGGGTAATCCCTCAGAGGTCCCAAATAAGTAATGTCACTGAAGTCGCTATGGATCATCTGAGCCGCCACCGCCACGTGTGACACCCACTGCCACATGTACATCGTTGTGCTGTCTCGGCTCGTCATCCGGTAGGTCAGGTCCCCTGGTGGAAGGAAATGATAGAGGTCTTCGTGCTTGAACAGCTTCCGTGCTCGGCTGAGACCCTTGTCACGGAGAAGATCCGAGTGGAGAGAAGAAACCTTTCTCGTGACATCATACTGCACGTCAACAAAGCGTCTTTTGGCATCACCAATCTGCATCCGTGCGACCTGTATTCTCCCGGCCTTTCTGTTATATCGGAGTGCCAAGGAGAAGTCGACCTCCTCTTGGATGCTCAGCTTCCCCGGGCGTTTTCTTTTCTCGCCGAGGTCTAGCTCTTCGGATACAGCCTCTTCCAGCGAAAAACGAAAGGACATCTCAATCTCTCGGTGAACGTTGTGTCCATAAACATAGTCACTATAGTGGCCGAACTTAAAGGTGTTCCCGTCTCCCACAATTGCTGAGGAGATGTCCGGATCTTCGAGTGTCTGCCTGAGGAGATACACCGCGTCCAAGAAGCTCGTCTTGCCTGAGCCGTTCTTGCCAAACAGCAGCGTGACGGGCTTAAGGTCGGTGGGGCCTGTGTCTTCAAAGCACTTGAAGTTCTTTATCCTGATCGCCGTTATCATTTCCTCATCACCTCACAACCTTTCCGATACTCGCGCAAACGCTATCAGAGGCGTTGGCTCATCTCCACCGCTTTCTTGCACGCCTCCGACATCGTCGCCATCGAAATCAATCCGGCGTGCCGAAGCATATCGCGCGCGATCTCCTCGTTCGTCCCCGACAGGCGAATGATGATCGGCAAATGCAGACTCAGCTTCTTCTGCGCCATCAGGATTCCTTCGGCCACCCGGTCGCACCTCACGATCCCGCCGAAGATGTTGAACAGGATCGTCTTGACGTTTGGGTCGGCCGTCACAATGCGCAGCGCCTCGACCACCTGGTCGGCCTTGGCCCCGCCGCCGATGTCGAGAAAGTTGGCCGGCGCCCCGCCGAAGTGCTTCACCACGTCCATGGTCGCCATCGCCAGCCCCGCGCCATTGACGATGCAGCCAATCCGGCCGTCCAGCTTGACATAGCTCACTTTCGACCGCCGCGCGTCGTTTTCGAGCGGCTCCTCCTCCGACTCATCGCGCAACGCCGCAATGTCGGGATGGCGACGCAAGGCGTTATCGTCGAAATTCATCTTCGCGTCGCACGCGATCAGGCTGTCGTCGCCCGTCACGACCAGCGGATTGATTTCCGCCAGCGAACAGTCCTTCTCAACAAACGCGCGATAAAGGCCCTGCGCGATCACCGTGAATGGACAAATCGCCTTCGGCGGCAGACCCAGAAAGTAGGCCGCTCGACGCGCCGCGAAATCCGCAAGCCCCAAATGGCGCTTGACCGACAGCTTCAGAATCTTCTCGGGCGTCTGCGCGGCGACTTCTTCAATCTCCACGCCGCCCGCCGCGCTGACCATCAGAACGATGTGTTTCGAGGCGCGATCCACAATCAGCCCGCAGTAGATTTCCCGCCGGATGTCCACCCCGCTTTCGACCAGAACCCGCCGCACGACGCTGCCCTTGATGTTCATGCCCAGAATCGCCCGAACGACTTGGCCGACCTCCTCGAGTCGCCGCGCCAACTTGATGCCGCCCGCCTTGCCGCGCCCGCCGACGTGAACCTGGGCTTTGACCGCCACGGGCAGCGTGAGGTCGCGCGCAACCTGCTCGGCCTCGGCCGCCGATTCGGCCACGCCGCCCTTTGGCACGGGGACGCCGTAGTTAGCGAGAACTTGCTTCGCCTGATACTCGTGGATTTTCATAGGAGCAGACCTTTGCGAGTAGGTTGGTCGGCGATGGCGAGGATGTACATCGCCCGTAAGCGTATCGCAACGACAGCCACTGCCCCCACCTTCTGTTTTCTCCGCCGCTCCTTGTCAAGGCCAAACCCAGAGCGGCGCTCGGCTGCAAGGTCTGCCGCATCTCTATCGCACGAACCACAACCACAAACTCTGAAACGCTCCAATCGCGAACCCGAGAATCCCGCCGACCAGTTCAATCGAACGCAACTCGGTTCGCGCCAGACGATAGACCAGCGATTCGAGTTTCTCGACCTCGACGGCATCGAGCTTCTCGACCACAATCTGCTTGAAGTCGGCTTTAGCGTGAATCGCCGCGATCACGTCCTCGGTCAGGCGAGGCAGCACGCTTTCGATCTCCTGCATGAAGTTCGATTTGATCCGTTCGGGCAAATCGCGCGGCAGAAAACGACGCACCAGCTTCGGCAGCGTTCGGATTTCGTCGGCCACGAACCGATCCACGCGCTCCTGGACGATCTTGAGAATCGGCGGGGCGAGATTGGCCGACTCGACGATCTTCCGCAGATCGCCGCTGGTGATCAGTTCCTCCTCGATGATCTCCGCGGCGCGGCGCGTGAGGTCGGCCCGGCGTTTGGGAATCAGGCCATGAAACCGCAGCCCCAAAATCTTTCTCTCGCGCCGGGGGCGAAAGAGCATCCGCACCGCGATCCAGTTGGTTGCCCAGCCGATTGCCGCGCCGACGATCGGTCCTGACGTGTAGGCCAGCCAGGGATTCATCGCTGCACCGCGCCTTGCCGCCGCCGGCCCAATGTTGCGTTTCCCACGGCCGCCAGCGCGAGAAGTGCGCTCAACGTGAGGTAGAGGCCAATGCGAAAACTCTGCGGCTGAAAAGCCAACGCAACCTGATGCTCGCCCGGCGGGACATAAACGCCCAGCAGGGCGTGATTGGCGCGGACCACCCTCGAAGGCCGGCCGTCCACCCGCGCCGTCCAACCCGGATGATACGCCTCGGAGACGACAACCAGATCGCCCGTGCCGCGCCCAACGGCGATTTCAATCCGGTTGGGCGTCGGGCGGGCAACGCTCACAGAACGCAGGGGACCCGGCGGCTCGTGCGGCGAAGTCAGAAGCCATTCGGGCGCCGGACCAGATGACAAGGCTGAATTGGCCATGTGCGAAGTGCCGTCGGCAAGTAGAGCCAGCTCTTCCTCGTCGCTCAAGGCGAGCAACGTGGACGCTCGCGCGGCGAACGCAGGGCCGCGATTCCCCGTCACCTCGTAAATATTCAGGCCGAACGATGTCCGCTGCGTCAGGCGCAATCCCGGAACCCGCAGACTTTTGTAGGAGAGAAAGAACTTCACGTCGAGCATCGAAAGAAGCCACGGATTGAGAGTCGTGCCCACACTCAGCAGGCCGCCCAGGGGGAAGCTTGAGGGACGATCGTCCAGCGCATTGATGAAGTGGCCAAACCACCGCAGGCAGATCGGATAGTAGCCGCGCGCGTCGCGCAGGCCGTAGATCGAGGCGCGGTTGGCCCACAATTCGGGATTGTTCTGGTCGTTGAACCAGGCATTGACGTCATCGGCGGCCAGAAGGCGATGGCCATTCGACCCCGCCGCCAGCGATTCGATCAGCGGCGATTTCGGGTAGAACTCTTCGATCTGGCCTTGCCGGGTGCGAGTCACCGGCATCATCACGCCGAAGGACAAGACGTCGGCCAATACGAGCGCTGCGGCGAGGGGTGGCAGTGCGCGTCGCACCGGCAATCGCACACTCTTTCCGGCGACGCCGAGAAGGATCAACCAGCCGAAGGCAAATCCCGCGCCTCGCCCCAGCGAACCGGCCGTCCAATTGCGCAACTGAACGTCGAGCAACCGGCCGCCCGATGCGTTGACATTCGGGGCAACTTCCCGCAGCCCGGCCGCCCTCATCATCTCGGGCGCAATGAGCGCGGCTGCCGCCAGAAACGTTGCCAGAGCGCCCACGGCAATCAGCGTCCGCTTCGGAAGAGCGGCCGTTCCATTGCCTTCGCCGCAAAACCGCTCAATCACCAACGCCAGCAGCGTGGCGACCGAGAACTGATAGAACAGGAGCCAGCGGCTGGGCACTCGAAACCGGTCGAAACCCGGAATCCATTCATAGACCCATCGAAAGAACGGATTGTACGCGCCAAAGGCCAGGAAGAGCGCCAATCCCGCAAGTGCCACGTGAAACGCCGCAAAGCCCCGGGGTGTCGCTGTTTGAAATTGCTGAGTTTGACCGGTCAAGTCTGGCTCACGTTCTCCAAAGGCCGACCGCCACGAGAACAGAGCGACCAGAAGCGCCGCCAGAGGGCCGATCCCAACGTAACCGCAAGTATCCCAATAGCCTTCCTGGCCCCCCCAGTAGGTCTCCTCGAGGTGAGGATCGCCAAAAAACTTCGGGGCGACGGTCAGCCACAGAAAACGAGGGGCCAGCGAGCAATTCGTCACATATTCCCAGCGCGCCCTCCCGCCCCGCTGGAGCGACAACGCACCGAACTCGCTGGTCGGGAGGATGCTCGATGCCCCAAGCGCAATTCCGAGCGCGGCGCCAATAGCGTATCGGGCGAGAATGGCCAGTGCGCGGCGAGAGGATTCACGGAGTCCGATGGCCGAGGCGGCCCTTCGCGTAAAGTATTCACTGACGGACCATAATGCCTGCATACTCAACGCGATCCATGTGTAGAACATGACTTGCGGCGCACCCGATAGGATCTGCGCGCCGATCGCTCCTGCGAATAGCGCCATCGTCGCCGCGCTAACTCTCTTCTCTCCCAAGCGCCAACCCAAGAGCAGTATCCAGGGAACCCATGCAGCCGTGGCGGGGAAGACCACAATGCCGCTCATCAGGTGGCAGGCGAAGAACCCGGCCAGACTCAGCGTCGCCGCACCGCATAGCGCCGGCCATGGCCCAACGCCCGCCGCTTTTCTCAAGTAGAACCACATCCCTGTCGCGCCAAACCCCACGTATCCAATCATCAACAGCGAGAACGCCATGGCCGGATTCATGACGAGCAGCAGCACGTTGGGGGGATAGAGCCAGCGCAACTGCGCATCACCCACCAAGGGCCAGCCGCAGAACGTCATCGAATCCCAGAGCGGAAGCACTCCCTGTCGCAGCCAATCCCGCGCGAAGAGAGTTGTGGGAAGAAAGTAGTTGAGCAGGTCGGGACCGGACAACACTCGCCCGCGAAACAGAACGCCGCCGCCGAGAATCGCCACTCCGGCGACAAGCAGACCGAAAGGAAGTGTGGAGGCAGAACGGCGCACCCAAAGCTCTTTTCGAATCCACAGATTGCGCAGATTCCGCAGATTCACAAACTTGCGAGACCGATGTTGATCACAAATCCCTTCCCGCGCAAGAGCTGCCCCCGCCAACCATCCGCAGGGCAAACAGTTCGGCCAGCTCGGCGGGCAGGCCGTCGCGGTTCTCCCGTGTCACCTCGATGAGATGGACGTCGGGACGCTCTCGAACCTCGTCGGCGAACGGATGCGGACGGCTGAGAATCGTACCCAGAACCGGCGCGGGAGAATTCAGCGCCATTCTCACCAGTTGCTGAAACGACATCGAGAGCATCTCCATCTTGCCGATCTCGTCCACAACGACCAGTCTTTTTCCGACAATGGCCTCGCCAATCGCGGGCAGAGCATTCGCCTCGAACGACGGCAAGTCCACGCCATACTTGCCCACACGCCACGGGCCTCGGATTTCGACCGTCGCCAGAACGAACTGGCGGCCGCTGAGCAGATTAAGCGCGAAGCCGAACCGCTCTCCGCGACGGCGAATCTCCTCGGTGTAGAAGCCGCCCGCCTCGACCCCCGTGAGATCGAGGAAGCGCCGAATGATCGTCGTCTTGCCGATCCCCGGCGGTCCGGTCAGAAGCACTTTGCGAACGGCTGTCACGGCGACCGGTTCACCTTTCTCGCCAGGTTGCTCGCGCTTGTTCTGCCCGCCGCCTCGAAAAGTCAAGGCGATTGAGGTTGTTCAATCTCGTGCTCTGGGCATTTCTCTTGCATTCGCCGGCCTCGTGGTCTATACGCCACACCGATTGCTGCATCGGAGGTGACTGCGTGTTCGGAGAATCATCCGTATGGCCGCAACGGGCAGAGCGTTGGTCCGTTGCGTTGCTGCTGGCGCTCGTCTCGAGCGCGTTCTCACAAACGCCCAAACCGGCTTTTGACAACATCAAAGACCGTATTCCGTCCACGGCGACCACGGTTCTTCTGGCGCGGGTGGACTCGACGACCGTGACCAACCAGATGCTGCGCGCCTGGTTGCAGGTGGCCAAGCCCTCGAAGTTCGACCGGCTGACGGTCAACCAGATCATGGCGCTCAGCGGGGCCGATCTGGCCTATATGATTCGCAATCTGTGTTTCTACGAGATGGCGCGCGACGAAGCGCTGCGCGACAAGGATTTTGTCACGACCGGCCTGGCCGAGGCGGTGATCAAGGAGCGCGACGCGATCCTTCAAAGCCGCTTGCTGGTGCGCGAGATCAACGACAAGAACCCTCCGATGACCGACGAGCAGGCGCGCCGCTGGTATGAGGAGAACAAGGCCCAATATACCCAGCCGTTTTCGTTCATCGCCCGCGCAATCTTCCTTTCGACCTATCGGCGCTACCTCATCCGCCGAAACGATACGCTTCCGAAAATTGCGCGCGACATCATCGGCGATCCGCGCGCGATCAATCGGATTCTCGATGCGCGAACGAGCAGCCCCATTTTCTCGCCGATGGATCCCAGGGCGGCTGACTATCTTCTCGGCGCGCCCATCAGTCCGCCGGCGTCCATGGAAATCATGCGCTTCATGCCGCCTCCCAAGCCACAGGCGGGGCAGCTGGTCTGGGTCCCGATGCCGCCCGACGAGCGCGAGGCGGTGAAGAAGCAAATGGAAAAGATCGAAGCGAAGCGCAAGGCGGGCGCCGATTTCGTGGCCCTCGCCCGGGCCAACTCGCAGGAGACCTCGGAAGCGCGCGGCCGCCTGATCGGGCCGTTGCCCTCGCCCGGTCGCCCGATTCTGGCCAGTGTGCTCAACGCCGCCACCTCGACCCTGGCGGGCCAGGTCACGCCGATCATCGAGACACCTCACGGTTTTCTGCTTCTTCAAATCGTGGAGAAGACGACCCAGACGGTCGTTCCCTACGACGCCGTGAGCGCGCAAATCATTGCCGATGAGATGCAGAAGCGCCAGGCCAAGGCCGCCGCCGACCTCTCGCGCGCGCTCTTCAGCGATCCCGTGTTCAAAATAGACCGCAAGGCGATGATGACCGATCGCGCGGCGGACAGTCTGGTGATCGCGCGCGTCGGCGATTCCGCCTATACCTGGGGCGACTACCGCCGCGACACGGGCCGGCGCTACAGCGCGCCGCCGACCTACGAAGCCCGCGTCGAGCTGTTCCAGAAATCCGAGTGGCTGCGCGACAAGATCACCGCGGCCAAGGCCGTTGCCCTGGGCTTCGATCGCGATCCCGACGTGGCGGCCCAGCTGGCGGCCGTCGAGATGATCTACCGTGGCCGCAGCTACGTCGAATGGTACACCGCCCACCGCGTCCCCCTGGACGATGCCAAACTTCGCGGCCTGTATATGGACGAGCGCCGGCAATTCCGCGAGCCCGGCAAGTATGAGGTGCTCGAGATGATCATGAAACTCGACCCCGAAGAAAGCAGCGACGTGAAGAAAATCGAAACGATGATGGCTTTCTTGAAGGATACCGTCGCTCCGCGCATCAAGAGCGAGCGCACGTTTGCGCAAGAGGCCCGCGCGCAAGCCAACTGGCCGGTCAGAGAACGCGAGCGAGGCGCGCTGAGAACGGTCGAGGAGAACTATCGCGGCCCCGAATTCGCCGAAATCCTGGCGGGGTTGGAACCCGGTCGTCTTCATGGCCCCTTCTACGCCGGCGGCGAAGTCTTCTTGCTGTGGCTCCACGACCGGTCGAAGATTCGCTATCGCGACTATGACGAGGTCAAGAAGCAGGTCGAGCAGCTCTATCGCGCCAAGCATTGGAGCGAACTGCTCGGTGCGGCCGAGAAAGAGATCCGCGCGCGCCATCAACTCGAACTTCTCTTCACCGATCCCGAGGGAGGTGAAGCCACCAGTGGGACCCTGGCGACACCTGCCGGCCCGCGATAGCGTCCGGCCCGTCCAACGAACGGCGCTGCTGGTTCTGGCCCTGGCTCTGGCGGCCCTCTCCTGTCGGCCTGGGCGACAGGCGAGCGGCCCCGAACGTCCCGCCGAACCGGTCGCCTATCGAATTTCGGGAACCGTCCTGAAGGCGGATTCAAAGGACCACTCGGGCATTCTCGTCTTCTGCGCCGGTACGTCCTATCTGGCTTATTCCGACTCGCGCGGCAGCTACACGCTGACGGGGGTGCCGCCGGGAAGCTACCGAGTCCAGGCTCAACACAGCGACTATCAACCGGCCTTCATCGGCGACGCGGCGCTGACCGAAGGCGTGGCCGACCCCGCCGTGCCGGCTCTGTTGCCCGACAAGACACTGCAACCCAAATTCAGTCCGGCCCAGCAGGCCGAGCGGATTCTGTGCTCGATTATGGGAGTGGCCCGGCTGAAAGATCAGCCGTCGGCCGAAGGAATCGTCGTCCGCGCCGTGGGAACCGATTTCCGCACCGTCACGGACGTCAGCGGCAGCTACCAGTTGCTTCGGCTCGATCCGGAACAATATACGATCGTTTTCGAGAAGGCGGGCTATCGGGAACAGCGGATGCCGGCCCGCCTGATCTCCGGCGATTTGGTCTTTCCCGATCCGATCGTTCTCGAACCGCTCGTCGAGAGACCGGGCGGGCGGGTGCTCGCCGGAAGTGTGGCCCTGCTCGACCCGAAAGGACAGCGAATCAACGACTACAGCAATGTCCTGGTCTATCTGGAAGGCTCAACCCAAATGACGCCGCCGGGTCCGGGAGGGCTGTTTCGCTTCGAGGGGCTGGCCCCGGCGCGCTATGGCGTTGCGGCTCTCGGCGTCGCGTTCGTCGGTCGCGACCGCGAAGACGTGGACTTGACGGCAGGCGACGTGACTACGGTGGCGCTGACGCTGCGCAGCGGCGAGGCGGCGACGTCGGCCCCGGGCGCCTTGGCCGGCCGCATTCTCAAGGATGACCCCCGGGACAGCCTCGTGGGAACGATGGTCGGGTTGACCGAAATCGGTATTACCTTGATGACCGATGCCCGGGGCGGCTATTCGTTCCCTGGAGTGCCGCCCGGGACTTATACGTTGGTCGCCCAGACGGAAGGCTATTTCCCGGGTCTGCTCGAGCAGGTGAACATTTCCGAAGGGCAAACGGCCCAGGCCGCCGACCTGACGCTCGAAAAGCGGCGCGACTACCCGCGGGTCCTCTTCACGGCGCCCGCCAACGGCGATCGCAACCTCGTCATTCGCGACATCGTGCCGGTGACCATTCGCTTCAGCAAGAAGATGCGCGCCGAAAGCCTGCGCGCCGCCCTCTCGATCGAACCCCGCGTGGGCTTTCGCCTGTTCACCGGACGCGACCATCCCCAAAGCGACTACGACCGCCTTTACATCGAGCTGCTGGGCTTCGGGACCGAGGCCCCGCTGCATTTCGACGCCGAGTACGCGGTGACGGTAAGCACAGCGGCCTCGGACGACGAGGACCTCCATCTTCAACAGCCCTATCGCTTCAGTTTCCGCACGGGGCGCGCTTCGATTGTCGCCACCAGGCCCGACGATGGGGCCACGCGAGTCTTTCTCGACTCGGCACTGTTCCGTGTCGGCATTTCCTGCAACGCCCGACTGGACCCCAAGACCGTGACGGCCGACAAGATTCGCATCCGCCCCTCCCTGGGCAACGCTCCCCAGGTAAACCTCGTCAACAGTCCGGCGTCGGGCTGGAGCGAAATCACCATTGCGGCGACCTGGGAACGCGGGGTCCGCTACACGGTCTCGGTCAGCAGCGGCATTCGCACGTTCGATGGTTCGCCGATCAGCAATCTTCCCTACACGTTCAGTTTCACCACCGACGCGGGCCGCCCGATTGATTTCGCGCCGGGGGCAAGAGTGCCCGCGCGGCGGTAGCGGAGTGCGGAACGCGGACGTGTCTCGCCGTAGCCTTGGCGGAGTAGGATTGCGGAGTCCTGTGAACGCGCGCGTGTTCGTGTGCGAATCTGACGGCGGACGATTGCGAATTCGTATCCCGTCCCTCAACTACTTGACGCCGGGAACAGCGTGAGGTAGAAGACTGTCTGCCAAGTGAGGGACGTCGCAAGGTTCCCTCCGCAGTTAAGCGGTGTGAGGTACAACATGGCTACCTTGACGGTTGAAGGCATCGTTGAAAACGGCCAGATCCGGCTCAGCGACACTGTGACGCTGCCCGAGCACGCCAAGGTTTACGTGATCGTCCCCGGCGTCGAGGCTGCGCCGCAGGCGCGCGTTTACAGCCCGCGTCTGGCGCACCCGGAGCAGGCTGCCGACTTCGCCAAGCAAATCATCGAGGGTTCGGCTGATGCCGGGCTATGACACGTTGAACTTTGACCCGCCAGCCCCGGCTGCGCGCGTGACGCTGTGCAATCCGGACAATGGGATGACGGTCTCTGACGTGCTGCTGCTTCTCGACACAGGGGCGGACGTCACCTTGCTGCCGCGTAGCGCGGTTGAGCCGCTCGGAGTCGCGCTTCTGGCCGGCCGGGCCTTACGAACTGGTCGGCTTTGACGGGAGCAAGAGTTTCGCACTTGCTGTTGCCTTGGACATGTTGTTCCTGAAGCGCGTATTCCGAGGCCGATACCTATTGATCGAGGAAAACCGCGGAATCCTGGGTCGGGACATTCTCAACCACGTTTCGTTGCTGTTGGATGGCCCACGACGGGAATGGTCCGAGCACGCGCCTGGATGAATGCGAGGGGAGCTGTGTGGCTGTCCGCTCGTTTCCACAAAACAGATACGGCCCACTCCGGAAAGCACGTATCCAAATCAGAATTAAGGTGACTCTCACGAAAATCGCACTTGTAGCATAGGGCCTTGTGCCCGTTTAAAGTCTTGTGGCTCAATCATCGAACGCCCACGAGGGGCTATGCTACAAGCGCGGACCATGTTCATCAGTTTCTGGGTGCGGCCAAGCCCCATGAACGACTGTCCCCGAACAGGAGCAGGCCCGTGACTTGGCTCCTTGTGATGTCCGCACGAATGATGCGCCAATGAACGCGCGTGCCAAACACTCGAAAGAACGCATGCAACGCCCGCCGGCGCGGCCCGGCGTCGCCGCCGATCCGCGTCCCATCCTGCTTCAGCAGAGTCTGGTTTCGCTGACGGCGGAGCTTCAACGGCACGGCTTCCCCGCGTTTCGCGGCAAGCAAATCTATCATTGGCTCTACAAGCACGCCGTCGGTTCGCTCGATCAGATGACCAATCTGCCCCAGGAACTGCGCGAATGGCTCGAGGCCTTCTACCGATTCGGGGGCGTCGAGATCGTGGACCGGCGCGAAAGCCGCGACGGCTCGATCAAGTTCGCATCGGCGCTTTGGGATGGCCGTCGGATCGAGTCGGTCTTGATGCGCGACGAAGACCGCCGAACGCTCTGTGTGTCGTCGCAGGTGGGCTGCCCGCTGGGCTGCGTATTCTGCCTGACGGGCGTCGGGGGATTTGTTCGCAGCCTGTCGAGCGACGAGATTCTGGGCCAGTACCTCGCGGCGCGGCGGTTTCCTTCGGGCGACGACAGGCCAATTACGCACATTGTGTTCATGGGAATGGGCGAGCCGCTCCTCAACTGCGACGCGGTCTTCGAGGCCATTCGCCACCTGACCGACCCGCAGGCGTGCGGTCTTTCGCCGCGACGGATCACGGTCTCAACGGCAGGCGTCGTCGCGGGGATTCGGCGGTTGGGCGAGGCGAATCTCGGCGTCAAACTGGCCGTCTCGCTCAACGCGACAACCGAAGACCAGCGCGGCCGCCTGATGCCGATGACCCGCCGCGACCGGCTGGAGGACGTGCTGGAGGCGTGTCGGCGGTTTCCGATGCCGCGCCAGCACCGGATCACCTTTGAGTACGTGCTGCTCGAAGGGGTGAACGATTCGCCCGAGGATGCGCGGCGCCTGGCCGGTCTCCTGCGTGGGATTCGCAGCAAGATCAACCTCATTCCGTTCAACCCCGTTCCGGGCATGTTGAAGTTCCATCGCCCGCCCCAGGAGCGCGTCGTGCAGTTTCAGCGAATCCTTCTCGACGGCAGCTACACGGCCTGCATTCGATACAGCAAGGGGGCCGACATCGGAGCGGCGTGCGGGCAGTTGGCGGGCCACGCCGGCGCGCAGTTGCTCTACGAATCATAGGTTCGCAGGCACGGGCGTTTAATGGTTTGAAGTAAGGTAAGGTGTCGTAATGAAATAAGCTTTACAAGCATTATATGATTTGTTACCCGGGAGCGCATGAACACCGATGACGCGCTCATTGAGCAATTTGCCCGTA
>Ga0315274_10010143_pt1 | contig 13562 bp, 11 predicted proteins | sample YL17G02_20_MG_FD_203700 | JGI IMG/M metagenome (GOLD analysis project Ga0315274, IMG submission 203700) | Sediment microbial communities from Yellowstone Lake, YNP, Wyoming, USA - YL17G02_20 | ecosystem: Environmental > Aquatic > Freshwater > Lake > Sediment | place: USA: Wyoming | collected...
TCCGTTTGTGCCGCGCGGGAAGGATTTCCAGGTGGCGGTCAATCACTGGAAATCCCTCCCCACCGACCCGGGCGCGACCTTTGACCGCGTGGTGGAATTCGACGCCGCGCAGATCGCGCCACAGGTCACCTGGGGGACTAACCCGGGCATGGTCACCGACGTGACGGGGCGAGTGCCTGATCCGGGATCCTTCGCCGACCCCGCGGAGCGCGAGGCAGCCGAACGCGCTCTTGAATACATGGGCCTCAGGCCAGGGACGCGTTTGGTAGATGTCGCGGTTGACCGCGTCTTCATCGGTTCCTGTACCAACGGACGTCTCGCGGATTTGCGCCTGGCCGCCCGCGTGGTGGCGGGCAAGAAGGTCGCCCGGACGGTGAAGCAGGCGCTGGTGGTTCCCGGGTCCATGCCGATCAAAGCTCAAGCGGAGCGCGAGGGCCTGCACAGGATTTTTCTCGACGCGGGATTTGAATGGCGCGACGCCGGCTGTAGCATGTGCATCGGGATGAACGCCGACGTGGTCCCCAGCGGCGAGCGGGCCGCGAGCACCTCGAACCGCAACTTCGAGGGCCGTCAGGGCAAGGGCGCGCGAACCCACCTGGTCAGTTCCATGATGGCGGCTGCGGCAGCGATCGCCGGGCATTTCGTGGATATCCGTGAGTGGGAGGTTGAGGACAATGAATAGTGGATAGTGAACAGCGGCGGGAAGTGCTTGTCACTTGTCACTTCGAGGTTTTATGCAAGCCTTTGCCAAACACACAGGGTTGGTGGTGCCACTCGGGCGAGTGAATGTTGATACCGACCAGATGGTGCCCAAGCAGTTCTTGAAGTTGATCACGCGCGAGGGCTACGGCCGCTTTCTTTTCTACGACTGGCGCTACCTGGAAGGCGAAGTCCCCAACCCGGAGTTTGTGCTGAACCAGCCGCGTTACAGAGGTGCTTCCATTCTACTGACGCGGGCCAATTTCGGCTGTGGGTCGAGCCGCGAACACGCACCCTGGGCGATCCTGGACTACGGCTTCCGCGCTATCATTGCGCCGAGTTACGCGGACATCTTCTACAACAACTGCTTCAAGAACGGGCTCCTGCCGGTGACGCTCCCCGAAGCTCAGATGGATGAACTCTTCCGACGGACGGAAAGAGCAGAAGGCTACCGCCTGACGGTTGACCTCGAAACCCAAACGATCAGCGACGATGCCGGCCTGACGATTTCCTTCCAGATCGACCCTTTCCGTCGCGAGAGCCTGCTGAAGGGCCTCGACGAAATCGGCTTGGCGTTGCGCGTCGAAGACAGAATCGCTGCGTACGAGAAAGAAAACACGCCCTCCGCCACCATGTATGAACGGGTGGACGCTCAGAGGTAAGCTCCAGCTTCCCCGTGGGGATTCCTGCCTACTGCTTTCTGTTTACTGCCTAATGGTTTACAGCGGCCGGTTCAATTGCAGGGCCATCAGAACGAAAGATGCGGCGATGATGAGCACGGAAATCACGGCGAGGGTGTTCCAGAGGTTGTCGCCGGCGCGCGTGGTCGGCTCGCCTTCAGGTATGAAATAGCCGAGTACGGCGCCCGAAGCCAGCCCGCCAATATGCGCGGCATTGTCCAAGCCAAAGCCAAACACCGCGGAGAGCAAGCCAAAAAGGAAGATGTAGATTACCCAGCGCCAGAGTTGGCTGCGGTACTCCTTGCCCAAATGACCGTGGTGATAGCTGGCACCGATGAGAATCCCGACCAATCCTAGGATCGCGCCCGAGGCCCCGACCGAAAGCCCATAAGGACTCCACCACATACTCAACATAAAGCCCGCGACTCCGGTGGCGAGATAGAGAACGATGAATTTCGGGGTCGAAAACAGCGACTCCACCGTAGGCCCGAGGTCGAACAGACACCAAAGGTTCATGCCGATGTGCAGCAGCCCGGCGTGAAGAAAGATGGCGGTGACCAACCGCCACCACTCGCCCGCCAGAATCAAGGGGCCGAACTTGGCGCCCAGACGCACCAGCACCTGCGCTTGGACTTCGCTGCCGCCGGGCGCGGAAGCCCCCGCTTGGCTCAGGTACCAGGAAATGGCGTAAAGCGCGATGTTCGCGGCCACCAGAGCCGACGTGGCCGTGGAAGGAACGGGAATCAGCCCGCCCAGGATGCGTCCGGGCGGCGAACCGGCGCGCGCGCGCGGCGCCCTCACGCTCGTCCCGCATAGGGGACACACGGACGCGTTCCGGTCGATGAGCCCGCGGCAACTTGGGCACATGCGGTGCGCGGCTTCGTAGGATGGCTCCTGAGCGCCGAATACACCCCGCAGGGCCGATTTCAGTTTTTGCCACTTGAACCAGAATCGCGGAGGCAGACCCATATCACCTTGAAAGCGGCGAGCGTTCGCAACACAGATTTTCATTATAGCTGAAGCACCCGTCACCCCCGGGAATTTCGTTTGTGCGCCGGCGGGCGGTTGATTAGAATAGCGCCCAGGTACGCGGGGAGGTAGCCATGAAATTCGAAGATGCCGGACGCGCCATCGATCGCGAGGTGGCAAAACTGGTGGATTACCTCGACCGAAAGGTGAAGCCCGCCACCCGCCAGGACATGGCCGAGCTGCTGCGCAAGGCATCCAAACGTCTGGCGAAGCTGGCGGAGGATATGGATAAGGGGGAGCGCTGAATTCATGCCCCGACTGCTCTACGCGGAACCCCGCCCCGGAAGATTTCGCGACGCTATCCTGCTGACCTTAGCAGCAGGAGTGGTGTGCCTTTCTACCGGCTGCCTGCATCGCCATCGGCCACCGCCTCCCGTCTCCCGCCGGCCGCCTGCACCCACAATGCCGTCGACGAAACCCGCTCCTGCTCCTCCGTCCGGGCCTGTGGTCCAAGGAGAAGTAGGCATCGCTTCGTGGTATGGCCATCCCTACCACGGTCGCCGGACGGCGAACGGCGAGGTCTACAACATGTACGAGATGACCGCCGCCCACCGCACTCTGCCCTTCAACACCCAGGTAAAGGTTCATGACCTGGAGAACGGCCGCGACGTGACGGTCCGCATCAACGATCGCGGGCCGTTCGTGGAAGGTCGTGTCATCGACCTCTCCTATACGTCGGCGCAGGCGATGGGTATGCCCTCCACCGCGCTGGTGCGCCTGGAGATTCTCGGCCTCGGGTCAACCGGAACCGCCGGAAGTGAGCCTGGGGTCTTCGCTGTGCAGGTGGGCGCGTTTCAGGACCGCCGGAACGCCGAACTCCTGAAGCAGGCCATCCAGCGTCGCTTTGCCCCGGTCATCATCCAGACTTTCGATCGTGGCGACGCGGTTTTCTATCGCGTGCGCGTGGGCCGCGAAAGCACCGAGGAACGTGCTACGGACCTGGGCCGGCAGTTGCGACAGGCGGGATTCGCCAGCGAGATATTTGTGGTGAGGTTGGATTAAGAAGCAAGAGCAGTCAGCCTTCAGCTGTCAGCTTTCAGTAGAGTAGGAAGATTGAGAGTTCCGGAATACTGCCTGTTTTGCCGCATTATCGGACGCCAAGCGCCCGGGAAGATCGTGTACGAAGACGACCGCGTGGTGGCCATCGAGGATGCCCATCCGCAGGCGCCCATTCATCTGTTGGTGCTGCCGCGGAAGCATCTGCCCTCGTTGAAAGAAGCAAGCGCGGAAGATGAGTCCCTGCTGGGCCGGCTGTTGACCGTGGCCGCGCAACTGGCACGCGAGCGACAACTGGAGTCAAAGGGTTACCGGACCATCATCAACACCGGCTCGTTTGCCGGCCAGTCGATCTTCCACTTGCACGTTCACGTGTTGGGGGGACGCACTTTCCGCTGGCCACCGGGCTAAGGGAGAGGCAGTCAGCAGTCAGCCACCCGTCCTGTCCTTCACTCCGTCTGCACCAGAGTGCACGCAACAGCATGCAAGGAACGGAGTACTGACCACTGACAACCAACAACTCACAACCGACAAAAGACAATCTACGGCACCACCGCGAGGATACTATCTTCGTCAATGGCCACACGCGCGGGCTTGCGGGTGGTGGTGAACCGGAAGCGCCCGCCGTTGGCGGTTACCACAACTCGTCCCAGGGTGGCTTTCCTGTCCTTCTCGTAAGTCGCAATCACCGGCACGAGCATTTCAAACTCCGGCAGGACGCCGCTTTGTTCGATGGTCCCCTCGACGACGAATTTCTTGCGCGCCATGCCCCGCGTGGTCGCATCGAGCCTGTAAGTGGGAATACCAGTGCCATATACCCAATCCGCAAAGAACCAGTCCAGCCGGCGGTTCTTTTCCAGGTCCAGCTCACGCGTCATGTATTTCTCCGCATGGCGGATGAAGTCCTGAGTCGAGGGGTACTGGCCGCGATAGGCGTTGAGGAAGTCGCGGAGCATCCGAAAGAATCTCTCGTCCGAACCTGTTGTGCTGTCCCTCATCAAGCCGCGCAGCATGTGTATGACCCAGCAAGCCTTCTTGTAAACGATGTTGCCGTAGCCGTCCGGGTTCAAGGAGTTCGAAAGTCGATGGCCTAACCACATCGGGCCGCCGGACTCGATGGTGTCGCCCTTCTCGGTCTTGCTCAGCAGATCCTGCTTGTAGCTCTGCAGCAGAGCGCGAAATTTGCGCTCGCCGTCCTTCTCGCGCGCCAGGTGGAGCGCCGAGGCATAGCTGGAGAACCCTTCCGATAACCATTGGTCACGGTAGGTTTGCCAGCCCACGTTGTTTCCCCACCACTGGTGAGCGATTTCGTGCGTCAGCGCGAGTTCATTCAGATACTCCTCTTTCTTCCCGCTCAGGCCCATTCGCGACCGTTCCGATTCCGGCAGGAAAGAAAGCGTGGGAAGGTAGACCAAACCCGGCCAGCCCTGGCCGTAATAGCCGGGGACCTGGGAAACCGCGAGACGCGGGTAAGGAAAAGGTCCGAAAAGGGTTTCAAAGTGCTGCACGGCGCTGGCAGCGAGTTCTGCCACACCGTCCAGCAAGGCGGTGGGATCCAGCGGTACGACAGGCTTCGGAATGACTCCGATGGCCACGTCACCGTGGGGCGACCTCTGGATCAGAACTTCGCTCGATGGCTGTGTGGCGGCATGGCGCCTCGCCAGGGACGCCTCGGCTTCGCGGGTGGCGTACACTTCAACAGGAGTGCCCCCCACACGGCGAGAGCGCGACTGGTAGGCCCCCAGGTTGAAACCCGCCACGGGGATGGCCGCACGCGAGACCCACCGGCTGTGCTTCCAGCCCGCGGCAGCCGTCTCCTCTACACGGTCTCCGGTGGCCACCAAGGTCAGGTGCTCCGGATAATGGAAAGTCAGGTCATAGACCCCTCGCGGGCTCAAACCGCGGTTTGGATACCAACTCCCGCGCTCTCCCACGTAGAGCACGCCGTTCCCCACTTCAGTGATGACGCTGCCCTGGTAGGCGAAATTCAGCCGAAACTTCTTCCCGGCAGGATAGGGCGCGGGCAGTACCACCAATATCCAGTCATTCCCGCGCGCTGCCGCGTCGGACTCTTCCCCCGAGGTGTTCTGGAGCAACACCAGGGTGCGACCTTCCTCGTCTTTGACCTCCGTGACCTTCAGCAGCCGCGAAAGTTCAAACGACAAAACGCGATCTGCGTTGGAGTGCGACTCCAGTTCCAATTCCGCACGCCCTTCCAGACTGTGATCGAGGTTGATGCGCGTATCGATCTTGTACGTCCGCACTTGCACGGGACCCACCAGAAGCCCCTGAAGGCGGGCCGCGGACTGCCGGCTCGGAAATGAACACCAGACGTCGGTGTAGGCCTTGCCGCGGCTTCGGCCTACGGCACCCACCCGCACCGCGTCCGGCGAACGCTCGTCGACCGTCACCTGGAAAATCCCCAGACCCACCCCCTGGACATACGCGTGGAACGTCGGCATGTCGTGGTCACCCAACAGATCCATGAGTATCCGCGGGGAGTATTCCGGATTCAGACGGCGCACGACGGGATTCCATTCCTCGGCAAAACCGGTCGGCTGCTCGTAATCGTCAGGGTGCGGTGGACGCGCGCGGGCCAGAAGTTCCCGCGCCGTCTGGTCCGTGAAACGCAGGTAAGCCGACGTGATCTTTTCCTCCAGAATGGGAGACTGGGTGAAATGCGCCAGACTCCGCTTCTCCACCGGATCCGGAGGAATCAGGAGAATCTCGCCATCCCCGGCAAAAATCGCTCCCGTAACCTCTCCGTTGACGGCGGTCAAGAAACCGATGAATCCTCTATTGAAGTAGAGATTCACGCGATCGCGCGTGATATGCGCGTCGTTAAGAACATAGATCTGCGCAGGGTCAATCGGCAAGTCATTCAACTGCTCAAGAAGCTCCCCGGGACTGGGGAGCGTTTGCGCCCGGATAAGTGGAGTGCACAGCAGCCAAGCGAGGCAGAGCCAGCCAAGCCGGCGGCGGCCAGCGGGCGCCGGCCGGGCCCCGGCCTCTGGCGATACGGTGGTCGTCACGTTCATGCCTAATCCCCTTGTTCGTCCATGCTTACTCTAAACTCTTGCGCGGCTTTGTCAACCCGGCGCTTGTCGACGGGAGTGGACAGGCTGGTGTATGATTTGCGGCGAGATGCGGGGCCGTCTCCCATCACGATGGATGCTCCGCCACTGCCCACCGGAGGTTCGAGTGGGGCTGCGCCTGGTGGCACTATTAGCTCTGTGCTTCATTACCGCTGCTTCAAATTTACTTGCCGACATTATCTATCTGAAGAATGGCCGCAAGATTGTCGCGGAAGTGGCGCACGAGGACGCAAAGCAGGTAATCCTCGTGCGCGAGGAGGGCGAGCTTACCATCCCCCGCTCGCTGGTGGACCACATCGAGAAATCTCCCCTAGCCACGGACGGCACCCTCAGTGAAGCAGCGCCAGCGCTTGACTTGCCGTTGCCGCCTCCCCCAGTGGCCGAGCCCAGCGCTGACTCGCCTTCGTTCGTCATCGAGGGTAACGCTATCGACGAAGCCTACCTTCAGCAACTCGACAACGAGGTGCTCCGCGATCCTTCCGTCGAAACTCGGCACCGCCTGGCCCAGGGTTACCAGGAGGCTGCGATCTTCCTGACGCGGCAGGGCGACCCGCAAGGTGCTATCGAGAAGTATCGCCACGCCCTTCCGTTCACCCCGGACGACCTCGCGTTGACGCTCGCCCTGGGCTACCTGCTCGTCAAACAAAACCGCCACAACGAAGCCATCGAGTTGCTGTTGCCTGCCGCCACCCACTTCCCGACGTCTCCGGATATCCCTGTGCTGCTGGGATCGGCTTACTACGCCACGGAGCACATGGACCGGGCGATTGCGGAATGGAACCGGGCGCTCGCCATCCAGGACAATCCCCGGCTGCGCGAGGCCCTGGCCCGCGCCGAACAGGAACACAGCGTGGCGAGCTCATACAAGGAACTGCGCAGCCAGCACTTCCTGCTGCGCTACGACGGGAACGAAGCAACCGCGCTGGGCGCGGAGGTCCTGAAGACGCTCGAGGTGGCGTTCCGGGACCTCCAGCTCGACCTGGATTTCTTTCCCCGCGAACCGATTGTCGTCCTGCTCTATCCTGACCAGGCTTTTCATGACATCGCGCGGTCACCGTCCTGGGTGGGGGCGGTGAATGACGGCAAGATCCGCGTGCCGGTTTCAGGCCTCTCCAGCGTGACGCCGGACCTGGCTCGCGTGCTCAAGCACGAGCTAGCGCATTCCTTTGTCCGGCAGATCACCTTGGGCCGCTGCCCCACCTGGTTCAACGAGGGGCTGGCCCAACTCGAGGAGGGCGCGACGACGACGTCCCTTGGGACGCACCTGGCACGCGCCTTCGGCAATGACCACCTGCCCCCATTTTCGGCACTCGAAGGCTCATTCATCAATCTGCCGGCCGACCAGGTGGGGCTCGCGTACGCGAAATCGCTCGCAGCCCTCGAATACCTGCGTGATACCTACGGCCTCGGCGAGATCCGCCGCTTGCTGAAATTCATACCCGCCAATCCCAACCTCAATTCCTTGTTCCAGGATGAACTGCGCCTGAATTACCCGGCGTTCGAGCAGGAAGTGGCCAACTACATCGTGAAGCGCTACGGGTCGTGACGAACACGCTGCCGGGTTGCTCGGTAACCTTGCGGCTCGTGCGCCATTTTCGTCGTTCAACTCATCAACCTGGAAAGGCGGCAAGGCCAAAAGGCGAATGTTGCGTTACAGGTTGGCCAGCAGCACGGCCAGGAGCGCGGCGCGGCGGGGAAGTTCGCGGATGATGACGTGCTCGTGGGCGGCATGGGCACCGTCGCCCGCCCCCCCCAGCCCGTCGAGGGTCGGGATACCGAGCGCGGCGGTGAAATTCCCATCCGAGCCACCCCCGCTAGGCGCTTCCTTGAGGTCTATTTCCAATCGGCGGGCAACTTCCTTCGCGCGCCGGAAGAGTCCTACTGCCATTGCCCGTTCCATCGGCGGACGGTTGATTCCGCCCTCGATGACCAGCCGGGCCTCGGGATGGACAGGCTTGAGGCCATATACTTTCCCCTCTATCGCCTCGCGATCTTTCAAGCGTGGGATGCGCACGTCAATTCGTGCCGAAGCGCGTTCGGGGACGACGTTCGGGCGCGTGCCGCCCTCAATGACGCCCACGGTGAGCGTCAGACCTCGGCGGGGCCGGGCAAACCGCTCAATTCGCAGGAGTTGTCGGGCGAGTTCACTGATGGCGTTCACGCCCGCCTCCGGATTGATCCCCGCGTGCGCTGCACGGCCCTGCACGGTGATTTGGAACTCCCCTACCCCTTTGCGGGAGGTCTTCAGGGCGCCTCCTTCGGCGGCGGGCTCGAGCACCAACACGGCGCGCGCTTCGAGCGCCTCAGCCTTTAACTGTTCGCGGAAGGCGACGCTCGAGGCTTCCTCGTCCGAGTTCAGGAAAAACCGCACCGGACTTGCAGGTTGAATCCCGCAAGCCTGCAACGCGCGGACAGCCCATAGCCCGCAGACGATCCCCGCTTTCATGTCGAAAATCCCCGGGCCGTACGCGCGGCCCTGGCGAATGCGAAACGGCATGCGCTTGAGTGTGCCCACCTCCCAGACAGTATCGAGGTGGCCGAGAAGCAAGACCGGCTTCACACCACGCTTCTCACCCCAAAACTGCGCCCAAACGCTCGATCCGGCGGTCGGATGGCCAAGCACGCGGACCTTCCCGTTCAGGTGCCTGAACTGCCGGGCGAAAAATCGTGCCAGGCGGTCCACGCCCGCCTTGCAGTTTGTCGGCGATTCGATCTTCACCGCCGCCTCCAGACACCGGAGCATCTCCTCCCGAGTAGACTGGCAATAGGTCAGAAGCGGTCGCTGATTCAACTCTCTACCTCCAGTATCATCCGCACTGAACCATCGGTTCATCGGATCATCGGTTCTCTCAACGCCGTGCGACAAACCAGGTGATCGGTCAACTGATTCCACAGCGACGGGGCTTCAATGGCTCAATGACTCAATGCTCCGAGGGCTCAACGTTTTTTGCTGACAACCAGCCGCGTTTCATTCTATCCTAGACGCTCGCGAAGTCAGCCTGGGATGTCTGAGGATCGCTTCCAGTTCCTCCCCAAGGAATTGCGCGTTGAGTAAAGTCTCGCTTGCTCTGGTTATCCATTCCCATCAGCCGGTCGGCAACTTTGACCACGTCATCGAAGAGGCCTATCAAAAGGCTTACGCGCCTTTCCTTCAAGTGCTTGACAACCACCCCCGTATCCGGCTAAGCCTACATTACTCCGGCATCTTGCTCGAGTGGCTGGAGAAGCAGCATCCGGAGTTTTTCGAGCAACTCCAGCAACTCGTTAGCCGTGGCCAGGTAGAACTGGTGGGTGGCGGCTACTTCGAGCCCATCCTGCCGGCCATCCCGGACCGCGATAAGCTGACCCAGATCCGTAAGCTGTCTGAATACCTCCGCAAACACTTCGGCGCCTGCCCGCAAGGCGCCTGGGTGGCGGAACGCGTCTGGGAGCCGGGCCTGGCGCGCCCCCTGGCCGAGGCGGGTGTGAAATACGTGGCCCTCGACGATACGCACTTCCTCGCCGCCGGTCTGGAGCCTTCGGAGTTGCACGGCACTTATATCACGGAGGAAACCGGTGCACCCTTGCACCTGGTCCCCAGTCTGAAATCCTTGCGCTACACCATCCCCTTTCAAGAACCAGCGGAGACCATGCGCGTCTTGCGGGCGGGGATAGGCCAAGCCGCGGCCCTCTTCGCCATGGGCGACGACTGCGAGAAGTTCGGGGTCTGGCCGGGCACGTTCGACCATTGCTACACCAACGGCTGGTTAAAACGGTTCCTGGCAGCGGTGGAGGACGCCAGCGACTGGCTGGAAACAACGACGGTCTCAGAATACCTCGCAGCGCATCCTCCGCTGGGAAGGATCTATCTTCCCACGGCCTCTTACCCCGAGATGATGGAGTGGGCCTTGCCCACGGCCGCCTCTCGGGAGTTCAAAGCAATCGTTGAGGAGAGCGAACACCTTTACTGGGGCGGCCGCTTTCAGCGCTTCCTGCGGGGCGGGCAATGGCGTAACTTCCTGGCCAAGTACGCCGAGTCGAATCAGCTCCACAAATTCATGCTGGAGATCAGTCGCCGCTTCGAGGACGTGCGCCTGAGAACCGCAGCCGGAACCGACGCGGCGCGCATGTTAGAGGAGGCGCAGATACACCTGCTCGCCGCCCAATGCAACGACGCGTATTGGCATGGGGTGTTCGGCGGTCTCTATGCACCGCACCTGCGCAGCGCCCTGCTTCGCCACCTGATCCAGGCCGAAGTCTACCTCGACCGGCGTGAGGGCACGCCCAGGAATCCCGGAGTCCGCGCGACCTCGAAGGACTTTGACGCAGACGGCCAGCAAGAGGTCCTCTTTCAGCATCCCACGTTCGGAATGGTGGTGCGGCCGGCGGATGGCGGCACGGTTTCGAGTCTGCGTTTCAAGCCCGCGGCCACGGAACTGGTCAACTCGCTGATGCGGCGCCCAGAACCCTATCACGAGCTGGTCCGGCAGCGCGTCATCACCCACGAGGCGCCCCGGGAGGGTCCGGCTTCGATCCATGACCAGGTGTGGAGCAAGGAGCCGAACCTCGCTGCCCTGCTTCGCTACGACCGCTACCCGCGACACGTCTTCCGCACGTACGTTTTCCCCGCGGCCAGGCAGTGGCAAGACTTCGACTACCTACACCTGGACGAGAACGGCGGCCTGGCTGGTGGGGCCTGGACAGTTCTCGCCTCGCCCGGCCGGGCGGGAACTCTCGTACTGGAGCGCGAAGCGCGGCATCGCGCCAATGGTGAAGACCTGCTCTTACGCGCCGCGAAGACGATCAAGGCCAAAGTCGCGCGCTCTCGGTGGCAACTCGAATGCCGCACGTCCCTCACCACGGATCGGGCAAGCTCCACACCCCTGGCGCTGGGGATCGAACTGGTCTTCAACCTGCTGGCGCCCGATGCACCCGACCGCTACTTCCTGGCCAATGGCGTGCGGCACCCACTCGAATTCAAAGGGGAGATCGATTCCCCCGAGTTGCTCCTGGTGGACGAATGGCAGCGCGTTAAGATACGCCTCGATGGTGACCCACACCCGCTCTGGTGGATCGTTCCTGTGGAGACAATCTCCCAGTCGGAAACCGGCTTCGAGCGCGTGTACCAGGGCTCCGCGATTCTCGCCGTGTGGAGGATTGATCCTTCCGCACCCGACTTCGTCTGTGTTCTGCGCGCGGAGATCGCTCATCTCAGCCCGAAGTATACGATCGAAGAAGAGCCGCGAGCCGTTGCTGGTGCAGACGCTTGAATTCGCAAGGGGTGTTTGTTAGATTCCACGCTCGCAGCGATCTGGAGCGAACCCATGCCCATCAGCCAGGAACTGCTGGATATTTTAGTTTGCCCTCTTTGTAAGGCCCCGGTCAAACTCACCGCGGACGGCCAGGGACTCAAGTGTGGCCAGTGCCGGCGCGTCTATCCCATCAAGGATGACATCCCCGTCATGCTGGTGGACGATGCTAAGATTGAGGCGGAGTAGCGCGGGTGCACCGGCCGGAAATCGCCGCCTCACTCCTTCCCTCCCTCCCCACAGGCGCTCGAGTCCTGCTAATCCGCCTGCGCTCGATCGGCGACATTGTGCTGCTCACTCCAGTAGTCCGGCTGCTCAAAGAGTGGCGGCCTGACCTCCGCGTTTCCATTGTGGTTGAGTCCCGCTTTCGCGAGTTGCTGGAAGGTAATCCGGATGTGGATGAGGTTCTCGGTCTGGGAGAAGGCTACGGTAGGGCCAAGGTCGCGTCCCGGGTCCGAGTCGTACGAGAGATTCGCACCCGAGGATTCGCGCTTTGCCTGAATCTCCACGGAGGCCCCACGAGTACCCTGCTGGCGTGGTCAAGCGGCGCCCGCTGGAAGGCGGGCTTCGAGCATTTTCGCCGGCGCGGTGTGTACCAGATCTTGATCCCTGACGCCCGGACGATCCTGGGCCAGCCGGCGATACACACAGCCGAGCACCAAGCTTCAGCCTTCTTCTATCTGGGCCTGCCGCGGCAGGAGATTCCGTCCGCCCGGCTGGTGGTGGCTGCTGGGCATGAGACCTGGTGGAGTGAGAAACGCTCGAGCCTCGGCCTTGCGCCGGGATGCAAGTACGCGATCCTGCATCCCACGGCACTCTATGCGACCAAGCAATGGGCGCCGGAAAACTTCGCGCAGCTTGGCGGCTGGCTGGAACGCGAGGCCGGACTCCGGGTGATCTACTCGTGCGGGCCGGGGGAATTCCCGGTGCTCGATGCTGTGGAACAAGCCGCTGGAGGTTCGATTCGGCGCCTGGCCGGTCCCGGTCTGGGCCAGTTCGCTGCCGCGCTGGGCGGCGCGCGGCTCTTCGTCGGGAATGACAGCGGGCCGGCACACATGGCGGCGGCCCTCGGACGGCCGGGCGTGGTAATCTTCGGCTCCTCTAGTTCACCGGTCTGGAGGCCCTGGTCTCCCGTGGGTGCCTGGCGCGTGGTGCAGAATTCCTACGACTGCAATCCCTGTCCGGGCGATCGGTGCTACCGCTTCGCGCGCCCGGAGTGTATCCTGTCAGTCACCTTCGAACAGGTTCGCTCGGCGGTCGAGGCCGTGCTTACGCAATCCGCGCTGGCCAGGCAATAGAAGGACGCACTAATGGAAAAAACGCAGGCGAGACTCGCTCGGATCATTCGAAGTTTCCGAGGCCGAACGATCGGAGTGCTCGGCGACTTCATGCTGGATGAATTGTTGCGTGGAGAAGCCACGCGCATTTCCCCCGAAGCGCCGGTGCCAGTCGTGCTGATCGGCAATCCCCACGCGGCGGAGGGATACTATCCCGGGGGCGCCGGCAACGTGGCGGCAAACATCGCCGCCCTAGGCGGCCGGCCGATCCCTTTCGGCGCCCTCGGGAACGACGAGAGCGGCAAACGCCTGCGAGAGCTTTTCAGAGCCCGGCACATCCCGTGTGGCACGCTGGTCCGGGAACCCGGCCGCGTGACGCCGCGCAAGGTGCGCATCGTCGCGCACCAACACCAGTTGCTCCGCCTCGATTTCGAGCAGCCGTCGAAGATTTCTTCCCGGACAGCTGCCGTGATAGCTCGAAGTTGTGCCCGTCGGATG
>Ga0315274_10010146_pt1 | contig 13560 bp, 10 predicted proteins | sample YL17G02_20_MG_FD_203700 | JGI IMG/M metagenome (GOLD analysis project Ga0315274, IMG submission 203700) | Sediment microbial communities from Yellowstone Lake, YNP, Wyoming, USA - YL17G02_20 | ecosystem: Environmental > Aquatic > Freshwater > Lake > Sediment | place: USA: Wyoming | collected...
AGGTGCGGGAGTCGGCGCCGAGAACAACGCCGCCGTCGAAGGTGGCGGCCATGATGGTGGTCTGGGAGAGGGAGAGGAGGGGAGGTTCGAGAGGGGGGGAGGCGAGGTCGAGAGAGAAAGAGGAGGAGGTTGAGAGGAGGCGCCGGGGTCGATGGAATGGAGTTCTTGAGGTCTCGATTGTTGGGGTGTTTTTTGCTCTTAGACTCGCCCTCGCTTGCTTCTTCTTCTCTCTCCTTCGATACTTCCGCAACGCTTGAGAGAACGAGTCTCCTTGGAGGGCTGAGCCAAGCAGAAAAACGAACAAGCTTGCGCGCGATAGAGAAAGAAAAGAGAAGGACAGGGCATCGACGAAACCGTTCGATCGCACGATCGATGGCTCTGTTTTGTCATCTTCGCTCTCTCTCTCTTCTCTTCTCCAACTCCTCTTCCCTCACCCCGAGCTGCACCGCGCCCATCGCCTTGAGCTCGGCCTCCATGGCCTCGCCGTGGCGGAGGAGGTGGTTCTCCATCGCTTGACGAGAAAAGAGAGAGAGAGAGAGAAAGAGACGATGCTTTCCTTTTTCTTCCTCGCTTTGTGCTTTCGACGAGTGCGAAGCATTCGAGCTGAGGCCCAAACAGAAATTTTTTTTCGCCTCGAGAGAGAGAGAGCCGAGAGCAACTCTCAATTCTCGCTTCTTCCTCGTTTCTCTCTCTCTCACTCTGTTTCTCTCTCTCTCTCTGTTTCTCTCTCTCCCTCCATACGTCATGTCATCCTCCTTCTCCGATTCACAGCAGCAGCTCGCTGCCCTGCGTGCCGAAGCGGATGCGGCGGTAAGCGAACGTTTCGACGAGAGCAGCATAGAGAGAGAGACAAAACGGGTCTGTCGGTTCATTTGCGCTCGGTGGGGGGAAGATTCTCTTCTCGTTCCCCGCCTTTTCCGACTCTCTGTCGAGTTGAACGGGCGAACGCTTGCTCGGAGGGTCTCTCTTGAGCGTCACCTCTGGCTGCGCTGCATTTTTCATGCGAGAACCAGAAAGGGCAGAACTCGAAGCACGTTCTCGCCCTCTCATCGTCGCGCCATCGGGACTCATTTCTTCGTCGTCTCCAAGAACGCGCTCTCTTCTCAAACCTTTCCTCACCTCACCGCCTTCCCCTCCTCCCCGACCACCACACATGAAACAACGCCAAAAAATAAAACAGGCCCAGTGGGCCTCGGCGATGAAGGAAGAGAACGAGGCCCTCCACGCGGCCATGGCGTCCCTGAAGGAAAGGCACAAGGCCGCCGCGAGGCGCTCGGCCGAGGCGCTCGCCGAGGCGCAGGGCTGGCTCGAGGAGGCGCAGGCCGACGCGGCGCGATTCCGCGAGGAGGCCGGCAGGGAGCGGCGGCGCGTCGCCGAGCTGCTGGAGAGGAAGGAGGTGGAGGAGGCGCTGAGGAGGGAGGAGACGGCGGCGGCGGAGAGGGCGATAAAGGACAAAGGAGTCGTCTTTGCTTCGGCGTTTTCGAGTTTCGCTCCTTCCGCTTCTTCTCCTTCCCCTGCTGCTGCTCCTGCCGCTGCTGCTGCTGCTGCTCCTGCGCCTTCTTCTGCCCTCCAGGGCTCACCCTCGACGCCTGCAGCGGAGCAGCTCGACCGCTCCCCTTCGCCCGCGGCCCCCACGCTCCTGACTCAGACCTCGTCGTCGTTCGCCGCGGCCGTCGCCGGGGGCGGCGGCGAGGGGGGCCTCCCGGAGTCTCGCGGCCGCAGGCCCCTCTCCGCGGGGGGCGGTCGCAGGTTCCACGTGACGCCCAAGACGGGTCCCCGGGCTCCAGCGATGGGGAGGCTCGCGGCCTCGCTCTCGGTGATGAGTCTGGGAGCGGCAGAGAAGGGGGGCGGAGCTGCCGCTGCCGCTCCTCTCTCGCCGGCAGCGGCAGCGAAGCAGCGGCACGACCAGTCCCTCGACGCCTCGATCTGCAGGATAGGAGACCTGCTGCATCCGCCGTCTCCAAAAAGGACAGCGGCGGCGGCGGCAGCAAACGCGAGAGCAGTTGCTTCCCCCGCCGCCGCGGCTGCCGCCGCCGCTTCGGGGGCGCTCAAAGGGGAGGAGGAAGAAGAAGAAAGAGCTTGGGCCCCGCGGCCCTCCTTCGCCGCGGCCGTCGCGAGGGCCGCCTCTGCGAGGCGAAGCAACCACGCTCTTCAGCAGCAGCAGCCTTTTTCCACGGCGGCGGCGACAGCGAGAGCTCTCTCTCCTTCTCCCTCGCCGCCGCCACTCGCAACAGCAACAGCGACGACAGCTCGAGAGAGAAATCCAGCCCCCTCTTCTTCCTCGTCCATGCTCCCTCCTCCCTCGCAGTCCGCCAACGTCATCGGATGGAGGGTCGTGCACCCCCCGCCTGCGCCCCCGGCGGCTCCTCGAGCGGCAACGGCGACGAGAGAAGAAGCCGCCGCTCCTAGCGCCTCTGTTGTCGTCACAACAGCCGTCGCCTCCTCTCCTTTGAAGACTTCTCCGACGCAGCAACCGTTGTTGCAGAAGCAGCACTCCGCGGTCGGGAGGGCTGCGGCGGCTGTGCTTCACAGGCTGTCTCCGCTGCGGCGGGCCGGAGCCAGCTCGCTCGAGCGAGGGGAGAAAAATTAAGTAACAAGAAGGAGAAGAAAAAAAAACTGGAAACACTTTCCATCAAAATTCGGCACAGAGCAACAAGGCTTTCCTCTCTCGTGCTCTCTTTTAGCTTTCGCTTTCGTGTCTCCCTCTCTTGGTCTTGGTCTCCCTAGAAGCAGCGGCAGCACGAGAACAACCCGACGCTCGCTCTCGCGCCTCTTGCAAATTGCAGATGCCGCTCCCCTCCCCCGCAGGCAGCAGATTGTTTTTGGTAAGCCGAAGAGAGAGGCATTGTTTCGCCGCCGGGTCGGCGGCCTTGCTTCCGTGTTGCATTCTGTTTCGCAAGTGCCGCCCTCGTTCGCGGCCTCGAATCCTCCATCGGCAAGGACGGGAGACGAGAGCACGGGGACGGGGCCTACTCTCTCACACGGAAGCAAGCACCGAAACCCCCCCCCCTCTTCACAGGCCGACAAACCTTTTCCTCTTTCGTCGCCGCTGTCGCCGTCGGCATCGAGTCCAACGCTTCTTCTGCCATCTCACGGCCGAGGCATGCGCTGCTCGCGGGGGCTGCTGGCCCGCTGCTTCGCGTCTGCTCGGACAGCGGCAGTGCAGAGTAACAGTTTGTCGTCTTCTTCTATTGTTGCCGCCTCTGCATTGAAATCATGGCCAGGAGGCGCGGCGATGTCGACGAGCAGCAGCCGTCGCTCGATGGTGATGGTTTCGGCGTCGCCACTGTCGTCGTCGTCCTCGCTCCATCGATCCCGCGGCCTTTCGGCGAAGGCAACGGCGACTGCTGCCGAGGGCGGTGACGGCGGCGGCGATGCCGACGCGGGCGGCGCCCTCACAGTCATGGGCCGCATCATCGACACGGAGCTGAAGGACGAGGCCGAGAAGAGCTACATCGCGGTGAGGAGGAGAGAGGAGAGGGGGGGGCAGAGACGGAGAAATTCACCACCATCTTTTTTTTTTTCCCTCTTCCTTTTCGACCTCCTCTTCTCTCCCCCCCCCTCAACCCCGACCTTTTCGAAAAACCCCAAACCCTTCTTCCGATGAACAAAACGAACAACAGTACGCCATGTCCGTCATCGTCGGCCGCGCCCTCCCCGACGTCCGCGACGGCCTGAAACCAGTCCACCGCCGCATCCTCTTCGCGATGCACGGCCTCTCCCTGTCCCCCTCGACGCCGCACCGCAAGTGCGCGCGCGTCGTCGGCGAAGTTTTGGGGAAGTACCACCCGCACGGCGACACGGCCGTCTACGACGCGCTCGTCAGGCTCGCGCAGCCGTTCTCGATGCGCAGCCCCCTGGTCGACGGCCACGGCAACTTTGGCTCGCTCGACGCCGACCCCCCCGCGGCCATGCGGTACACGGAGTGCCGCCTCCGCGCGCTGTCGGCCGAGGTGCTCCTCCGCGACCTCGCCGCCGAGGGGACGGTCAGGATGGCGCCCAACTTCGACGGCTCCGTCGAGGAGCCCACGGTGCTTCCTGCGCGCGTTCCCCTGCTGCTGGTCAACGGCAGCAGCGGGATCGCGGTGGGCATCGCGACGCGGATCCCGCCGCACAACCTCAGGGAGGTCGTCGCCGCGATGACGCTTCTGGTCAGGAAGCCCGAGGCCTCGACCCAGGAGCTGATGAGGCTCCTGCCGGCGCCGGACTTCCCGACGGGAGGGGAGATCCTGGACGCCGGGGGCGTGGCGACGGCGTACGAGACCGGCAGGGGCCCCGTGACGGTGCGCGGCAAGGTGGACATCGAAATCGACGGCGACGGAGGCAAAAAGGCGAAGAAGGCGCCGTCCCGGCGCGGCAGGAAGGGAGCGGCGGCGGCAGAAGCTGCTGCTTCCGCCGCCGCTCTCTCTTCCGCCGACTCGGACACGGAGGCGGCAGCCGGAACGGCTCCTTCCCAGTCCCTCTCGGCCCTCGACGACGCCTCGCTCGACGGCGCCGCGGGAAAGACGCGCATCGTCATCTCCGAGCTGCCGTACCAGACCAACAAGGCCGCCTTTGTCCAGCGCGTGGCCGAGCTGGTCGACGAGGGGGCCCTCGTGGGGATCGCGGACGTGAGGGACGAGTCGGACAGGGCCGGGACGCGCGTTGTGGTGGAGCTGCGCAGGGGTGTGTCGGCGAGGGTGGTGCTGGGGTCGCTGTACAAGCAGACGCCGCTGCAGGTGAGTTCGTTGTTTTTCTTTTTTTTCTTTTTTTCGAGAGGATAAAAAAAACGGGGGAAAAAAGGAACGAAAAAGAACTCGACCTCGAACAACAAAAACTTAAATAAAATAAATAAATAAATAAATAAAAGGCCCGCTTCTCCTGCAACATGGTCGCGCTCGTCAACGGCACCCCTCGCACCCTGTCCCTGAGGGAAATGCTCATGAAATTTATCGAGTTCCGGTCGTCGGTGATCCGGAAGAGGGCGAGGTTCGAGCTGGGTGAGTGAGAGAAGGAAGATTTTCTTTGAAACGAGGTTTTTTTCTCGATTTTTTTTTCACAAAGGAAAATAAACGCTCTTTCCTCACTCTCTCTCCCTCTTTCTCTTCTTCTCGTCTCTCTCTCTCTCTCTCTCTCCTTCTCTCTTTCCCAAAAATACAGGCAAGGCCAAGGCCCGCGACCACATCGTGCGGGGTCTGCTGATCGCGATGGAGTCGATGGACAAGGTCGTCGCCACCGTCCGCTCTGCGCCGGACGCCGCCGCCGCCTCGGCTCGCCTGATATCCGACCACGGCCTGTCGGAGCTGCAGGCCGAGGCCGTGCTCGCGATGGCCCTGCGGCGCCTCACCAGCCTCGAGGCCGACAAGCTCAACAAAGAATCAGAGGAGCTCTCGGCTAGGATCACGGACCTGGACGCTCTGCTCGCCTCGCCCGAGCGCGTCGCGGACACGCTCGTCCGAGAGGCCGAGGAGGTCGCCTTGAAGTTCGGCGACAACAGGCGCACGGCCCTGCGCCTGGGAGACGACGGCAGCGTCGACGACGAGGCTCTGGTGCCCGAAGGCGAGTCGATCGTCGTCTTCTCCAAGCGCGGCTTCGTCAAGAGGATGCCCGCCGACACCTTTTCGCAGCAGGCGCGCGGCACGAGGGGCAAGCTGGGGGCGACGCCGCGAGGCGAGGGGGACGGCGTCGGCGACGTGCTGGCGGCGAGCAACCGCGACACGCTGCTGTTCTTCACGCGCGAGGGCGGCGTCTTCTCGCTGCGGGTGCACGCCATCCCCGAGGCCTCGCGCGGCGCGGCGGGGACCGCGATCCCGAAGCTGATCTCGGTCGACCGCGGCGACGGCTTTGCGGCGATGCTGGCCGTCCGCGACTTTTCGGCGGGGGAGCAGGGCCTGCTCCTCCTGACGCGCAACGGCCTGGTCAAGCGCACCGCCCTCGACCAGTTCGCCAAAGTCAGGCGCACGGGAATCACCGCGATCGGCATGCGAGAGGGCGCGGGGGACGAGCTGACCTGGGTCGCGCGCGCGCCGGCCGGCTCGAGGGTGCTGCTCGCCGCGAGCAACGGCGCCGCGCTGCTGTTCGCGACCGACTCGCTGAGGCCCACGGGCAGGGCCTCGACCGGGGTGAACGCGATGAAGCTCGCCCCCGGGGCGAAGCTGGTGGGGATGTGCGTGCTGCCGCCGCCTCCCGGGTACGTCCCGAAGAAGGGCAGCAGCGGCGGCGCCGACGACGGAAGCGGCGACAGCAGCAAGGACGAAGGAGAGGGAGACGGCGACGAGGGCGACGTCGACGAGGGCGCCGGCGCAGCAGCCGCCGACGCCGACGACGACGGCTCGGTGCTCTTCGTCACCAAAAAGGGCATGGGCAAGCGCGTGCCCCTGTCCGCCTTCAGGAACATGCGGCGCAACTGCGTCGGCGTGCGAGCCATCAAGATGGCCGAGGGCGACGAGCTCGCGGCGCTGCTGCCCGTGCCCGGGGGCGCCGTGGGCGGCCCCGGCGGCAGCCCGACCGCCGCCGCGAGGAGCCGGCGGCGCGCCGACGCCGCCTCGGCCTCGGCCTCGGCCGGCTCGCGCGACCTGCTCGTCGGGACCGCCTCGGGCGTCATGCTCCGCCTCGCGCAGGCCGACATCCCGGCCTCGGGCCGGTCTGCCAAGGGCGTGCGCGTCGTCAGGCTGGCCGAGGGCGACGCGGTGGCGAGCGTGACGGCCATGTCTGGCGAGGGCGAGGGCGAGACGACGGACGATGAGGGCGGTTCCGTCGGCGGCGGAAACGGCGTCGCCGGGGCCTCCGCGGCGGCGGCGGGGAGGCGCTCTCCATCTGCTGCTTCTGCCGCTGCTTCTTCTTCCGCGTCCGAGTCTCCCGCGCCAGCGAGACCCGGGACGGGCCGCAAGACGAGCTACATGACCTTCTGCGACTCGCTGCGAGAGCAGGTGAAAGCGGAGCTGCTCGAGCAGGGCGGCGGTGACGCGGCGGCGGCCAAGATGACCAACGTCTCGAGGGAGCTCGCCAAGCGGTGGCGGGAGCTGTCCGAGGCGGAGAAGGCCTCGTGGCAGGAGGCCGCGAAGCAAGGGTGATATCGATTGTTTCCTTTCGACTTTTTTCTTTTGCCTCTCATATTTGTATTCCTACTTCGCAATACAGGGAACAAATGAATGGAAGCGCGAAAGAAAAAAGAGTCTGAAGGGGTAGAGAGAAGGAGGAGGTTGAGAGAAAAAATTGCTTCACAAGAAAAACAAAATGCGCCTCAAAATCGACGCTCGCGATGCCTTTCAGCGGGCGCTCGCGCTCTCTTTCTTCCTCGCATTCTGCTCGTTTTACGCGCAGAGCCGAGGTCAGACAGGCCTGATGTTGAAATTGGCGACGACACGCGTTCTCCTCGGGCGGACCCCGGGAGGATACGTAACCGAAGAAGAGAGGCATTGTCGAAAACGCGCCGATTGTTTTTTTTTCATCGCTCTTTACCTCAACAAAACTTCAAAACTCTCAAAACTCTCTCACTCTCTCTCAAACGCACAGAGCTCGTCGGCACCCGCGGCATCGAGCCCCTGCGGACGATCATCGAGCAGCGCCGCGTGCCCGGGGATCTCCTCGAGAGCTTCTCTGGAACGCCGACGCTGATCTGGCTCCTCGACGCGCTCGGCGTCGAGGCCGGTGCCGCGGCGGACTGCCTCTCGCTGCTGGGCGCGCTCCTCGCCGGCGCGGCCTTCGCGGGCTACCTGGGCGGTTGCGCGCCTCTCTTCGTCGCTCTGTCGCTGCTGTACCTGGCGCTGATCGCCCCTCTCGCCTCGGCGACGACCAGGGGGAGCTCGCTGCCCTGGGCGGAGCTGCCGTCCGACGGGCTCCTTCTCGAGGCCGCGTTCGCCGCCGCGCTTTGGGCCCCGCTGTGGCCCAAGAGCAAAGAGGAGAAGGACGAAGAAGACGACGAGCGGGAGGAGGTGGGGGGAGGAAACGAGGAGGCCGCCTCTTCTTCTTCTTCTCCTTCCTCGCTCTCTGCCCCCGCCCTCGCTCCGGCGTTTTTACTCCGGTGGATTGTGGCGAAAAACGCCTTTTTCCGAGGGCTCTGCCGCTGGAAGAGGAGCAGCGCCGCCGCCGCCGCTGCCGTGGCGGTACTTTCTTCTTCCTCCTCCTCTTCCGCTCCTAATTCTCCTCTTTCTCTTGTCGCCCTCGTCGCCGACGTCGCGCTCGCGCCGATGGCCCTGTCCCCCGCGAGGCTCCCCAGGCTCGTGGCGGCGACGGCGCTCTTGGTCTCGTCGGCGATCGACGGCGTTCTCGCTTTCCAGTTTTCGTCTCCGTCTTCTGCTTCTCAGGCGGCGGCGGCCCCGCCTCTCTGGACTCTGATCCTGAGGCCCGTGCTGGTGCTCCCTTTACTCCATGCGGGGCTCCTCGACACGAGCGGCAGCGACAAGAGGAGCAGCAGCAGCCCGGAAAAGACCGGAGGGGGTAAAATCAAGCTCGCCGCGCGCTTTTTCGTCTCCGCCGGAGCTTTCGTCCCGGCCCTCTTCTCCGCGCTCGGCGTGCTCTCCCCGCGTTCCTTCCCCTCCTCGAGCTCTTTCGAGACCTCTCTGTCGAGTTACGCTCCTTACTGCCTCGCGGCGGCGGGGCTGACGATGCTGGCGTCGCTGTCGGCCGACGTGCTCCGGTCGATGGCCTCGGCGAGCATCGTCGGGCTCCTCGAGGAAGAGGAAGAAACCGGACAAGAGAAGACCAAGAAGCTTTCAGCTCCTCCTCCGATGACGCTCTCGATGCGTCGCAGGCAAGCTCAAGAGCAAAAGCAAGAAGAGAAGGACGAAAGGAAGCTCGGGAAGAGAGGAGGACGCACCAGGGATCCCCAAAAGGTCGAGTACGTCCGCGGCGCGCACGAGCCGGCGCTCGTGGGGGCGATCTCGCTGCTGCTCTTCTGCGCGGGCTGCCTCGAAGTCTTCACGTCGGCGGCGTCCCCCGCGGCCGCGGCTGCGGACCGGGGCTGCTCGGGCGGGCCCGGGTGCGGCGGGGGCCCCGCGGCGCTGGTCGTGGCGAGGAGGCTGTCGTGGCTGGCGCGGCCGTGGAGGGCGACGGGGCCCTCCTTCGGAAGCCTGATGCGCGAGGAGGAGGGGAGGGTCGGGAGCTCGGCCGCTCCCCCCGTCGCAGTCGAGGTCCGGAGCGACTGCCGCGACGACGACGACGACGGAAGCGGCGGGGTGTGGACAAGAATATCTCCCCGCTCGCGCTCCTCGCGCGTCGCGGCGGCGCTCTCCTCCCTTTCCCACGCTCAGGAATTTCGCCACGCCGACGGAGTTAACGAAAGTCAATGGGGGGGAGGGGAAGAAAACGGCGGCGGTTCCTCCTCCTCCTCCTCCTCCCCCCCCCCGCCGCCTCCGTGGCTCGACCACCTGCTCTACCGCCTCGTCTCGGACCCCACCGGCCCCGTCGCGGCCTCCTTCGCCCCCCCCGCGTGGCAGCAGCGGCAGCAGCAGCCCGCCCCCGCTCCCTGCGCCGCCCGCGCGGTCGTCGGCGGGGGGGGGGGGACCTTGGCCTCCTTCTCTGCCGCGGAGGCAGCCGACGCCTCCTCCCCCGCGGCGGAGAGTCTCGCGAGGCACGGCTGGGGGCCGCTGGTGGAGTACGAGGGCCCTTCAGGGGTCGGAAGGGCGGTCGCGGACGCGGTGGCGCTCCCCAGGACATTGTTTGGCGGCTGCGGCAAGGGCAAGGTCGGCGGCGGCAAGGGAGGCGGCTTCAACGTCGTCCTCGCCGGCGCCGGCGCCGCCGGCTCTATCGCTCTCAGCGCCGCGGCGCTCGCGGCCGTCAGGCGGGGCCGAGGAGAGTCTCCGGAGGCGGCAGCGGCGGCAGCGTCGTCGAAGAAACGGGAATGAGAGAGAGGGAAACCTCTGTGATGAATTTGTTTTTGTTTGTTGGAAAAAAAAACTGTCTTTTCTCACTCGCCTTTTTACACTCGCAAGCTCTCTCTTTCTCTCTCTTGTCTCTCTCTCTCTTAGGGGAAAAGCCCACCTCTCTCTCTCTCTCTCTCTCTTTCTCTGTCTCTCTCACCAAAGTACGAAAAAGAGGAAACAAATACGAAAAAACATTCAATGGAAATGCCCCCCTGAAAAAGGTGGAAAACAGAAGAAGAAAAACTCTTCTCTTTCCTTTTTCACGCCGCCATCGCCGACGACTCCTCGGCGGAGGCCCTCACGCTCTCCCTCTTCGACGCCGCGGCCTTGGCCATCACGACCGACGTCCTCGAGATGACGTCAGTCTGGTGGAAGCCGAGCGGGCCCAGACGGGGGACCAGGGGCGCGGAGGAGAACCTGGAAGCCTTCTTCTTGCCGCTCCCGCCGCCCGCACCAGCGACGGCAGCGGCGACCGCGGCGGCCAGCCCCGGCGTCGGCCTCGGAGACGCCTCCGGCACCGCGCCCCTGCTCGCCGCGGCCAGGTGAGGGGCGATTTCCGAGAGCCTCTCCCGCATCGCCGCGGCGTCATCGTACGGGAGCGCGACACCGGCCACCTCCGACAGGGCGCGAACGATCTTCCAGTCCTCGCGCGCGTCGCCGACTCGCGGCACGGCGGCCCTCGTCCTCTGCGCGCAGCCCGTGGTCGAGACAAAGGTCGCGTCCTTCTCCGTGAAGGCCGCGCCGGGGAGGACGACGTCCGCCCTGGCGGCGCCGCGCTCGCCGTGGTGGCCCTGATAGATGACGAACGCGCCGTCCGGGACCAGGGACTCGTCGTAGTCGTCCGAGTTGAGGAGGAAGACGACGCGCGGGAGGGAGGTTCCGGACGCGGCGGCAGCAGAGGCGCGCGCGGAGCGAGCGAAGCCGACGTCGGCGGCGCCGACGCGGGCGGCGTCGTTGTGCAAAAACCCGACCTCGGCTTTCCCGCCCAGAGACCTGGCCAGCTCGTGCGCCGCGTCGACGATCGCCGCGGAATCCTCCCTTCGAGCGGCCACCGACGATCCCACGATGATCCGGGCCCCGCCCGGGGACGAGGCCGCGGCCTCCTTGAGCGCGGCGGCGAACTCGCCCTTCCCCTCGGCCAGCGCCGACAGCGCGTCGGCCGTCGTCCCGACGTGCGAGTACGGGTACGTGAGGTCGATCTCGTCGCCGTCGGCCCCTCCTCCCGCCGCCCCGACGACCCCGATCTTCGCTCCCCCGAGCCAGGCCCTGCGCAGCCTCGCGTTGAGCACCGCGCACTCGACCCGCGGGTTGGCCCCGACGAGCAGGATCGCCCCCGCGCCGTCGAGCGCCGCGGCGCCGACCGGCGAGGAGGAGGCGGGAGCGGGAGCCCCGGCGCCCGGGGTGGAGAGCGTGTAGTTGCCGCGGGCGGTCACGTCGACCCCGGAGGCCGTCGCGTCCTCGAAGGTGCAGTCGCCGCTTCCCAGCCTCGCGAGCAGGTCCTTCAGGGCCACCATCGACTCGACGTCGGCGAGCTTGCCCGCGACGGCGCGCACGCTGTGGGCGCCGCCGCTGCTCGCCGCGTCGGCGAGCGCCTTGGCCGCGGCTCCCAGGGCCTCCTCCCAGGAGCTCGGGACGAGCCCCCCTCCGTCGCTCTTGCGCACCATGGGCACGCCCAGGCGCTGCCTCTTCAGGCCGTCGTACTGGAACCTGCCCCTGTCCGAGAGCCACTCCTCGTTGACGGCGTCGTTGGCCAGCGGCACGACGCGCATCACCTCGGGGCCGCGCGAGTCGACCCGGATCGCGGCTCCCAGGGCGTCGGAGACGTCGACGGACTCGGTGCCTTTCAGCTCCCACTGCCTGGCAGTGAAGGCGTAGGGCTTGGAGGTGAGTGCGCCTGGGGGTTTTGAAGCATGAGGTTTTTTTTTTTTGGATGGAAAAAGAGGGGTCGCGAGAGAGAGAGTGAGTTTTATTCGACTTGTCCTTTTTTGCGTTTCTTTCTTCTCTCACAGCTGCTGCTGCTGCTGCTTTCTCTCTCTCTCTCTCCGTTAAAACTCCATCCCACTCACCGACGGGGCACAGGTCGATGACGTTGCCGGAGAGCTCAGAGGTAAGGGCCTTTTCCTGTTTGACGAGTTTTCGTTTTTGTTTTTTTTCTCGGGGGGGTCGGAAAGAAAGTGAGCGGCAACTCTCCCTCCTTTCTCGCTCCCCCCCTTCTCCCGCCCCTCTTCCTCCGCTCTCCTCAACCGAAACCCAAACCCAAACTCAAAACGCAAAACGCAAAACGCACCACGTAGGTCCCGACCTCGGACGCGTTGCCCCTCCCCGTGATCCCCAGCTCCTGCACGCCGGCCACCTCCGTCGCAAACCGCACGCAGCGCGTGCAGTGGATGCACCGCGTCATCACCGTCTTGACGAGCGGCCCGACATTCTTGTCGGGCACGCCGCGCTTGGCCTCGGAGAAGCGCCCGCGGTCGGAGCCGAAGTGCAGGGACTGGTCCTGGAGGTCGCACTCGCCGCCCTGGTCGCAAATCGGGCAGTCGAGCGGGTGGTTGATCAGCAGCAGCTCCATGACGCCCTCGCGGGCCTTCTTGACGAGCGGGGTGTCGGTCGAGATCTTCATCCCCGGCATGGCGGGCATGGCGCAGGACGCGACGGGCTTGGGAGATTTCTCGACCTGAGGAGGGAATGGTTTTGTGTGGGGGGGGGAGGAGGAGGAAGCGAGAGAGAGGGGGGATGGTTTTGTGGGAGGGGGGGGAGGGGAAAGGGGGGGGGAATGATGAGGGGTCGAGGTCGAAAGGAGGCAAAGGAAGCAAAGTCTTCTTTCGGAGGAGAGCTCCGTGCGACTTGTCTTTCTCTTTCTCTTTGTCTCTCTCTCTTTCTCTCTTTCTCTCTTTTTCTCTCTCGCGCTCACCTCGACCAGGCACATGCGGCAGTTCCCTGCGATGGAGAGGCGCTGGTGGTAGCAGAATCTGTTGTTGTTGTTTTGTAAGGGAGAAAACAAAAGGGGGTGGATAAATCAGCACGGAGGTGACCGATCGAGGGCGAAAAACGCCGGCGTTGGGCAAGCGAGCGACGGCCGCCGTGAGGAGCAATCAAGCAGCGTTTCCTCCTTGTTCGAGGCACTCTCTTGCTCTAGTTTCTATCCTCTCCGAAAGCGAGAGCATGCATGCCCAGGTGCGAGAAGAGAAGCATTGAAGCTAAGAGCAAGAGCAGCGGCGATGCACAGAAAAAACCCAAAAGAAGCCATCTTCGATTTTTCGGTGCGCCAATCGGGGAGCAGCCCCGATGGGCATCTCCTTTGTTCTCCCTCCACACACACAACCACCCTCTCTTCGTACCGAGGGATGTCCACGCCCGCAGCGTCGCAGGCGGCCATGACGTTGGCGCCCTTGGGAATGGTCACAGTCTTCCCGTTGACCGTGCACTCGATCCCGTCGACCACGGGAGCGGCAGCAGCTGGGGCGGGCGCCGGCGTCGAAGCGAGCGAGCGGGCGAAGAAAAAGAGCATGCCTCCTCTCCTTTCGCTGCCGCTGCTGCTGCTCGCGCTGATGCTACTGCTGCTCCCGCTCGTGCTGGCCGCGGCGCCGCCCTCGGCGCGGGCAGCGGCCAGGAGGGCTGCCGCGCGGGCGGCACGCAACATTTTGAAGGTGAAAGAAGATGGCTTTTTCTCTTTTTCGTTTTTTTTGCCCTCTAGCAAAAAAGGGGTGAAGGAATGAAA
>Ga0315274_10010147_pt1 | contig 13560 bp, 19 predicted proteins | sample YL17G02_20_MG_FD_203700 | JGI IMG/M metagenome (GOLD analysis project Ga0315274, IMG submission 203700) | Sediment microbial communities from Yellowstone Lake, YNP, Wyoming, USA - YL17G02_20 | ecosystem: Environmental > Aquatic > Freshwater > Lake > Sediment | place: USA: Wyoming | collected...
TCACGCGCTGAACGCTCAGGTGGTCCTGGCAACTGCCGTGCCGCCCTGCCGCATACGTAGCCGCGTCTCTTTGACCGGCATGCCGTGTGACACGAGGACGCGCTCAAGCCGCTCGCCCCTGATTCTCCGCTGTAGTATCTTGCTCGCGAAGCTCCTGCGACCACTGACGCACTCTCGCCAACGCGACGTGGAGCGAGTCCGGGCTGCCTCCCTCAGAGAGCGTGTACCCCAGCATGAGAACGTTTGCCTGTACTCCCGTAGGGCACCAGTCCGCCTTCGGGTTGACCACCCACATCCCCGGAGGCGGCAAATCCGATGGGCGATATCGGCACCACCGTTTCATCTCCAGCCCCAGCCCGGCACACACCCGGTAGCACGGGCATTCGATGATCTCATCCTGTGCATCCATCTGCGTACTCCTTCGAAACCAGCGGCTCCACATGGGCATGCCTTCACGCGCTCAGCGCAGCCTCGGCACGAACAGCACCGGTCGCGAGGCCTTCCGGGCAATGCCGTTGGCCACGCTGCCCAATGTCAACTCAGAAACGAACCCTCTCCCCTGGCTTCCCATCACGACCAGCGAGAAGTCTCCTTGCCCGAGCGTATCGAGGATCACCGGCAGGGGCAGGCCGAACTCGAGCTTGACATCGACCTCACTCGCGCCCTGCTGCAGCAGGTGGTCGCGCAGCCGGCCCAGCCGCTCCGTGTCAATCTCGTTGAACTCCTCGAGCCGCGGCAAGAGGTGGGGTGAGAGACGGGACTTGTCCTGGACATGCAGTAGCGTCACGCGGCTTCGCGTTGCTCCCACGATGTGTTGGAGGTAGTGAAATGCCTGCTCCGCGGTCTCCGAGAAGTCGGTCGGGAAGAGGATACGCTCGAATAGCTGGGCACATGCGAGCCGACAGGACTCGCCCTCCGCGGCGGCGGCTACTTCCATGCGCACCAGCAGCACCGGCTTCGTGGTGATCCCGAGCACCCCCAGGCTGACGCTGCCGGCCAGTAGCCCATGCAGCAGGCTCCTGTTGTGCGACCCAAGCACGATGGCGGACACCGCTTCCTCGTCGGCCCGGTCCGCCAGGGCATGGGCCGGCACGCCCACTACCGCCTCCGAGCGCACCCGTAGGCCCTGCGACGCAAGCAGCTCCCTCTGGCGCGCGAGTTCAGGCTCGGCTTGCTCGATGAGCGCCTCCGCCAGGCCCACGCTGTGGGCGACGTAGACGACGTGGGTGAGGATGACCTCCTCCAGCCCCAGGGGCTTGAGTTGTCCCAGACAGGACAGAACCGCATCGGAGGCCGGTGTGAGATCGGTTCCGGCCAAGAGCTTACGGAACATGACTCGTCCTTTCTGCGGCCTGCAATGCGCGCTCACGCCCCCGGAAATAGCGCCGCTCGAAGCCCAGGGACACTCGCACCAAGCTGATCAGCACCGGCACTTCCACCAGCGGCCCGATCACCGCGGCAAAGGCCGCCCCGGAGTTGATCCCAAAGACCGAGACGGCGACCGCGATGGCGAGTTCGAAGTTGTTGCTGGCGGCGGTGAAGGACAGGGTGGCGGTCTTGGCATAGCCCGCCCCGACGCGGTGCCCCATCCAGAACGACACCAGGAACATCACCACGAAGTAGATCAGCAGGGGCACCGCGATGCGCAGCACGTCAAGGGGCAACTGCACGATATACTCGCCCTTGAGCGAGAACATCACGACGATGGTGAAGAGCAAGGCGATGAGGGTGATCGGGCTGATGCGGGGGATGAAGCGGCGCTCGTACCACTCTCGACCCTTCGCGCGCAGCAACACAACCCGCGTGAGCAGGCCCCCGAAGAACGGGATGCCCAGGTAGATGAGCACGCTCTGGGCGATGCTGCCCATGGTGATCTTGCTCAGGTTCACGCCCCCGAAATCGAGCCCTACCAGCGGAGGCAGCACCTTGATGAACACGTAGGCGTAGACCGCGTAGAAGAGCACCTGGAAGATGGAGTTGAAGGCCACCAACCCGGCGGCGTACTCATTGTCGCCCTCCGCCAGCTCGTTCCACACGATCACCATCGCGATACAGCGGGCCAGGCCGATCATGATCAGCCCCACCATGTACTCGGGGTAGCCCCGCAGCAGTGTGGTGGCGAGCGCGAACATCAGCACCGGCCCGATCAGCCAGTTCTGCACGAGGCTGAGGAGGAGCACCCGCCGGTCGCGGAAGACATCCCCTAGCTCCTCGTATTTCACCTTGGCCAGGGGCGGATACATCATAAGGATGAGTCCGACTGCGATGGGGATCGAGGTGGTGCCGACTTGGAAGCGGGTGATGAGGCTCACGGCACTCGGTACAGCGTAGCCCAGCAACACTCCGAAGGCCATGCCCAAGAAGATCCACAGGGTGAGGTACCGGTCCAGGAAGGAGAGACGGGAGGTGGCGCTAGCCATGGGCCCTCGCTCCCGCCGCCAAGAGCCGATCTAGCGCCTTCCCGGGATTCGGACAACACAGCTCCTCCACCGGCGTCCTGCGAATGCGCTTGACCCGCTCCGCATCGGCTTTCACCGTGGCATCTTTGTTGAGCCAGTCGCCGAGCAGGGCCAGCAGAGGCTGCGCGTAGTCGTTGATCGCCTCCTCGCCGAGGCGGAAGTGAACCCAGCGGCCGGCCTTGCGTTCCTCGACCAGGCCCGCCGTATGGAGCAGAGACAGATGCTTAGAGACAGTCGATGGAGAGAGGCCGAGCGCCGCCACGATCTGGCACACGCACATCTCGCCTCCTTGGAGCATCTTGAGGATGCGCACCCGGTTCGGGTCAGCCGCTGCTTTGAGTACGGCTTCATAGTCCCTGAGCATGGTTTGTCTTCTCTCCATATCGCCAACTGACGAAGTATATCACGGGGGATGACCCCTGTCAAGGTCTGCGCTGCCGCTGGCCCGCGGCCCGCCCCGCAGCGGACGGGTCCGCGGCCCACAGCGTACAGCGCGCGGCGCAGGGGCCGGATCTGAAACCCGGCCCCTGGCAACGCACAACCGAGAGCGAACTCCGCGGCTAACGCTCCGCGTCACCTGTCGCAGGTGTCACACTACCCGGCCCGTTCAGGCCACCGCACCAGCCTCGACCCCGACCCATGCCACCACCGCGGCCCAGGCCTCTGCCAGGACCCATTCCGGCGCCCCGGCCCATGCCACCACCGCCCTGGCGCGGGCCGCACATTCCTTGGCCGCGGCCGCCGCCAGGCCCACCTCGGCCCATGCCCTGGCCACCTCGACCCTGTCCTCGACCCATGCCTGCGCCTTGGACCATGCCATTGCCGGGTCCCATGCCAGAGCCGCGTCCGTGACGACCTGACCCTAGTCGACGACTCGCACCGGCCTGTACCGGACATGCCTTCTGGCGTAGCGTCCGCATCTGATCGCGAGCCCGTTCCATCTGCTGGCGCTGGGCATCCACCTTGTCAGTCGGCGCGCCCGAGCGCTGCAGCTCCCGGTAGCGCTCTCGCTCGGTCAGGAACTGATCCGTAGCCGTCTCGAGTCGCTTCTCGTCCACTGCAGGGAGAGTGATCTTCGGTGCGGTCGCGTCGCGCGCGGTCTCCGACGTCGCAGAGGTCGCGGTCTTCGTGGCACTTGGCCTCTCATCGGCGAGGGCGAGCGCGGCAGATGCGGCGAACGCCGCGACCAGCAGTACAGCTGTGAACATCAGGCGAAGCTGTCTCATCGTCCCGTCTCCTTTCGGATGCGTCTGACCTACCAGGAGAAGGGTACCGCGCGCGCCTCAACGGGGCCTCACGCGGGCCTCAGGGCTCGCTCAAATCTCAAGAGGCGATGGGCAATTCGAACCAGAAGGTGCTGCTGCGACCGAGTTCGCTCTCGGCACCGACGCGCCCGCCCTGGCGCTCGATGAGGCGCTTCGTAATGGCCAGTCCCAGCCCGCTGCCCCCGGTGGTGTCGCCGGGAACGCGGTAGAAGCGCTCCCATACGAGCCGCAGGTACTCGGCGGAGATTCCGTGGCCTTGATCAGTGACCTCCACCCGGACCATGGCGTCGCAGCGGCGCGCGCGAAGCCGAACGGCACCGCCCGCGGGCGAGTGCTTGAGAGCGTTGGTGATGAGGTTCACTACTGCCTGGCGCACCTCCGATGGGTCTGCCACGACGAGTGGCAGTGCGTCGTCGGCCTCTGCGACGACCGGCACGGACTCTGCGGAAGAGAAGCTGTCAGCAATGCCGCCGAGCATATCGTGCAGATCGAGAACCTCTCGCTGCGGCGCGTGCGGGCCCGACTCGAGGCGCTCCATATCCAGCAGTTCCTGAGCAAGCAGGGAGAGCCCCTTGGCGTCCTCTAAGATCCGCGCCAGGAAGCGCTGGCGCGTTGGCTCATCCGTCACCATGCCGTCGAGCAGGGCCTCGGCCTGAGCCTGCAGCGAGGTAAGCGGCGCGCGTAGTTGGTGCGAGGCATCGGCGACGAACTGCCGGCGTGTCGCCTCCTGTGCCGCCAGGCTCTTTGTCATACGGTTGAACGCGCCCGCGAGGGCCTCGCCTTCCTCCCAGGCCGGCGCCTCGACCTGCCGCGACAGGTTCCCCGCTGCCACCTGTTCCGCTGCCTCCGTCATGCGTCGTAGCGGTTGTGCCATCCGGCGGGACACCCAGCTACCTGCAAGGATAGCGACGGCGGCCACCAGCAGCGAAGCAAGCAGAATGGGCGGCACCAGCGCGCTCGCCGCTCCCTGCAGGTCGGCCAGGCGCGCATGCACTACTACCGCTCCCACAACCTGCTTTGCCTGCTCGACCGGGACCGCGGCCACGAATATCGGCCCCTGGTCAGCGAGAGAGACCCGCCCCTGTACTACCCGCCCCGAGAGAATCTCTCGCCACTGCTGCTGCCAGACCCGGTCGGCTCCGGCGATCCGACCTCGGCCCATCCCCATGCCCCGGCCCCAGCCGCGGCCTCGTCCACCCATGCCACCCCGCGGGGCCGACATCGCTACGATTTGCTGCTGCGCATCTACGACCATGACCATGGCCGCCTCGGAACCGCCCAGGGCGGCGGCCGACACCGCACCGCCGCGCGCCAGCGTGGGGGCCACCTCAGCCGCAAGGGTCTTGCCTTCGGCTACCAGCGCCGCCTCTCGCTGGCGCAGGTAGAACTCGGGGAGGAAGATGGCTAGCACGACGCCGACCGCGAGGCAGGCAAACACACCGATGAGGCCGTGGCTAAGCGCCAGGTGAGTGGCGAGCGAGCGGGCTTTATGCACGTTCAGTGACCTCGAACTTGTAGCCCACTCCTCGTACCGTCACCAGGTAGCGCCGCCCAGGCTCGGTCTCCAGCTTTGCCCGCAGGCGGTTGATGTGCACCTCCAGCGTGTGCAGGTCGCCGTAGGGCTCGTCCTCCCACACCTGCTCATAGAGCGCGTCCCGAGTGTGGACGCGGCCGGGGCTCGAGGCGAGGTGCCACAGCAGATCGAACTCGCGCCGCGTGAGTTCGACGGGATGGCCGTCCCTCTCCACGGTACGGCTGGTGGGGTCGATGCTCAGTCCGCGGTAGTGGAGCACCTGTTGGGAGTCAGACAGCGCGCCCGCATGAGTGCGGCGTAGCACTGCTTTGATGCGACCGACCAACTCGCGGGGACTGAAGGGCTTGGGGACGTAATCATCGGCCCCGATCTCGAAGCCGAGCACGCGGTCAGACTCGTCCGTGCGACTGGTCAGCAGGATGAGGGGCACCTCCCCTCGGTGGCGGAGCGCTCTCGCCACAGTCCACCCGTCCAGACCGGGGAGGAGGATGTCCAATACGACCAGATCGGGCGCGATCTCGTCGAAGCGCTGTAGTCCCTGCTCTCCTGTGCCGACCGCCTCGACTTCGAAGTTCTCGGCCTCCAGGTAGAGCTTGAGCACCTCGATGACGCGGGCATCGTCCTCGATCACCAGGATTTTCATAGCTTCATTCTACCACCTATGCCGGGCTTGCCCCTGGGGCGAGGATCGCGAGAAGACCAGGAGAAGAGCGGCACCGGGTGGTCAGGTCCCTCTGTGCCCGCTGACCAAGAACACGGGGTAGCGCCTCGGGGCTCCCGCCGCGTCAGGGCGCTCAACCACGTGGGCCGTGATCGCGTCCACATCGTGGAGACCCATTCCCGATAGCTGCGCCGTCAGCCAACTGCGGTCTACCCCGAAGTGGTGCACACCAGTGGCATCTTGGTGGAACGCCCCATCCTCGGCGTCGAGGTCAGCCAGCGCCAGATAGCCACCGGGACGCAGCCACTGGTGAAATGCGTGGAGGAGCTTTGAGATATCCGCGATATGGTGTAGGGTCATGGCGCTGACTATCAGGTCGGCGGCCATATCATCCGGCGGAGGCTGAACCTCCAGATCGAGGAGACGCGTGTCGACGTCGGTGACGCCCGTAGCCTGCAGCTTCTCCTGTAGCTTCGCCAGCATCGCTGAGGAGCTATCAACCCCGGTGATCCGCTGGACCGCCGGTCGGAGGGCCAGGGTGAGCAGCCCGGTGCCGCATCCGTAGTCGATAGCGGCCATGGAGGGCCGTACTGGCACCTGCGCTAGGATGGCCTTGGCGATGTCCCGCGCGAGAGCAACGCGGGCCGGCTGTTCGTCCCACGTGGCCGCGGCGTTATCGAAACGGGAAGAGGGGATTGGGCTTTCTCCTTCTATGCCAGGGATGCGTTAATCCGCAATCTCGGGCCGAGCCGGCCCGGACTACCCGCGCTCCAGCAGGAATCCGGCCGCGCCGGCCCCGATCACCACGTACACGGCATCCACCTTGAATCTTACCAGAAGCAGCAGTGCCGCGCACGCGAGGAGCAGCAGCCGCCAATCGAACCACAGCGTGGAGCGACCGATGGTGATCGCGGCCATGAGTAACATCGCCACCACGGCCGGCAGTACTCCCCGCAAGAAACCCGCGACACGGGGGTTGCGGCGCAAGCGGGCAAGTTGACGCGCGGCGAGCGCGGTCATGAGGAAGGAGGGGAGGAAGACGGCCAGTGTCGCCACCACCGCGCCGGTTAGGCCCTGTACCTTGTAGCCGACGAAGGTGGCCGAGATCAGAATGGGACCGGGAGTGATCTGTCCGAGCGCGATGGCATCCACGAATTGCTGCTGAGTCAGCCACCCATAGTGCTGCACGACTTCGCGCTGAATGAAAGGAATCATGACGAAGCCGCCGCCGAAGACGACGGCTCCGATCTTCGCGAAGACCCAAACGAGACGCAGCAGGTTCATGGCACCACCTTCTGCCTGGGAACGAGGGTAAGTGCCCCGATCACCCCACACGCGAGCACCAGCGTGACCGGGTTCGCATGGAGCAGTGCCGCCGCCAACGCGAGCAGGGCCAACACGACTTGCGGAGTGCTCTTGAGAGAGGATCTGCCAATGCGATAAGCTACCGCGAGCACGAGCGCCACCACTGCCGCGTTCAGTCCTCGGAAGACGCCATGGAGCTGCGGAACCTGACCGTAGTTCAGATACCCAATGGTAAGCCCGAGCATGATTGCGAAAGCAGGAGCGAGGAGCGCCAGGAGACAGATCGTCGCGCCGGGCCAGCCGCGCAGTCTATAGCCAACATACACCGCGGCATCGACGGCGATAGGCCCCGGCAGGAGGTTGGCAAGGGCGAGCCCGTCACCGAACTCCTGCTGGCTCAGCCACGCGCGGCGTGTCACCGCCTCTTGCTGAAGGACCCCCACCATCCCCATGCCGAAGCCGGTGGCCCCTACCTTCAGCATCACCCGTGCGAGGGAAAGCAGGCTCACTGCTTGTGAGCGCGATGCCTCGGGGGTGATATCACACGCGGTATCGCTGTCTGGCATACTACGGCAACTCGATGGCGACTGTCATGTCTGCTCCTAGGGCGCGACTACGATCTCGATCTGGGGAAGGCTGCAGAGGGTGTTGTGGACGGTGCAACTGGTCGCCACCTTCAGCAGCGCGTCGCGGCGCTCCCCCGGAAAGTCCGCTGGCATGCGGAGGCTCACCTTCATCACCGGCACACAGTGGGCCTCCCGGTCGTGAACGTAGTCCAGGTCCACCTCGAAGCCTTCATGCGGAACCCTCGCCTGCTTACACCAGCGGGCGACGTAGAAGGCAATGCATGTGCCCAGAGAACCCGCCAGCAGATCCACCGGCGTCGGGCCGCGATCCTCACCACCCATCGCCGGCGGCACATCGGCCATCACTTTGTGGCCGCGCACATTGATGCTCGAAGCCATGCCGCCTTCGTGCTTCACCACCATCATCGACATCGCAGTTCTCCTCTCCTGTAGGGTCTCTATTCTTGCTGTTGACAGCAGCGCTTCGGGTCGGCGCAGCCCTGCCCATCGCCGCAGCAGGTCCCCACTTCGGCGTTTCTCGCCGCGGGCACAGGAGCAGTCGGGGTCAGATACACCCTCGTCAGCCGGCTGTCGCCACATTGCTCACAGCGCACGCGCTCGGCCTCCCCCGCGTTCCTGATCAGGGCCTCGGTGACCTGCCTGCACCCCGCGCACCGGTACTCGTAGATCGGCATCACATCTCTCCTTTGGACTGCCCCGTGTCTGCAGCGAGGGCACTTGGAGGCTGCTCGTCAGCCGTTACCTCAGTTGCGTGCCGGGAGTCTGCCTTCGGCTCTGGCAGGGCGCCCTCGATGCCTACCTCTCGGAGGACCTCCTCCAGGCGCTCCTTCTCCGTCATCTCCACCTCGACCCCGGCATCTCGCAGCACGTACTCCGGCCCGCGTCCCTGTGGGCGCTCTCGCAGCACCAGATAGTCCATCCCGTTCTGGATCAGGAACTCGGCCACCCGGATACCCTTCTCCCGGTCAGCTGCCGCATAGGGGTTCTCGACCACGGTGGTCTCCACGAGATGTCGGTCGCGGCCCCGCACGTCGAGCAGCGCGAAGAGAGGCGCGTCGCCGAAGTGAGCCGATACAGCGCCCTCGCGGTCGGCCAGCGGAACGACATAACGCCAGGTCTCCTTCCGGTAGGGTTGGTACCTGACATCGACGTGATCGACGTTCCGAACCTGTTCGCGAATACGGTGCTCGATGTGGGCCGCAATGCGAGCGGCCTTCTCGAGGTCCTTCGCGCGCAGCACCAAGCTAAGCTCGAGGAAACGGTAGCGGCCGGAGTTACGGCCGACCAACTCCGAGATCTCCTGAACGGCATGCTCATCCTCGATGATGCTTCGCACGAGGTCGAGTGTTTGGCGGTCAACGGAGGCGTCTAGCAATACCCGCACCGCATCGGTCATCGCCCCCCATCCGACACGGACGATGAAGACGACGACAACCGCTGCCGCGACTCGATCCAGAGGCAGCCCGAACCGCGTCCCGATCAGTCCCACGATCACCGCTGCTGAGGACAGGACATCAGCCCACGAGTGCTGTGCGTCGGCCCGTAGGCTAGGGGAGTTAGCCGCGACTCCAATCCGCATCTTGTACCTGGCCAGCACCACGGTGAGAAGCGCGGCCACCGCGAGCGCACCGGCTGACGGGACGATGTGGCTCACGACCCGCGGCCTGCTCAGTACCGCCTCGCGGGCGATCTCGTAAGCGGCAGCGAAGATTAGCCAGGAGACGCCGAGCGCGACCAAGTTCTCGACCTTGTAGAGGCCATACGGGAAGGCCGGCGACTTACGACGGGAGAGGCGCAATCCGGCCAGCACCGCGCCGGAAGCCAGCGTGTCAGCCGCGGAGTGAACGGCCTCCGCGGCCAATCCGATGCTTCCGGAGAGGACTGCTGCGCCTGCCTTCAGGATCGACAGACCCAGGCTGGCCAAGACCGACATGAGCGCGGCGCGCTCCAGCGCAGCAGCACTTACGCCCGCGCCTGCCGGGCCGCTCGCAGAGCTGGCTGAGGCGCTCATCTCACTCCTGCACCAATCCACTTGTCTCCAGCCAGCTGATTGATGACTTCCCGCCACACGGCGGCGACCGCGCGGCTGGCGGTTCCTCTATCATACTCCACCAGCGGCACACCCTGCTGAATAGCCTTCGTTACTGACTCATCGAAGGGAACGCTCTGCGTCACTGCGATCTGAGACTCTGCGCAGAACTCGTGGATCTTCGCCTCCAGTCCGGGGTTCAGGTCGAACTTGTTCACGCACACCGCAGCAGGCACGCGGAAGTGACTGCACAGCGCCAACGCCCGCTCCAGATCGTGCATGCCAGAAGGAGTCGGTTCAGTGACGATGAGCGCAAGGTCGGCATTCCCCAAGGTGGCGATGACCGGGCAGCCGATGCCCGGCGGGCCGTCGGTTAGCAGCAACTCAATTCCATCCCGTTCGGCCTGCACTCGCGCCTGCTTGCGGACGAGCGCAACCAGTTTGCCGGAGTTCTCTTCTGCGGGGCGCAGTCGGGCATACACCATCGGGCCGTACTTCGTCTGTCCGCGGAACCAGTCGCCGGCCACCCTCTCCCGGAGCTCAGTCGCCTCCGCCGGGCAGACCACGCGGCAGGCGCCGCATCCCTCGCAGTCGAGCGGTTCGACGCTGAACCCGGGCGTGATCGCCTCGAAGCGACAGACCTCCCGGCAGCGTCCGCAGCGGAGGCAGCGCTCCTGATCGATGACCGCGAGCTGGCCCCCTCGGAACTCCTCCTGATGGTTGATCTCGGGATGAAGTAGCAGGCAGAGATCCGGTGCGTCCACATCGCAGTCGGCAAGTGCTGTGCGGCCGGCCAGCGCCGCGAAGGAGGCAAGGATCGTCGTCTTCCCCGTGCCGCCCTTGCCGCTGATCACCACCAGTTCCTTCATCGCTGCCCGCCCTGAGCGCAGTCAAGGGTGCGTTCGAGAATCCCCTCGAACTGGCGACCGAGTTCGGGCAGCGCGTAGACTGGGTGCTGACCCCGCGCGTAGGCCTCGGCGATGCGGCGGTCGAATGGGATGCAGCCCAACAGAGGTAGGTTCTTCGAGGCGCAGAACGCCTCTGTCGCTTCGTCACCATCCTCGGACCGGTTGATCACCACCCCGCACGGAACGGCCATCTTCTCCATCACCTCCACTGCCATGCCTAGATCGCTCAAGCCGAACGGAGTAGGCTCGGTTACGAGCAAGCAGAAATCGCTGCCCTTCACCGCCTCCACCACCGGGCAGGCGGTGCCGGGAGCGGCGTCAATGATCGTGAGGCGCTTTCCGTGCAGATGGGCCTTCACTGCCCGGATGACCGGCGTGGCCATCGGCTCGCCGACATTGAGACGGCCGTGGACAAAGTCGATCTTCCCGGCATGTCCGCTTTCCACCACTCCGACCTCGCGGGGCACCTCCCGGATCGCGTCTTCGGGGCAGGCGAGGGCGCAGCCCCCGCAGCCATGGCACAGTTCGGGAAACACGAGAGTCCGGTTCCCCATCACCGCGATGGCGTGGAATTGGCAGGCCTCGTTGCAGCGCCTGCAGAGAGTGCACCGTTCTGCGTCAACCTCCGGCACCAAGATGGTGACCGGGCTGCGCTCCGTCAATCGTGGGCGCAGGAACAGGTGTGCGTTCGGCTCCTCGACATCACAGTCGAGCAACTGAGCGCGCCCGGCGACGATCGCCAGCCCCACCGCCACCGTCGTCTTGCCTGTTCCTCCTTTACCACTGGCAACTGATATAAGCACTGCTGCCTTCTCGCAGATCCGCTAACGCTGGCGAGTCATCGGCTGGCCGCACTTGGGGCACTTGGTCTGGCTGCAGGGAACTCCGACCTGGTGCGCCACGGTGTGCCCGCAACTCGGGCAGATGCAGTTGCCGCCCGGTCCCATCGCGAAGCCACCTCCGCGACCGCGTCCTCCACGGGCCGGACCGCGGCCCCCTCCTGTGCCCGGTCCCCGTCCTTTTGGTCCGGTTCCATCACCTCGTGGCATCTTCGATCACCTCCGTTGTCGTCTGATCCCCTCCGCGTTGGCCCTCAGCATGGTAGTCAGCGATAGCGCAATGCAGCGCATCCGCGGCCGAATTCGAACAATGCAGCTTCATCTCCGGCAGCCCCCCGAGGAACTCGGCGACAGAGTCGTCGGTGATGTGCTGCGCTTCATCGAGCGTCTTGCCGGTCGCCATCTCCGCCGCGGCCTCACAGGTGGCGATGGCTGCCGGGCAGCCGAAGATCTGGTAGCTGACCTCTGTCAGGCGGCCACCGAGAACGCGGATGTACATCACGAAGAAGTCCCCGCAGCTCAGGTCTCCTACCACGCCGATGCTGTCCGGCTGGTCCATCCGGTAGGCGTGCTTCGGATCTGCGAAGTACTCCAGCACTTTGACTGAATAGATCATGTACCGTGCATCCGATCCGCGGTTTCAGAGCTTCTTCCCAGACACTAGCCCAATCCGCTCACCTGGACGCCTGGCCCATCCCGGAATGAGAACCGACCGATGGCTCCGTGGTTTCCTGTAGCTCACCGCGCAGATAGGCTTCGATGGCCTGGCGCACTGTGCCGGCTGCGCCGACATGCACCTTCAGTCCCGCGGCCGACAGCGCGTAGTAGGCATTCGGCCCCACGTTGCCCGTGAGCACCGCCGAGGCCCCCATGGTTGCGACGATCTGGGCCGTCTGCACGCCTGCTCCTCCCGATGCCTGCACGCTGGGGTTGTCGATGGCCTCGAAGGTCATACCGTCCGTCTCAACAAGCAGCAGATGTTGGGCGCGACCGAAGCGCGGGTCTATCGGCGAATCAAGGTTCGCGCCCGTGCTGGTGACAACAAGCTTCATGATCTCTTCTTCCTTTCCCGGGTCCGGCCTGGGTGGGTAGAGGATAATGCCTCTGGCCCACCCAGCCTGTAGAGATGAACTGGCGTATCGAGGCTTACTTCTCCTCCCGCTCCAGCTCGCCGATGCGGGCGGTGATCCCTTCCAGTTGCTCCTTCAGCCAATCCGCCTGGCCGCGAAGCAGATCCAGTTCCTGCTCCCGCGTGGGCGCGGGGGTGAAGGGAGCCGGCGCAAAGCCGAACGCTCGGCCCCGGCCGCGCCGCATCGCCAGGCCCCTGCCGAGGCCGCCACCGCGCCCGCGGGCTAACCCCAGTCCCCGGCCGCCGACCGGATTCATGAACCCCGACGTGTGATAGCCAGCGCAGTAGCCGGCTGCTCGGCCTGTCATGGGACCCGTACCCATGGGTCCGGTTCCATCTCCACGTGGCATTGTGTGTTACCTCCTTCCTGATGCACAAATCAAGGCTAGTGATCGCATGTGCTCTCACCGCCCTCCAGTTCACCTTTCGCCAACGCATCGAGCGCATCAGAGACGCTTCCCGACACCCCCACAATCGTCTGGATGCCGCGCTCAGCGAACAGTCCATGTGCCCTCGGCCCCATGCCGCCGGCGACGATGCAGTTCACCCCCCGCTCGGCCAGGTAGCCGGGCAGGAAGCCGGGCTCGTGGCCGGGGTTGGCGATGGTCTCGGTCTTCACCACCTTCGCGGCATCGATATCCGCGAGCGTGTAGGCCTCGCACCGCCCGAAGTGGGCGGCGACCATGCTTCCGTCTGTCGAAACAGCAACTCGCATGTGCATCCTTCCTTTCTCACGCTGCACAGCTCGCCCCGACTCCGCCGGGGCTGAAGCTCTCTCCGAAAACCGATCTCAGCTCTGCGGCTGGACCGAACCCGGTGCAGTGGCAGGCCACGAGACGGCCCA
>Ga0315274_10010149_pt1 | contig 13559 bp, 4 predicted proteins | sample YL17G02_20_MG_FD_203700 | JGI IMG/M metagenome (GOLD analysis project Ga0315274, IMG submission 203700) | Sediment microbial communities from Yellowstone Lake, YNP, Wyoming, USA - YL17G02_20 | ecosystem: Environmental > Aquatic > Freshwater > Lake > Sediment | place: USA: Wyoming | collected...
CAAGCCCAACATCATCGTCGGGGCGACCGACGGGTCAGTGCGGTGTCTCGATTCCGATGGCCACGAACTATGGCGGGTGATCGAGACGGATGAGGCCTGTCGCAGCGGGCCGGTGATCGGGGACGTAGATGGCGACGGGAAGGTTGAAATCCTGGTGGCGCTGGATGCGCGCTCACTCTATTGCCTGGCGGGGGTGGATGGACGGGAGTTATGGCGTTTTCCCACGGGTGGTCGCATCTTCACCAGCATCGCCCTGGGGGATCTCAACGGCGACGGCAAGGCCGAGATATTGTGTGCAGATTACCAGGAGCACCTCTACTGCCTGTCGCACGATGGGAAACTGCTATGGGAGTGGAATGCGTTTGGGAAGATGAAGGCGGCGCCGGTGCTTGCCGACGTGGATGGGGACGGTCGCGTCGAGGTCTTGATCGGGGATGGAGAGGGTTGGTTCTCCTGCCTCGATGATGGCGGCCAACTCAAGTGGCGCTTCACGACGCGGAACGACGAGGAGATCCTGGAATCCGCTGCGGTAGCCGACCTGGATGGGGATGGAAGGCTGGAACTTGTGTTCGGGTGCAAGCAAGGCGACGTGGAATGCCTGAGTCTGGCGGGTGTGCCCGACGCGCAGCTAATGCCGTGGCCCTCGCGGAGGCAGGACCCGGCTGGCCGGGCAATGCTCCCAAGATAGCGCACGAAGGCCATCGAGCGGCGGCCCTGGGAACTCTTGTGGTGGAACGGTAACCACCAGCCCCAAGGGTTCCCTTACCATTTCTTATGGTCTGGGGGAGGAAAATGCTCCGGAACGGAAGTTGGGATTGACTTTTCGCAGTGTAAGGCACGATTCTCTGGAGACTGGAGAAAAGGAGGAGACAAGCATGACTCGGATGTTTTCTGTGGTGGCTGCAGCGTTTCTTTTGTTGACCTTGATCGGTGGCGCCCCCGCCTCGGCCAAGATGGACTATCGCCTCGGTGTCTGCCTCGGCAGTCATTATGAAGTCATGCAGAAGGCCGGCCTCGGCTGGAACCGCACGGACTTCTTCCGCAGCAGCATCGAGCGCCAGCCCGGCCAGTACGACTGGTCGGAGCAAGACAAACTGGTGGCCGACGCCGCCGCTCACGGCGTGAAAATCCTTCCCCTCACCTGGCAGGGCGTGTGGCAAGGAGAGGAAAACCGCGGTCCCACTACTGACGAGGAGCGCGCCACCTTCGCCCAGTTCGTCCATGAGACGGTCAAGCATTTCAAGGGACGCATTGAGGCCTGGGAAATCTGGAACGAGGAAAACATCGGCTTCTGGAAGCCCGAGCGCAACCCGCATGATTATGCGCTTCTCCTCAAGGCCGTTTATCCCGCGATCAAGAGTGCCGACCCGAACGCGGTGGTCGTCGGCGGGGGCCTGGCGGACATGGTAGGCATAACTGACCCTGACTTCGTCCGCCAGATGTGCTCCTACGGCGCAGCCGACTACATGGACGCCCTCGCGATTCATCCTTACCGTTACGGCAACAATCCCGAGATCAAGTTCCCTGGGCCCATTCAGGAGATCCGGGACATCTTCGGCGAGTATGGCAAGCCCGACATGCCCATCTGGATCACCGAGATCGGCTGGCACACTTCGGGCAAGGGGCTCTCGCAGGCCTGGCAGGCCGATTACTTCGTCCGGTCTTACCTGACCTCACTGGCCGCGGGCGTCAAGGTCTACATCTGGTATTACTTCACGGGCAACATGGACAACTTCTCCATGGCGTTTGATGATGGCAATCAGCTTATAGAGAAGCCAGTGATCCGCGCCAGCCACGTCTGTACTGACCTTCTCGCCGACGCCGAGTTGGTGGGTTCCATGCCCTGGCAGGACCCCCTATATGGGGTAGTCTTCCGACGTGCGAATGATGTTGTGGTGGCGGCCTGGCGGCGGTATGGCATGGAGGAGGCGCCGCTCCCTCACGCGACGCAGGTGATTGACCAGTATGGTCGCCCTGGCGCCAAGCCCCTGCTGCAGACGGAGGTGCGCTACTTCATCCTGCCGGCTGATTCACCGGTTGTGAGCCAGGCTCTTCCCCGCCTGGTTGAAGGGCAGATGGGCGGGACTCCCCCGCCGGTGAAGTGGTCATATCACGTCAACTGGACCTATGAACACAGGGATGGGTGGTATTCCTCGCCGGCGACAGGGGACGTAAACGGCGATGGACAGCAAGAGGTCGTCATTGGCTCGGGAGATCAGCGTGTATTGCTCTGCTTCTCGGCGGAGGGCAAGGAACTCTGGCGGGTCCAGAGCGAGAGCCCGATTATCTCGTCGCCAGTGCTGGCCGATCTTGACGGGGACGGCAAACTTGAAGTCCTGATCGGGACCAACGACAAGGCGTTGTGGGCGGTAGACGGGGCGGGCCAGATGATTTGGAAGGCGCCGCTGGAAAGCGCGGTTGAAGACAGCGCCGCGACCGTTGCGGATCTCGATGGCGACGGATCGCCGGAGGTTATCATTGGCGCGGGGGACATCGTCTATTGCTTCGACGCCGGGGGGAAGGAGCGCTGGCGCTACACCATGACGAACCTGCGCGGCCTGAAGGAGGCGCCCAAGTGTGCGGCGCCAGTGGCGGTAGGCGACGTGGACGGTGATGGCAAGCTCAACGTGGTCGTCGGGGCGACCGACGGTTCGGTGCGCTGCCTCGAAGGTGATGGCCACGAGATATGGCGGGTGGTCGAGACCGACGAGCCCTGTCGCACCGGGCCGGTAATCGGGGACGTAAATGGTGACGGGGAGGCTGAAGTCCTGACGGTGCTGGATGGGCGCTCGCTCTATTGCCTGCGGGGAGTGGATGGCCGGGAGTTATGGCGGTTTCCGCTGGGCGGTCGTGTCTTTACCAGCATCGCCCTGGGGGACATTAACCGCGATGGAAAGGCCGAGATATTCTGTGGAGATTTCGTCGAGCGGTTCTACTGCCTGTCGCATGAGGGCAAATTGCTGTGGCAGTGGAGCGCCTTCGGCAAGATAAAGAGCGCGCCGGTGGTTGCCGACGTGGATGGGGATGGCCGGATCGAGGTCTTGATAGGCGATGGGCAAGGTTGGTTCTCCTGCCTGGACGATGGCGGTAAACTCAAATGGCGCTTCACTACGCCGAACGACGTGGAGATCCTGGAATCCGCTGCGATTGCCGACCTGGACGGGGATGGGAAACTGGAACTTGTATTCGGGTGCAAGCAGGGCGACGTGGAATGTCTGAGTTTGAAGGGTGCGCCCGACGCGAAGCGAATGCCCTGGCCCTCGCGGAGGCAGGACCCAGCCGGCCGGGCAATGCTCCCAAGATAGCGCACGAAGGCCATCGAGGGGTTCGGAATTAGTGGTTTTGACCCCGCTGGCGGCGCTGGCGGCCTTGGGAACTCTTGTGATGAAACGGTAACCACCGGCCCCAAGGGTTCCCCTACGGTTTCGCATGCTCTGGAAGAGGAAAATGCTCCGGAATGGAAATTGGGATTGACTCTTCGCAGTGCAAGGTGCGATTTTCTGGAAACTAGAGAAGAGGAGGAGACAGCATGACTCGGATGTTTTCTGTGGTGGCTGCAGCGTTTCTTCTGTTCAGTTTGACCGGCGGCTCGCCTGCCTCGGCCAAGACAGACCACCGCCTCGGCACCGACTACGGTGACTTTGAAGTGCTGGAGAGGGCCGGCATGGGCTGGGACCGGGTGGATTTCTTCCATAGGAAGATCGAGCGCCAGCCCGGCCAGTTCGACTGGTCCGAGCAAGACAAACTGGTGGCCGACGCCGCCGAACATGGCGTGAGGATCCTGCCGATCATATGGGAGGCAGTGTGGGAAAGTGGGGAAGACCATGCTCCTGCCACCGACGAGGAGCGCGCCACCTTTGCCCAATTTGCCTACGAGGCAGCCAAGCATTTCAAGGGGCGCATTGATGCCTGGGAGGTTTGGAACGAGCCCAACAGCGGCTACTTCTGGAGGCCCGATCGCAACGCGCGTGATTATACGCTTCTCCTCAAGGCTGTTTACCCCGCGATCAAGAGTGCCAACCCGAATGCCGTGGTCGTGGGCGGGGCCTTGGCCGATATCGACGGCATAACTGATCCTGGCTTCCTGCGCGAGATGTGCCGGTTCGGGGCGGCTGATTACATGGACGCCCTCTCGATTCATCCTTACCGCTACGGCGGCAATCCGGAGATCAAGTTCCCTGGGCCGATTCAGGAACTCCGAGACATCCTGGGCAAGCATGGCAGGCCTGACGTGCCCATCTGGATCAGCGAGATCGGCTGGCACACTCCGGGTAAAGGCCTCTCACAGGCCTGGCAGGCCAACTATTTCATCCGCTCCTACCTGACCTCCCTGGCGTCGGGCGTCAAGGTGTTTATATGGTATCGCTACATGGACGCAATGAACATGTGGTCCCTGGCATTTCAGGAGGGCGATCAAGTCAGAGAGAAGGCAGTGCTGCGGGCCACCCGCGCCTGCGCTGACATCATTGCGGACGCCGACTTGGTGGGAGTGATGCCCTGGCAGGACCCGCTCTATGGGGTGGTTTTCCGGCGTGAGAATGACATTGTGGTGGCTGCCTGGCGGCGGTATGGCATGGAGGAGGCGCCACTCCCCCACGCGGTGCAGGTGATTGACCAGTATGGTCGCCCTGGCGCAAAGCCCGTGCTGGACGAGCAGGTGCGCTACTTCATTCTACCGTTGAACTCGGGGGCGGTGAAGCAGGTGCGTCCGCGGCTGGTTGAGGCAGAGATAGGGGGGGCGCCGCCGCCGTTGAAGTGGTCCCATCACACCCGAAAGACGTGGTATTCCTCGCCGGCGACGGGGGACATAAACGGGGATGGGAAGAAAGAAGTCTTGGTTGCTTCGGGAGAGCAGAACGCGTTGATCTGTTTCTCGGCTCAGGGCAAGGAACTCTGGCAGATCAAGAGCGAGAACTCGATTCCCTCGTCACCGGTGCTGGCCGACCTTGATGGGGACGGCAAACTTGAAGTCCTGATTGGGACCAACGACAAGGCGTTGTGGGCGGTAAACGGGGCAGGCCAGATCGTTTGGAAGGCGCCGTTGGAAGCCACGGTTGACGACAGCGCCCCTGCCGCGGCGGATCTCGATAGCGACGGATCGCCGGAGGTTATCATTGGTGCGGGGAACGTCGTCTATTGCTTCGACGCGGGGGGGAAGGAGCGCTGGCGCTACACCATGGCGAACCTGCGCGGCCTGAACGATGCGCCCAAGTGTGCGGCGCCAGTGGCCATAGGTGATGCAGACGGTGACGGCAAGCCCAACGTGATCGTCGGGGCGACCGACGGGTCGGTGCGCTGCCTCGAAGGTGATGGGCACGAGATATGGCGGGTGGTCGAGACTGACGAGCCATGTCGCAGCGGGCCGGTGATCGGGGACGTAGATGGCGACGGGCAGGCTGAAATCCTGGTAGCGCTGGATGCGCGCTCGCTGTATTGCCTGCGGGGAGTGGATGGCCGGGAGTTGTGGCGGTTCCCGCTGGGCGGCACTGTTTACACCAGCATTGCCCTGGGGGACATCAATGGTGATGGCAAAGCAGAGATTCTCTGCGCAGATATCCTCGAACACCTTTATTGCCTGTCGAACGATGGCAGATTGCTGTGGCAGTGGAACGCCTTCGGCAAGTTAAAGAGCGCGCCGGTGCTGGCCGACGTGGATGGAGACGGCCAGATCGAGGTCTTGATCGGGGACGGAGAGGGTTGGTTCTCCTGCCTGGATGATCGCGCCAGGCTCAAGTGGCGCTTCACGACACGGAACGACAAGGAGATCCTGGAATCCGCCGCGGTAGCCGACCTGGATGGGGATGGGAGATTGGAACTTGTGTTCGGGTGCAAGCACGGCGACCTGGAATGCCTGAGCTTGAAGGGTGCGCCTGAGGCGAAGCTAATGCCCTGGCCCTCGCGGAGGCAGGACCCAGCTGGCCGGGCGATGCTCCCAAGATAGCGCCCGAAGGTGACGGTTGACTTCTCTCAGTCGAGCCACGATCCTTAGGAAGATAGAGAAAAGGAGGAGACAAGAATGACTCGGATGTTTTCTGTGGTAACTGCAGCGTTTCTTCTGTTCAGTTTGATTGGTGTCGCCCCTGCCTCGGCCAAGACGGACTACCGCCTTGGCATCATGCACGGCGGCCCCTACTTTGACCTCATGCAGCAGGCCGGCATGGGATGGGTCCGCAGTGACTTCAACCGCAATGCCACCGAGCCCCAGCCCGGCCAGTACAACTGGTCCGAGCAAGACAAGATGGTGGATGAGGCCGCCCAGTATGGCGTGAAGGTCATGCCGATCCTCGACTACGAGGCTGCCTGGGAAAGAGATAAGCCGCAGCACGGTCCTGCCACTCACGAGGAGCGCGCCAGTTTCGCCCAGTACGCCCAGGAAGCGGCGTCGCATTTCAAGGGACGCATTGGGGCGTGGGAAATCTGGAACGAGGCCAATACCAGCTTCTGGAAGCCCGATCGTAACGCGCACGACTATGCGCTTCTCCTCAAGGCGGTTTACCCCGCCATCAAGAGGGGCGACCCGAACGCGCTGGTCGTTGGCGGCTCGATGGCCGGCATCGAAGACATAACTGATCCTGACTTCTTGCGCGAAATCTGCTCCTACGGGGCGGCCGACTACATGGACGTCCTCTCCATTCATCCCTACCGTTACGGCGACAATCCCGAGATCAAGTTCACTGAGCCTGTCGAGGAACTGCGGGACATCCTGGGTCAGTATGGCAAGCACGACATGCCAATCTGGATCACCGAGCTCGGTTGGGGCAGTTCGGGCAAAGGGCGCTCCCAGGCCTGGCACGCCGATTACTTTATCCGGTCCTACCTGACCTCCCTCGGGTCGGGCATCGGGGTATACCAGTGGTTCAACTTTATGGACGACCCGACCGGCTTTGCCATGTTCTATCAGGCTGGCGACCAGGTCGTTGCGAAGCCGGCTATGCGCGCCAGCCGCGCCTGCACCGACCTCATTGCGGACGCCCCGTTGGTGGGAGTCATGCCCTGGCAGGATCCGCTCTATGGGGTGATCTTCCGGCGCGCGAACGATATTGTCGTGGCCGCCTGGCGGCGCTACGGCTCCGAGTCTGCCCCGCTGCCCCCCGCGACAGAGGTGATTGACCAATATGGTCGCCCCGGCGCCGAGCCAGTGCTCAACCAGGATGTGCACTACTTCATCCTGCCCGCCGACTCTCCGGTGGTAAGCCAGGCCCTTCCTCACTTTCTCGAAGCGCAGATAGGGGGGGCGCCCCCGCCGGTGAAGTGGACTCATCATCTGCCGTGGTCCTATTTCGCCAGGAATGCCTGGTATTCCTCGCCCGCCATAAGTGACGTCAACGGCGATGGGCAGCAGGAGGTCGTCGTTGCTTCGGGAGAGCAGTACGCCCTCCTCTGCTTCTCGCCGGAGGGCAAGGAACTCTGGCGCATCAAGAGCGAGAACTCGATCTCCTCGTCGCCCGCGCTGGCTGACCTGGATGGCGACGGCAGCCCCGAAGTCCTGATTGGGACCAACGACAAGGCGCTGTGGGCGGTAAGCGGGGCAGGGGAGATCATTTGGAAGGCCCCCCTCGAAGACACGGTTGAAGACAGCGCCGCAACCGTTGCGGATCTCGATGGCAACGGCGTGCCCGAGGTTATCATAGGCGCGGGGAGCATCGTCTATTGCTTCGACGCCCAGGGCAAGGAGCGCTGGCGCTACACGATGACGCCGATGCGCGACCAGAAGGAGGCGCCCAAGTGCATGGCGCCGGTGGCGGTGGGCGACGTGGATGGGGATGGCAAGCCCAACGTGATCGTCGGGGCGAGCGACGGCTCGGTGCGTTGCCTCGAAGGTGATGGGCACGAGATATGGCGGGTGATCGAGACCACTGAGCCCTGTAGCAGCGGGCCGGCGATCGGCGATCTCGATGGCGACGGGCAGGTTGAAATCCTCGTGGCGCTGGATGCCCGCACGCTTTATTGCCTGCGGGGAGTGGACGGTGGCGAGTTGTGGCGGTTTCCCGTCAGCGCTCGCGTCTTCACCAGCATTGCCCTCGGTGACATCAACCGCGATGGCAAAGCCGAGATATTGTGTGGAGATTACGGCGAACATCTCTACTGCCTGTCGCACGATGGCGGATTGTTGTGGCAGTGGACCGCCTTCGGCAGGCTGAAAAGCGCGCCGGTGCTTGCTGACGTGGATGGAGACAGCCGGATCGAGGTCTTGATCGGGGACGGGGAGGGTTGGTTCTCCTGCCTTGACGATGAGGGCCACCTCAAGTGGCGCTACACTACTCCCAACGACGAGGAGATCCTGGAATCCGCTGCGGTAGCCGACCTGGATGGGGATGGGAGATTAGAGGTCGTGTTCGGGTGTTACCATGGCGACCTGGAATGCTTGAGTCTGGGGGGCGCGCCCGACCCAGAGCTAATGCCCTGGCCCTCGCGGAGGCAGGACCCAGCCGGCCGGGCGATGCTCCCAAGATAGCGCCCGAAGGTGACGGTTGACTTCTCTCAGTCGAGCCACGATCCTTAGGAAGATAGAGAAAAGGAGGAGACAAGCATGATTCGGACGTTTTCTGTGGTGGCTGCGGGGTTTCTTTTGTTCAGTTTGATCGGTGGCGCCCCCGCCTCGGCCAGGCAGGACTATCGCCTCGGCAACAACGCCGACGCCAGTCACTTTGACCTGGTGGAGAAGGCCGGCATCGGTTTTATGCGAGTGGGCTTCACCCACAGCGAGATCGAGCGCCAGCCCGGCCAGTTCGACTGGTCGCAGGAAGACAAATTGGTGGCCGACGCCGCCGAACACGGGGTGAAGATCTTCCCGACCCTCTTTCAGGGCGTGTGGGAAAACGGGGACGACCGCAATCCTGCCACTGACGAGGAGCGCGCCATCTACGCCCGCTTCGCCCATGAGGCAGCCAAGCATTTCAAGGGACGGATTGACGCCTGGGAGATCTTCAATGAGGTCAACATCGGCTTTTGGAAGCCCGATCGTAACCCGCGCGACTATGCGCTTCTGCTCAAGGCTGTTTACCCTGCGATCAAGAGTGCCAACCCGAATGCGCTGGTCGTGGGCGGGGCGCTCGCGGATATCGTGGATACAACTGATCCTGACTTCCTGCGCGAGATGTGCCGGTTCGGGGCGGCGGATTACATGGACGTCCTCTCGATTCATCCTTACCGTTACGGCGAAAATCCCGAGATCAAGTTCGCTGAGCCTATAGAGGAACTCCGGAACATCCTGGGCGAGTATGGCAAGCATGACATGCCCATCTGGATCACCGAGATCGGCTGGCACACCTCGGGCAAGGGCCTCTCGCAGGCCTGGCAGGCCGATCACTACGTCCGGTCATACCTGATCTCCCTGGCCGCGGGCGTCAAGGAGTACATGTGGTACTACTTCAGTGGCAACATGGATAACTTTTCCATGATATTTGATGATGGCAAGCAGATGATAGAGAAGGCGGTGATCCGCGCCAGCCGCGCTTGCGCTGACACCATTGCGGACGCTGACTTGGTGGGTGTGATGCCGTGGCAGGACCCGCTCTATGGGGTGGTCTTCCGGCGTGCGAATGACGTTGTGGTGGCTGCCTGGCGGCGGTATGGCATGGAGGAGGCCCCGTTGCCTAGGGGGGGCGAGATACTGGACGAGTATGGCCGTCCCGGCGCCAAGCCCGTGCTCGATGAGGAGGTGCGCTACTTCATCCTGCCGGCCGACTCGCCGGTTGTGAGTCAGGCTCTCCCCCGCCTGGTTGAAGGGCAGATGGGGGGGTCGCCCCCGCCGGTGAAGTGGTCATATCATGTCGAGTGGTCCTATTACGCCAGAAATGGGTCGTATTCCTCGCCGGCGACAGGGGACATAAACGGTGATGGGCAGCAAGAGGTGATTATTGCCTCCGGAGATGAGCTCGTCTTGCTCTGCTTCTCGGCGGATGGTAAGGAACTCTGGCAGATCAAGAGCGAGAACCCCATCTCCTCGTCGCCAGTGCTGGCCGATCTTGACGGGGATGGCAAACTTGAAGTCCTGATTGGGACCAACGACAAGGCGTTGTGGGCGGTAAACGGGGCAGGCCAGATCGTTTGGAAGGCGCCGTTGGAAGATACGGTCGAAGACAGCGCCGCTGCCGCGGCCGATCTCGACGGCGACGGATCGCCGGAGGTTATCATTGGCGCGGGGAACATCGTCTATTGCTTCGACGCGGGGGGGAAGGAGCGCTGGCGCTACACCATGGCGAACCTGCGCGGCCTGAAGGAGGCGCCGAGGTGCGGGGCTCCAGTGGCGGTGGGCGACGTGGACGGCGACGGCAAGCCCAACGTGGTCGTCGGGGCGACCGACGGGTCGGTGCGCTGCCTCGAAGGTGATGGGCACGAGATATGGCGGGTGGTCGAGACCGACGAGCCATGTCGCAGCGGGCCGGTAATCGGAGATGTGAATGGCGACGGGCAGGCTGAAATCCTGGTAGCGCTGGATGCGCGCTCGCTATATTGCCTGGCAGGAGTAGATGGCCGGGAGTTGTGGCGGTTCCCGCTGGGCGGCACTGTTTACACCAGCATTGCCCTGGGGGACATCAACCGGGATGGCAAAGCCGAGATACTCTGTGGAGATTACATCGAGTGCCTGTACTGCTTGTCGCACGATGGCAGGTTGCTGTGGCAGTGGAACGCCTTCGGCAAGATGAAGAGCGCGCCGGTGCTCGCCGACGTGGATGGAGACGGCCGGATAGAGGTCTTGATTGGCGACCGAGAGGGTTGGTTCTCCTGCCTCGATGATGGCGGGAAACTCAAATGGCGGTTCACTACGCCGAACGACGAAGAGATCCTGGAATCCGCTGCGGTAGCCGACCTGGACGGGGATGGGAAACTGGAACTTGTATTCGGGTGCAAGCAGGGCGACGTGGAATGTCTGAGTTTGAAGGGTGCGCCCGAGGCGAAGCGAATGCCCTGGCCCTCCCGGAGGCAAGACCCGGCCGGCCGGGCAATGCTCCCAAGATAGCATCCGGAGGCGATCGAGGGGTTCGCGCTTAGTGGTTTTGGCCCGCGCCGGCGGCAGCGCCGGCGTCAGGGACCACACGTGCCTCTCAGGTTACACCTTAACACCTGGTGCAGAAGTGTCCAGGATGCGCTGACGGGGACAGTGGACGCTGTCATCTCCCTGCCTTCATCCCCTTGACATGGATCCTGTTTCCCGTCCCTTCGGACAGCCAATCCCCATTCCTGATAGAGGCCGCAAGCGGCAGATTGGGCGAGTAGTGGTAGTATCTCTTGTCCGTATTATCCACCGAGGCAAACAGTTTGCCGTCAACAAAGCCTTGAACCGCCTCCGGGCCCCAAACAATCTTGTAGTGATGATATTTCGTGGCGTCAACAGCTAATTCATCGTTTGTCACGTAACGCCAGGTCTGGAGCAGCCGGCTCTCTTTCACGAACATCTTCAACTTGCCCTCATGAACCAGAAAGACGGCCCGTTGCACGTCGCTTTCGATGAATCCCCACATCGCCATCTTATCCATCGAGTCAACCTTCAACTCACATTCGAACGTTCCGTAGAGTTGTGGCTTCTCGTGAGTGACCTCGGCCCCGGACTCAACTATGCTGACATTTCCCTGCTGGTGAATCTTTCCTATCTTCTTCCAGTCCTTCTTTCCAACCACCAATTCCCACGGAGCCGGAGCGGGTATGGACTGAAGATAAGCGTCCTCAAGGCCCTTGAACACCCTGCCAACTGTCTCCGCTTGTGAAGGCAACGGCCCGTCTTTCTCAACTCGTAAAGGCTTCTTCACCCACGGCGTCTCTATCTTGTCATACAGAGGGGCCAGTTCCTCCTCGCAATTGATGGTCGTTTCCCCCTTTGCCAATTTGCCCCTGAGAAATCGTATGTAGGTCTCCACTCTTGGGTGATAGTAAGATTTCACCAACTCGCACATGTCTTTGCACGGGTAGTCCAAGTGATAGGCGAGGGGCATCATGACCCAGTTCTTTATGTTCTTCTCCGCCTCCTTGACGAACTTGGCGGTCACCCCCGGGAATGTCCTTACCTTCTCTATCGCCGGTGCGAGGTGATAGTCCTTTCTAGTATGGGTGACCTTCCCCAGGCCCTCCATGAGGAGGGAGAGTATTCCAGCCTGCTTTTCAAACTCTTCCTTGTTCTTGTTGCGGAAGGCGTTGTTCAGTTTCTGGTGGTGGTACTTGAATACTTCCCCTATGTACTGGCGGCAAATGTCCCCCAGGTCGTTTGCATAGAGGCTGTTCCCTCTCTGTTTGTCCTTCTCCAGTAAGGCATTGGTCAGCGCGCTGTGCAGTTGAGGAACCAGCACGTTGCCCTCTCTGATCATGTACAGATTGCCCCTCACCGGGGTAGGCTGGTCCCAGTAGGCGGGTTTGTGGCGCTTCCCGAGGAAGTCCAGCCACGACGAATGCCCCTCGTCCGAGGGAGCCAGGCGATTCCAATAAACGGGCTTGCCGCCGCCCCTCGTTCCATAGACTCCCTTGATCAGTTCCTTCAAACATTTCACCATCGAGGGGACGGATTCCTTCCCGTAACGACGAGTGCTGTACTTCTTCAGGAAATCATCCATTCCCACTTTCTTCGGGTTCCAGGACAGTTCGGCAGCCAGTTCGAAATAGAGGGTGTTGTAGTGGATGATCTCCGGATTGATGTAGAAGCACTTGCAGTTCTTCGCCTTGGGATCGGTGGTCACTTCCTTCGCCCGCCGGAGGAGTCCCGGCATGTCCCCGTGCAGTTGGCCGTCCCCCCCGAAGGAATGAAGAACCCCAAACCCCCAAGTCTTACCATACATGTAACCGTGGATCTTATAGATAGGCTCTCTCTCCGCGTAGATGTCATTGATGTAGTAACTGTCGGCCGGCTCGATGGCATCGAGATAGGCCTTTACTGTCTCCGGATACCGCTCGCCACCGTAGAAGGTCCACCCGCTCACGTACCAGACGCCTTCCGGATCGAACGCCTTCATCTCCGCCATCGCATCCTTCGCGCCCTGGACGAAGGTCTCCTTCTCTTCCTCCGGAGAGTCACCCTTCTTCTTTTCTCCCCACAAGTCAAAGTGATCGTAAATGTGGTCGGTGCCATAATGGTCCAGGAACTTCTTGTTCAGATTCCCGCGACTTATGATGACCTCAATCCCCAGGCTCCTGGCGTAGTCCACAACCTTCTTGGAAAGTTCCATCTCATATCTCTGGTAACGCGTGGGATTGTCTGGGAGCGGGTCCAGCCAGCCCCCGGAGCCGAAGGGAAACATCATCCGATTAAGTTTCTTCTTAGCCATCCAGTCAACTTCCGTCTTCCACTGGCCCCAGTCCCAATAGACCATCCAGTTGTAGGCAAAGGCGCACCCTTGAAGGTACTGGCGGATGGGGAAATACGGCCTTTCGCTCACGTTCATGCTTTCCAACTCTATCGTCCCCTGCTTGGGGATATGTTCTCCATCCCAGAAAAAGCCGACTCCCAGGAAGTTCTCCAGGAGATGATACACTGCGTACAGGGTTCCTCTATCCATGCTGCCGGCAATGACCAGGTAGTTCTTGCTGGTCCCCCTTGCCGTCGCAATGATGAAACCATCCAGGCCCGGGTG
>Ga0315274_10010151_pt1 | contig 13559 bp, 11 predicted proteins | sample YL17G02_20_MG_FD_203700 | JGI IMG/M metagenome (GOLD analysis project Ga0315274, IMG submission 203700) | Sediment microbial communities from Yellowstone Lake, YNP, Wyoming, USA - YL17G02_20 | ecosystem: Environmental > Aquatic > Freshwater > Lake > Sediment | place: USA: Wyoming | collected...
GCCGATGTCGTGGAGGGTCGCTCCGTCGCGGATGGTGCGGAGGTCTTCCTCGCCCAGGCTCATGGCCTTGGCGACCATGAGGCTGTACTGAGTGACGCGCTGGGTATGACCTCTCGTGTAGGGGTGTTTCGCCTCGAGGACGAGGTTGAGAGAGAGGAGGGTGTTCATGTACCCGCGCTCGAGGTCCTTCATAAGACGGGAATTATGGAGCGCGACCGCTGCCTGGTTGGAGATAATGGAGAGGACCTGGATGTCGCTTCGGGTGAATCCGTCCTCGGCGGCGCGCTTGGAGATGAGGATCAGCCCCAGCATGCTATTGCGGATTTTCAGGGGGAAAAGGACCATCTCTTTCTCGAAGGGGAACATCTCCGGGAAAATGGCGGGCTTGTACTCGAGAACATCCACTTCACCTGCCAGGGGATGGTCCTTGCCGGTGTATAACAGGAGCGGTTTGTTGTTCTGCATGATGAAATCCACGGCCGGATAACCCACGTAGTTCGGGCGGAGGGGGCGAGAGACCTCCCCTCCTAAAATGGCGCGCACATCCAGCACTCGCTTCGAGTCGTCGAAGACGCAAAGAGCCGCCCGGGTCGAACGGGTCTGCGAGAGGGCAGACATGAGGACAATCTGGTGGAGGGAGTCCGAGTTGACGGAGGAGGCAATCGCCTCGCTGACGTTGAACAGCGAGATGGTCTCCTTGAGGCGGATGTTCTCTCGTTTGATGCGCAGCCTGTCGAGAGCATTGCAGATGGAAAGAAGAATCTCCTCGTTCCGGAAGGGTTTGAAGACGTAGTCCGCGGACCCAGCGAGGATGGCCTCTCTGGCGGAATCGAGGGAGGCGTACCCGGTCATCATAATCACGGGGACTTCCGGGTAGAGGAGCTGAACCTGCTTGAGAAGCTCCATGCCGGAGCGCCCGGGCATCTTGATGTCAAGAAGCATCAGCTCCACAACGTTCGAGCGGAGGAAGTCGAGGGCGGCGTCTGCGTCCGGGACGGAAGCGGCGCGGTAACCTTCCTCCTTGAGGAGGTCCTCGAGGAAGCCCCGCACGGAGGTGGAGTCGTCAACAACTAAGATTCTCTCTCGTCTTGCGGTCTTTGTATCTAACTCCTTCACTGTCAAGCTCCTTGGCGCGAGTTGTGCCGATGTGGCATCCCGCCTTTGGCGGGACCCGTGGAGAATCATCAGCAAGCCTGCCTATGCCACCATCAGGGAGACCCGCGCAAAACGCCCCTTCGGGTCAAACGCTTGCCAGTTCCTTCGCAGGTCGCCGGTAAACGCAGACCTTGTTCTTTCCCTTGTTTTTTGCTTCGTACAGCGCCTGGTCGGCGCAACTGATCAATTCTTCCGGCCCCTTCGCGTCGTCAGGGCATGTCGCCATTCCGGTGCTTATCGTGAGCTTCTTGTGGGGGAGAGTCTCCTCGCCCTTGAAAGCCGCTTGCTCGACGAGTCGGCGAAGCCTTTCGGCCACAACCACCCCCTGCTCCTTGGAGGTGTGAGAGAAAATCAAGGCAAACTCGTCCCCTCCGTAGCGTGCCGCCACGTCAGCTTTGCGGACGAATCCTCGAAGGATTTCACCGATCTTGAGGAGCGCGCGATTGCCCTCCATGTGGCCCTGGCTGTCGTTGTAAGCCTTGAGGTCGTCCACGTCCATCATCAGAAGGCCCACGGGATAGTTGTACCGGACGGCCTTTTCGACTTCCGTGCCCAAGAATTGGCGGAAGAAGGTGTAGTTGTTCAGCTTGGTTAACCCGTCCTGGGTGGCCAGTTTCTTATAAAGCTCCTTCTCCCTCGATTCGCGAAGAAGCCTGCGATGCTCCAGAGCCCGGGAGATGGAGACTCCGAGGGTGCCGAGGGTGAAGGGCATAGTCAGATAATCATAGGCCCCCTCCCGGATGGATTCGACGGCTGTCTCGACAGTGGCTCGGGGCGTCACGACAATGACAGCGGTATTAGGCGCGACGGTCTTGAGTTCTCTGACCACATCAATCCCGGACATCCCGTCGAGGAAAAGGTCGGTCAGGACAATGTCGTATCGTCCCCTGCGAATTTCCAGGAGCGCGGATTTCCAGTTCGAGAAAGCGCACACCGTGTAGCCGAGGTCCTCAGCCAGCTTGGAGAGGGTCTGGCGCGTGCCGGGGTCGTCGTCCACGATCAGCACTTTTTCGGACCGGTGCGTCTCGAGGGCGCCCATGATTTCCCCTTCGTGACGAAGCATGTCACTGGAAGAAGGAGGGGCTGGTTTTTTTGTATTCTCGGACACTGAACAAAAGCCTGTAATTGGGGTTTCCTATCGAGCGGGCGATACCCGCGGCGACCTCTTGACACTGCTGCTTTGTCCTGCCGTGAACCATTGCGTACAGGTTGTACGGCCAACCGGGGCGAGTTTCTCTCTGATAACAGTGGCTGACTGCCGGAGAGGACGCGATTGCCTCGGCGGTTCGCGCAATTTCGTCCTCTCTGACCTGATAGACGACCATGGCGTTGGCTGCGAAGCCTGCCTGGTGATGGCGCAGCACGGCCCCGAACCTACGGAGAATGCCGGATTCTTTGAATCGCTTGATGGTGGCAAGGAGCTCTTCCTCGGGCAAGCCCTGCAAGCGCAGGGCAACGTCCCGGTAGGGCGTGAGGGTCTCGGGCAGGTCTCCGGACAGCAGCACGATCAGTTGTTTGTCACGCGTGCTCAGTTCCATCGTTCACCTTCGAACGGGTTAGGAGACAATCCTGAACGAGCCCGGGCGGCCTGCCAGACGAACATTACGGGGAGGCCGCGAGGCAGTTAGAGCCGGCACCCGGGCGAACGCGTTCGCGAAGGTCCATCGCGGACTGCGAAAGCACGATGTATGCCAAGAAATGATGCGCACAGGGCTATGTTCGTGAGGGTCTCTGCGCTCGAAAAGGGGGCACCGGCAGGCCAGATGTGCAATAACCCCCACGGGGTTCGCGCTTTTGCGTGGAATATTCCCCAACCACACTGCTGGGTGCTTTTCCCCGCGCATACCCCCTGCGGCGGCACGACGACGCAAGAGCGTCCAGGAATCGGTCTTACGGCTCCGACGGGTCAAAATGGACTCTTAGCTTGAAGATTCGCTTTGCGGGCAGATCGAGGATTTGCGCCTCGGGGAAGTTTCGCTCAATCTCCGTAATTATTTCCTGTAGCCTGCGTTGAGAACTGCAAACCAGGGTGAACCAGATGGATACGGCGTCCTCTCTCTGATAATTGTGAGTGACCTCCGGGAAAGAACTGACGAAGGCTGCGGCCCTCTCGATGTCCTTTTCAGGGACTCGCATCCCGACGAGGGTCGTGACGTAACCGAGTCTCCGAGAATCAAAGCTGCCGCCAATCCTCCGGATCACCCCGGCTTTTTTCATAGCGAGAATTCGCCGGAACGCCTCGTCTTCCGAGCACCCGACGTGGCGTCCTATCTCGGCGTAGGGGCGCGTAGTTAGGGGGAAGCCCTCCTGGATGAGGCGGAGAATTCGGGAGTCAATTTCGTCCATCGTATCTTTCAGGCGAGTTCACCGCAGCCAGCCCGGCCAGGCGGTTCACTTCATCACAGCGAATTCGCCTATCTCAGGAGATGCCAGGCGCTTAAAATCAGCAAAAGCCATTTTGATTGTGTCTGTATGCGTGCCTGCGTTGAAGACCACCTCGTCGCATTCCGTCAGCCTCTTGTCAAGCCAAAGAGGGACGCCGTACAGGTCACCGAACGGCGGCATTGCACCGACCTCGCAATCGGGAAAGGCGTTAGCGAACTCGTGTTCCTCGGCGGCGACGACCTCCTTTGCCTTCATGAGCTTCGCGAGGGCTTTTTCGTCCACCTTGAGGGCTGCGGGGACAGCCGCGAGCACCAACTTACCATCAGCCTTGAGCACGACGGTTTTGATGACGTGCCGGCCCATCTCGTGCTCGACTGCGGCCACTTCGGGCATTGTAAACACTTCGGGGTGAGGGATATGCTGATACCCGACCCTTTCCCTGTCCAGCAGTTCTTTCAACCTTTTTACAATAGCCATTTCATCCCTCCTTCATTCTGACGGGTTCCATGGACGCTCTCACCGCGCTGCAAACTGTCTGCCACGGCACAGGCAGGGGGTTTAGGGTGTGGGGTCTCGGGTATGGGGTCGTGAATTGGGTATCCCGGGTCGCCAAAGCCTATTTCCCATACCCCAAACCCTATACCCCAAACCCGGCCTTCCCTGTCTGCCGCGGGACAGGTAGCGAGATCAACCCGGGGGCCATTTCAGCCTCCTCCCCCCCAGAAAATGGAGATGAAGGTGGTTGACCGCCTGCCCTGCATCGGGGCCCGAGTTCACTACAAGGCGGAATCCGCACTGATAGACGGAGAAGTCTTTTGCGAGTTGCTGGGTGACGAGAACCATGTGCCCGATGAGCTCGTTGTCGGCTTCCTCTAAGGAGGTGACGCCGGGGATGTGCTTTTTCGGGATGACGAGGATGTGGACGGGCGCCTGGGGATGAATGTCCTTGAACGCGACGACCTTTTCATCCTCATAGACGATCTGGCTTTCGATCCGCTTTGCGGCAATTTCACAGAAGATGCATTTCTCCATTGCTGACCCTTCCGTCTGTGGCTGTAGAAGCGGCTTCCAGCCGCTTAGCGAGGCGACGTGACGCCGCATGTACCGCCTGGGGCAGGCACGGGGGCCTGCCCCTCCAGGATCATCGTGTCCATCCTGTAATCCTGTCAGGTTATCTCAACTGCCCAGGGCGTTGACAATCGCTCTGCCAAACTGCGCAGCGCTTTCCGGGCCGTTCGCGGTGATGAGGTTGCCGTCAACTTCCACGGCGGCGCCGGTGTAATTCGCTCCTTTTGCCTTGAGCTTGTCCGCCTCGCCTTCCCAAACGGTCGCCTTCTTGCCGTTGAGGAGTCCGGCGTTTGCCAGGGTCACCGGGGCTATGCAGATGGCGCAGAGCAACTTCTTCTTCTCGGCGGCGGATTTCGCGATGGCAATGGCCTTGGAATCGTTCCAGTATTCCGAGGCGCCCGTGCCCCCGACAAAGACGACCGCATCGAATTCCTCCGCATCGACGTTCTTGACAAGGATGTCCGGCTTGCAGGTCTTGCCGAGCATTCCTTTCGCTTCATTGAGACTGGAGGAGGCGACAACCACCTTCCCTCCGGCTTGCTCGATGATTCGCTTCGGCTCGAACAGCTCCTCGTCCTGGAAGTCCTTCTTGGCGATGACCATGACCACCTTTTTGCCGGCGATGCTGGGAAGCTTGCTCGTGTCGAGCTCTTCTTTCCGGCATCCGCCGATGGAGACGGCACAAAACGCGCAGAGCAAAACGGCGAAAAGTGGGAGGCGACACAGGTTGGTGGAATTGTCCTTCATTGCAAAAACCTCTTCATTTCAGGGTTGTTCCAAGCCGGCCGCGAATTAGCCGGCGCAAAACGTCAACTTGCCAGCGGGACAATCCGATGGAGATTCCAGTCGTCAGTCGAGTACTTCTCTTCTCGAAGACGCTCCGCCATTTCCAGCTCAGAGGCTGACAACTCGCCGCGCTCCAACTCGATTCCGAGCGCCTGGGCGAAGTTCTCGGAAAGAACACTCACAATGTGTCTGCGTTCGGGTTTTTGGCCCAGAATCTCCTCGAGGCAGACGGCGGTCCGTTGCATCGAATCGCCTTCTGCGCATCTGCTTGCTTCCGCCGATGCCTCTCGTCCAGTGCGCGGAGGCGAAGCTAACGGACACATTGTAACAAAATCGGAGGAAAACAACATAGAACCCTGGTGAAGCACCCAGCCCTTCTTCCGCCGCTGGGCGCTCCCGGCGAGCTTCCTTCCCTCGTAAAGAATGTCGTAAACGGTCGGGTTACTGAAGCAGATGTTTGCTGTTTTCTGTCGGCTGTCTGCTGGTTTTCTCTCCCGCTCCAGAAGCGATGTGACAATCCCCAACTCCCTCAGCCCCTCCGCCAGTGCCTGGTTGACCAGACGATAACTCTCGAGAACCGACAGCCTTTTTCGACTTCCGCCGGGGTTGAAATCCTCCGGAAAGACGACCGTGTAGGTAATATCGCACTTGTGAAAGACAAGCCCCCCGCCGGTGATCCTCCGCACGACCTGCACGTCTCGCTCCCGGCACAGCGGCAGATTCACCTCCGTCTCCGCATTCATCGCATAGCCGATCGAGATCGAGGGCTTCTGCCACTCATAGAAGCGCAGCGTCGGTGGAGACACGCCTTCCATGCAGTGAATGAGCACGGCCTCATCAATAGCCATGTTCATGGGGGCACCGCCCGTGTTATGCAAAGCTGAGCGCCAGGCTCGGCGGTTCATGCCGCTGGCCTCCCGCTTTGACGCGAGGGACACGGGCGACGAGGCGCGCTAAGCCCCAGGCCCGGCACGTGCACGGGGACTTCGGCTCTGGACGCGCTGAGGCAGGGGTCGTGGCGGTGGACGCGCTCCTGAGCCTCGCCCCTCCCATCAGTACACGACTTTGACCCTACACCAAATGCCCTTCTTCCACGCAAAGCAGTACTCCCCGTTGGGGCGCACCATCTTCCAATAGGACTGATAGTTACCCGGGTACTTAGGGGCCATAAGAGTGACAGCCATTTGGACGTTTTGCCCAGGCAGGGTTCGGGGTATGGGAACGACGGGGCGACGCGCCTCAAGGCCACAGCCAGGGTTTTCTTCCCTCAGGAGCCTATGCTCCCAAATACAAAATCCATTATTTCGCAGCTCCCAAATTTTCTCGAAAACCTGACCAACCTGGACGATCGCGCCATCAGGGAACGTAATGTCTCCAACGAAAACGGAGTCATCGAATGCAAGGAAGCTGCTCTGGAGGATAGTGCCGATGTCCGAGAGTGTTTCGTATCGGAATATCCACTTCTTGCGGGGGTGTCCCTGGATCTCGTCCAGCAGGGGCAATAGTTGGACCTCGCGTGGGTCTGCGTAGTCTTGCTGCTTGCCCTGTTTGTACTGGTTATAGGCGCGCCAGAGGCTTCTGTGGACGAGCGTGAAAACCGGCAGTCTCCTGCTGAACGCCTCCCTGTACTCCTTATGCATGATCGATATCACCTGCGTCGCATCTTGTATATCGGGCACACCATACCTCCGATTGAGGAGTTGGATCACATACGCGCACACGCGCAGGTTGTCCAGGCATATGCGGTACGTGTCTTTGGCCAAGCTGGGCGGAGTTACGGGGAAGTCGGTCGCCTCACTTAGGAGGCAGGATATCGACACGTGGGGATACGTTTCGAGGTACCGCTTTACGAAGTCCCTTTCCTCTCCAAGGTCCGAGATGGTGGAGCTTATGAAGACGTATTTTTCAGGCCGATCGTCAGACATTGCCGGTGCCTGCCTGTGCGTCTTGCGAATTCCGGTTCGCGGGCCTGACGTCAGACCCGTTTGGTGCCGCTCGATGAAGCTGCGCCCCGAGGCGGTGCCATTACCCAACCCGCCCGGTCACGGCCTGAGATCGAGCAGTTTTTTCCTAAGCGGGCGCCGGAATATGCCCTTGCAAAGAAGGTCCATGATCTCGATCGTTGATGAAAGACCCGACCTTATCGTCCTCTCGTAGTCGGGCACGGGGACTTCGTCCTCTTCCCCGCGCGGGTGCGTGATTCTGTCCCTAAATCTCTTGAGGCTGAGAAGGCGCGACCAGGACGCGGTTTTCTGGAAGTCGAACGTGGGGATGAACTTTGAGATCACGAACTTCAGTTTGTCTTCCACTCTGTGGTATTCTGGCTCTTCGAGGATCTCGAACCTGGCTCCGACAACGTCGAATTTCCTGTCTGTCAAAAATGCGACCTCGTACGGCTGGAGGGACCCGCCCTGAGCGAACGTGTCGCCGACGTAGTTGACGAAAGCCTCTATGGCACCAACGGCGTAGAAAACCGACGCCCTATAGTACCGCTTTGCTTCCCTTTCTGCGCTCGCCTGCCGCGCTCTTGAAGCGAGATCCCTGGCGTCCTCAAGGTAATCCTCAAACACTTCATATCCTCCCCAATGCGTTCTCGGCGTCCCGGGTTGCCTTCCTGGCTTCGTAGGACTTGACGGCAGCATTGGCAAGCTTTAGGCTGATCCCGGGCCTTTTTGCTTTAGTTGCCTGCAGGACGAAGACCTCGAGCATGCGCCCGAGTTCCACACTGTTCATGCGAGCGCCCAGCCCGCGGTAGGTGTCTGGATCCACACCCTTGAGCCTCGCCGTCGAGAGCGCCTTTGCGCCCAGCGGGTCAGCGGGCGATGGGCCCAAGCCGGCAAGGGCATAATGCGCTTTGAGTGACCCGGGCTGACGTTGAAACAAGCCGGCCGCGTACGACCAGCTCGCCGCGACGCAGGGGTGAATTGCTTTGTTTGCGAACTCGATGTGCTTATCCTTTGTCCGGTTCAAGACGCGCTCTCTCTGGAGCTTGTGGATGCTCGAGAATTCTTTCCCCATGGTTGTGAGGTCCGGATCTGACCAATCGAGGTGTTCCCGTACTTGTGTGTAGTTCTCATCAACGCCCGGGCCCGACTTGCATATGACTGGCGCATGCAATTCGCCCTCTGGCGCCTCTTTTCCTTTCAAAAAATTCACGATCAGCGTTCTCGCCGTGCGCACGGTGGGAATGCCCTCTGGGCTCCTTCTATCCGCAAAGTTCTGCCCCGGGTCCAGTAGACCTATCTGCTGGCACCAGTTTCTCAGGTCGGAGCCCAGGAGGTCTTCCTGCATTCTGTCCAAAAGGTCGTTGGATACTGCGATCGAGGTGTTGTTGGCCATGGCAATGTTGGTTTTCTGCTCGACAGATAGGCAAAAATACACCCTCACGCCGTGAACGGCGCTGACGCCCTTCGCCAGCGCTTCTCCGATCGCTTCGATACGGTGCTGTCCACCGAAAACCTTTAGCGGCTTGCGAGGTCTGTACGAGGCATCATATTCAACCACCAGATCCTCGAAGCTCCTTCCCTGGAGCGCGTCTTTTTTCATGAGCTTATACGCGTAGGTGTCGGTGTACAGGCCACGGTTGAGCTTGTAGTCCTCGCTTTCCTCGGGGTCAAGCACAGCGTCAAGATCGGCCTTCCCCGCTATGGTCTTCGAGTCGAGGTGACAACTCACATAGTAGGCCTTACTCCTTTTGTCGAGAAGAAGCAGGAGCTGAGTCCCATTCTCCAGCTCATGGGTACAGAAACTGTCCAGGAACCTTCTCACCTCCTCCACAATCGCGGGATCAGCGGTCAGGCCCTGCGGTACGACGAGGCTCGCATGCAGCTCGGTCATTTTGTCACCTCCATCCTTCTGAACGCCAACGAGCACATCGCGCCGCCTGGAGAGCAGGGCGGCGCGCCTTCTATCATGCGCCGCTAAGCCTATTGATGAGGCTGGCGGAATAGGCGGCGCCAAAGCCGTTGTCCATGCTGACGACGGTGACGCCGCAGGCGAAGCTAATGGACCCATTGTAACAGAATCAGAGGGAAACAAGATAGAACCCTGCTGGAAATAGAAGGCTTCTCCCACTCGTAGAATCGCAGCGTCGGTGCAGACACCCCGTCCGTGCAGTGAACGAGCACCGCCTCATCCACCGCCATGTTCAGGTGGGGCCCGCGCGCCCGGTGCACAATGTACCGCCAGAGTTGATGGGAGTCATCCGTCATTTCGGTTTCTCATGCGGCGCAGCGTGGTTCTGCGGAGTTCGTCGAGGGCTCGGTCCGCGTGGGAACATCGAAAGGCTCTCCACCAGTAGATAGGGGACAGGTGAAAGTGGATAGTAGAGTGCTGGTCTCCTGTCTCCTCTCTCCTGACTCCTTCCGGCATCGCCCTGTGCCGCCTGCCCATTCGTGTTGACGGGGACAGGCTTTCTCAAAGCGGAGCCGAGTTCCCAGGCTCTCCGGAGATGACGTGGTGGACAATTGCTGCCAGTTCCCGGATGTCGTAGGGTTTGGCGACGACAGCGCGGAAGCCGTACTCCCCGAAGTCGGCCATGATCGGGTCATTCGAGTAACCGCTGGAGACAATGGCTTTGACGTTGCGGTCTATTGCGAGGAGTTTCTCAATTGTCTCCTTGCCTCCCATGCCGCCAGGGACAGTAAGGTCCAGGATCACAGCGTGGAAACGTCGCCTCGATTTCTTCGCCTTCTTGAAAAGCTCGATGGCCTCGGCGCCGTCCTTCGCAATCACGACCTGATATCCGCAGGGGGTCAGTATATCATGCGCGAGTTGCCGGATAGCTTCTTCATCGTCCATGACCAGGACTCTCCCCTGGCCGACGATGATTTTCTCCTTGAACGTCTCCTGCCTTTGAATCTCCTTTTCGGAGGCGGGAAGATAGATGAAGAAAGTCGAGCCGACTCCGAGTTGCGACTCCACAGTGATGTGGCCATCGTGATTTTTGACTACGGAGTAAGCGGTGGCGAGGCCAAGACCGCTTCCCTTCTGCTTCGTTGTGAAATAGGGGTCGAAAATCTTCGGGAGATGCTCCTTGGAAATGCCGATTCCCTGGTCCCGGACGGACAACTTGACGTACTTTCCTGGAGGAAGAGGGAGACCGGATTCCGGAGAGAGACCGACGTTCTCCGCGGATATGCGAATGAGACCTCCTCCGGGCATGGCCTGGTCTGCGTTCATGACCAGGTTGTTGATGACCTGGCTGATCTGTCCCTCGTCGGCCTCGACGGGCCAGAGACGCTCAGGGATGGAGAAGTCGCACCTGACGTTGGAGCCGCTGAGGGCGAAAGCGGCGGCGGCGCGGATGATGGAGGACAAGGTGATGGTTTTGCGAACCGGGGCGCCCCCCTTGGCGAAGGTCAACAGTTGCTGTGTCAAATCTCTTGCCCGCCAGCACGCTTTTTCGGCATGGGCCAGGAACTCGAAGGCCTTGCTTTCGCCGTCGGTAACGGTCTTGGCGAGGGAGATGTTCCCGAGGATGAGAGTCAGGATGTTGTTGAAATCGTGGGCGATGCCGCCAGCCAGAACGCCGACCGATTCCATTTTCTCGGCGCGGAGAAGCTCTTGTTCCGCGCGGCGCTTTTCCGTCATGTCGCGGAACACCAGAATAACGCCAAGGGCACGGCCTTCGGCATCCCGGATGGGGGCGCCGCTATCGGCGATGAATCGCTCTGTGCCGTTTTTCGACACTAAGACGGTGCGGTTGGCCAGCCCGGCAATTCGCCCTGTCTCGAGGACCTTCTCTACGGGATTCTCGCATCGTTCACGGGTATCCTCATTGATAATATAGAAGACGTCGGCCAGGGGTTTGCCAGCGGCCTCCTCAAAAGTCCACCCCGTTAGCTGCTCGGCCACCTGGTTCATTAAAACGACTTTCCCCTCTGTGTCGGCCACGATAACGCCATCGCCGATGCTGCGAAGAGTCACGTCCAGGCGCTCTTTCTCTGCCGCGAGGGCCTCCTGCGCCTTCAATCGCTCAATGGCCGCTCCCAGCTCCATTGCCGCGTCTTCCAGCATCCTCACCATCTGGGGGGGGACCATGTTCTCGCGAGTGTCGGCGACGTGGATCAGGCCAAGGAGCCGTTCGTCAAGGCGGATGGGGATCAGCGCCACGGACTCGTATCCGAACTCGTTGCAGGTGTTGCGAGTGTGACCCTTCTCCTCCTCCGACACCGTCGCCAGGAAACGTGTTGTCCCGTTCATGTAGAAAGAGCCGCCTTCCGTGTAGAACGGGAGCTTCGGATCAGTCTCCCCCTTGATGACATTGATACACATGCACCTGTCAGATTTGATCGAGAGCGGGCTTTCTAATTCATAGAATCTCTCGCTGAAGCCCTCGTAGGCCTGGTAAGGGATGTTGCCTTCTTCGTCCAAAAGGCGGATTCCCACGGCGGCGCACCCGGTGTAATTCCGGATTTCCCCCACAAATCCTTTGAGCAGCGGCAGCATCTCCATGTCGCGATTGGCGATTACGAGCAAACGGTGGGAAAGCCTGAGCGCCTCCTCGGCCCGCTTGCGCTCGGTGATGTCGCGTCCGTAGAGGTTGACGTACCCTGCCTCTCGAATCGGCACAACCTCGAATGACAACATGCGGCCCGCAAGTTCTTCCTCGACGCATCTCTTGGACCCGGAGGCAAAAACTTCTTCGATCAACCGACGCCAGCGTTCTGGGACGAGTTGACCGACGCCACAGTTCCAGTCAGCCAAGAGCGGCTGACCCGCGGCGTTTGCATATAGCAGTGTGCCGTCCGCCGCGACCCGAAGGATAGGGTCTGGGTTCTCGGAAGGAAACTTCGCCAGATTCCGTATCTCTTCCTCCGCGCGCTTGTGCTCGGAGCTTTCGATAAGTCGCCACTCGCCCTCTTGCCTGATGATGGCGAATTGATGGTTGGACACCACGTCTATGACTTCGGACGCATTACATTTATCAAGGCAATAGGAGCAAACGGCGATCATACGGTGTTGGCCGATGACGCTGTTTACCGCAGCTTCGTAATCAGCGAAATCCCTCCAGTCCCTTTTTTCAAGCCAAAAAGTGTTTCCGGTGAAGCGAAGGCCATGAAACCCATTTCGCAGAGCCTGTTTCTCCTTCTCCACCCAGCCCTGGAGCACTTCATTGCAGTCGAATCTGCCTGATTTGGTGTACCACTCGCCGGCGTCGAGAATTTCGACCTGACCCTTCTTGATATAGGTATCTAAGTTCTTTACTACCTTCTTCAAGGCCCTCCTGGCATCTTCGACTCTTAACGGTTCCGAAGTAACCCACATGCAGAATTCGTTGTTTTCCAATCCTGCCTTGAAATACGGGACCAGAATGTCAATCAGGTCGCCTTTTGTCTTGTAGAACTGGCAAAAGTGAGTCCCCCACGGAACGTCGCCTATCACAGGGATCCCCGATTCTCTCAGTTGCTTTTCCATCTTGACCACCTCCTACTGTTGCGTCAGGGAGAATGCCTGTTGATAAAAGCACCTTTTCAAAAGCAGGACAGGCGATTCCGATTCCTGTCGAGCTTCGCAAGTTTTCCTGTGGTCGCTCAGCCTATCTCTTCTCGGGTGGTTCCATGAGGTGGTTGATGAGGCTGGCGCTGTAGGCGGCGCCGAAGCCGTTGTCTATGTTGACGACGGTGACACCGGAGGCGCAGCTATTGAGCATCGCTAAGAGCGGGGCGACTCCGCCGAAGTTTGCGCCGTAGCCTTTGCTCGTGGGAACGGCGATGACCGGCTTATCAACCAGCCCGGCGACGACGCTCGGCAATGCCCCTTCCATGCCTGCGACGACGATGATGACACTCGCCTCGAGAAGCTTATTCGACTGGCTGAGGAGGCGGTGGATTCCGGCTACACCGACATCGTAGGTGCTCTCGACTTCGTTGCCGAGGATTCGGGCGGTTACGACCGCCTCTTCCGCGACGTCCATGTCCGAGGTCCCCGCGGAGACGACAAGAATCTTGCCGCCCTTTTTCGTCAGCGGTTTTCTCTCGATGGTGATGGCGCGGGCACGCTTGTGGTAAACCGCGTCAGGGTGCTTTTCCGCGACTGCCTGATACATTTCCTCGGTAGCGCGCGTGGCGAGGAGGTTCTGTTCGTGGGCGAGGATATGGTCCGCGATGGCGACGACCTCTTCCACCGTTTTCCCCTCGCAATAGACGACTTCGGGAAAACCC
>Ga0315274_10010152_pt1 | contig 13557 bp, 11 predicted proteins | sample YL17G02_20_MG_FD_203700 | JGI IMG/M metagenome (GOLD analysis project Ga0315274, IMG submission 203700) | Sediment microbial communities from Yellowstone Lake, YNP, Wyoming, USA - YL17G02_20 | ecosystem: Environmental > Aquatic > Freshwater > Lake > Sediment | place: USA: Wyoming | collected...
CTTGCGCCTCGATCATTTGGCGGGATTCCGCGCTGGCTCCGCAGGCGGCCGAGGCCCTCAAACTCACTTCCGATGACGTGCTCAGGCTGGGGGTGGTGGACAAGGTTATCCCGGAGCCTCTGGGCGGCGCCCACCGGGAATGTTACGAGACTGCCCAGAGGATAAAGCGGGAGATGCTGGCGGCCGTGGACGAACTTGCGCTGCTTCCGACGGATGAACTCCTCCGCCGGCGGTATCAAAAGTTCAGGGCAATGGGGAAATGGCTGGAAGCCGTGCATCCCCGGCTGCCCTCGGCAGCCGGCGCAGGTGAGGGGACTCTTGGTGCCGAAGGTGGGAGTTGAACCCACACCCCGCTAGGCGGGACTGGATTTTGAGTCCAGCGCGTCTGCCGGTTCCGCCACTTCGGCTCTGTAATATCCTACCCTCCTGAGAGCGGGCGCGTCAAGGCCCTGTGAGAGTCCAACGTCTCAAGCGCTCTCAGGTTTGACCCTCCCTGGCGGAATATGTAGAATTGCCCACCGAGCGCTTATCTCCGCGCTGGGAACATGATATGCCGTTGAAAGGGAATCTGCTCGTCGGACAATCAGGTGGGCCAACTGCCGTCATAAACTCCAGCCTGGTTGGGGTGATAGAAGAGGCCTTGAAGCATCCCGAAATCGAAGCGATTTACGGGTGCGTGCACGGGGTGCAGGGGTTGCTGCGCGAGGAAATCGTTGATCTCAGGAAGGAAAAGCCGGGGACGCTGAAAAGGCTCAAGACGACGCCGTCCGCCGCCCTGGGATCGTGCCGCTACAAACTGAAGGCGGATGACCCTGAACGACTGCTGCAAGTGCTTCAAGCCCACAATATTCGTTACTTACTCTACATCGGTGGCAACGACTCCGCGGAGACGGGCCATCTCGTGGGGGATTTGGCCCATGAAAAAGGATACGAATTGAGAGTTATGGGCGTTCCGAAGACGGTGGATAACGACCTCGAATATACCGACCACTGCCCGGGTTATGGCTCCGTGGCCCGTTTCATCGCCGCGGCCGCCATGGATGCGGGCAAGGACAGCGAGGCGATTGGGGTGGTGGACAACGTCAAAATCATCGAGACGATGGGGCGAAACGCCGGCTGGATCACCGCTGCCGCCGCCCTCGGCAAGCGGGAGGAACGAGATGCGCCCCACCTTATCTGCCTGCCCGAGGTCCCCTTTGAGCCGGACCGCTTCCTCTCGGCTGTGCAGAACGCCTATGATCGGCTGGGCTACTGCGTCGTGAGTGCCTGCGAAGGGCTGCGGGATGCGGAGGGAAAGGAGGTTGTCGCCTCGAAGAGGGCAATAGACACCGATGCCTTCGGGCACAGGCAGTTGGGGGGGGTGGGGGATTTCCTCTGCGATCTTATAGCCACCAACTTGAAGATCAAGGCACGCTACGATAAGCCGGGCACCATCCAGAGGATGTCTTCGGCTTTAGCCTCTAAGGTGGATTTGGAGGAGGCTTACTTGGTTGGGAAGGCTGCCGTCAGGTCCGCCGTGCAGGGAGTTGACGGCCAAATGGTGACCCTGGTGCGAGAATCGGCGGACCCCTATCGCTGCACCACCGGCTTGGCGCCGCTGGAGAAGGTGGCGGCGGCAGAAAAGAAGTTGCCGCCCGACTTCATCAGTCCGGATGGCACCTTCGTCACCCAGGCCTTTCTGGATTATGCCCGACCGCTCGTTGGCGGGCTGCCCAAGTATGCCCGTCTGGAGATGCATCCGATTGAAAAGAAGCTTTCCTGAGAGGAAAGTTGAACTAAACAGGCTGGGAGAAAGGTAGTTTAGACGTGATTGTCAGTTTTTGGGGGGTCAGAGGGTCTTTACCCATGCCGAACAAGGCGATGTTGGGCTACGGCGGTAATACGCCCTGCGTTGAGGTCAGCACGCCCGACACGCTGCTAATCATTGACGCCGGCACCGGGATCGTCGCCCTGGGAGAAGAAATCAAGAGTCGTTCTCCCATCGAAGGCCACATCCTTTTCAGCCACACCCACTGGGATCACATCCAGGGCTTCCCGTTCTTCGTTCCTCTCTTCTCAGCCGAGAACCACTTCACCCTCTATGGCGTCGGCAAGGTTGCCGAACGGCTGCGAAGCATCCTGAAGGGGCAGATGGAAAGGGCGTTCTTCCCGGTGAGGCTGGAAGAACTGTCCGCGCAGCTCACCTTCGTCAGCCTCGCCGTCGGCGAGCATCCGATTGGGGATATCCTCGTTGAGAGCGAGATCCTGGCTCATCCCAACGGTGTCCTCGCCTTCCGCCTGTCGGAGGGGGAAAGGTCGGTGGTGTATGCCAGCGACGTCGAACTCTGTCAGCCCGCAGCCCGAGACAAACTGACTCACTTTGCGCGCGGCTGTGATCTCCTTATCGCCGACGCTCAGTATTCGCCGGAGGAATACGCCGGGGGCAAGGTCGGCTGGGGCCACGGAACCTGGAAGGATGCCGCCATCGCCGCCCGGCAGGCGGGAGTGGGCCAACTGGCCCTCTTCCATCACGATCCCAACCGCACGGACCAGCAGGTCGCCGATTTCGAAAGGCAGGCCAGGGAGATCTTTCCCGATACGGTTGCCGCTAGGGAGGGCATGGTCATTGACTTATCCGGCCTTGCTAAGCCCTCCAAGGCGGAACGGAGGAGACAGCCCCGGGCAAACGTGGCCACCACGGCCGCCCTGTCCACGGGGCGCGAGGCCGCGCCGGTTCTGGCCAGAACGCTCAACCTGAGCGCAAGCGGCGCACTCTGCGTAATGGACCGGAAGTTCGCCCTCTACGACAAACTTCTGGTCAGCCTTAAGTTCGAGCTCTACGGCGAGGACAAGGAGATAACGGCTGGTGGGGTCGTTGTGAGATTGGACCCGTCCCCCGAACAATCCTCGCCTACCTCCTATCAGATGGCCATTTTCTTTAGCGAGATATCCCCGGAAGCGGCCGCCGTCATCTCCGAATTCGTGCAGACCAAATCGCCGTCCTGAAGGATCGTTTCGGAAGTGGGCGGAGGGGTATAATACCAGTGAGAGCAGCACGGCGCGTGCTTGGAGGTGACGAGAGATGAGATGGGTGAAGTTCTCGACGCTGGTGGGCGCGATGTTTCTATTGTTGCTGCTTCCCCGTGTGCCCTTTGGATCGCCGCCTCGGCACGACTGGACAAGCCCCCCCACCAACGATGCCTATGTGGCAGCCCATGCGAATGGACTCGGCGACGTCGCTAGCGACAAGGGGAACGAGTCAGCTGAAGGGGAAACTATCGAGGGCGACTCCTCCAAGGGGTCAACTGGCGACTCCTCCGGATCTGCCACGGACGACAAGAAGGACGAGGGCAAGGGTGGCCTTGGCGGCGTCTTCGGCAAGAAGAAGAAGGGCGACTCAGCCTCTGGAACGACCGAGCCTCAAACGCCTCCGGAGCCAGTCGAATCCTATGACTACTACCCTTACGCCCCCGGCTACTACGAGCCTTACGAACCTCGTCACGAGCCTGGGCATCCTCGACCCTCCTCCCCGGCTCCTACCGATGGCTATCCTTATCCTGGCGCGAGGCCCGGCTCCATCGAGGCGACCCTGCGGGACATAGCCGTTTGCTGGCTTGAATCCGATGCCACCTCTCTCCAGCGCCACCTCCTGCCGGATGGCGAGGTCAAGATATATCGCGACACTGAGGTCGTGCAAACCCTCACGTCCAAGCAATTCATCGAGATCACCGAGCAATCGTTCGCCGATTTCAAGACGCTCTCCTTCTCTCTTGGCAGGCCGTATTTCGAGGGCCAGGACAAGGCCTACTGTCCCGCCAGCCACCAGATTGTTGGCCCCAACGGCGTTTCCCGCCTGGCCAAGGTTGGGTATGAACTCCACCGGGTAAACGTTCCCCCTGAGAAGTTGCCTGAGAGCTCTGGCCTGGATAACCTGCTCACTCCAGCGCCGGTGAGTTCGGCCCCGGCGGCGCCTCAATATGACTGGGTGATTAAATCCGTCAACCTGGACATCAGCGGCCTCCAGCGAGCGCGCTGCTTCATTGCCACCGCCGCCTATGGCTCCCCCTTGGCCAAGAACGTCCAGGTGCTCCGTAACTTCCGCGACCGATACCTGATGACCAACGTTCCTGGGCGACTCTTCGTGCGGGCCTATTATCGGCTAAGCCCTCCTTTGGCTGACGAAATCAGGGCGAATCCCGAACTCGCCGCACAAGTCCGGCTCTTGCTCAAACCCGTCGTGGCGGGCTGCACGCTGGCGATGGAGGAAAGATGAGATACTGGGTGGTTGCCCTCGTCCTGCTCGTGCCTGCCCCGGCCTACGCCATCCAGGGGGCAACGGTAGAGCCTAAGGGCGGCTTCCTATCCTTCGATTACCAGAATTTCCAGGTGGGCGCTGACCATGGAAGGGCCTACAACCTCTTCGCCGAGTACGGACTTGACGAAGCCACCGGGGTGGGCATCTCTCTCTACCATCTGCGCAGCGGCTCGGACCGCGTCACCCTGACGTCCGCCTATGCGAAACTGAAGATGCGTGAGCATCACGGGGGCCGCTCCCAACTGGCTGCCTACGCTGGTGTGCAGTCGCGCGACCTCTCAACCCCCACCGAAAAGTTGAGCCGTACCGGATTCGAACTGGGGGCTGTCACCTCCGGCAGCCTGAACGAGGGACTGCGCGGCCTCGCTCGTTTAGGCGCCGACATCTACGAAGATGACACCTTCATCGAGTTGGAATTGGCCGCCGGCCTGCGCATTTCCGCCGCCGAACTCCAGGCCGGCTACCGCTCGATCACCAGCCTCCGCGCCGCAGGGCCCAGCAGCGTCCACGGCCTCTTCCTCGGCGTCTCCATTCCCTTCGCCCGCGTCCCACCGCTGAGGTGGTAACTGGATGCTTCGCCTCACCTCTGCTACTCAAGCCAGTCAGATAACCGAACTGGATTATTCGTAAGGGAAGAAGGAGGACACGAGGTCCTACCCCACACGATGAGGTTCGAGGGCGCCGCCGGGGTTTGTAGGGGCGGGACTTGGCCTACTTCGCCGTAGTCCGTCCAGGCTTGGACGGACGAAGGCTGAATGCCCGCCCGTTCCTGCCGGCGAAGTGGCAGACCTAAAGGTCTGCGCTACTTACGGGCGCCGCAGGTCTTGTCCAGTGTTCTGAGATAGCTGACCGTCCCTCCGGACCTACCCCACCCACCCCAGCAGGCTGGCTAGCAGGATCAAGTCCAGCCCGATTAGCAGCGCGACTATCAACCACGCCACCAGATTGAAGGCCCTGGAGTTGACGAAGTCCCCCATGATGTCCCTCTTGTTTATCACCAGCAGGATGAACACCAGCACGAAGGGCAGCACTACCCCGTTGACTACCTGGGAGATCAACATGACCTTGATGAGCGAGATCCCGGGAATGAGCATGGGAATCGAGCCGAAAAGGATGAGCAGGGAGTAGAGCCCGTAGAACTGGGGAGCCTCTATGAAGCGCCGATCCATTCCCGTCTCCCACCCCATGCCCTCGCAAACCGAGTAGGCGGTGGAAAGGGGCAGAATGGAGGCGGCGAAGAGGGAGGCGTTCAAGAGTCCGAAGGCGAAGAGGTAGGAGGCATACTTGCCCGCCAACGGTTTGAGGGCGATGGCGGCCTGGGCTGCGGTATCAACGTGAATGCCCTCACGGAATATGGTCGAACCGCAGGCGAGAATGATGAAGAATGCCACTGCCGTGACCACTATGCCGCCGATGATGGTGTCGAGGCGCGAGTAGCGGTATTCCTCAACCTTTATGCCTTTCTCGGCCACCGATGCCTGCTGATAGAACTGCATCCAGGGGGCGATCGTGGTGCCGACTACGCCGATCAAGGTGATGACGTATCCCAGTTCGAGTCTTATCGGTGGCGGGTACAAGGAGGCCTTCACGTCACCCCAGTTCGGGTGAGCCAGGAAGCCCGTGATGATGTAGCAGACGTAGAAGAGGCAGGCACCCAGGAACACCTTCTCCACCGACCGGTAGGTGCCTTTGACTACCAGCAGCCACACCAGGGCCGCCGCCACGGGAACGGCGATATAGGGGGTAAGGCCCAGAACCTGCCCGCCGGCGGCTACCCCGGCGAACTCAGCCAGAATGTTGCCAAAGTTGGTTACAAAGACCCCGAGCATCAGGTAGAAGGTTATCTTCACCCCGAAATGCTCGCGGATCAGGTCGGAAAGCCCCTTCCCCGTGACCACGCCCAGGCGGTTGCACATCTCCTGAATGAGTATCAAGGCGACGGCTGTGGGTATCAGAATCCAGATCAGGGAGTACCCGAAGTGGGCGCCGGCTATCGAATAGGTAGTGATGCCGCCGGCGTCGTTGTCCACATTGGCCGTGATTATCCCCGGCCCTAGTACCAGGAAGAAGATGGCTATCTTTGTCCGGAGGTTCTTCAGCATCGCCTGTCATCCTTGCTTCAGCCTCCCAACTCCGGAGCGACAACTTCCATGATGCGGTCGAAATGCACCGCCCCGCACAATTTCTGCTCTTCATCAACGACCGGGATGGCCCGGAATCCGTATTTGGCGAAGGCCTTCGCCACCTCCATCTGGTCAGCCCCGGTTTCCACCGATATTACCCGCGGGGTCATCATATCTCCCAGCCGCGTTTCCGCCGCTGCCTCGAACAGTTCCTTCAGGGATACCACGCCGAATATTCTCTCCTCCGCGTCAACCACGTAGACGTATCCGAATACGTCGAGTTCTGCCGCCTCCCGTTTGAGGGAGGATAGAGCCTCAGCGGCAGTGGTGTCGGGTCCCAAAGCCAGGAAGGCGGTGGTCATCAATCCTCCCGCCGTTCTTTCATGGTGGGAGAGCAATTCCCGGATATCCTGGGCTGCCTCCTCCTCCATCGAGGTGAGCAATTCCTCCGCCTCCGGCTCGGAAAGATCCTGGAGTAAATCCGTGGCGTCCGAAGGCGACATCGCCTCCAGGATATCCGCAGCCTGTTCGCCGCTGACGGCGTCTATCAAGGTGCGCTGCACCTGCGGTTCCGTTTCCTCCAGCACGTCCGCCGCCGTTTCCGTGTCCAGGGCGCGGAAGACCGCCTCCCTCTCTCGGGTGCCCAACTCCTCAATGATATCGGCCAGGTCGGCCGGATGCAGGTTACTCAGGTCGGCGGTCGGCACGATTATGCGCTGTTCCTCTTCCCCTGGCCCCACGTTCACCGGAAGCACCTGGATGACCCGCCAGGAGATCATTTTGTCCTTCATTTCGTATGAGAAAAGCCACTTTACCGCCCGCATGACCCGGTCTTCAAAGCCCAGGCGGCGTAAAAGCCCACGGAAACCCACGTCCACGTGCACTAACCACAGCCTTCCCAACCTGACCTGCATTTGCAGGTCATTCACCCGGACCACCTTCGCGCCCAGGGTGTCCACGATTTGCCGGTCAAGCAGATGATGGCGGAAGAGCAGTTCCGTCGGCTCGGGGCTGAAATCCGGAAACTCACCGGAGGGTGGAAACGAGACTGTCGCGCATCCTCCTTTCCATTCTCTGACCAGTTCCCATGCCACTGACAACCGGCGTCCTGCTCGTCGCGGCTGAACGACAAAGCGGGTCACCTGCGGGTAAGCATTCTCTTGCCTGCCGACGACCTCGACTAGGCGTCCTATCCTTGCTCCACTCTCGTCAACGACCGGTTTGTCCAGAAGGCTGCTAAGATAAACCCATTCCTGCTCCATCTCCTCACCTCCTTCTCCCCAGTTCGGGCCACACCCATCATGTTGGGACACTGCGCTCAAATGGCAAGGCAGGTAGAAATGCCCAAACAGCCCCGCCGCTGCTTCCACAATCCTCCCGCACCGCTATTTTATCCGGCATGCCGCCAGCCGTCAAAGAAGGGGGGGTCCGGATTACCCCAAGTTTGGTCAGTTTTGTCCTTGCTCAGGGCAGCGCGGTCAGCTGCCTTACCCTGGCCTCGACCTCCTCGACCAGTTCCTTCGGGCACGAAGCGCCTCCCGTAATGCCGATGCAAGCCCGATCAGCAACCATCCCTTCCGTGATCTCCCCCGCATCCTCCACCAGGACCGTCTCGGCGCCTGCCGCGAGGCACACTTCCACCAGGTGGCGGGTGTTGGCACTCTTTCGGCTCCCCAGGACGAGCATCAAGTCCGCCTGGGCGGCGATCTCAGCAGCCTCACGTTGGGTCTCCCTGGTAGAGCGACAAGTGGTATTGAATACCTTGGCTTCCCGGCTCTTTTGCAGGATGACTTTGGCCACGTCTCCTAAGGTCTGATCGGTGATGGTTGTTTGACAGACGATGCCGGCCCTTCCCAATCTGGGCAGAGCTGCCGCCTCCTCAGGACTCTCCACCACTTTTGCCTTTCCGTCGGTCCAGCCCAGGATGCCCACCACCTCGGGGTGATCCCTCCGTCCGATGACGAAAACCTGGTATCCCTCCTTCATCAGTTGGCGCGCCTTTCTCTGGGCCCGCTTGACCCAGGGGCAGGTCGCATCAACGACGGAAAGGCCTTTCTCTCGCGCTTCCTGCAGCACCTGCGGCGGCACCCCGTGAGTGCGAACTACCAACTTTCCCTCCCATACCCCTTCCAGGCTTCCCACGGGCCGAACACCGTGCTGTCTCAATTCCTCCACCACCCTGGTGTTGTGAACAAGTTCCCCCAGGCTTGCCACGGGACCTTCCCGGGCAGCCTCCCTGGCAATCTCCAACCCCCTCCTTACCCCCGGACAAAAAGCAGCGTGGTTGGCCACCAGCAGCCTGGGTTTTACCCTCTTACCCGGCAACGCCCCTCAACCTTCCAACGCGCGGCGTCTTTTCCATCCTGGCCCGTCCACATTTGGGGCACACCCATTTCTTCTGTTTGTGATGGGTTCTTCTCAAGACTTTCATCTCGACTTTACAACGCTGACAAACCATGTCCTGCCGCCAATGCTCGGCTAGATTGTAAACGTAACCCGTCCTGCCCGCAAGAGCGCCCCTCAAAAAAGGGGAACGAGTTGGCTCAAAAGGCCCCTTTGCCTCGGAGGCCGCCAAAATGATATGAATATGGGGTCAAGGTGGACATCAGCCGGCTGTGGCCGGTGGGTAAATCCCTTGCCTGCGGCATGGTGTCTGGGGCTCGCCCTGAGGCACGGGCAGGGGAAGGATGTCCTCGAAAGAGAAAAGACATGAAGGTAAAAGTCGGCGTAATGGGCGCCAGCGGTGGTGAACTTCCACCTGAAGCCGTAGAGAAGAGCTTCGATTTGGGACGCGCCATCGCTCGTCACGACTGTATCCTGATCACGGGAGCCTGTCCCGGCCTCCCGTATGAATCGGTCAAGGGCGCCAAGGTAGAGGGGGGCTTGGTGGTTGGCATATCGCCCGGTCTCAGCCTGGCTGAGCACGTTGGGAAATATGAGTCCCCGGTGGAGGGACACGACGTGCTGATCTTCACCGGCAGCGGACTGATGGGAAGGGAGATCACCAACATCAGGAGTTGCGACGTGGTGGTGATAGTGGGAGGAAGGTCGGGAACGCTGGGGGAGTTGGCCATAGCCTATGATGAGGACAAGGTCATAGGGGTTCTGGAAGGCACGGGAGGAATCGCCGATCACGTGGATGAAATCCTGAGGTTCTGCGAAAAGGTAACGAAGGCCAAGGTCATATATGATTCCGACCCCGACCGGCTTATCCGCCGGCTGCTCGAGATTGACTGAAGCAGCGCCGACGGGCCGTTACGCGAAGGGTCTTCTCAGGGGACGCTCCTTTACTTGCCTGAAGAAGGGGTCCCCTACAACTCTATGATCTTAATACCCTCGTCTCCCTCGGCCAAAGGAGCGGTGGGTGGCGGCACCTGCGCCGTCTCAGGGGCCGCCGGGGAGGCTTGACTGGCCACCGGCTCTGGGCTGACTTGCCTCAACTGACGCACGCTGGTGGAAATGCACGATTCGCAGATATTGACCCCTTCGCCCGCGACCATCTCCCCGGCCTGGGACTCGCTCCTCCCGCAGAAAGAGCATCTCGCCACCCGCGGTGGCTTGTAGCGAAGGAAAATGAGGGCGAAGAAGAGAATGCCTGCGCCAGCCAGAAGAAGGATGTTCGGACCGAGCACCTGCTGAGTGATGAGGCCCAGGATATGCAGATACCCCAGGATGGCGGCCCCCACGGTCAAAACGCCGGCGGCGATCGTAACCTTGAACAGCAGCGGCCGCAATTGCTCCATGATCGTGGCAAGGTCCTGGGGCGTGCCTGCTGCCTCTCGCATCGGAAAGCCTTCCCCTTCTCTGTCGAGGTGTTGGGCGAGGCTAACGAGAACCTGGTCGAGAACCCCTTCGATCTCGCCCTGTCTCACCATCCGAATGAAGAATGGAGAAAAATCGGCGGGAAAACGGGAAAAAGCCGAGGCCAGGCTCCGCCCGAGTTCGACGTCCCTTCTCACCGAAGCAAGGATCTGACCAAACCACTCGTTAGGCGTCTGTTCTCTCAGGGTGCTCAGGACGTCCAGGATGTTGACATTTGCCCTCTGCATGGCGGAGAATTGACGGCAAAACTCCGCCTCTTCCCTGCGAGAGACCCTTTGTTGGTTCATGCCCCGCGCCTCACACCTAAACATTACCAGACTCGCCGCGGGTGGTCAAGCCTTGAAGGCCACAGCGGCGGCCCGGCCCGGCCCGGATGGCACTGAACGGCTCGGGGGATGAACGACTGGACTTGCGGCGGAGTTTTGTGCTATGCTTACCTGAAACGGGCGGGTTGCCCGGGAGGAGACAAAGTATGAAGGCGGTCATTCTTGCGGCGGGGAAAGGGGTAAGGATGATGCCCCTTACGGTTTATCGCCCTAAACCGATGATCCCCATCGTCAACATACCCATCCTGAAACACATCGTGGATGGGCTGATCAAGGCTGGCGTGACCGAGATAATGATGGTGACCGGATACCAGGCCCAGATCATTGAGGGATTTTTCGGCACGGGCGAAGATCTTGGCGTGGGCATCCACTACCGCCGGCAGCGCAGGCCTGAGGGCACCGGGAAGGCGACCCTCCTGGCAGAGGATTTTGTCGAGGACGAGCCGTTCGTTCTGGCTTTCGGCGATATAATGACGCCGCAACAGAACTTCAGCGGCGTGGTGGCTGCCCATGCTGCAAACACCGACGCCAACTACGTTTGCACTGCCCGGGTGGAAGATCCTTCCAGAGGCGCCGCTGTCTATGTTGATGATGATCGCATAGTAAGGATAGTCGAGAAGCCTGCGCCGGGAAGTTCCACCAGCGATTTGAACAATGCCGGAATCTTCATTTTCAGCCCAGAAGTCTTCCGGATGCTTCACACGACAAAGAGATCGGAGCGCAACGAGTACGAACTCACCGATGCCATCGCCATGATGATAGAGGCAGGACATCTCGTTAAGCCGTATCTCCTCGAGGGTTACTGGTCCAATGTAGGCCAGCCGACCGAGCTAATGGAACTGAACCGGATCATCCTCGACGAAATCGCCCAGAACCTTGCCAGTTACGGCCACTCTCCCGAGCAGGTCGTTCTGGTGGGAGCGGGAACCGAGATATCGCCTCAGGCTGAGATAAGAGGGCCGGTCATAATCGGAGGGAAATGCCGGATCGGCTCCTCGCTGATCGAAGAGTATTCCTGCCTCGGCGACGGGGTCTCAGTGGAGGACGGCGCGCATCTGAACTGGGTTGAATTGATGCACAAGAGTCGGGTCGGCCGGGGCAGCCGGATTTCCAGCGCCCTCCTGGGTAGCAACGTGACGGTCCGAGAGGACGTGGACATCCGAGGGTCAGAGACGCAGGTCGCAGTGGTCGCTGACTACGAGGTCATCCAGGAGACGATTCACATCCACTAGGGGATACCGCCGCGGCGCCACTCCCCGACCGACGCAGACCTGCGTTCTACAGCCACAAAAGCAATCCGATCGCCTTGTGCTCTCCGGCAGTTGCGCGCAGGAACTAAGCGACCCCCGCCCTTTGTAGTGTCTGCATTATCCTTGCTACCTCCTCCTTCGAAGGCCGCGTCAAAGGGGCGCGCGGCGGCCCCAGCGGGTTCCCTTGAACTTCCGCCATGGCCTTCAAGGTTGCCGCAGGATTTCCCACGATGGCCGTGCGCACCAGGTGAAGCCGCCTCTGCTTCTCCAGCGCATCTTCGAGCCGTCCTGCCTTGAAGTCCTCATAGATTCCCACGCACAGGTCGGGCGCAACGTTAGCGGTCGCCGCTATCGCTCCTGTCGCTCCCTGCAGCAAGGCGGCAAGGATGAGCGTGTCCCGCCCCATAATCAGCGAGAACGACGGTGGGCAGTGGGCAAGGTAGTCCAGCGCCTGGGTCAAATTGCCGGTGCTGTCCTTTATCCCCACCACGTTCTCGTGCTCCCCCGCCAGCCGGGCCGCCGTTCCCGTCTCTATCGCATTGCCCGTTCGTTCCGGGTTGGAGTAGAGGAGGAGGGGCAAGCCTACCTCCCGGGCTATCGCCCTATAGTGCTGATACAACTGCTCCTGCGAGAGTTTCGCAAACCACGGCGTCAATACCGAGATGAAATCCGCCCCCGCCTGCCGAGCCAGTTCGCCCAGTTTGATCGCCTCCCTCGTCGTCTCCGCCGCCGTCCCCGCATACACGCGCACCCTGCCCCGAGCCACTTCCACCGCAATCTCGAAAACCCGCCTCTTCTCATCTCTGGAAAGCGCGTAGAATTCGCCAGCCGTTCCCACCAGGAATACGCCGTGCACGCCCCGCCCTATCAACCGCTCCAGAAGTTGCCGCAATGCTTCCTCATCCAGTTCCTCTGATTCGGTAAAGGGCGTCAGAACTGCTGGAATGATCCCTTCCGGTCTCATCTCTCTCTCCTCCTTGGATCGTTTGCCGGATATTTCGGCGTCTTGCCTTCGAGGACTCGTATGACGTCCTCGGCCACCATTGACATGGTTATCATCGCTTCCTCCGTGTGGGCCGCCATGTGGGCCGTGATTATACAGTTCTCGGCCTGAAAGATAGGCCGGGTGTGGTCGGGCGGCTCTTGGGCGAAGACGTCGAGCCCGGCCCCGTAAATCCTTCCCTCCTCCAACGCCTTTGCCAGCGCATCCTCATCCACTATCCCGCCCCGGGCGGCGTTGATAAGGATGGCACCGGGCTTCATCCGGGCCATTTTCCCGGCATCTATCAAGCCCGTCGTATCCTTCGTCAGGGGAACGTGAATCGAGACGACGTCCGCCTCCGCCAATAGTTTGTCCAGCGGCACGTATTCGCAGGGAAGATACTCCTCGACTTCGGGACTGCGGACGGCATCGTAATAGATTACCCGCATGGCGAATGCCTTCCGGCACATCTCCGCCAGGTTCCGCCCGATCCTCCCCAGCCCGATTATGCCCAGGGTGGAGCCATACACCTGCTTCACCAGCATCCGATGCCTTATGTCCCAGTCCCCCGCGCGAACGGCCTTGTCTATTACCGGCATCTTCTTCGCCAGGGCTATGATCATCCCCAGCACGTGTTCAGCCACCGTCCTCGCGTTCGCCTCCGGCGTATAGACCACCCACACCCCACGGCGGGTCGCCTCTTCCACGTCAATGGAGTCCACCCCCACCCCATGCCGGCCGATGACCTTGAGTTTGGGAG